>MPMD02414838.1_pt1 | contig 61611 bp, 49 predicted proteins | sample 1617291 | NCBI WGS metagenome assembly MPMD02 (sample SAMN05944810, study PRJNA350692) | marine metagenome | biome: marine; feature: ODZ; material: water; isolation source: 120 m water sample filtered on 30 um supor filter | place: Pacific Ocean | collected 2012-04-09 | depth 120m m | reverse complement strand
CTGACTGAATCTTTTACTCCCGATTCTATCAGGTCTAAATCTGATTCCATTTCAGAAGTAAAAGATGAAGAAAATAAACTTATTTTTTCTTTTTCGGAATCATAAAACGGAACTACTTCATCACAAAGCAACACTCCTTGCTCGGTTGGCTTAAGGCGGCCCTTTGTATCACTACAATATTTACGATCTAATAATTTCTTAATAGTTGTGGCATATGTAGAAGGGCGACCAATACTCTCTGATTTCATCAGAGCAACCAAACCATGTTGTGTATAACGGGCAGGAGGTTTTGTCTGATCCTCAATTAATTTTGGATTACCTTCTTTATTGTCTAACTTAATTTTGCTACCTTCTGTAATTTCAGGAGAAGGCGGTGAAGAAGGAGGTGCTCGGTCAATTACTTCAAATGCAGATTCCCAACCCGGTTTTACTCTCCACTTAGTATCCCCATCCAATAATTTATCAAATGTTTCAAGTTGTGCTTGTATTTTCATACTGGTCCACTCGGAATCACACATTTGACTAGCGATGAATCTTGACCAAATTAAACGATATAAACGTGTCTGAGATTCATCTAATCCATTTGGTAATTCAGACAATGGATTAGTTGGTCTAATTGCTTCGTGTGCATCCTGAACACCTGATTTTGGCTTTCCACTGACAGAACCTTTCCCTACAAATCCGGAACCCCATTTGGAAGTGATAAAGTTCTTTGCCTTATCACGGGAAGATGCACTAGTACGCGTTGAATCCGTTCGCATATAAGTTATGTGACCGGCCTCATAAAGTCCTTGAGCGATACGCATAGTATTACTTGGTCGCCAACTATATTTGCTTCCAGAAGCCTGAAGTAATGTATCTGTGGTAAAAGGTGGTTTAGGACGTCTTTTGTAATCATTTAAAGACACCGTCTTAGCAGTTAATTGAGATTCTAGATTCAAATATTCATAGGCTTTATTGGCCAAATTTGAATCATTTGTACGATGAACATTAATCTTCCCTTTTTCATCTTTCCAGACTAAAGAATCATCCTTATCATGAAATCGAACTCTAAAATCTATTCCCGAAGCAATAGCTTGAACTGCCCAATAAGGAGTTGGAATGAATTTTTGAATTTCTTTTTCACGCTTAACTACAAAACCTAACGTTGGAGTTTGAACGCGTCCCATGGAACTTAAGCTCCAAGACCTAGCAAAGCGTGAAGTTCGATAACCAATCAAACGATCCATAAATCTACGAACCTTAGCTGCATCAACAAGATTCATGTCTACCGTACCTGCTGCTTGCAAAGCCTCTTTTATCGCTGTTTCAGTTATTTCATTGAAAGTAATTCTTTGAATATCACCAAATTCCGAAAGTAACTCAGCAAGTCTCCAGGCTATAAATTCTCCTTCTCTATCTGGATCTGTAGCGATAAGAACTCTATCTACCTTCTTACGGCGGCTGTCTGAAATAATACGTTTTACTGTCTTCTCCGCTCTTTCAGTCCAACCCCAAGGAGGATCTGGTAGACTAGTATCAGTATGACTCCACAATGCTTTACTGCCATCTTTTCCCTTTGTAGGTAAGTCCTGAACATGACCAACAGAGGCCCTTACCAGTACATTTTTACCCAAATATTTTTGGATTGTCTTGGCTTTGGCACCGGACTCAACAATCACTAAATCCATTGAAGGACTGCCGGAAAGGTGGATTAAATATCTTTTTCTAAAACCCAAAAATAACGGGGGACTATAGTCCCCCGGATTCAGACTACAAAAAATGCCAAGGCTAGTGTGCGTTTCCGCATCCCATCTCAAACATTAAAAATGGAATGATTATAAGACACTAAAATGGTTCTACAAAAGTTGAAACAGAAAAATGTCAGGATTGCACTAGTCGGTGCTTCCAATGAACCTCATAAATTCGGGAACCGGATCTATCTTGAACTACGTTCCAAGGGATATGATATAGTACCTATAAATCCTAAAGATAAGCTGATTGAAGGAGACAGGGCCTACGCTTCAATAGGAATGATGGAAGAACTACCAGACATTGTCAACTTTGTTGTTCCTCCACCGATTGCAATGAAAGTAGCACAAGAAGCTGTGGAACTAGGAATCGAACATCTATGGTTCCAACCTGGTTCCGAAAGTGATGAACTGGAAACATGGTTGGAAGGTACGAATGGAATAAAGTATCTGGTAAATTCCTGCATAATGGTTGAGACTATATAATTAGGAAACCAAATCTCTTATCTCAGACAAGGCTGCGGAGAGTTTGTTCTCTGGACAAGCACCCTGTGCATAGGATTCCTTGCCACCTCCACTACCACCGACAGTGGACAATGCCTTCTTGAGAATCTCACCGCAATCCAGATTTACGGAATCGGATTTCGCCAGAATCACCGTACCACTATCACCTTTAGAGCACCCCATTGCAGCCACGGTATCTTTTCCTGAAGTAAGCTCTCTTACTAACTTCTGAACCTCAGCAAAATCAGTCTCTTCCTGATTTTGTGCATAGAAAGTGAGATTTCCAATCTTTTCACCTTCCAGATCTGATGATTTTAGAGAGGCCAGCTCTTTTTCCAGCGAAGAAACCCGATTGCGGAGTTCTTTCCACTCCTTGACGAATTTTTGGGCAGCGGATGGAGCTTGGTCTACAGGTACACCCAATTCCCCGGCCGTCTCTTCCAGTAGTGCTCTTTCCCTCTGGGCTGCCTTGATTGCATCAGGTCCTGCCGAGAATTCTATGCGTTCCACACCATCCTGTATCCGCTCTGTCCTCAAAACCTTGACGGCCTCTAATTTAGAGGTTGAGACGACATGGGTTCCTGCGCATGCCTGCACATCAACACCCGGGATCTCAACCACACGTACCTCTCGATAATTGGGTGCGCCTCCTTGATACAGGGTATTGCCATACTCTCTATCTGCATCTTCCCTGCTATGGAATCCCGTCGTCACGGGATGATCCTCAACAATCAACTGATTAACCATAGACTCCAGATTGTCAATCACGTCCCGTGTGAGCCTTCGATGATGAGTGATGTCCAATCTAGCTCGATCCACATATTTGGAAGCTCCTGCTTGCCAGACATGAGGTCCCAGGATTTTACGAGCTGCGGAGCCGACCAAATGTGTAGCTGTATGATGACGACTCAGTCCCGAACGGCGTTCATCATCGACTGTGCCCGAGATTTGGGTTCCGACCGGAGGAGTTTCCCCTTCCAGACGGTGAACAACTACATCACCTACCTTTTGGACCTCGACCACCTGACTCTCTTTACCACTCCAGACAATTACGCCCGTATCGCTCAATTGGCCTCCTCCTTCTGGGTAAAACAAAGTGTTCTTCAGGGATATCTGGCCGATATCAGAGAACACAACCTCTGACGAAAAAGATCGCTTCTCCATGTCTTTGTAAAAATCTAGGTTAGTTGGTTCTGCATCGATGGAGACCCGTTTTTTCTTTCCACTCTTTGTTTCACCCTGATGTCGTTCAGCAACCATAGCAAGAAACCCATCGGGGACTTCGATTGAATGACCTAACTCACTCGCAAAATCGCTGACCACAGAAGGAGGTAACCCTTGGGAATCATACAATTCTAGGAGTTTGTCCTGATCTATACCTCCTGAACCAATAGCTCGCTGTACAGTGCGACGGCCTCGCTCAAGGGTCTGAGTGAAACGTTCCTGTTCAAGCGCTACCATATCCAATATGTGGGCTTTGTTAGCTCCAAGTTCAGGGTAGGTCACAGAAAAAGTATCGATATGGTGGGATACCATTTCAGACAAGGCATTCTGTGCATCAAGATCCCTCAATAACAATGCTGTCCTTCTAAGGACCATACGAGCAAGATAACCTGCCTTGACATTACTCGGTACGATTCCATCTCCAAACATGAAGGCAAGGGCTCGTGAATGGTCTACCACTGCAAACAATTTCTCCAAGGGTTCAATGGCAGAGGTAAACTCCGGAAGTGTCATGGAATGTCCTGCGGCATTAAGTCGATCAAGTACCTTCTGTCTTAGTTCAGTCAGATCCGAACCATAGTCTATTGACAACACTCCACATATTTTGGCATTCTCGGATATGATTGAACTGGAGTTTTCCAGAGAATCCTTCAGATTTGTAAGCTTAGTGAGATGTGAAACTGCGTCTGGGAAAACCGCTTCATAGATGGTAGGAGTTCCTTGTGACGCCCAGACCAACCTTTCGAGGCCATACCCGGTATCGACTATCGATCTTGGCATTCTTTTGAATTTTATGCCCTTGAGTTCTATATCTCCATCAGGGTCCTCCTCAAGATCCATAAATACCAAAGTGGCTAGTTCCAGTCCTCCAGCCAGGACCTCCAGAGCCTCACCACCATTACCACCTCCGACCCACGGATTTTCCTTGTATGTTATCTCAGAACCAGACAATCCCAATCCGGTGTAAAGTTCATGGCACAATTCAACCGTACGGTCCTGCCAATAGATGTTCTGCTCCTCAGTGTTGAAGGCGTGATGGGCCATCATCTCAAAAGTAGTCAAATGGCGGCCACTACGTCCGACCGATTCAAGATCGTTCAAACGAATGCAGGGCTGGGAGATCGTCAATGGATTCGCAGGTGGCTTGGAAGAACCACTTGTGACATGAGGCTGGAAAACGGCTATGGATGCAATTGAAAGATATATGTCATTTCGCCAGCGAGCGACCACCGAAGCTCGAGGGACTCTAGTATGATTGTGCTTCTCAAAGAAACTGAGAAACGCTTCCCGAGCCTCATCAAGATTCATTGGTTTGGAGAACAAGGGTTTACCAATGAAAGAATATTCAACACAAGGTGCATCCCCACAAAGCTCGCGCTCAACGGTCGACCAGAAGAAGCTATCACACTTTGCACACTTCTGCCGGGTAAAACCTGAGTCTTGAAAGAAGCGAAGAGAAAGACCATCACTCACAAGATGGCAGAGAGTGGGAGCTTAAAAACTGCGGAGGCCCATAAGCCTTTATGACTGTTTGAGAAATGAGGAAGTAACATGGTATCCAATGAAAAACACAAACCTTACGTTTCAGCAACAACCATTTTACCCGAAATAACAACACAAGGAATCATTCTAGCCATTGTTCTAGGAATGCTTCTGACTGCTGCGAATGTCTATTTAGGATTGTACGTTGGAATGACAGTAAGTGCTTCTATTCCTGCGGCGGTCATATCAATGGCTGTTCTGAGAAGCCTGGCAAAAGCCAATATTTCAAAAGGAACAAATATTCTTGAGAATAATTGGGTTCAAACAGCCGTTTCTTCAGGAGAATCACTGGCCGCAGGAGTAATCTTTACTCTACCTGCACTTCTAGTGATGAACCAGACCAGCAATGGTGAGGTTGGCTGGTCCGAATTTCCATACTTCAAGACCCTGATAATCGCACTGGTTGGTGGCACAATCGGAGTCCTGTTCTCGATAAGTCTTAGAAGAATCTTCATAGTCAAGGAAAAATTGCCATATCCGGAAGGGGTAGCCTGCGCAGAAGTGCTAGTTGCCGGAGAAAAAGGGGGTTCTCAGGTAATGCCAATCTTTGCTGGTATTGCCTTCGGTGCCGCGTACAAGATTCTGTCCTCACTAATGGTAACTGTAGATAATACAATGAAACAAGTTAGTATTGGACTCTGGGAACATGGTTGGCAAGGTTTCTACACCTTTACTGGAAAACTGAATTCCTCGGCTGCCTATGCCAAATCTAAAACGACTTTCTACTTTGGTGCTGAATTCTCCCCTGCCTTACTGGGTGTAGGATACATTGTTGGCCCTGCAATTGCCAGTTTTGTTTTCTTTGGAGGACTTTTAGGAGCGATTGTCATAATGCCCATAGCGAGTACTCTTCTAAATCCGACTGACGCATTCATAGAACAGATCACGAGTGCCGCAATGTCTGGAGATGTGATTAATTACGGCGATTATGCAAATCATATCAACGGCCGAAGAAGAATGGTAGGAGTGGGAACTATGCTAGTTGGTGGATTGTACACTTTGGTAATCATGCGTGAAGCTCTAATCAAAGGTATCACTGAAATGATTGAAGCGACCAAACAGACTGTTACCAAAGGCAGTGAACTACGAACCAATGTGGATCTTCCTGCAAGATCAATCGCTGTGACCAGTGTTGCAATGGCGGTTCCCATGTTCTTCATGGTGTGGCTTGTTTCCGGACTACTACTACCTGCAATACTATCACTGATCATAATTTTCACGGCTGGATTTCTATTTGCTGCAGTGGCAGGATATATGGCCGGTATAGTAGGGAGCAGCAACAATCCACTTTCAGGAGTAACGATTATCGTAGTTATTCTGACTGCAACAACTTTTGCGTTGTTGAACAGTCTGGTGTATGGTGGTGAAAACACGGCTGAATTACAAGTTGCAGTCATAGGTGTAGCAGCATTCGTAGCTTGTGCAGGAGCAATCTCTGGGGATAATCTTCAGGATTTGAAAACTGGATACATAGTTGGGGCCACACCATGGCGCCAGCAGATTGGGCAAATCGTGGGTGTTGCAGCAGGGGCTCTAGTAATTCCTCTGGTTCTTAATTTACTTGCAGACCAGATCATCAATGGGGATCTTGAGGCCCCTCAAGCCTTTTTGATGGCCAGCATCACAAATGGAATCCTAGGTGGTGGAATGGACTGGTCCATGGTTTTCATGGGGGCCGGAATTGCGTTTTGTCTGATAGCACTTAGACATACGGATGAATATGTTAATATTCTGATTTGTGCCTACATCCTTTTCTTAATCGGGGGGTTTCTAGAGGGCGCAATACCTGCATTCTTATTCTCAGGGAGTTTACTTGTTGGAGCTACACAACTCTGGATAAGAGACAGAGGTGGATTGGATATATCTATAATGGCTGTAGCTGTAGGAATGTACCTCAGTCTCAAGATGACTGTCCCGATATTCATTGGGGGGATGCTAAAGATGTACATTGACCGCAAATTCGATAGCCCTCTAAAGAAAGGAAGACCCGAACTTTTCAAGAAAGGACAAGAAGAGAAATTATCGCACGAAAGAGAGAAACTTCACAGCCCAGGGATACTGTTTGCTTCCGGATTAATCGCCGGGGAGGCTATAATGGGAATTGGTTTGGCTGCAATGGCCGTTTCAGGAATCTATTTGGGATTAACTGAGGAACCTTCGATTTATCCTGGTGTGTTAGCATTTGCCGTGGGGGCGGCAATGATGGCCACATTCAGCCTGAGGCAGATGAATAACAAAGATTTTGGAAAGGTTGAGGAATGGGACTTTGATGACGTTCAAGACGCAGAAATGGTAGAAGAAAAGCCCAAGAAGAAAACCCCAAAGAAAAAGACGAAGAAATAATCTTGGACTGAGCGGGTGTGGTCTAGTCTGGCATGACTGTGGCTTCCCAAGCCACCAACCCGGGTTCAAATCCCGGCACCCGCACCAATTTAATCAAACCTGTGTAGACCCTATCCTTGGCTGACAGAAACTTTGTGATAATCGGACATCGAGCACATACTGTTGCGGATTGGAAACTGGATGATCTTTGCGGAGGAGCTGGAAGGCTTGATGTTCTTGTTAGATGCGTCACCGCTGCCCTTTGGAAATCACACGGTATAAGGCGTGATACTGACATCTGGTTGATTCTAAATGGTCCTCCAGAACCTCCAGTCACTGTCCATTTTAGTGGAGAGAAGATTCGTTATCTAAATCCTGATGAACGCTCGACAGCAGCCCTTATCAGAAATGGATTGATAAAATTCAAAAATGAGGGCAAACCAATGGAAACAAGTCCTGGAATAACCATGGAAAGAATAGGTTTAGAGGGCGTCTTGGAGAAGTTGCCGAATCCCATACTTCTCAGTGAAAATGGTGAAGATGTGATGAATGGCGCAAATACTTTTGTACTTGGAGACGACAAGGATCCAACCGAAGAAGAAATGGAAATATTGAAGAACTTACCAAATATTAGCTTGGGAAAAGAAAGTTTGCTGAGCTCTGCATGTGTAACTTTAATACACCACCGTTTGGGTTTAAGCAAATGAACGAATATAGCCTATGGGTGAGATGGAAAGCTATACATCAAACAGCTAATCCTTTGCCTGGAGCTCCGCTAGATACTGTCAGCAAATGGATGCTTATCACCCGGTCCTATGTATTTGAAATGAATATTTACGCAGGAATGGTAGGTATTCTTTTAGCATTACAATTTGTGACGGAAACCACGTCTTTAATGTATTATGAAGGGGCAATAATTATTGTTGGCCTAATACTAGCACATGCTGCAAACAATATGATGAATGATTTCTTTGACACGCTACATGGTGTAGATACAAAAGGCTATCCAAGAACTGAATATGGGCCGCATGCTCTGATTGACAATTTGATATCAACAAAAGGATTGATTTTGGCTATATTTTTATGTAATTTGATAGACTTGATTATTGCAATTTATTTTTATCAGAAAGTTGGTTTGGAAATCTTATATTTCGTATTTGCAGGATTAGGAATTTCCATCTTCTACGTTGCAAAACCAATAAGATTGAAGAATCTTGGTTTGGGTGAATTTGCGATTGGACTGGTTTTTGGACCACTAATGGTGGGTGGGACCTTCATGGCATTAACTGGTGAATCTTTTGGAACAGCTGCTCTGAATAATGCTTTCCTAGTTTCAATACCCTTTGGATTGACGTCAATGACCGTTGTAATGGGAAAACATATGGACAAGTATGAAGCTGATACGGCCAAACCTGTGCACACTTTACCAGTCATAATTGGAATGAATTGGGCATCAAAAGTATGTCAATTTACAATAATCTCCTTTTTTATTTTTAGCCTTCTAAGCGTTGTTGAAGGGCATTATGCAATGGCTGTTGTGGTTTTTGCCATACCTAGAGCGATATACGTGATCCAGAAACTCAATGATCCAATTCCTAATACTCAAAAAGAGGCGTTCGATATTGCATTTGAGGCATTACCTCCCCATCTAAAGGAAAAGGTTGTCGAACAGGACATGGAAGATATTTTTCCTGTTTGGCCGTTATGGTACGTCGCTTGGGCTTTCCATTTCGTAAAGATAGCGGGCGCTATGTTTGTGCTGGGTCTGATAATAGACACCCTAATTGCCCTAGGTCTTATACCGCTCTAAGATTTATCTACAAGGTTCCAATACATCCACATGGAAGCTATAATTCTAGTCGGCGGACTTGGGACCAGACTCAGGCCACTGACTCATACCGTTCCAAAGCCATTGCTTCCCTTGGCAAACGTACCGATGGTGGAACGAATGGTCAGAAATCTGCCAGAAGTTTTTGATACGGCAATTTTAGCCGTAAATTATGGCCTAGACGAAATGAAAATATATTTTGAGGGAAGGGATATTGGGAAAAAAATAATTATTGTACCTGAAGAAAAACCTCTAGGTACTGGTGGGGCAATGAGAAACTGTATCGACCATGTTACGGGGACTACAGCTGTGTTCAATGGTGATGTAGTAACCTCTGCAGACCTAAACAAAATGCTGGAGCAACACATCAGGACCAAAGCAAAGGGGACACTGGCCTTGTGGGAAGTTGAAGATCCAAGCCGATTCGGAGTCGTCGAACTGAAGAATGGACAAATATTACAATTCCAAGAGAAACCTGAAAGAGGTACAGAACTATCAAATCTGATAAACGCGGGAACATATCTACTCGAACCTGAAGTGCTGGAAATGATACCTCCGAATCAGAAAATCTCTATTGAAAGAGACATCTACCCCCAAGTAGCTGGTAACGGATTATATGGTTTCCCATTTGAAGGATACTTTATCGATTCGGGAACTCCTGAATCGTATCTGGAAGCCAACTTCAAATCCATTGGAAATAATGGAACTGCAGCCCATAGCGGGGCAAGCATACGAGGACCTTCACTTATTCATGAAAGTGCAGTATTACAGGACTGTATTATTGGTCCCAATGCCATAATAGGACCTAATGTCAAAATGGAAAAGTGTGTAATCAGGAGAACTGTCATACTATCTGATGTCAAGGGATATGGTAGCGTCATAGAGGATTGTGTAATTGGACCAGCAATCTCATTTGAGAAAGATTTAAGCCGGACATTGGTATCTCCCAAAGGAAGCATACCTTTCTAAAATCTTGTGAATTCTCAAGTTCTAGTCGTGTAAACATTTTATAATCAATCAGACTGGGAAGTCATGGATTATGATACTGTTGTGGTAGGCGCTGGGCCAGGGGGTAGCACAACAGCCAGATTCGCAGCTAGAAACGGAGCCAGAACACTCCTTCTGGAAAAGAGGGAAGAAATCGGGGTGCCAGTCCGATGTGGAGAAGGAATAGCACCAAGATGGCTTGAAATGATTGATGTACCACTGGAAGGAGATTGGATCGCTAATCGAGTAAGGGGCGCAAAGATCTATTCACCCAATGGGAACTCTTTGACGATAGAGGATGACAATCTGGGCACCGAAGTTGGAATGGTCATTCATCGGGATAAACTGGACCAATTTCTGGCTAAATTAGCTGAAGATGACGGAGCGGAAGTAAGAACTGGAGTAACAGTCACAGATTTGCTTTGGAATGGAGAAGATGTTTGTGGAGTAAAGATTCGTGATTCGAACGGCAAAGAATCAGAAATAACATGCGGCGTTGTTGTTGGGGCAGATGGGTTTGAGTCCCAAGTTGGGAGATGGGCGAACCTGCCCACCCATCGGAAACCTGCCGATATGTGTGGGGCATTGCAGTACACTCTGATTGACTTGGATATAGATCCAGAATATTGCGAATTTTACCTAGCAAAGGGAAGCAAAGGAGCATACATCTGGTCATTCCCAAAATCGTCGGATGAATCCAATGTAGGGATTGGATGCATGGTCAGCAGAGTCAAGAATCCTGGAGAAATAAAAGTATTATTGGACCAGTTTATAGAGAATCACGAGCATTTTTCAAAAGGAAAATGTGTTGATATTCAGGGCGGAGGTGTGTCCCTTTCGGAACCTCTGGAGAAAACCGCTGGGGCTGGTGTTATCCTGGTAGGAGATGCTGCAAGACAAATTGATTCCATTACAGGAGGAGGGGTGGCAAATGCCTGCCTGTCTGGAGAAGTTGCCGGCCGTATAATTGGAAAAGCCACTGAAACAAGGGATTACTCTAAGGAAGCAATGCAGGAATATGATATGGAATGGAGAAAGGTCATGGAAGACCGGCTCTATCACTCATATCTGGCAAAAACAAAACTGACAGAGGTCGAACCGGAATCAATAGATACTGTGGTCAAGACGATGGCTGACGTCGGAGTGGAAGAACCAACAGTAGCTGGAATTTTGGCGGTCTTAGAAAAACACCACCCTGAGATCCTAGCGGAAATTGGCGATTTAATTTGAGAGCATTGGTCGTTGGTAACAGACCATTGGACAGTAAAGTCATAGAACTAGCAAAAAATTCGCTGGTAATAGCTGCAGATGCCGGGGCTGATAGGTTATTGAAATATAATATCACCCCTGATGTGATTATAGGTGATTTGGATTCAGTATCTGACAAGACAATCACCAGACTCGAAGAATGGACCATTTCAAATAAAAATATCCAGAAAACCGATCTGGAAAAGGCAGTGGATCATGCATTCGAAAAGAGGGCGGAAGAAGTTATAGTTATAGGGTGGTCAGGAGGAAGAATCGACCATACGCTAGCAGCTTTAGGTCTAGTGTTCGATTCAAGAGTCAAACTAATTGATGATAAATTTACAATATATTGTGTTGATGAATCCAAGACCATAGAAGGTCCCGAAAACACTGTCTTCTCAATGATCGCTATGCCTGAGGCGCGCGTCAGTGTAGAGGGTGCAAGATGGAATCTACAGCACGAAAAACTGAGAATAGGAGGTAGAGGCATTCACAACGAGATTGGAGCCTCGGGCAAGGTGACGATTGAATGCCACAGCGGTAACCTGTTGCTGATAGAAGGCGATTTCTTGCTTCCTCACGATTGACTATTCTCAAATTCAGAGACTGCAATAGTAACGAGGGCTGAACCTACAAGAGCCGATACGAAGACCCAGAGATTGGCCAATCCAAAATCATTAACTGGATTCGTCAAGTAATTAATGCCTGTTTGCAAATCAGAAATTATTGTTCCATAAATAACAACTGAAATCAAACCAAAGATGGCTCCAACCAAACTACCTGTCGAAGTGATTCTATTTGAGAGGGACAGGAAAATAGGCAATACCGTGGCTGTAGCAAACAAATCAGCCACTAAAAATATTCGAAATACACTAAGGGCGTCATCAGCAAAGTACCAGGCCAATATTATGGCAACAGGCACCGTAGCAATTGCGGCATAACGTGCTTCCTGTAGACCTAACTGGGAATCTGATAAATCTCGGGACACTACTGCGACAACCGCATTCTGGAGTGTGTCAACGCTAGAGCATACTAAGGCGATTCCAAGAACTAGGAACATTGACAGAATTGCTTCAGGATAGTCACGAATTAATTCGAAGAACGATAGTGAAGGATCTGAAAGTGAACCTCTACCTGCTACTGTTGTTCCTAGAAAACCAAAGAGCAAGACTGCGATGAAACACAGTCCGGATGCCAAGAGAGCACCTTTCTGTAAAGAATTATCATCTTCCGAGGCCCATGTACGCTGCCAGTTACCCTGAGAAAACATCTCAGCCGCGGTTATTGCCAAAACAAGAGCCAGACCAGCTTCAAAGGTTGAATAATCACTGATACTACCATGTTTCCATCCATATTCCAAATCTTCCGGTGTGTACGCTTTGGCATCATCAAAAGTACTGTTAATTCCTTCATTGAAGATAAAAATAATGATGCATCCTATCAGCCAGACAATGAAGAATGCCTGAATACGATCTGTCTTGATCGACACTGGCAAGCCACCCATTACTGTATAGAAAGTCGTGACCAGTGCAATCGCTATAATCGGAACCAGCGAATCAATACCCGATAAGAATTCAACTGCTCTACCAATCGCAATGTATTCTGCAAACATGAATGTGAACATGTAAATTATAGAAATTACTCCCACATAGATTTGCATCGTGCGGCCCATTCTTTGGCGAACATAATCTGCGAGAGTCACGCCTTCTGGTGTTAATTTTCTGATTAATGGTCCTAAATATGCCAATAACAGAAAGGGGGTCGCAGAAGACAAAGCATAGCCAATTACATCATAAAAACCGCCATAATATCCAACTTCCGAAGGTCCAAACAGGATCCACACACCCATTCCTGATGCGAACAGACTTAGACCAATCATAATCCAATTCTGGCTGCCTCGCGCCGACAGGAATCCGTCATTATCCAATTCCTTGCCAACTGACTCTCGATATCCTAACCATGCAAAAAACACAAGCGTCGCAAGCAGAAGAATATAGGCTATACTGCTTTCAATCATGCCATAACCTCCAACGAATGACCCAGCTCCTCTACAATCCTGGCCACACTTTCTGTGGAATCACCAAATACATACAGTGAAGGCTCAAAACCGTGACCGCCCTCATCTACGAGAGCTTCAGTTTTGATGACTTCCTTATTCATCACTAAAATCTCACCTTCTCTTTGTAATACCAAAGGCCGAATTTTCATTCTTTTTAGTAGGTCTGAAACAACAGAATCCCATCTCAGGTTTATTATCACACAAGCATCGGAATTGAATTTACGAATCTCCAAAAGTAAATTAGATAGATGAGAAGAACCACCAAATTTAGGTGAGGATAAGGGACGTGCCCGACCATCTACTGGAGTCAGGCGCCCTGGAAAAGCCGCGATTCCCGACTTGTCGACCGCATTGCTAGTGGCCATCGCAATATTGACCCTGACTTGAGGGGACAAAAGAGTAATCAAATTCGAAAGACGTCTTCTCATATCTGCAATCTGAACCAGGATTGTCTCACGACTATCTTGAAATGGAAAACGAAGACTTAATTCCTGATCGTCAACTATCAGCTTAAGTGTCCATCGCGAAACGTTATCGCTTTTCAATATTTCTGCCAATGATTGGGCTGCCTCCTGCAGATCACTCTCTATTGGTTCAGCAAAATGGGTTGGTAAAGTATGCAAATAATTGCCAGCCATCACTTGACTGACACCCAATGACTTGCCCAATCTAGACTGAGTCCAGCCTTCCTCAGAAAGAAGTCGACAGGCCCTCCCTCTCAGTTCCTTGAATAAATTACCTGTTAACTCAACTGGCATCATATTAGTCACTTATCAAAAGTAATAAATACATTATAAAGATTATGCAAACCTTTTAGCAGGGGCTCTCCTGAACTTTGTTTAGAGGTATAACATTTGACAAAATCGGTACCGATACCCAAAGAAACGCTGTCCAAGATTTTCGATGAAACCGGGTATGACTCTAACAATTTATCAATACGGGAGACAAATCGTCTGGCATCTCTTATAAGTAAAGAATGTGGAATTGAATTTGTAAGGATGGAGATGGGCATTCCTAACATTCCTACTCCTGATATCGCAAGGGAAGCTGAGAAAAAGGCTATCGATGACGGTTTACAAGGTACTTATCCACCCTTCGATGGAATCCCACAATTGAAAAAAGCTGGAAGTGATTTTGTTAAGGCGTTTCTGGATTTGGATGTGAAACCTGAACATGTAATACCTACATGTGGATCATTACAAGGTGGATACATCTCCCAAGCTCTGGCAGGAAATATGCATCCGGGAAAGAAGACTATATTATATCTTGATCCGACCTTCCCAGTAACCAGGTATCAAGCCCGTTTTCTCGGATTGGAAAGTGATGGAATCGAACTGTATGATAATCGAGGACCAAAACTAGTGGAGGCAATAGAAAAACGAATTTCCAAGGGAGATATTGGGGGAATTCTATGGTCATCACCAAACAATCCTAGCTGGTCTTGTTTAACTAAAGAAGAATTGAAAGAAATAGCCAAAATATGTGACGAGAATCAAATACTGGCGATTGAGGACCTCGCGTATTTGGGAATGGATTTCAGAAAAGATTATTCAGTACCATACTCAGAACCATACATACCTTCAATTGGCAAATTCGGCACCAACTGGATTACACTTATCTCAGCGTCCAAGGCTTTCTCATTCCCTGGACCAAGATGTGCAATCGCGGTCATCTCCCCTGAACTCAACGAACAGGAATTCGAGGGTTTGAAAACGTTTTGCGGGAGGAGCCGGTTTGGGCACGCATTTACCCTCGGGGGCTTGTACGTAACGACCTCAGGAGCCAGTCACACTGCACAGTATGCCTTATCAAAAATGCTTGAAAGTGCGGCCAAGGGTGATTTCAATTTTATAGATACTACCAGAATTTATGGGGAAAGGGCAAGCCATGTCAGGAAAATATTCCTGAAATACGGTTTTGAACAAGTTTATGACAAGGACATGGATGAGCCTGTGGGCGATGGTTTCTATCTTACAATGTCCTATCCGAACTATGACGGGGACCAACTGATGCTGGAATTGTTGAAATATGGGATTTCAACAATTACTCTAAAATCGACCGGCTCAAATAGGCATGAAGGGTTGCGGGTTTGCATATCCTTTGTAGATTCGAAAGACATCCCAATTTTAGAAGATAGATTGCAAAAATTCATGGAGAATAACAATTGAAATCAAACGACATCGATCTTGATAACCTGACTTTCAGCTTCACTAAAACCAGATCGATGTACGTGGCCAAATGTGAATTGGGAGGTGAATGGCAATCTGGAAGTATAGTTCCTTTTGATGATCTGCGGATATCGCCTGCAGCTGGAGTACTGAACTACGGTCAAGGCCTATTCGAGGGGATGAAAGCCTACAAATGGGATAATAGAAAGACCGTAATCTTCAGACCGGAAAAGAATGCTGAGAGAGCAGCTAGAGGCTGTTCCAGACTTTCTATGCCTGAAATACCCAAGAATCTGTTTCTGGACGCGGCTAAAAAGGTAATCCGTGACAACGCAGACTACATCCCCAATACCGAACAGGGTGCATTATATGTCAGGCCAATAATCTTTGGATCTGGGGCTGGATTAGGTGTCGCGCCGTCGATGGAATATACCTTTGTAGTGTATGTCAGCCCAGTAGGCCCCTACTTCAAGGGGGGACTGTCGCCAATAAGGCTCATAGTTACCAATGACTATCACAGGGCGCCACTGAAAGGGACTGGAGGTGTAAAAGCAATAGGAAATTACGTACCTGGAATGCTTCCCAGTGGATTGGCAAAGAAACAGGGATATGCTGAGGTGATTTATCTTGACGCTGCCGAGGAAAAATACATTGAGGAAGTCGGTGCGGCCAACTTCTTTGCGATAATTGACGGCAAGATAATTACTCCAGAACTGACTGGTTCCATACTCCCAGGAGTGACTAGGGAATCGGTGTTGTATCTGGCACATGAGAAAATGGGTATGGAGATCGAAGAAAGGCAAATCAGCGTCGATGAGGCCTTGACGGCAGATGAGGTCTTCTGTGCAGGTACTGCAGCGATTATTGCACCGATAGGCTCCATAAACTATCAAGGTAAAGAACACATCTTTTCTGGGGGCATGGTGGGCAAGATGACCAAAAAACTTTATGACGAACTAACAGCCATTCAGTTTGGAACTGGAAAAGACGAATTCGGATGGATGACGGAAATATAACGTAATTTATACCCCTGTCTTGTAGATTGACCATAATGAGTAGCCTGACTGATAAACTTGAGAAGAAAATCAAGGACAAAAAAGCTAGGATTGGAATTATGGGGATGGGCTATGTTGGAATCCCCCTAGGACTAGAATTTGCTGGAACTGGATTCTCTGTAACTGGTTTCGATAAGGATTCAAATCGAGTAAAAGAAATCAATTCTGGAAAACAGGTGATGAAACATATCCCTGCCAAATCAATGAAAGAATTTGTGAAGAAAAATAAGGGATCTGCTACAAATAAATTTTCAGAAATAGGGGACATGGATTGCCTGATAATTTGCGTACCTACTCCTCTTGATAAGCATGAACAACCTGATATGAGCTATATCGAAAGTGCATCCAAGGAAATTGGTAAAAACTTGAGGAAAGGACAATTGATTGTGCTTGAATCAACCACGTATCCAGGTACTACTAGGGAAATTGTCAAACCTATCCTAGAAAAATCCAAATTGAAGGCTGGAGAAGATTTCTTTCTAGCTTACTCACCAGAGAGGGAAGATCCTGGAAACAAGGAATTTTCCGTTTCGGCGATACCAAAAGTAATGGGAGGTTTGACTGATGACTGTCTCCAGTTAACCAGCGACTTGTACAAGAACATTGTCTCAGAAACTGTTGAAGTTAGCTCACTAGAAACTGCTGAGGCAACAAAATTGATGGAGAATATTTTCAGAGGTGTAAATATAGCAATGGTAAATGAGTTGAAACTGGTCTTGAGTCGAATGGGAGTTAATATTTGGGAAGTAATTGATGCTGCCAAGACCAAACCGTTTGGCTTTATGGCATTTTATCCTGGACCGGGAATGGGAGGGCATTGCATCCCTATTGACCCTTTCTATCTTGCATGGAAGGCAAAAGAATACAATACTAAGGCAAAGTTTATCGAATTAGCTGGTGAGATTAATCAGAAAATGACTGAACATATAGCTCACCGTATTGGAAGGGCATTAAACGATGACAAGAAGAGCATTAGGGGTAGTAAAATTCTAATCGTAGGGGTGGCCTACAAAAAGGACATCGATGATGTTAGAGAATCGCCTGCTTTAAGAATAATGGATTTGCTTAAATATAAAGGAGGTAAAATCAACTACCATGATCCTTACGTGGAAAGCATGGATTCACTAAAGAGTCTAGATTTAACGAAAGATATCATAGAAGAACAAGATGCGATTGTAATAACCACCGATCACACCAGTATTGACTACACCTCACTGGGAAAATATGCCAAATTGATAGTAGATACCAGAAACATAATGGCAACCGTGAAAAATCCAAAAGCCCGCGTGATAAGGGCTTAGGTATGGAACCATTTCAGACGATACGTCAAGGAATCATTGACCGCTACAGTGTTTTAGTAGATAATCCAACGGAATTCGCAGAAGCTATCCACAAACCACTCAAACAATCATTCAGAATTAATACTCTTAAGGGTGATAAAGAGAATATACTGGAACAACTCAGGAATTATGATCCTGAAATAACCGAAGTTCCATGGAATAATAACGCGTATGTATCCCAACTGAATAATCTGGGTAGCAGTCTAGAACACTTTGTCGGCCAAATCTATATTCAGGAATTGACCTCTATGATTCCTCCCGTGGTTGTAAAGGATGTGATTGACAACAATGCAATTCTGGACTGTTGTGCTGCCCCTGGCTCAAAGACAACCCAGATAGCTGGTATGATGCAGAATCGGGGTCACATAATAGCAAATGATTCAAGACATGCTCGATTGAAATCATTGAGAGGAAACCTGGATAGACTGGGAGTGACAAACGCTACCGTTACACTTAGAGATTTCAAATCCTTCCCAAATACGGAAGCCGACCTGTACCTAGTCGATGCGCCGTGTAGCTCAGAAGGTACGATACGCAAGAAGAATGCTGTTGCCAGAATGTGGAAAGAAAAAGATTATAAGCGTTTTACTAAGCTTCAGAAAGGCCTATTGAACAAGGCCTGCGAAATGGCACCTTCAGGGAGTACGATTGTCTATTCAACCTGCACCTTTTCTCCTGAAGAAAACGAGAAGGTAATCAGTGAGATTATTGATAATCAGTCAGTCAAAGTAGAAAATATTGGGATAAACGGTCTAAAAACTAGTCCCGGAATAACTGAATGGAATGGTGAAACATACGACAAAGAAGTAGAAAATTGTATGAGAATATGGCCGCATCATAATGACACTGATGCTTTCTTCATAGCAAGGTTGGAAAAATGTTGAGAATACTTGATTCTGAGCGAATCCGTTTAATTCAAGAATATTGTCTGGAACGTTTTGGAATCAATCATGAGAAATTAGAAAACTACCGATGGTACATAGGCTCAAAGAATAGAATCTACATTGGACCTGAAGAATTAAAAAGAATTAAACCCGAAAGCATTGGACTATGCGTTTTCCGTCTGGACAAAACGCCAAAGCCGACAACCAACTTTCTACAACTATTTGGAAGGTACGTTACAAAAAACATTATCGTGCTAGATGATAATGAGACCATCAACTATTGCAGTGGGAAAGACCTGAACCCTGAACGTGAATTAGACGTGGTCCCGGGTTTCATAATGGTGAGGCACAAAGACAAATTTCTAGGATGTGGTCACTGGAATGGAAGTCTGCTCAAGAACCAGATTCCAAAATCGAGATTCTGCAAGATTAACTTTCTCTAAATTGGGGAGTACTGCTTAATTATTGGCACTTATAGCCATTGAATGGGGCAAACAATCTTTGAATTTGGAACTGAAACAGTTGAACCTGAAGAGCCTCAGGTAGAGCACCCCAAATCGGAAAAGAAAGAAGCCAAGAAGAAGGTAACCAACAAGAAAACGAAAGCTCACCAGTTGGCCAAAGAACAGCGTGATATTCCAGTCTCTGAATTCTTTGAACAGAATCGCCACATATTGGGTTTTGATAATCCTACTCATTCTCTGATAACAGCAGTCAAGGAAGGGGTCGACAATAGCCTGGATGCTTGTGAACAGGCTGGCATTCTTCCCGAACTGAAAATTGAACTTGAAAGTCTGGCAAAGGATGAGTTAAGCATTGCAATAGAGGATAATGGCCCTGGTATCATAGAGCAGAACGTCCCAAATGTTTTTGGAAGATTGTTGTATGGTTCACGCTTTGGAAGTGGCAAGCAATCCAGAGGGCAGCAAGGCATTGGAATCTCGGCTGCGATAATGTACGGCCAACTGACGACTGGGAGGTCTGCTACTATCAGTACCCGAATATCAGAGGAGCATCTAGCTATGCGCATAACTATGAAACTGGACACTCGGAATAACCGGGGTAATATTGAGAGAACCGAGGACTTTGTATGGAAAGATGAGGGTGCTGAACCTGATGAGGATGGAATTTATCCTGAGAAATATCATGGTACAAGAGTTGAATTCGCAATCAAGGGAAGATATCGGGAAGCAAGGCCTTCCGTCTTGGAATACCTAAAATCAACCGCTATTGTCAATCCTCATGCCAAGATAATTTTCACTAATCCGGAAAAAAATACAACCGTTTTTGAGAGGGTTAGTCAGGAAAATCCAAAACTACCCAGTGAAGGTGTAAAGCCGCATCCACATGGTGTAGAGTTGGGCCAGCTGATACGTATGGCTCATCACAGTTCAGAACACCAGATGGCTCGATTTCTGCGCAATGATTTGTCATCCATGGGTTCAAAGAGCATTAGTGGCGTACTGAAAAAGGCGAGACTATCCTCTATTGTTAGGCCACAAGATATCACTAGAATTGAGGCGAAGGGAATGATAGAGGCTTTCAAAACAACCTCGATCCGGACTCCGACGAGTGGAGTTCTAGTCCCAATTGGACCGAAACTGATCAAACTAGGACTGAAACAGGTACTAGATGAATATCGACCTGATTTTTACACGCTACCAATCAGCCGCACTCCATCCGTATTCTCGGGAACTCCCTTCCTAGTGGAGGTTGGGATGGTTTACGGAGGTAATCTTCCTAAGGATCAACCAGTTCAGATTCTCAGATTTGCTAACCGCGTTCCATTGCTTTATCAGGCCGGTGGTTGCGCCATCACCAAGGCTATACAGGGCATAAATTGGAGACAGTATGGTTTGGAACAAAGAGGTGGCAAAGGCACTCCGAATGGACCTGCCATAATCCTGGTACACGTAGCATCAACGAACATCCCATTCACTTCCGAGGCCAAAGAGGCCGTTGCAGATATAAGTGAAATCAAAAAAGAAATTAAGTTAGCTCTACGTAACAATGCAAAGACACTGTCAAGACACCTGAAAAAACAGAAAAAAAGGGAAAAGGTAACTGAAAAATTTGACTTGGTACAAAAAATATTGCCGGCAATCGCGGAAAAGGCATCAAGTGTCGTTGGGCAGCCTGTTCCAAATCTGGACAAGGTTGTTGCAGCTATCATGGACGTGGTCTGGATCGAGGAGGAAATTGAATTCAACAATGGCCAGATCGAGGTTGAAATAAAGATAATAAATTATCGCTTGAGATCGGCTAATTTCAAGCTCAGGGCTGAAGTTCCAGGACATGAGATTAAGGATGCTGAACCCAGGCCTGGTAAGAGAGAAGGAAATCAGGTTGTCTGGTCCATCGGGCTTCCAACCACCGAATCGACCAAATACAAATTCATAGTTCCTGAAGGTACACGAAGCAGCTTTGAGGGTATTGAACTCTGGGTAGAAGGAATGGATTCCTCAAATATAATAGGAGCTGAACCATGGACCGGAATTGTAGATCCTGGAATAAAAGATGCTATCGAAGCTGAAAAACAGGGACTTGCCTGATTCATGGCATTACCTGATTACTTAAGAAAAAAAAAAGGCTTTTTGGAACTCAAAAAGAACAAGAAATGGATTAGCTGGAATCCTTATCACTCCAAACTTTCGGCATATGTTCTAGCTGGTGGACCAGAATGGCCTTTTGAAGAAAAGAGCAATATTCTATATCTGGGGGCTGCGGAGGGTAATACTGTTAGTTTCTTGAGCCATATCTGTCATGGGGGCCGAATAATCGGAGTTGATATCTCATCAGTAGCAATGGCTGAGCTACTTGTCCTTGCTGAGAAAAGAAGGAACATAATTCCATTCCTAGGTGATGCCCAGATTCCAAAAAAATATAGCCCCCATACCGGCATTCCTGATATCTTGTATCAGGACGTTGCTCAAAGAGACCAAGTCGAAATATTCATCCGGAACTATGATTTTTTTGGGCCGAAATGTGGATTGCTTATGCTAAAATCTAGGTCTTCACCAGGAAAGGATAATGAAGTCTTCCGAGACTCTAAAAGAAAAATGGAATCCAGATTCAAAAAAGTGGATGCTGTGGATATTACAAAATGGGCTAAAGGGCATATGGCCTACTATGTAGAATAATGGAGCCACCGGTGGGAATCGAACCCACGACCTGCGCCTTACCAAGGCACCGCTATACCCCTTAGCCACGGTGGCTCTTTTTTGCGACTGAAGGGGCCTAAAAAGAGTTTATCACATTTTATTGGGTTTGAGATGAGACCCATAATCTATTACACCCTTCGCTATTCTGCGGCAGTTAACGTTTCGAAAAACATGGTAAATTACATTACTGATAGAAGTACCAAAGAAGAAGTACTGAGTGGGTTCGAACCAATTATTCAGAAATGGTTCAATGATAAATTTGAAGACCTTACGCCACCGCAGGCAATGGCTGTCCCCTTAATCTCTAAAAAAGAAAACGTGCTAGTCTCGAGTCCCACGGGCTCAGGAAAGACCCTTACCGCTTTTCTCAGCATATTAAATGACTTTTTTAGAATACACAAGAATGGTGACCTAGAAACAGGAGTGCATGCCATCTATATCTCTCCTCTGAAGGCATTGGCGAATGATATTGATAGAAATCTTAAGCAACCTTTGGATGAGATGATTGAAATAGCAGCTAAGGGAAAAATAGATATTCCTGAAATCAAGGTTGCTGTTAGAACTGGTGATACCTCACTCAAGGAAAGGGCAAGAATGGTAAGGAAACCGCCTCACATTCTAATCACCACCCCTGAAAGTCTGGGCCTCCTTTTATCATCAAAGAAATTCAGGGCCCACTTTAGAAAAACAAGATACATCATACTGGATGAGATACATGATCTAGCCAATAACAAGAGAGGAACTCACCTTTCCCTTTCGGTAGAGAGGCTGGCACAGGTTATTGATGGAGAGCCGGTAAGAATCGGCTTATCTGCGACACAAGCCCCGATTGAGGATATAGCTGGTTTTCTAGGCGGATACAAAAACGGAAAACCAAGGCTTGTGAATATCGTGGATGTTAAAGAAAGAAAACATCTGGATCTAAAGGTTATTTGTCCTGTCGACAATCTAACCCTCCACTCTACAGAAGTAATTAATTCAAAGATGTACGACCTACTGGTTGATTTGGTCAATGATCATCGAACTACCCTAATCTTCACCAACACCAGAGCTGGAACGGAGTCAATTGCCATGCAATTGAAAGAAAGAGGTATAGAGAAATTGGCAGCACACCATGGTTCTTTGTCCAAAGAAATGAGACTGGATGTGGAAGAAAAACTCAAAGCTGGTGAAATGAATGTCGTTATTTCATCGACAAGCTTGGAGTTAGGAATTGATATCGGGTACGTTGATCTCGTTGTCCAGATAGGATCACCTAAATCAATCGCTAAAGGACTCCAACGAATTGGGAGGGCCGGACATGCGCTGAAGGAAATTTCCAAGGGAAGATTGGTTGTATTTGATTCCGATGACCTAATCGAATGTGCAGTTCTGGTCAGATCCGCATACGAGGGGCAAATAGATAGAGTTTCTATTCCTGAGAAGGCCACTGACGTACTGGCCCAATCCCTCATTGGAATGTCCCTAGATCGCAAATGGGATAGTAACGAAATGTATGAGCTTGTTAGATGTGCATATCCATACCGCAACCTATCCAAGCATGAGTTCCTTGAGGTTCTTGATTTTCTGGGAGGGAATGCACTAGAGAATCACGGAGTCTATCCTAAAATATGGTATGATAAGAAATCAAAAGAGATTGGTATCAAAAGAGGGGCGCGGCAAATCTACAACATGAATATTGGTACAATCCCTCAAGAAATCAATTATGCTGTCGTACTTGAGGGAAGAGGCGTACAATTAGGGAATTTATCGGAAAAGTTCGTTGAGAATCTTTCGAGAAATGACATATTTGTATTGGGTGGAAGAACATATCAATTCATAGAGACAAAAAGATCGACCGTGGTAGTAAAGGATGGTCTAGGTAGAAAACCTACTGTTCCATCGTGGTCTGGAGAAATGTTACCTCGCTCTTTTGACCTGTCTGAGGCCGTAGGAAGATTCAGGGCGGAAGTGGAGGAGAAGCTCGAGAAGCCTGAACAAGAGATAATCGAGTGGTTGGAAAAGGATTTTAGACTGGATCAGGGGGCTGCTAAAACAATAATCTCCCACCTTGATGAACAAAAGAAGATTTGTGGATTTGTACCCTCTGACAAGAGATTGATGGTTGAGGGATATATTGACAATAGGGGGCGCAACGGAGCGATTTTTCATTTCCCGTTCGGAAGGAGGGTCAATGATGCCCTTTCTAGGGCCTTTGCCTATCAACTTGGAAAAGAAATTGGAAGCAGCATAAGAATCTCGTTAAGCGATGATGCATTCCTGCTGACCTTTCCTAGCAGATTGGCAATCGAGGGTTTGGCAGACAGGCTAATGCCCAAGAATCTTGAACCTCTGCTCAGAAAGGCAATCAAAAACACCGAAATATTTGCTCAGCGCTTCCGCCACTGTGCCAACCGCTCATTCATGGTGCTGCGCAATTACAAAGGGCGTGAAATATCGATGCCCAGGCAGCAACTAAGGACCTCCCAGGTACTAGAAGCGATTAATCAAGTTGATTCATTCCCAATGCTCGAGGAAGCTTATCGTGAGATTCTATATGATGCCTTTGACATTAACAATGCTCAGCTCATACTGGATGAGATTGAGAGTGGAAAAAGAATTATTGAACATCGAAGTTATGCACCTGTACCTTCTCCCTTTTCCCATTCCTTGATACTTTCAGGTCTTAGTGACATAGTCCTGATGGAAGACCGTTCTGCACTCCTGAGAGAGTTGCATGCCCAAGTCCTAGGAAGGGTGTTAGAACAGGGAGACGGAGACAAACCAAGATTTGAAAAAGAATTGATAGACAGCCACTTCAATGAAAAGAAACCGATTGTCGGTACGAGAGAAGGCGCGATTCAAGCTATTCGCCAGATCGGTGGAATCCATCTATTGAACGACAAAGGAAAATCAATCTACCGAATGTCTGATATGGCCACTACCGAAATGCAGGAATTATGTCATGAGATGATTGATGGGGAAATTGTTGAATCCGCCTGGACCGGAGAAAAAGAACCTCTTTACGTAACGCCCGAATTAATCCCATACTACAGAACAGTCTACGGCTCTGACGAAAAATTATCGAAAGAAGCGGAAAAGGTCTACAATAAATTGAAGGGGCAGAAAGACATCAAATCGAAAAATATCAGTGATGAATTAGAAAGGAATTATCTCGTTTGCAGAATGGTTGATGGATTCACCAAACGGAAAATTGGGAACAGTGCACCATATGAAAAAGCACTGGATTATATTATTACGAAACATATCGGTTTTGTTGGACCAAGAGCTGTAGAAGAGATTGCTCTTGAACTCAGATTACCAGAGGAAGTAATCAGTCAGTCACTTTACGATTTAGAAGAACAGGGAACTATTCAAGGTGGGAATTTTGTCTTGGGTCAAAGTACTCCCCAATATTTGATGGCTGAAGATGTAATCTATCTAGAAGCTCAATCACATGGAAATGTTGATGTCATTCCTGACAGGATTCTGAGAGAGTTTATTGACTATAAGCTATTCAAGAGATTTTCAAGCCTGCAAACGCTTTTTGATCAGCACTGTGACGTCGCCTCTCCAAGAACTGCATTTCATAGATTGGACAAACCTGATCTTGAGGAGTGGTGGGAGTGGAGAGATTCAGATGCTATACTACAAGGAAGGTTTTCAGGAGGGAAACTAAGGTACGTGCCTGCCAATAAAGTTGGGATGTACCAAGCCTTGTTCAGAAAGGAACCTGAGGGAAAAATCCAAAGCCTGATTGTGGATATGCTCAAAAGAAGCCCACCGGTGACCAAAAGCGAAATAACAAAGGAATTGGAACTGAAACCTGAACTGGTACATGGGGCACTAAGGACCTTAGAAGAAAATCTGATGGTTCATCGTTACAACCGAAATCGTAATCCTTGGACAACGCACAATCGATACCGATTATTGACAGAATACGAAGCTCCTGAAGAACCTGAAAAGAAACTGGTCATCGACCAATTACGGGGCATTGGTCCTCTTACTTTTGCAGAATTAAGAAGAGAATGCGGGATGCCGCTCAATGTCACAAGGAGTATTCTGAATCAGTTGCAAGAAGATAATATAATTTCTAGAATAGTTGTCGTAGGAGCTACGCGCTTATTCACCTATTGCCTAACTGAGGAAGTTGAAAGTATAAAAAAGACTGAGGAAAAAAGGGTGACGAGGGTTGTTTCCTGGAGAGATCCACTTCTCACTCATATCCGAAGAGAAATGTACTCCCAATATGGTGAAGCTTGGACACATCCGATCGTATCTGGAGGGATGGTCGCAGGATTTATGGAAGCCTGGGCCATGTCTGGGTTACTAGATGTTAGAGAAGTAGTACTGAATGAGGATTTAGGAATCGAAAAATTCCTAGACGCTTTGGATGAATTTGCGACATACCAGGAGAACTTTCACAGTAATATTATTAGAGTCAAAGCCTTTGCTGGAACTCGAATAGAAGAACTCGACACAACCATAATAAAGAAATTCGAAAGCAAGGGATATCAGAGAATAAGGGAATGGTTGGTCAAAGGTCCAGTCATTAATCTTTCCTACCAGAAACGAGAGATATACGGCTACTTGCTTTGGAAACAGAGAATACATCCTGAAAGGAGATTCCGAAATGCAACGGAAGCATTCCGTGAGATGGGAGGTATACGTTCAGAATATGAACTTTCCTTGAGAATTCAAGGACGTTTCTTCCATCCTCGAGATTACGGTAACGAAATGGAAATAGTTCAAGGTGTGATGATTCCTGGTTACTCCACCTACTGTACCGTAAGAGATGCTATAATCTACCGTGATGCCAGAAACATGGCTTCGGAACCCGAAGATAGAAGGCTGTTGGCTCTGGCAATAGATTCCAAAGGCTTGCCACGTGAAGAACTCTATAGGAGAAGTGGTATGGATCTGGACTCGTTCAAGCGGTCTCTGACCCGACTGTACAAATCCCTCAACCTGGTACGAACCACAAGAGGAAATTATCGTACTTTACCGGTCAATCGAATTTACGAGGCCGATGAGGCCAAGTTCAGAGTTGTCAAGAAACTGATATTATCGTTTGGAATTATCTCTGCTGAGGATCTTGGAATGCTTCTCAAGGGTGAGATTCCAATGGCTGAACTGAGAAAAATACTTTCAAAACTGGAAGAAGAAGGAACCCTGGTGAAAGGATTTCTGAAGGAAGGAAGTGAGACCTTGTACTGGATTATAAGTGAGGATCTGGAAAAGGTCAAAGGGCATCTTTTCCAAGGCAGTTTTGTTCTGACACAAGCTGACAGGCTATCGCATTATCTGAGTGAGGATGTCAAACAAAAATTCGGGTTGGGAGCCTGCAATGTGATTTTTAGTTCGACACGAACAACCGGTGCCTTCAAAATGTCAAAGAGAGGAAAAGACGTCGTGATTACTGAATTTAGGGGCAGGAATCAGGAAAGACACGTCATAGAGGCATGGTGCAGACAATGGAGAATGAATCTCGAATGGGAACTTAAGACTGACGAGAAAGTGGAAATCTAAAGAAATTCACCATAGACTGAATCTGGTAGTCTGGTATGTATGTTGTAAACTTGATCCCCGGATAGAATATTATTTTCGAGAGCCTTGTGTGTTTTACGAGGTACGGTCTTAGGCCCCATTACAGCACCTGGTCTCTGTGGATCATCCAGATAATCTGTTTCCAGCATAAATTCGGATTTGGCCGCAATTTCAATATTGGTTGAAGAGGAAATAAGAGAAACCACGATTCCATGTGGGTCTTCAAGTGCACCCGGCCCACCATAGTGTTTGACCAGACGGGACTTGGGGAATCTGGCATTGGAAGCAATTCGAGATAGGTCGGCCATAACTTCAGGAGTGGCGGATTCAGTGTGAAGAACTGCTGCCGCATCGACCTCCTTGGCCCTTGATAGAGACTCGGTCAGGACATCGTTCGCCAAGTCCCATACAGAAGGTTCAACTTCAAAATGAGGACGGCCTAACTCGCCTAATCCAACCGTTTTTTTCTCATCAACCAGAGATGTACAATAATCCACGGCCTCGAAATAAATCTCCGAGGCTTGAGAAGGGGAATTGAATTCAAGAAGTTTGAGCAATTCGATTGGATGAGGTGCTGCAACCACTGCTACCTTGGCACCTGTTTCTCTGGCCTTCACTGCCAATTTTAGAGTCGTTTTAACTTGGCTTTGAAAACTATCTATCTTTTTCCAGGAACCATATGGCTTATGGACCAACACCAAACGAGTTCCTCCAGCTTTAATGAAATCCTTAACGGCCAACTCCTTTCTACCCGATGGATCCAAATGAAAATGATTGTCGGTTATCTCCACATTATTGCAAGATAGATAGCCACGTATAGGCTTTACTCATTACCGGCACAAAAGTTATATCGTGCGTTGGCTAGAACTCAACCTGATATGACCGAGGTAAGAACTCTAACTTTAGTGACTTTGCTGATTAGTATCAGCTTTTTTCTAGGTGAAGCTGCAGCAGATGAACCTGAATTTGAATTCAGGTTCGGCTGGAATGAGGATGGAACTGGAAATCTGGATGTAGATAGTACTCTGGACCTCAAAGTAGAGATAGAGAATCTCTTTACTGATCCTAAGGACTTTCAGCTAGATATCACCAATGACAATGATTTACAGAGCAATGGATTGAGGGCCTGGTGGAGCTATGATGGTCAAACATCTCTATCATCCGAATCTACGAATTTAGCATCCGTCGATGTTGGAGATAATGGAACCGTCGAAAATATAACTATAACAATTCGGACCACAGAATATGCATTGTATGGGGAGTACAACATAGACCTCAGGTGCAGAGACAACGATGAGAATGATCCGGAGACAACAGAACAGAACATCCAGCTTACTGTAAATGTGAACGAGAAAGCTGAAGTTTCTCTAGTGATTGCCGAAGGGGGAACAAGTGAGGGATCTGTGGACTTAGGTGGGGAAACAACTTATCAGATTCAAGTCAATAATGATGGGAATCGGCAAGATACAATCAGCCTTGTGATTTCTTCAAATGACTGGGATTCCAGTTTTAGTGAAAACTCTGTCACAATAGATGCATTCTCAAATCAGATAGTTACCTTGACAGTTAGCTCGGAGAGCAGCGTAGATTATGGCGACAGTGATGAATTGACCATCACCGCAACTTCAGGAAACTCGAACGATGCTGCAGACACATTGGATCTGGACACCTACGTCAGAGTCCACTACGGTCTTGGGCTGACCGCAATCTCACAAAGTGGATCTGGAGAGCCTGGATCGACTGTTACATTCAACTTTAAAATACTGAACAAATGGTCTGAGAGCGTCGAGTACGAAATTCTCAAGAAGGATTGGTATCGTGGAACCCAAGGTAACCCACCCCAGGGCTGGACATTCACAGATGGTGGTGGAACCCTAGACGCTTTTGAGGAGATTACAACTCCCAGTTCATCCAGTGTTAAGGTAACCATCTCTTCTGGCGCTGACGCAGGAGAGGTAGTGACCATTATCGTACAGGCCAAGGTTAGTGGTGATAGTGATGGTGATTTTGCTATAGAACTGGAGATCGAAGTTCGAGTAGAAGGTGAGTACAACTTACAGCTAATCCTCCCTCAAAGCGACCAGATAAATTTGCCTACAGGGCAGTCCTTCAGTATTTCCAATTATATCCAGTTGAAGAACTTGGCCAAGGTAAATGATCTGGTTACGATAACTGCCACATTCGATGCTGGACAAGGAGCCGACTGGGCACTAATCACCCCGGATCCAATTAGCATTGAAGCCTCGGGAGAAAAACCTCTTTTCATAAGTGTGACTGCCCCAGATAGTGCTGCCGGTGGTCAGGCTACTCTGAAAATAAGGGCTGAATCGGGAGGTGATTCTTCGGTCTATGACGAAGCGACACTAACCTTCAGGGTTGACACTATCGCAACCGCCTCGGGACCTGAAACCGACCAATTATCCGAGGAAAGCGATTTCCCTGTTGATCCCATCTGGTTAGTTTCCATAGTCCTGATAATCGGATTGGGAAGTGCGGCGGTATTCGGTTTACAACAGAAATCAAAAGGTGCATTTGGCGGTTCTGAACAGAACGTGGATGATTTCAGTGATGAATGGGCCGGTATGGGAAGTCCGGCTCCACCTAGTACTGCTGCAGTTCCCCAAACTGCTCCGCCACCCGCTGCTGCGCCACCTCCTCAGCCTCAGGTACCTCCTCCACCGGCTGCGGCTCCACCGCAACCTCAGGCTCCTCCAAGTACTGCAGCTGTGCCACAACCTCAAGCTCCTCCACCTGCTGCCGCACCGGCGGCTCCAATGATTCTAACTGTGACCGTCCCGGATGGAGTGATGGCCGGGCAACAGATACAAATCAAGGCGCCTACAGGGCAACTGGTGAACGTCAAGGTCCCAGAAGGCTGTGGACCCGGTTCCCAGTTCAAAATACAGATCTAAGCAGGCGTGGTCTAGCCTGGTATGACTAGGGGTTTCCAACCCCTCAACCTGGGTTCAAATCCCGGCGCCTGCACCATTCTTATCGTCGAGGAATGGGCTCCAACTTCTTGTGTCATATAGATCACTTACATAAAATCAAGAATTGTAAAGTAATCTGCTGCCTCGCTTTTATGAAAATGTGTCTCTGATTTTTTAGACGGGGGGTGGAAAATGTGTGTGTGTACAGATCGCTGTTCGAACTGGATGTGTATATATTATTGCGCTGAAATGAGATTTGCTAATTTCCAGAATGCTATAGTAACCGACGCTGACTTCGACTACGCGTACTGGCATCAAACAATATGGACTGATGGTAATAGATATGATTCTGAACCATCTGATGATGATGAGGGTGGCGGAGATGATGAAGGCTAAACTAAACAATATATACAGGCCCTAAATCCAGAATTGTCTGACGGCCATAGCGGTGGTGATCACCCGTTCCCATTCCGAACACGGAAGTTAAGCCCACCCGCGTATTCGATGGTACTGTGGTGCGCGAGCCCACGGGAACTCGAGTACGCCGTCAACTTTTTTCAAGATAAATTCCATATAGACACACTAATTGAATAATCAAAGATGGATGCAAAAGAAATAACTGATGCATTAGCCACTGTAACAGATTCCTATTTCAAAAAAGATATTATTACTTTGGGCTATGTCAAAGGAATGACAATCGGTAAAGATACTCTAAGATTTTCTCTTAGATTACCTGCACCTCTTATGCCAGACCATGATGAACTGGCTCAAAAATGTCAAGATGCACTGAAAAATGTAGCTGATATTGGAAAAATAGAAATAAAGAAAGATTGGGAAGTTCAAAGATTACCTTCACTCAATGCACCAAATACTCCAAACTCATTGAGAGGTGTCAAAAATATTATTGCCATTGCATCAGGTAAAGGAGGAGTTGGGAAATCTACAGTAACCGTTTGTATTGCTGAAGCATTTGCCAATGCAGGAGCAAAAGTAGGTATTTTAGATATTGATGTTTATGGTCCAAGTATTCCTAACATGGTGGGGCTAGGGGATCACCAATTAGGAGGTTCTCAACAAGGCGTTTTGGAACCTGTAGAAGCGCATGGAATGAAAATAATGTCCATGGGTTTCCTAGCAAACAAAGATACTCCCGTTGTATGGAGAGGACCTATTGCCTCACAACTAGTTCAGCAATTTTTAGGAGCCGTAGATTGGGGAGAATTGGATTATTTGTTTGTTGATATGCCACCAGGTACTGGAGATATTCAACTTACACTATCACAAGCAGTTCCTCTAACCGGAGCTGTAATCGTAACAACACCTCAGGAAGTAGCACATACAATAGCTGAAAAAGGACTCCGAATGTTCCAACAAGTCAAAATTCCAATTCTTGGAATCGTAGAGAATATGGCTGGCTTTACTCCACCTGGCTCAGATGAAGTATTCCACATTTTTGGTGAAGGTGGCGGTAGTTCAGCAGCAGAAGAATTCGATCTACCTCTACTTGGCAAAATATCACTGAAACAAGATTTGCGAGAAGCTATGGACAAAGGAGATTTTGTAGAAGATGAAAATATCAAATCTATAGCATCGCTAATAGCTGTTGAGGCAATGATCGTAGTTACTAACGAAGAATTATCTCCGTTCGCACCTCAAGAAATGAATCTGGCTAACGGAGGACAAACTTTAGTTATCAAATGGCAGGATGATGTTGAACATGTTATCTCTTCATTCAATATTCGATACATGTGCCCTTGTGCTCATTGTGTAGATGAAATAACTGGAGAAAAACTGGTCAAAGAAGAAAACATACCTGCAAACGTGAAGATTCTAGAATCGACACCTGTTGGAAGATATGGAGTTAGATTCTCTTTTGATGACCCCAGTTCTGGAGCTGGTGCAGGAATATACACATTTTCATTCTTACGTAAAATAGGAGAAGAAGCTGTTGAGAAAGCATCTTTTGATGTCTAAAGCACAACAAATCTTATTAATTAGCATGAAGGTCAAAGTAATATGTTAGCACAGGAGATTCGAATACGTGGTGAACCAACAGCAGATCCACAAAAATGTAGATTTGTGCTAGATGGTGAAGTGCTTTCAAGGGCTTCAATGTCTTTCAACCGCGAATCAAACACTGACAATTCTCCTTTAGCTAAGAAACTTTTGGAATTACCATATATTACCCAAGTAAATATTGCAGGGCAAGTTGTAACATTAACTGGAGACAATGTAGAGAGCTGGCCTGCTATCGGTAAAGAAATTGGTAGTGTAATTAGAGATCAAATGAAAAGTGGAGAAGCTCCAGTTACTGAAGTCGCAATTGATACAGGTAATAATGAATTATTTAATCAAGTAAATGAATTGATTAAGAATGATATAAACCCCAGTATAGCCTCACACGGAGGTGTGATAACCTTGCAAAGTGTCTCGGATGGAAAAGCGTACGTCACCATGGGCGGGGGTTGCAAAGGTTGCAGCGCATCTAGTGTTACTCTGAAGCAGGGTGTCGAATCCTATATTGTAGCAAAAGTTGATGGCGTAACTGAATTAGTCGATATTACCAATCACGTCGAAGGTGAAAATCCATACTACACAGAACCTGTTGTACAAGCCAGCAGCAGTGGTTGTGGTTGCAGTAGCGGTAAGAGTGGCGACAGCGGTTGTGGTTGTTAGTCTTCTCTAGTCAGGCAATCAGTTTTAATACTTGTATTATATTACCATAAAATCTTTACAAGGTAGCATGGCGGAGAAGACTGATTCTGAAAGTGATTCCAAAGAGGAAGAGATTGACGAAAATGAGGAATCTAAGGGTGAGGATTCAGAGGAGATAGATACTGAGCCCGAAGAATCCGATGAAGAGGAAGAAGAATCTGCACCAATTGATTATACTACAAAATTAGGTCTAGAAGAAGAGGAAGAACCTAAGGATCCTTACATTAAGAGAAATATAAAGAACGCTATCAACTATCTGGACGGGAAGAGTCGTTCAGTAGTCATTAGTGCTCTCATTATTTTTATTATTAGTATCTTCAATTTCATTGCCTGGAACTTCACTGAATGGGAGACCCTGAAGTATGTGGGAACCACACTGGCAATTTTTCTGTTGATAGCCTGCGGTCTGGGCGTTCTAATATCATTTAACGTCCATAATGTCGAAATCAAGAAAAATACCGATGTCAGAACGTCAGGGCTTATACTGTCGATAGGAAGTATCCTGATTGCTCTGTTCTTCATGGTTTACGAGATTCGTGAAAACTCGTGCCTGACGGAATACACTGAGATAAGTTGTGACGGAGATGTTTCACTCAGGGCTGTAACTACAATTGCAGTTTACGCCGGGAGTCTAGGAGTAGTTATGTTGATCTATGGCCTAGGACTTCTGGAAAGAGGTCTGGTACCCTATGCTCTAGCCATTGCTTTTGGTGGGTCACTAATACTGACCATTGTCCTTTTGATGTCAGTCTTTAATTGGATTGAAGAATCGGTTTGGCTGCTTCTAATACCTTTGTTGTTTCTTGGAATGGGGCTTGCGGGACTACACCATAGAAGATACCAATTGGCTGGTTTTGTGATAGGGTGCTATATTGCAGGTCTGGCAGGAATTGGATGGTTGATTGAACCCAGTCTGGCTTCAGGTGGATTCATTGGGGGTGGACTGCCAATGACGGGCTCTGGCCTCCTTTTCATTCTGAGGAGAACTGATCGGGAAGCAAGGGAAAGAATGCTGGAGGAAGCTCAGGAATTTCTTGATACGGGATATCCCAGCCGTTCACTGGAAGTGGCTGGAAGATTAATCAGAAGAGCTCAGAGAGATGGCGTTCTGATGCAAGATTCAAGGATGTGGCTCAGTAAGGCCAGAGCACTGACTGGACATAGAGAATACGCCAGATCCACAACCTACTATTCCATGGCACTGGAAATTGACCCACACAACGAGAATCTTTGGTTTGAAAAAGGGAATTTGCATCGTAAACTTCGCCAATGGGACGAAGCCGAGGAGTGTTTCCAGAATTCGACTGAAATAAGTTACACCTTCGGAGATGCCTGGTTGAGACTAGGGCAGATAAAAGAACGACTTGAGAAGATAGGGGGTGCGGAGGAAGCCTATCTTATTGCCCTAGAACTAGAAAGTAATCACGGACTCGCATATCTTGGATTGGGAAGAGTCCAATCCAAGCTTGGAAGTGTCAAAGAGGCCTTGAAATCTGTTGAAAAATCGATTGCCCTGATGGAAGAGGACTATCGGCCCTATATGGTCAGAGGTGACATTTACTTTAGTTTAGGAGACTACGAAAGGGCAGATTCCAAAGGTTATTCGAAAGCAGTCCATATCAGGCCCGATTTCAAGAGAGGATGGAGAAAACTGACCAAGGTTTACCGTGCTCAGGACAATCGTGAATTGTTAATCATGGCACTATCACGGATCCTGGAGATCGATTCAGAGGATGAAGATGCTTTGTGGGAAAGGGCTGAGGCTCATCATGATTCTAAGAAACTCGGTGATGCAATGGGAGATATCCACAAACTTCTGGCATTGAATCCCGGAAACCAGAAGGCTCGGAAATTCAAGGCCCTAATTCTGGAAAAGCTGGATACCAAGGAGTGGGACTAATGTTCAAATTGAGAATCCGGAACCTGAATGAGACCTATGGAGGAGGTAAGGAAAACTTAGCCGCAGATTTTCTGCAAGCCATCGGATTTTTAGGAACGGATGGGCCTAAGACAAGAGAAACCAAAAGAGCAAAAACAGGGATTCTATTCTTCACCAAATGTTTAATCCCAGAACCCTCGCGTTCCTGGACGACGTCAGATATTGCAACTGAACTAGGCATTCCCTTGCAGGCCATCTACAGACATCTGCAATGGCTACGTGAAGCAGGATTTATCACGGAGGATTTCCCAGGGAAGGCAGAGGACCCAAAGAAAGTCAGACTGTGGCACTACGACCTGCAAAAGGCATGGGCAGGGGTGGAGAACAGGGCTAGAATCTGCCTTGACACTTATCGGGAGATAGTGAACAACCTGAATCAGACCTTGAAAGAGGCCAAGGAGATTGTACCAGAAGGTATGATGATTCTTGAGAAGGACGAATCCTTTGGGATAGATATCAGGGAAATCAGAAGGGAAACTGACCAGACCTACGAATCAGAGTTAGGTACTCTGGGAAGAGGGATTGGACTGTTCTCAAATCACCACTATCCATACCATGAATCAATGCCTTACAAGATTATTGATGAATGTTTTTTCCAGAGGCCAGACAGGGCCTGGACAGCAGAAGAGATTGCAGCCTGGATAGAGACAACCAGACCCACTGCATATCGTCACTTGAATCGGCTTATTTCTCTGGGATTCATAGAACGCTGCAGAGCAGAAGATGGCGGACCACCCACAAGTGCATTCCACTTGCGCTACGGTTCACTGAAAAAAGGATGGGGCAAAATAGAGACTCAAATCGAACTGGTACTGGACAAGTACCGAAAAACAATCAAACAACTCGCGGAGAATTAATGAACCTGAATCATCCAGCCAACAATGTTGAACGTAAAGGTGATTATCTGGAAGGCAAAAATGTCTGGGTAGGTGTGACAGGATCGGTATCCTGTGTGGAGACCGTTGGAATCATACGCGAACTTCTGAGATACGGGGCCAGGGTAACGGTAGTTGCCAATCGAGCGGCTCTGGAACTGGTCGGTGAGAAATCACTCGAATTCGCCTGCGGAAAACCCATAATCAAAGAGATTACGGGACAAGTTGAACATGTTATCGCAGGACACGAGGCTGATTTGTTAATGATTACACCCTGTTGTGCAACCAGTCTTGGAAAGATGGTAAATGGAATCGGTGACAACCCGCCCATGCTAGTAGCGTTGACCTGTATTGGGGCCAAAACACCTATGATTGTGGCACCGGCGATGGACAAGAATATGTCAAATTCAGATATTGTTCAGAAAAACATGAAGGCTGTCAAGAAATTCGCGAATGTGATTGAACCAGTGATGATTGAAGGGAAGGCTAAGCTGCCTTCCAAGGAAAGACTGGTGGCTGAGGCATGTAAGATGGCCAGCTCCAAGACACTAAATCGGAAGAAGGTCCTGATTATAGGGGGGGGCAGTAGTGAACCTATCGACGATGTGAGAGTGGTTAGCAACAGATCAAGCGGAAGGATGGCCATTGCTTTGGCCGAATCTGCTTTCGCAATGGGGGCTGATGTCGACTTGTGGTTGGGTAATGCTAACTATGAATGTGGGAACTGGATCCAGACAACACGCTTCGAAGCTCTTTCAAAATTAAAGAGTCTAGTGAAAAGTATGAAGCGTTACGATGCAGTTATCGTGCCTGCTGCACTATCTGATTTCATACCTGAACAAGCCAAAGGAAAATTGGATTCGGCAAAACCAATAACTCTAAAAATGAAGAAAGCACCAAAGATAATCAATAGCATCCGAAAGAAACACAAGGGTCTCTTGTATGTTTTCAAACTGGGAGCCCGGATTAGCGAAAAAGAATTGCTGGAAAAGGCTAGGGTCTTGCTGAAAAGTGCGAACTGTGTTATAGCCAACAGTTCGAAATCAATGGGCTCGGAGAAAAGTAAAGTTGCAATCGTTGACAAGAAAAATACTGAGTGGATCTCTGGTAGCAAGGTAGAAATTTCAGAGAATATACTAGATAGGATCGCGTCAGAACTTAATTAGGTCTTGTAAGCCTGTAATTTACGGATGTTTATTTTCAACAAGGGCCCTTTTTTCTTGGTGAACGGTTGCCCATTTGCATCTACCTCGGGTAACGGTTGGATAAGTTCATGCTCCTGTAATAAGTCTATTATGGCTGCACCATGGTAGGTAGCCTGTCTAGGTTTCAGCCCAAATTCCCGAATAAGGTGCCTTTCGATGACACGTCTGGCAGTGGTAGCATGACCGGGATAGTATGTTTCCTTCAGCAGTTCAACAACAGACTTGAATCGCTCTTTTAGGGCCCTATCCTTTTCTTTCTGGATCTTTATTCTTTCTTCTTCTTGTCTTATTACTTCTTCTTCCTGTAACCTTTCCTTTTCGTCCAAAATTTCCCCTATAGCTGTCTATTCAGCCGAAAGGTCTCGTAATAAGTGTATGCCTTGATTAATGCTAAAACCCCCTCTCAAAATGACGACGGTAAGCCGAGGTCGCTTAGCCTGGTATAGCGCGGGCCTGGAAAGCCCGTGGGAGCAATCCCTCGCGAGTTCAAATCTCGCCCTCGGCGCCATCCTCAACTGAACCATAGACTGTAACTCCTACAATTGAGCCCAAGATTAAACACATACCCAAGAATTGCTGAATAGAAGGTAACTCTGATAGCAGTATAACTCCCCACACTATTGTTAAAACGGGTTGGAGAAGAAGGACAAATGAAGTATGTGCTGCTGGCAATCTAGGTAATGAATAAGATATTGCTAACCATCCAAAGACTTGGCCTACAATAGCTAGTGAAAGTATCCAACCATGACTCGGCCATGTAGGCTGGAAATCAATTGGCTCGATATGTAAGGCTTGCAAGGGTAATATACTAATAACTAAAAGTCCAAAAACACAACCTGCTGTAGAATCGAATTGCAGACTAGTTGCAGGCGCAAGTTCTCTATTGGCAAATCGGTATATAATTAAAAAACCCGAGTAGAAAACAGCGGCAGAAATGCCAGCAATAACGCCTCTAACTGGATTTGATCCATAAGGTTCGTCGTCCCATATCCCTGATATTAATAACAGGCCAAGCATTACAATAGGTAAGGCAATTAGAATGGAGAGATTTGGCCTCTCACCGAACAGCCACCAACTCATCAATGTCACTATGAGAACCTGAGAATTGCCAATTAGTGTTGAAATGCCCGCACCTATCCAGTCAACTGAGCTATGGTATGATACAAAATCAATAGCAAAGACGATTCCAGCTCCAATCGCAATCAGTCTAGTGTTGAAGGTCCGGTTATCATCTATACCTCGAAACCAGATAATCAAAGCAAGAAAGGGGAGGGCATAGATCATTCTGAAGAAAGCCCCACTTAGTGGATTTAGACCCGAAACGCTATACAATATTGGGGCAAAAGAAATTGCAAGTGCACCCACAAGAGCGATTGACATCGTTCTCTTCAGTTCACTGGTAGACATCATCTTGTTCAACCGACTGTTAATTAAATGGTGCTCCCGCCGGGATTTGAACCCGGGTATTCGGCTCGAAAGGCCGAGATGATGGACCGGACTACACCACGGGAGCTTGGGTGTCCAGCTTAGAGGGCTGGAATTTAACGTTATTGTAAAATTGGTCAGGCTTCGAATGAATCCAGCTTGGCCTTAAGCCCAGCAATCTGTCTCTGGAAATTCGTCCGTTGAATCTCCAATTCGGCCTGATAACGTGTCTGAGAGGCTTCTAGAGCCTCATAGTTCTCGGATTTAATCTTGCTCATCTGGATCTCGTGCATCTCTTTTTGTTCTTCCAGTTGTGATTCCAAATCCTTTATTTTCTGTTTCAGGGCCTCTACCTCGTCCATCGTAGCCTAGGATTATGCCACTGTTTAAACTGTTAGTCACATAACTATCTTAATCCACCTCGTATGGATTTGGATAATGTGGAGAGATCCATCACGCAGGAATCAAAACTTTCAGGTAAGATACGTAATGTCTGATGGATGGGGGGAACCTGTTCAGATAAATCGAAGACCTCATAGCAAAATGGCCTTCTCGGATTATGAAAAGGAACAACTCAGAGAATCAATCGGATTCCTGACACTAGCCTTTGCTCTGGCTCTGAGCAATGGTCTATTCGTCGTAATGGACGATCCAAGTATTCTGATTACAACCTTGCCCCTTGCCTTTGCAGCGGTGATGACTGGATTTCTACTACACGAATTGGCACACAAATGGATGGCGCAACAGTATGGTTGCTGGGCCGAATACAGAGGCAACAAGAACGGATTGTACTTTGCCCTGGCCATGTCTGCGTTCGGTTTTCTTTTGGCTGCACCTGGTGCTGTAATGGTGTCTGGAAGGATAACGGACCGACAGAATGGGATTATCGCCGCTGTGGGGCCCTTAACAAATATCGCTATTGCAATTGTAGCCTTACCAATCTACATTTTCACTGCTGGTCTCGATTGGCCGATATCCTTGCTGGGGGAATTAGCAAGATTCATAATTGTTATAAATCTTATACTAGGTGGATTCAACATGATACCCGTACAACCTCTGGATGGATCCAAGGTCATAATGTGGAGTAAACCGGCATATCTGGGCATAATTGCAGCAATCTTCGCATTGGCGATGGTCTATTGGAATAGTCCGGTCCTAGGATGAACTCCACTTGGTTACTCTATGACGCGTCATGCCCCTTCTGTACTTCAGGTGCTCATACTTTCAAACCATCTCTGGAAAAGAGGGATTGCAGAATCAGGCCATTACAGAATCACACCGTAATGAAATTACTGAATATCAAAGAAGGCGATTACCTACCCGAGATGAAAGTCATAGGGAACAATCGAAAAGTATATGGAGGTGCCAAGGCGGTGGTCTATCTGAGCCAGAAAATATGGTGGGCTAGACCCATCTGGGCCCTTTCACACCTACCTCTAATTATGGACATTCTGGACTATATCTATGAGCAAATTGCAAAAAAAAGATACTGTCATGGGGTCTGTGAAATATAGATGAGATTTGGACCGTTGATGGCTGTCGTATTTGCCTTTTTTCTGATTGCGATCTACCCCTACTATGCAGAAGATGATGAGTCTCCAATATTCATTGTCTCCGATGACGATGGAGATGGGGTAACTAACGACAAGGACAAGTGCCCAGAAGAAGATGCGAGCGAGAGGGACATTGATGAGGACGGATGCATAGATTCGGAGATTACGAAAGAAGAAGTTGATTACATTGAAAAAATAGCCAAATTCAATCTTGGACAATACATCCTGTTTGCCGTATTGTCATTACTTGGGACTGCAATCTATTGGGAAAGGGAAAAACTGAAAGCTGCACTCTATGAAGATGATGATCTTGATTTCAGCAAACTTACTGAACAAGAAAAATCCGGAGATATAGAAGAGGATATTGATTATGCTGAATTAGGTAAGGACAAGAAATACAATATCCAGACTGAATCATCCGGTAGCTTTAGTTTTTCATTCAGCAAACTTAGCGAGGAAGCTGACCTTGGGGCCCAAATAATTTGTGTTGCTTACATAGTCATTCTTTTTGCTGCATTGGGTTATGTGGGTGAATTTTCCTGGTTTAATGTAGAGGGAACTCAAAATGGCATAGACTTTGAGGCTAGACATTACTCGGAGCATATGGAATATGGCCAGAGGGAAGACAAGATTGCTGACTGGGAAGAATTCTCTGGGGAGATTATAAGCTACGAAAGTTCACATTGTACTGACGAAGTTGATAAATTCTATAATTGTGACTACAGACAGTCCTTGTTCGGTACTGTGAACAGTCTACTCTCAATCTCACTCTTTCTAGGCTTTTTTGCTATACTTCTAGCTTTCCGAGCACAAAAATACAGGATCTGGCTTGCTTCTGTATTCTCTATTGCCCTAATAACCTCCATGGCAAGTCTCTTGATATTTACTTCACTGATTGATAATGCCTTGATCGCAGATAGTCATACCCTAGATGAGAATCAAGAAATGGCTGGTGGCTGTTGGATGAGTAATCCTGCAATATGGGGAAAAACTGAGTGTGTATCTCTAGAAGGTGAAGGAGAATACAGCTATGAAACCGAAATAAGCTATTCACCAGGCATTAGCTTTTACATTGTACTAATCTGTATCTCAATGATGTTTGTAGGACTATTCACACATATCGTTCCAATGATTACAATGGAGCAGATTACGTGGACTGAGGCCGTTAAAAGAAACTGGCAAGTCTTCGCCGTGATTTTCTTGATTGTGTTCCTCTGGAGATTAAACGTACTGATGACAAACCTGTGAATGGTGCGGGGGGAGGGATTCGAACCCACGTACCACTAAGGACCGGATCTTAAGTCCGGCGCAATTGGCCAGGCTATGCGACCCCCGCACTCGTGTGCTACGTGCGGCCCAAACTTTAAAGAGTGCTCTATTTTGAAACGCACCGTCGGCACACTAGAGCTGAAACATGACCACCGCAACCACCGCGAAGATAATCACTCTGGCTGGGAATCCGAATCCCCCCTCTCTAGTTGCTCTTTATGGGGGTTCGTTGGGAGAAAGGAAAACGACCATTGCAGATTTGGAAAACGACCTTTATGCAGCTGGTCTGAGCGTCATAGATTTCAATTCACGAAGATTCCTCTCGGAAAGCGACCTATCTCAGCCTTTGATACAACAGATAGTTACCGAGTTGAAATCAAATCAGGATACCACCGGAGCTACGGCAGATCTGGTGAATCGAATCAATGAGAGTGCACCCGCAACGATTGCTACCCATCTGACCAGTGAGAATCGAATAGAATTGATACATCAATTTGATTCATCTCTGAAGAGATTGGCAGCCATCTCTCTTCAGAAAAAACCACTGGTGATAATAGTCCAGGGACTGGAGAGGGCACCCACCGGTTCATTTATCTCAATCTCTGAATTTATTGCTAATTATCTGAACATCCACAAGTTCATGTTCGTCGTTTCAATAGGAGAAGAAATCCTCCAGAAAGAACTTACCAGCTGCAATTCACCAATGTCTCCTGATGATTTCCTAGAGGATGTTTTCAGCGCAATTGTTACCTTTGACGAAATGGCTGTTGAACCACCTACACCGGTTCAAGATAATGAGGATCTTTTTGTTCCTCCAGTTGGATTAGAAGTAGAAAGTGGAGCTGAAATAGCTAGAAGAAAAACGAGAAAGATAGCTCCTAAAACCGCTGGTCTACCCCAAAGCAGGATTTTCAAGGTGAGGGAATTAACAGGCAAACATGCCAAGATAAAGAAAGGTACTGCGCCCAAAAAGAAAGTGATAAAGAGGAAAAAGAAAACGGCCTCAAAACCAAAGTTATTCAAACCAGTACCTAAAAAAGAACCAAGCAAGATTGAATCCTTCATGAAACCTGTTTTGAATGGTGATTTACTCACTGCTAAAAAATTCTGGAGCAAAGCGAATGAACTTAACTATAGTGAATTTACAGAGGTTGTCAAGAGAATCACCGAAGAAACCGAGAACCATGATTCACGAATAAGAGCTACTGCAGTCACAGCTTTAGCTTCACTGGCCAATGGGGTTTCCTGGGAAATGCCCCCTGAGGTAATGGATCGGGCATTGATTCTCACTGGGGACGGGTCAAAAGAAGTTCGTGATGCGGCAGCTGATGCAATCAAGGAAATGAGTGGGGCAGGTGTCGAAACCGTACCTCAGTTCAAACCCTCTGTGGCTCCTGAAGTCCCCCAAAACAGTAGCAACATGGAACTTGGTGAATTGGATACTGACGCTATGCTAGGAAAAGGTAACAACAGTATCGGCTCATTATCGATTGGTACTGGTTCAGGCGGTGTCAAAATGATGGGGGGAACAGATGAAGTGGCCAGTAGCGCTACTACTTTCGAAATGTCCAAGGAGGTTCCATCATTTCCAACCGAAGACGCGCCTCCAAAATTCAAGGCTGCTGAAGATAAACCTCCAAAATTCAAGGCTGTTGATAAAAAAAAACCGGAATTCAAGATAGCTCGAAAATAAACACTGAGATTCTTGAGACATTAGTGGCTGAGGTCATTTCAGAAGAAACCGCAGAATCTGAGCCAGTTGGCAAAACTAATCTAGAAGAAAGACAAGACCTGTGGAATAAAATACAGAAATTTGACACTGAAGCCAGTGCAATGGATTATTACGATAATAGCGAATGGGATTTAGAAAAGATGCGTTCAGACTTGAAAGTTCTTTTGGAAAAAGATAGATTTGGAAGGTAGAGGCACTAGTTATTCTGCTTTAAACTGAAGAACAAGGTCTCACCATCTACTACAAATTTATCTGATGCCACTGATGGTTTCGAGTAAGACAATTCTGCGGGATTGTCCCTAGTTTCTGATTTCACATATTCCCAATCCTTTGAGTCAAGCTTAGGACAACCCTTGGTCAACCAAACCGTAAGGTCAATTGTGACTTCCACATCCAGATCCAGATCTTTACGTTTTGACTGGACACGACGTGTAATCTCCCGTGCTAATCCCTTGGAAAGCAATTCATCATCAATACTGACGTCAAGGACCAAAGAAACATCACCGGAATCATCAACCGAGAATGTCGATGCTGCAAATCCATCTTTTTCAACACGATGAACTTCTACGTCATCCGCGCCAATGTCATAGCCCGCCAATTTGGCAGAACCGGCTCCTATCTCTGATAACAAGGTTTCGGGCTCAGCTTTAGCTAATTCGGCTAGGACCTTGGATAGATCGGCTCTGCATTTCGCACCTAGGGCCTTATGATTTGGAGCAAGCTCAATACGCTGGAAGCGGTCCAAATCGGGCTCCGTGGTCAGATTCTCTACATTAAGTTCCTCTTCAAGGATATCATGAAAATCAGATAATTCGGGACCTCCAACAATCCATCCTGAACGGCAGGGCAATCTTTGGCGGCGATTGACATCGACGCGTATCTTACGACCTGTCTCTGCAAGCGAGCGGACCACGGACATCTGTTGTTCCAGATCAAGATCCTGTGACGAGAGATCACCATCAAACGGCCAATCCGCCATATGGACTGATGTGCCTGTAAGATCATTATGGATTTTATCAGACATAAATGGTGAAATCGGAGCCATCAACCTGCTAACGATGGATAGAACCTCGTGCAATGTGTGCTGACAAGCTTGTTTGTCTGTGCTGTCAGCTTCATCCCATAGACGGCGGCGCGAACGACGGACATACCAATTCGAGAGGTCATTGATAACAAAATTTTCGAGGTCACGACCCGCTTTGTGGAATTCCCACGTCTCGAATTGATTGTGATAGGCTTGGGCTACACTAGCCATCCGGGATAGAATCCAACGATCTAAGGGGCTACGTTGGTCGACTGGAATGAAACCCTTCTCGTCGTTTGGGTTGAAATTATCCAATGATGCATAATCTGCATGGAAACGGTAAACATTCCAGAGAGTCAAGAACATCTTGGCATAAGTCTCACGCACACCGTTAGGATCAAAGTTCATTGGACTCCAAGGGGCACTCTGAGTGGTCATGTACCAACGAATCGCATCGGCTCCTTCCTTGTTGAAGTGATCCCAGGGGTTGACCACATTGCCCTTTGATTTGCTCATCTTCTTTCCCTCATTATCAAGAATATGGCCCAGTGAAAGACAACGATGATAGCAGGTGCTATCGAATACTGTAGTTGAAACTGCCAGAAGAGAGTAGAACCATCCCCGGGTCTGATCCACCGCCTCACAGATATAGTCTACTGGAAAACTACCTGAGAATTTATCCTTGTTCTCAAATGGATAATGCCATTGGGCAAAGGATGCACAGCCAGAGTCAAACCAACAATCCATAACATAAGGTTCCCTAAGCATCTCCCCACCACAATTATCTTCGGTACAACTGAGTTTAACATCATCAACATAGGGGCGGTGCAATTCCTTGGGTGCTGGTGAGTCGGCGGTCTTCAATGAATTCATTTCCTCTATACTGCCCACACAGTGCTCTTTTCCACAGTCCTGACAAATCCAGACAGGGAGTGGCGTTCCCCAATAACGTTCGCGGCTGATGGCCCAGTCCTTGATATTGCTGAGCCACTCACCAACTCTCCCGGTCCCAGTCCATTCAGGAGCCCATTCGACCTGTGAATTGTATTTGATTATGTTATCCTTGACCGCTGTCATCCGGACGAACCAGCTGTCCATTGCATAGTATAGCAAGGGATGATCGGTACGCCAACAATGTGGGTAGTCGTGGGTGTAGGTATGCTCTCTGTAAAGCCTTCCTTCATCCGCAAGAAGATCAATGATATCAGAATCACAATCCTTGACGTAACGGCCATCCAGAGAATCATGTGTTCCGTTAATGAACTTGCCATCAACCCCTACCGTGTGTTGAGCCGGTAAACCTACTTCCATACCAAGGGCATAGTCTTCCTCACCATACATCACAGCGGTATGAACGACGCCCGTTCCATCCGTAGTAGTCACAAAATCTGCTGCGACCACTGTCCAGGCTGTCTTGGAATCTCCCTTCTCTATCGCTCCGGGAAAAAGTGGCTGATACGCTTTTCCAACAAGTTCTGAACCAAGAAGTTCCTCTACAATCTCGACTTGGTGCCTTAGAACCTCGGAAAGCAGGTCCTTGGCCATAATCAACTCTTCTCCGACCTCGGTCGCGCCACGGCCTTCCCATGCTCCTGCCGGTGGCTCAGTGATTCGAACCCTGCAATAGACCACCTCCGGACTGACCGCAAGGCCAACGTTGCCAGGAAGGGTCCATGGTGTTGTTGTCCAGGCCAGAACTGAAGCATTGTCATCTACCAGTTGGAACTTGATGTATACTGCTGGTTCAGAAACTTCCTTGTAACCAAGTGAGACCTCATGAGTAGAATAACTTGTTCCTGTTTGAGGGCAGTATGGAAGCACCTTGTGTCCCCTGAACAGAAGCCCTTTGTCGTGCATCCGCTTAAGAGACCACCAAGCAGACTCGATGTACTCATCATGAAGTGTAACGTAGGGATCATCCATGTCGACCCAGAAAGCCATCCTCTCTGTCATCTCACGCCAAGCTTCTTCGTAAGTCCAGACACTCTCCTTGCACTTCTCATTGAACGCAGCCATGCCGTAGGCCTCAATTGCCTCATTGGACATCAGATCCAGTTTCTTCTGAACTTCGATCTCCACAGGTAAACCATGTGTATCCCAACCACCTTTCCGCTCGACCACGTATCCTTCCATGGTCTTCCAACGGCAGACCATATCCTTGTACAATCTTGACAAAACGTGATGAATACCTGGCTTACCATTGGCCGTGGGTGGACCCTCTAGAAAAGTAAACGCTTTGGAACCTTGACGTTGCTCTATACTCTTTTTGAAAGTCCCTTCGTTCTTCCATCTTTTAGCTACTGATAACTCCAAGTCAACAGGGTCATAAATTCCCGTGCTTTGCGTCTGCTTTTCAGACTGGGTTTTAACCATTATTGCGCCGGATTCAAGTGGCCATTATAAAGAGGCACCGAACTTAAACTTAAATCCCCTTATGAATCAACCGCAATAACGCCGGGGTGGCTCAGCCTGGTAGAGCGTCGGACTCATAGGGTAGTATAGTTCCGGCTATGCCTGGGACATCCGAAGGTCGCGGGTTCAAACCCCGCCCCCGGCACCAAATTATTCCCACTCAATAGTGCCTGGTGGTTTGTCGGTGACGTCATAAACGACACGATTCACATCCGACTTGAGTGTGCGGGTAATCCGTTCAGTGATTTTTCTCAATACGGGATGAGGGACGTCTAGGGCCTGTGCCGTCATTGCGTCATAACTTTGGACCGCACGGACCGCGATTGTGTTTCCATACGCCCGTACGTCTCCCTGAACCCCCACAGTCTTGACAGGCATCAGGACCGCAAAATATTGCCAGGGTATCTCCATTTGGCCAGACTTAGCAGCTAATTCCAGTTCTTCCTCCACGATATGACATGCTTGACGTACTATTTCTGTTCTCTCGGGCGTAGCCTCACCGATTACCCTAACCGCTAGCCCAGGTCCAGGGAATGGCTGCCTGTTCGATACTGAAACTTCTAAGAATTCAGCCAAAGAACGAACTTCGTCCTTGTACAACTCCCTTATTGGTTCACACAGTGCCATTTCCATGTCCTCTGGAAGGCCACCAACATTATGATGTGATTTTATCGTATCACGCATTCCACCACCAGATTCTATCCAATCAGGGGCAATTGTTCCCTGAATCAAGAATTTGCCACCATACTTGCGCGCTTCCTCCTCGAAAACTCGAATGAACTGTTCCCCGATTATCTTACGCTTCTCTTCGGGATCGATGATACCCTTCAATCCGTTGTAAAAACGTTCCGACGCGTCTACAATCTGGTGCTGAACGCCCAGATCTTTCAGCATAGATGATACAAACGCAGATTCTCCCTGACGCATGTAGCCCGTGTCCACATAGATTGCCAATAGTTTATCTCCCACAGCCTTTGACGCCAAGGCCGCTGCCACAGTAGAATCAACACCACCTGAGGCTGCAATAATGGCCTTGTCTGTCAATTCTTTCTCTAGGCTCTGTACTGCCTCTTCGGTGAACTTAGCGGGGTCAAAAAATGACACAGATTACCACTTAGAAAGGCCTATAGGACGGTATCGCTACAAATCCTATTTAGGAGGCTCCTAATCCTTAGATATGGCTCATGAATTGGTCTGGCTGGATTTGGAGATGACGGGTCTTAATCCAAAACGACATCGAATTATCGAGATTGCTACCGTAATAACCGATTCCGAACTTAACATCATTGCTGAGGGACCTGAACTAGCGATTCATGCAAATGATACAATCCTAAAGAGAATGAATGATTATGTACATGAGATGCATCAACGTTCGGGACTTTTGGACAAGGTGAGAAACAGTAAAATTACCATTGAGGACGCGGAAAAACAGACCTTGGAATTCATTGATGACCATATAGAACCAAAATACAGACCGCCTCTCTGTGGAAATTCCATCGGGACTGATAGAAGATTTCTGGACGCGCAGATGAGTACCCTCGAAATGCGTCTGCATTACAGAGTCGTAGACGTTTCCTCCATCAAGGAACTGGTCATGCGCTGGAATCCTGAATTGGTGGGAGAAATGCCTGCCAAACTGGAAACACATCGTGCACTTGATGACGTTATCGAATCTATTGAAGAATTGAAATTCTATCGAGAGAAAATCTTTAGATAATGGACGGGAAAAATGTTCTGGTCACAGGCGCCAATGGACACATCGGATTTGCCCTTTCGAAAGCACTTGTAGAGAGAGGATACAATGTACGGGCATCGGTAAGGAACAAGACTGATCCCAACCTTGTTTCCCATCTGTCGTCACTGGATGTTGAGATAGTTGAATTGGACCTTATGCAACCCGAGACCATCGAGACTGCAATGAATGGTATCGAAGGCCTGTTCCAAGTGGCTGCTGTCTACAAGAGCTGGGCACGGGACCCAGAAGAGGAGATAATCAATCCATCTATCATAGGTGGTATTAACGCACTCAAAGCAGCACGGAACGCTAACGTAAAGAAAGTGATCTTTACTTCCAGTACTGCAGCAGTTGGAAGAAGCGGTCCAGGAGGCAGGGCATTGACCGAAGCGGACTGGAATTCAGCATCGAAGCATCCCTATTCCTATGCCAAAACTGAAGCTGAGAGGAGGGCTTGGGACTATGCAAAAGCAGTGGATATGAATGTTGTGGTTATCAACCCCACGGCCGTGATAGGACCCTATTTTCACAGACACACACCTAGTACCTTATTATTCGACAAAATACTGAAGGGTGAACTGAAATCCCTGCCTCCCCAGACCTTTGGATATGTAGATGTAAGAGATGTAGCACTGGGGCATATACTCGCTTATGAAAACGTGAATGCCGAAGGGAGACATATCCTTTGTACACGGTGTGTTGATGGTTTTGAACTAATGGACCTTATTGAGGAAATAGATCCTGAACTGAAACTGCCCCGGAAAATAGAACCGATGTGGAAAATCAGACTATTTGCCAGATTGGAAGCTACACGAGCAATCTTCGGCCATACCCCAAGAATTACACCACAGACTGTAAAGGAATATCTAGGGAAAATAACCAACTATGATTCCAGCAAGGCCAGAGGAGTCTTAGGTTGGAACCCAATGGATCTCAAAGATTCGATTCGGGATACCATGAACTGGATTAGGCACAACTTGAGTTAATCAAGGGACCTGACACACCAACATCCTGGAATGGGTGTCAATACGATTTACACGCTCCTCGCTTATCAATTCCAGACTGCATTCTTCAATCAGTTCCTTGAAATCCACATGTTTTCCTAAGCCTAGGCGCTTCCTGAAAGGATTCCAAGCTCCACCTATTATTCCTTTTTTTTCCTTGTAATGGTTTACAATGACAATCAAGCCTTGAGATTTGGTAACTCGTTTCATCTCCATTAAGACAACATCAGGATCTGCAACCACGGCTAATGCATGGGCCGCAACGGAATGATTAAATTGATTGTCTTTAAACTCAAGATGATGAGCATCCATCTGTTGAATGTTTACGTCTGCTTCAACTTCGCCTTTTTCCATTCTTTTTCTAGCTTTCACCAACATAGGCTCACTGTAATCGATGGCCTCGACCTTCACAAAAGCAGGATAATGTTTCAAGGATACTCCAGTTCCTATGCCCACCTCAAGCACATAATCACCTGATTTCAGATTTAGAGGAGTGTACATCTTGGAATGACCATCTGCAAACGACGGGGCCATGAAACGGTCATAGATAGGTGCATAGAGCCGGTAAATTCCATGCCTATGCTTCCGTTTGCTTTTTCCCACGAAGATTCAATAGGTCATGGGTTTAAACAATTAACAGACAATCTACCTTGACTTTACTTGGAATAAGACATACCAGAAGCCAATCAGTCCAACTAATATAATCGTCATCGCTCCGAAACCCGGATCTGCTCCATTCCACGAAGAAGTATCTGCTAAGGTTCCATCCCCTCTAGTCGAAATTTCCCATACGAAATAAGCTGAAAAAAATGACATGCCGAAAATGAAGGAAGCAATAATTGTCTTGACATGTGAAGAGAGGGTCTTTCCGGTTGCATAGTACTCAAATAACGCTGAACCAAAATAATTATTGGTCAGGGACCAGCGGAACAGTTTTTCACTTGATAGCGAGAACAAGAATGCTGCAGGGACTGCCCAGGAGACTGTAGGCCATCCGGGAAGCCAGATTCCAATAATTGCAAATAAGACAAAAAATGATCCCAGAGTTACATATATCTTGCTTCGCAGGGGGCTACTATGTACAAAGTAGGTGTCAACAATCTCATCTATAGATTCTAGTCGTTTCACAGGTTCTCCAACACGGTCATTGAAAATTCTTAATCCGAAATAAAGATGTAGTTTAAACCAGTGCCCCTTATCGTATTTTGTTGCATACATAATGGTCTCTTATACTATAATGACGATTTGGTGTTAAAATCTATTAGCCAATTTAAAAAACCCCCCTCGTTAGCGGACCATGAAGCACGTAGTATCCATTGAGGATTTGGACAATAAACGCATTATGGGCCTCCTCAAGCGTGCGAAGCAATTGGTCCCTGTTGCTGAAGGAAAGAAAAAGTCAAAGGCTTTGGATGGGAAAATCCTGGCCACCTGCTTCTTTGAACCTTCGACCAGAACCAGATTGTCCTTTGAGAGTGCAATGCAAAGGCTAGGTGGAACTTGTATCGGTTTTGCTGATCCATCAGCGACATCGCACCTCAAAGGGGAAACACTGCTGGATGCGATTCGAATGGTTGCTGGATACTCTGATGTTATAGTCTTGAGACATCCACACGAAGGGTCTGCAAAGCTGGCCTCGGAAGTGTCGGAAGTACCTGTCATAAATGGGGGGGATGGAGCAGGACAACACCCGACACAGACATTACTTGACTTGTTTACTATCAAAGAAGAAATTGGTAAACTGGAAGGACTAAATGTAGGAATGTTGGGAGACCTAAGGTATGGAAGGACCGTACATTCACTCTCACAAGCACTTGACCGTTTCAAAGCCCAATTCTACTTCATCTCCCCTAAGACTCTAGGAATGCCCACACATGTGACTGACGAATTACAGAATGACTGGTCGACACATAAAAATCTAGATGAAGTCTTAGGAAAATTGGATGTTCTTTATGTAACGAGAATCCAAAAAGAGAGATTCCCTGACATTGAAGACTACAAAAGAGTGGCTGGTGCCTACCGAATCAATGCTGAAATATTACAAAAGGCAAAACCAAAAATGAGGATATTGCACCCTCTGCCAAGAGTGGATGAGATATCAACTGATGTTGATGGAACCAAGCATGCAGCTTACTTCAGGCAGGCATTCAATGGCGTACCTGTAAGGATGGCCTTGTTAGAACAATTAATGGGTAAAAAGAAATGAGCGAGAACCTTCTCAGAGTTCAACCTATACGCAATGGAACTGTTATAGATCACATAAAACCGGGTAGAGGAAGAAAAATCTTGGAGGTGCTAGGCTTGAGCGGTAGTGGAACTACTATCAGTTTATTGATGAACGTTCCTAGTAAAAAACGAAATAGAAAGGACATAATCAAGGTTGAAGACCGTGAACTGAGTGAAAATGAGACTGAGAAACTAGCGTTGCTGTCTCCCAATGCAAGGGTTAACATTATTCGAAATTATGCTGTAGCTGAGAAGAAGAAGATAGAAATTCCTAAGGTGATTTCAGGCACAGTTCGTTGCCCAAACGATAATTGTATTAGCAATAATGAAAGAGGAAGCTCGACTCATTTCAAACTTCTGGATCACAAGAGCCTCAGAATTCAATGTATCTATTGCGGACGTAAAATAGACGAAGATAATATAGAATTCATTTAGTACGTTATTATCGTACCAGCATTTCCCTCAAAAGCATCCATAACCTTGGAAAGGGATGTGATGATTGCAGTCTGATTCTCGGACCTTACAAAACCAAGGGCCGCCGAGACCTTGGGTCCCATTGAACCTGAAGGGAATTCACTATCATCATGATACTGGCGCAAGGTAGTTGTGTCAATATGCCCTAGTGGTTTACGCTCGGGACCGACCCAAACATTCTCCACATCTGTCGCTATGACCAGATGGGTGGCATTGAGTCTGGTCGCCAGAATACCAGATACCAAATCCTTGTCAATCACGCCCTCAACACCCTGCCAACCTTCAGAATTCTGGATAACAGGGGTACCGCCACCGCCAGCAGTTACACAGAGCATACGATTTTCGAAAAGAGAGCGAATGGTCTCCAATTCAATCACTTCAATAGGTTTGGGGGAGGGGACTAGACGGCGGACTCCTTTTTCGGTCTGGGTGACGATCCAGTCTTTATCTTCCAGTTCTTGTTTTACATCCAGGTTGAACCATGGGCCTACGGGTTTGCTGGGATTATCAAAAGAGGGATCATCAGATTCAACCTTCACTTGTGCCAGCATAGTCATCACCTCACGCTCACTCTCATTTTTCCTTATTAGATTTCTAAGAGTACGTTCCAGAAGATAGCCAATTCCTCCTTGTGTATCTGAGACAAGGTAGTCCAATGGCCTAGGCGGTGTTTGGGGAATTCCAGCCTCAGCACGGAGCAAAGCATTTCCCACTTGTGGACCATTACCATGTGTCAATAACAACTTCTCCCGACTAATCAATAGTGGTAATATGTGTGATAATGATTCCAGAGCTCTAGCTGATTGGGATTCTACAGTTCCATCATCACCTGACTGAAGGAGGGCATTACCTCCAATAGCCAAGACGACGCGCATCAAAACCTGTCGTCAAGTTCTCCGGACTTGATGGATGCCTGAATCTCTTTTGGATCCTTGCCTTCACAAGTCAGTCCCATGGACTTGGCCACTCCAAGAATCTCTGATGCCATGGCCTTGATGTCTCCACCAGTCAGACCTGGGCCTTTCTGCTTGGCAACTGTAATTGCCTGATCCAGTTTCATATCAGCTGCAACAACAGTTCCAGCCTCGCCAGAACCCTTGTCAATCCCCAGGACCTTCTTTATCAGGGATGAGGCGGGTGGCGTTCCAACCTCTATCGTAAAACTTTTGTCGTCCGCAACCTTGACTTTAACGGGCACACGCATACCCTCCATAGCTTTGGTCTTGGAATTTATCTCATCAATTACTTGTTTGACATTAACTCCTGATGGTCCTAATGAAGGTCCTAATGGTGGACCTGCGGAGGCCTTACCTGCATTAACCAGAGCTTCAACTGTTTCGCCCATCAATTAACGTCCTTTTCCAGCACCCTTACGTGATCTCCTCGAACCGTAATTGGAATTGGGACCATAGCTTCGAATAACTCCACGGTAACTTCTTCCTTAGCCTGATCAATACGCTGTACTCTTGCCTTTTCTCCCTTGAACGGACCTGCGATAACTTCGACGATATTGCCTTCCTCAATACCTGAGACGGCGGGTGGTGGTGTAAGATGCGGTTTCAACTCTTCTAAAGTTGTGGTTCCAAATGTATCCGGTTCTTTGGAACGGCCATAGCCCTTACCTCTGTTCATAACCATACCCCTAGCATGCGTCAGTCCCTTCAGATTATCACGAAGGGCCTCGGGGCTATTGGTTTCCACGAATATGAATCCCCTTAACTTAGGTGGTGCAAGGATAGAAAATATCGGTGCCCCACTACGCCTTACCCTATCTGCGAGCCTCTCACTGGCTGTTCTCTCATGACCAATTTGAGACTTCATCACATATATCTCGGTATTTGATGAGGGTGTATCTAACGAGACTGTCTGTTCTTCTTCTTCCTGTTCTTCGATAAATCTTGCCATTTTATCTAAATCCCCAGTAAATCTGAAATTATAGGTGGAGCCTTGAGCCATATAAAATAGACCACGAAACCAATGGCTCCAACAATACCAATCCCGATGCCAACAACCCATGAACTTTTGACGAACTCGTCAGAGGTTGGTTTACGGGCTAAACGCAGGACTCGTCCATACTGACCTCTGCCAATGCGCTTGAAACGCTCCTCAAGCCTTTGTTGCGTTTGCCATACTCTGTCGATGAAACTCATAGGGCTATTGTACAAATTCGATGCCGTATCTGCCTTGCAGTTCGTCATCCACTCCCGGTGACGGTCCCAATATCTGAGAAGATTTGACACCAGTAACTACAAGCATCACACGGACTTGATGCTCGAGAGTAGAATCTATCGAAGCTCCCCAAATTATTCGGGCTTCTTTATTAATCTTACTATGTACTTCTTTCACCACTTGATGTGCTTCTTCGAGAGTCATATCATCACCTCCGGTGACATTAATCAACGCTCCCTTGGACTGATCGATTTCCAATTCCAATAGAGGTGATGTCAAGGCAGCAGTCACGGCGTCAGTGGCTCGATCAGGACCCTGTCCTTCACCCATACCAATCATAGCCACACCTCCTTCATACATGATCGAACGCATGTCTGCAAAGTCTATATTGACCAAACCACTATGTGACGTTATCTCCGACATACATTTGATTGCATTGGCCAAAATCTCGTCAGCTTGTCGGAAGGCCTGATCCAAAGGTAACTTTGAAATATCATCCTGTAACAATTTATCATTCGGGATAACAATAACCGTATCTGCTTCTTTTCTCAGTTTTTCAAGGCCCAGTCGAGCATTACTCATTCTTCGGGCGCCTTCATTACTGAAAGGCAATGTGACGATCGCGATTGTAAGGGCACCACGTTCCCTAGCCAATCCTGCAATAACTGGGAGTGAACCCGTACCTGTACCGCCACCAAGTCCTCCCGTCAGGAACACAATGTCTGCTCCGTGACAGGCATCCAGAAGTTCAGTTCTGGCCTCCTCGGCTGCAGCCTGGCCTTTTTCAGGTTCTGAACCAGCACCAAGTCCTTTGGTCAGTACCTTACCTATCAACAACCTATGTGGTATAGGCGTATTCAGTAGGTGTTGGGCATCAGTATTGACGGCTAATAGTTCGATGGTGGTCAAACCTTCTTTGTAAAGTCGGGTTAGTGTGTTATTTCCAGCTCCTCCACTACCTACAATCAGAATATTCGTCTTTAACTTGGATACTAGAGCCTGAAGCTCGCTCTCATCGGTCTCTCCCTTAAAACCAGCCTCATCCGCGATGGTCTCCTGCAAAGACTCCTCACTCATCTTCACATCGAGATTGATTCTCTATATAAAATCAATCTATTCTATTCAACTAATACCTTATTTATAGAGACGGTTTCTCAATGCTAATCATGAGGAAATCAGCTTTCAAATTGCTGAACCGAAAAAGGGTACTTACTGTTTCAGTGGTGACGATTCTGATTCTGCAGGTGGTTATTGTCCCCATCTCCTCTGATTCACCGACAATAACGGTTGATTATGGCACAGCTCAGGAATTGGATACTTTCTTTCAAAGTGTAAACCAAAGAAATGACGAGATAAATGAGACTGTATTTGAGGATTTGAACTTCCTGAGATCGATACATGAAGGAAATGCGCTTGATATTTCATTGTTAGATAATCGAGAGATTCTTCTGAATGCCAAAGATGAAAGTGAAGATGTGAATGCTAATATCACTCATGAAACGGTGATCTACGACTATTCGCAAAGAGGTCTAGAGCCAGTAGATGTGAACGATCCTGAACCAATCAGGGCAGATATCATTGAAACCATGCTGAGTGAAACTGACTTTTATCAGGATTCATTTCTGGGAACCTTGGCATCAATATTTACCGAAACGTACCTGATTTACTGGGCCTATGATGCCAATGGAAATGGAAGGATCGATGTAGGGGGCTGCGGTGAAGGTACACCCGAAAATGAGAGTTGTGAAGAGGGAGTCGAGGAAGCGACCCTGATCAGTACTATCTTCGGTGCTTCGGCGAGCCTGATGGCAGTCTGGTTTGAAGCGCTGGGGCTAGAAGGGCCAATTGTCTTTTTCCTTGAGTCCCTCTTAAATGGTCTAGATGAAAGCGATGCTGCATGGGTTCCAATCGATGTTGATGAGGATGGGGGGAATGATATCCGAGCCAGATTGATACCTGTTATCAACGATTTCTTCAATGATGAAACTGACATCAATCCCTTGGATGGTGATGTTGGCATAGAGGCCAATGTAGGCATATCATTTGAATTCGAGGAACTGAATGATGATCTGAACCAGACTCTCGATGTAGCTATTGTAAGGGGAATAACCTACACTCAGGAAACGGAGGACGATTCAGGAGACGAGACTTATGTCTGGGGAGTAAACACCCAATTTCCTGCAAATGAAATTCCAGATACATACAATCTGACTGTGATTATTGAAGAATTCATCTTTACCATCGGACCTGACGGTGGAGGCATTGGAATAAATCCAGGGGATGTTGATTACGTCAATGCACCATACGAGATAACTGTCGAAATGAATAACAAGACCGAGGAGCCAAACAACAACGGAATAGACTCTCTTGATGTGACCATAGGGTATCTGAAGTATAACTGGAGCAGTGGGACCACGGCCAATCCTGGTGACGCCCTAGAGGAGATAACATTTATCAAAGTCGATCTCAACAACCCACGTGGTAAAATACCTCAGAAAATCAGTGTAAGAATAGTCTCGGAGACCATACAGAACAACGTTGAAAGGGATGCTATAGAGGTTTACGCACGTCCCTCAGAAACAACCTCGCCAAGCGAAACCAACAAGAAGTTCAATCTGGGATTCCAGTACTACGAATACAATCTTCATCCTGATGAAGGTGAGGACACGTTCCTTTCACATATAGTCGCTGATATCACTGGTGTCCCGGTATGTTCTATCAAAGAATCAGGAGAAGAGGTATGCTTGGATGAACTCAACATGCAGAATGCTGCATTTTGGCTGGAGGTCAGGAACGAAACCACCGCTGATAGAAATTGGACCGTTGTGGAATTTCATGCCACGGAACCGATTGATTCGATTGTATATGGAGACTATGAATACTATACTGAGGATGGCAGAGGAGCTACCTGGTCGGACCATGACTATCGACTGTTCACAGGTCTGGAAATTCAAAACATGCCAGAAAGCCTAGTCCTTGAAGGCAACCTAAAACTGGATGAGACTGGAGGGTCCAATATTCCTATCAATAACGATGACGAGGATTTGAATGCCAATCTGGTAGGAGGATTCATAAGTGATGTTCTTCTGGGATTGGCAGGCAGAATCGTTTACATTGGAGATTTACTGAGGTCAATTCCAAAGGCCGTACTGCAATCGACCATCGGTGAGGGAGATGGTGAGGTTGCTGCCAAGATTAGGAATAGACAGAACAAACCGACCTACATTGATCATCTATTCATCTATCTGACAAGTGACCGATATCTGGAAATGAACGATGGGAGTAATGATGATTATTTTGCTATCTACAATGAATCTGCGTATCTAGATGCGAATTCTCCAAGTAATCGGTCTGCCGTATCATTAAAGAATCAGGATTACAGTTTTAGTGCTAGGATAACTGATATCGGTGACATTGATTTCTACTCGAGGAGTGGTATCACTAATATATCTATATCGATGAAGCCTGAACGGGAAAAGCCGTTCCGCATCTATTTCGAAGGAATTGATGACCTAGGAGAAACCTCTCACTGGGCTAACATCACACTCAGTAATGTTCCGACCAACACTACTTTCAATGTAGATAATGGGAACCTAGTTTATGCTGGTGGGGTGGATAGTGATGAAATAATAGAGCATATCACGTTCACCAGTTTCGCAACTGGAATTTACTCATATGTAAGGCTGGAACATTTACCGGGTTCGGCCGAGATTGTGAGTGCAGATGGTAATCTAAGACTCATAACTGACAGCTGGTTCAACTTTACTTTTGCAATTACCAATGTAACTGAGAATGAAAAGGCCACGGTATGGATATGGAATCATTCAGACTACAACGGAAGTTCCGTGATGCTGTACCAGAACAATATGGGATTGGGGAATGAAACGGCTAGTCTGGCAGGCAATCTCGTCTGGCTACAGTCACTGAGACTAGATGATGATGGAGGTGGTGAACTAGCTGATTTCAAAATAAACCATATGAAACCAGTGCAATTCAAGGTAGGGGCTGTGGATGATACCTCGTACGAAGAAGATTATAGAGGTCTGAATGCTTATGTCTTTATTGATTCTTTACCTGCCGAGATTATAGTAACGGTTCCTATATTCGACACGGGAGGTATCATCAGTAGCGATGCGAGAGAGGTGAACGATCTTCAGGATGTTGCAAGATTCATCGAGGCCCTATCTGATATCGGAACAGCTTTGGTCAACGCCGTGGCAGGACTCTCAGTTAACCTCGTGACAAATGTGGAATCATTTGAAACTGTTGCCAGATTCCTTTATAACATGGAGGAAGAAGTCGCGATTACTGCATGGGTGGATAAAGGAAATATTGACTTACTCGATAAAGAACCAAAGTGGGTAGAGGGACTCTGGTCCAGTCAAAAGGATGTTGAAGGAGGAACCATTCTAGGTGCTAGAGTACTGCTTAGAGGATTGCCACAAGCAGTTGATGTAAATTATACCTCTAAAGGAGACAAGATAGACCTTGAACTAAGCTTGGAGGATTTCAATTACAGGGATACTGTAGACTATGTGATATTCAGGGAAGAAGGAATAATCGGGCCCAGAGTAACGGCATTCATTGAGGAAATACCAGTAGGACTTGATCTCGAACTAAAGGCTGATCTGATCGTGAACGGTACTGTAGATAACTTGACCTTGAAGGGTGATTTGAATTTGACCACAGACCAACCAGTAGGACCTATCTATCTGGTTATTGAACAACTGGAGGATAACAACCCGTATCGAATTGAGGTTGCGATTCCAAAGTTACCCAGCAGTATGGCCATTGGTATGAACATTCATGATGACCTCCTTGAATTCAATATAACTGCAAATATGCCCATAGATGAAGTGGTTCTGGAAATCGAACTGGGAGACTCTGCTGGACTAGAAAGCAAATGGGTCGAAGGGATTTCACTCGATATGTCCGATGAAGGAGGGATGAGCATGAAGGCATATCTAAGAGGCATTTCACCAAAAATAGGCGTCAAAATTTGGGACCCTGTGGATGAAGGGGCAAAGGTTGATGTGCTTCTTGAGAACTTCAACAACGATTCCCCAGCCATGGAAATGTTATTGATCGATGTAAACAATTTTGCGAACAAGAGCATCCTGATGAGGATTGATGAACTTCCCGAGAACTTTGACATGAACGCATCTATCTTCCTTGACGATCAGGATTACGAAGATGCTCCGATAATAGGAAATATAACCGTGGAATCCAACAAGGCTCTTGGTTCAATCTATACCTTAATCGAAGAAGATACTACTGGAAACAAGCTAGAGCTGGCTGTTCCGGATCTCCCTGAAAAAATGAACCTGGATGTCAGTCTGGGCGATGACCTTGACATTGATTTTAGTTCATCCAGTGCCCCCTCAAAGATAATACTTGCAATTGACTCTGGTGACACTTCTGACATCAATGCGGAATGGACTCATGGAATCACGTTGAAACAGACAGATGCTGGCGATTCTCTCAGATTGTATCTTGAAGGAACAGTGACGTCTGCAAAACTCAAAGCGGAATTTGGGGAACCCGACAAGATAAGTCTGGAACTAGGTGACTGGTCCCCTGAAACACCATGGATCTCACTCGATCTGGATCGTGGAGAAAATGAAACAGGAATAGAATTATTCTTGGATGAGGTCGGCATGAACAATAACATTGAGGCCTTCTTCCAGACGGGTAAAAGCGAGACCAGGGAACTGGATGCCATATTTGATATACATCAGACTGGGGGCATAGGTAGCTCCTATCTGAGAACTCATAACCAGACACGCCCGTCCATGAATGAAGTGTACTTCTCGAAGGTTCCAAAAGACCTTCGTTCTGACATAATTGTCGGCAAGGAGATAGACATTATCTATGAGGCAGATGGTCAAATGGATTATATCTGGGTCAAGACCGCAAACCGGGATTATGGAAAGTGGCGATCTGCTCAAGCCATTGTACACGATGTTCCGGAATCCTTTCACATGGGAATAAATCCCAATTATGAATTTGATATGGATCAGGCATTTATATTTCAAGGATTTCCCGATGTGTTTGTTACAACCAGTTCGCCTCAAATTGACATTCTACTGAAGGTTGATGAGGGATACACGGGAGGGCATTCAGGAACACTGATGGATGTCACAAATGTTGGTGACAACACGACTATGAGGTTAGAAGGAATCAATTACATCATTGATTCGCCAGAGGGAATCGAAAAAGCATACATGCAGGTTACAAATTCTCCTGCAACGCCAGAATTTTATCTGGATTACATGGTGATCTATGCAAACGATGTCAAACATGTCGAGATAAAGCCAAACCAAATCTTTGGACTTTATCCGGTATTTGAACTAGCGAACGCAGATGGGGGAGAATTATCATTCGCGATAGGGGGGGAACTCAAATTGGGCCCCATCAAGCTGAAGACTTCAGCAGTTCTAATGGATCTGCGTGTCAAGAGCGTCGGTGGACATCATATCCTACCTACTTGGCTAGGTGTGCAAAAGAATGGAATGGATACTGAACTAGGTGAAAATGAGAAGCATTATATTCTGCCCGAACCGGGTACAAGCTTCATCGCATCTCTGGAGGCCACCATATTATGATTCTTGGGCCTCAACAACGGAAAGTAATCATAAAGTTCGGAGTCGGGATTATGGCTTTGTTACTGGTATTTGTTTGTTATTCCTATGTCATACCTAGAACTGAAGTTGAAATCGATACCGTGTATCACAGTTCTTATTCGGCGCTCTTTGTGCAGTCAAAGATAAGCAACACAGGTACGAAACCGATTAGTAATCTGAAAATAAAAAGTTCCGTATGGAATGGTACTGAGATGTTAGAAACCGATACTCATTATCCGGGAGTTCTAAATGCTAAACAATCAGTTAAATTGCCACCCCTGATATTCGATGGGCCTCACTCTGATTCCTATGAATTATTGATAAACCTAGAATTCATAATTGATGGGGAAAAACAGACTTTAGCCTATAACTACGAGATAGCCGACTACGGAAATCTGGCCTGGCACGACCAGTACATGAGTTTCTGAGATAAAGAGCAACTTTATTATTTAGCTACTGCTTGGTAGAGAACTCGGACTTAACCCCGGACTCAACCCATGCCCAAGCAAATTATTTCGGCTTCAGAAATGGAGCGTTATGGATATTGCCCTTTATCTTGGTACTTAGATTTGAGAGGTATTGATGCTGAAGGAGACGAGGTCAACACTGGAGTTGAAAAACACAAGGTGATAGGGGATTCTCTAAAGAATCTACTGATCGAAGAGGAAAAGTCCAGGGAAACATCGACTACCTTGATGGTCATCGTAGGATTGATTATGACTG
>MPMD02116116.1_pt1 | contig 61852 bp, 48 predicted proteins | sample 1617291 | NCBI WGS metagenome assembly MPMD02 (sample SAMN05944810, study PRJNA350692) | marine metagenome | biome: marine; feature: ODZ; material: water; isolation source: 120 m water sample filtered on 30 um supor filter | place: Pacific Ocean | collected 2012-04-09 | depth 120m m | reverse complement strand
GACAAACGAAACGCCCGAAACAAGCCGGACAAACGAAACGCCCGAAACAAGCCGGACAAACGAAACGCCCGAAACAAGCCGGACAAACGAAACGCCCGAAACAAGCCGGACAAACGAAACGCCCGAGGGCGGCCGGGTCTGCATCGAGGTGCGCGACAACGGCTGCGGGATGGACGCGGAGACGCAGCAGCGCATGTACGAGCCGTTCTACAGCACGAAGTTCGAAGGCCGCGGGCTCGGCCTGGCGGGCGCGCTGGGGATCGTGCGCAGCCACCAGGGCGAGCTGCAGGTGGAAAGCCAGCCGGGCGAGGGCAGCGTATTTCGCGTCCTGCTCCCCCGCGTGCCATCCACCGGAGCACAACCGCAGCCGAAGGCTCTCGTGCGAGACACCGGGGCGCGCAAACGCGGCACGATCCTCGTCGTGGACGACGAGCGAGCCGTGCGGACGGTCGCGACGCGCATGCTGGAAAGGCTGGGCTACCACACCATTTGTGCGGCGAGCGGACGCGAAGCGCTGGCGCTGCTGGTGGGTGCCCCCGGCGACTTCGACGCCGCGCTCATCGACCTGACCATGCCCGACTGGCCCGGGGAACGCGCCGCCGCCGGCCTGCGCCGGGTTCGCGAAGACTTGCCGATCGTCTTCATGACGGGCCACAGCGAACGCGAAGCGCTCGAGCGCACCCGGGGAATCGACAGAACACACTTCCTCGCCAAGCCGTTCCGCCGCGAACTACTCGCCAAGGCGCTGTCGGAACTGCTCGAAACCGGCTGACCCCCGGCGGGGCGGCCCCGTGCGCGCACGTGACCGGGGAGCTCAATCCCCTTTCGGCGCGAAAGCAAAGATCAGGGCGGGCAACACGAACAAAGTCGCCGCCAGCGCCCCCAGGATCGATAGCGCCACGAAGAAGCCAAAGCTCGCGACCGTCTGCCAGGCCGACATCATCAGGGTGAGGAATCCCAGCGAAAGCGCGAACGAGGTAATGACCACCGCACGCCCGCTGTGCTGCAGCGCCCCGCGCATGGCTTCGTGCGAGTTCTGCCCCGCTTCCCGCCGCAGCTGGTACTGGCGCAGCACGTGAACGGCGTCGTCGACGCCAATGCCGATCACCACCGCCGCGATCATGGCCCGCGCCACATCGAGGCTCATGCCGACCCAGCCCATGGTGCCGAGCACCACCACCACCGGCAAAAGAGTAGGCACCATCGCCGCGAGCCCCAGCTTCCAGGAGCGCAGGAAGACCGAGACGAGGACGAAGACGAGAGCAAAGGCGATGGGAAAGCTGCGGAGTTGGGTGGCCTGAACGTCGCGGACCCAGTCGTGCTGAAGAGCGACCGCACCGGTTAACTGAACCTGCCAGCTTTCCGGCAAGTTGTCGCGAACCAGACGATTCACTGCAGCAAGGGTAACTTCCTGCTCATCACGGGAATCCATCTTCGTTCCGAGAGAAATTCGCAACCGCGAGCGATCCAGGCTGAGCCACCGGCCCAAGGTGTCCGCGTCGTCAAAGGAGATCAGCTCGAGAAACTCAGCGTTCGAGGCCGAGGAATCTCCGAGGCGATCAAACTCCGGCGCGCCCCCGTGCAGGACGCGATTGAGTCGGCCGACGAAATTCAGCAAACTTTCGGACTCACTCAGTGCGTTGATGCGAGAAAGGCTCGCCGCAAACTCGGCAAGTACAGAAAGCGTCGCCGGGTCCTCGATCTCCGTTCCCGGAGGCAACCGAATGTCTACCTCCAGTGTCTGGGAGCCTCCAAGCGCATCTTCGACAAAGGTGACCGCCTGCACGACCTTGCTCGACTCACCAAATGCCTCCAAAAAGTCATTGTCTGCCCGCAGGTGCACGGCCCAGCCATAGCCGAAGAACACCAACAGCAGCAGGCTGGCCGCGAGAAGCGATGCGGCACGCTGTGAACTGGTGGCCACAACCGCATCAAGCACCGGCGGCCAGACTGCACTCATCCGTTCGGACCTGGGCGTCTGGGCCCGCAAGCGAACGATCGCAATCGGGAGCAGTGAGAAACTGAGAACCAGGCAGGCAAGGACACCGACGGGCAACATCACGCCGAAACGCACGAACGTGTCGAGGTCGCTGGCGGTAAACGACGCAAACGCAACGGCTGTCGTGAGCGTCGTGATGACGCACGCTGGACCCGCGTCGCGTGCCGCGGCCAGGATCGCGTCTCTGGGCGGTGCTGCAGGGTCCGCGCTTCGCTCTGCGGCGTAGCGGCTCAGCAGGTGCACGGCATCACACACCCCGACAATGACCACGACCGGGGCAAGCACCTGAAGCACCGCGTCCTGGGGCCAGCCGAGCCAACCCAGCACACCCAGCGTCCACAGGAAGGCGAGGCCCATCGTCGCTAGGCTCGCCACGCTCTGCTGCCACGAGCGCGTCATCAGGTAGAGCAATAGCCCGATCACGACAACCAGCACTGGGATCAGCGCATCCGTACTCTCTGCGAGAGCGCGGCCGGCGAGAACGTTCGAGGTGCCATCCCCTACAATGTGAAAAGAGAAGTCCCTCGCGCGAAACGGCTCGAGAACGCCGTCGATAGCATCCGTGAGCAACAAGTCGGTCTCTGGCTCACTGTCGGCGGGCTGCACCACGATCACACCCACCCGCGCGTCCTCGGAGATGAGATCCCCCACCCACAGCGGATCGTCGAGCACGCGCTGTGCCAGCTCGTCGGCGTCTTCCGCCACCACACCGTTTTCCACGAAGCGCCGAACTCGGATGCCTTCACTGCTCGGCACCAGCACCGTCGCATTCGCGGGACCGATCACACTCACAACCGGCGCCGCCGCCGAAAGCTCCCGCGTCAGCGCATCGGCCATCTCGAGCGAAGCCGCATCGAAGACGTTCTCGCACGGCTCCCCCGGGCCGCACTCCCAGGCAATACGCACGGGGTAGCCCCCGGAAAACTCCGAGATCAGCGAATCGAGCGCCTGGATGGCCGGGTGGTCATCGCCAATCAATACCCGGAACCCGTAGGCGGGCTTCACCCGCGGCAGCCCCACCGCGAACACGCCCGTCACCGCCAGCAACACCCCCAGCGTGAGCCACGGCCGCCGCAGCGAAAACTCGGTCAGGCGATACACGGCGTCCCCCGCGAACCGCCGCGCAGTAACCGCGCGCCTGCAAAACTGCATCGTCCGGGCGAAATCGTTGCTTGCATCGTGGCGGAAAGCCTAAGCCCGAGGAGGGCAAAGCGCGTCGCCCGGCCAGTGCGCAACGGCCAATTAACACATTTTATTGACGCAAAGCGTCCGGGGGCGTCCGAAAGTGTCCGGAAGCGGGATTCGGCGTCTGGACGCCTGTATTGCCACGCCAGACGATAAAGGGCGCCTGGAAGGGCAGCCGCAGCCAGCTCGCCAGGAGCTTCCCGGGCTCGGTGGGCTCGGCGGGCTCGGGCTCGGCGGACTGGCGGCGTGATCGCGAGCTGGAAATTCGGGCTGAGCAGGTGCTTGAAGCCGGCAGCCACGTTGACGGCGGCCATTACCCGGAGCAGGAAACGCTTGGTGCGCGGCACGCGCCCGGTGTGCCGGCAAGCTCCGACCGGGGAAAGACCCTCGCGCGATCGGACCTGCCGGAAACGGACCGGTAGAATCCGGGTGCGACGGAGCCGATGCATCACCGCCCCCGAAACGAAACCCGCTGGGCCCTGATCGGGCTGGCTTGGATCCTGGCCTCGACCCCCGCGGCCGCCACCCCCCGGGTCGCCCTGCCCGCCCAGGCGCCGGAAGTCCCGTGGCCCACCCGGCAATGGCCCTCGGGCGCGCTTCCCGCCGACGTCGATCGAGGCCGCTTCGCAGAACTCGTCGAGTTGCTCTTCTCCGACCGGGGGAGCGGCGGCGTGCGGGACACGCGCGCCCTGCTCGTCGTGCAGGGCGGCCGGCTCGTGTTCGAGCGCTACGCCGAGGGGTTCGGGCCCGGGCAGCGCTTCCATTCCTGGTCGATGGCGAAAAGCGTGACCCACGCCCTGGTGGGGGTGCTGGTCGCGCAGGGCCGGCTCGACATCGCGGCGCCCGCACCCGTCGCGGGCTGGCAACAGCCTGGCGACCCGCGTGCGGCCGTCACCCTCGACGACCTGCTCCACATGAGCTCCGGCCTCGACAACGCCGACGGCTTGGATTCCATGGATTCCTTCGCCGGACGGGCACTATTCGGACCGGGCAGCCGGGACCCGGCCGCCTACTCCGCGGATGTCCCGGCCGTGTACGAGCCGGGAAGGCACTGGGCCTACTCGACGGGAACCACCGCCATCGTCGCGGCCATCGCGGGCCGCGCCATGCAAGGCGGCGCCCGGGAAAAGCTCGCGTTCATGCGCCGGGAGCTCTTCGCACCGATCGGCATGACGAGCATGCAACCCGAGTTCGCGCTCAGTGGCGATTTCGTGGGCGGCGCCTTCGTCCACGCCACGGCGCGCGACTGGGCGCGCTTCGGCACGCTCTACCTGCGCGACGGCATCTGGGAGGGCCGGCGCATCCTGCCCGAGGGCTGGGTCGACTACGCCCGCACCCCGGCCCCGGCCGCAAACAACGCAACCTACGGCGCTCACTTCTGGCTGAACGAAGATCCGGCCCCGGGGCAGTGGAAGATGCTGCCCGGGGCACCGCCTTCCGTCTTCGCGGCCGAAGGGGCCTCGTTCCAACTCGTGGCGATGGCCCCGAGCCGCGATCTCGTCCTGGTGCGCCTGGGCGAAGCGCCCTTCGAGAACTTTCCAAAGCTGCGGCGCTGGCTCGGGGAACTGATCGCCCTGTTCCCGCCCCGCGCACGGAGCCCCGGCGCCGCCGCAGGGGAACCCGCCCCGTGAGCCGCGGCTGGTCCATCGCCCTGGGGAGTCTCGTTGCCCTCGCCCTCGCCGCTGCCGTTTTCTACGGGCCGAAGCTGCGCGAGGGCGCAAACATGGGAGCGGGGTTCGTGGCCAAGCAGATGTGCTCCTGCCTCTTCGTCGAGAAACGCCGCTTCGATGCGTGCCGGCCCGACCTGATGGCCGGCACCGAGGTCTTCCGCACCGAGCAAGTCGCGGATCCCCCGGGCGTGCGGGCCCACCTCCCGTTCGTTGCGGAGCGCACGGCGCTCTTCGATGCGGAGCTGGGCTGCACCCTGCAGTGACCGGAGAAGCCACCCAGGGCGCAGGCGCGTTCTCGGTTTTCGCCAAGGCGTGCGCTCACCGCGCCTGGGGCCCGGTTGGCTACTGGGCCTGGACGCGGCAACCGGACCTCGCGGCTTCGAAATCGCCCGAACCCGACCCGCCCACGAACGACTCCAGTACTGGTATTCTGGTGCGTCCTCGCGCTGCGCCAAAGCGGTGCGGAGCGTTTCGAACCCCACTGCGATACGGGAAATACCGTGCAGATCCGCAAGCTGTTGACGATCTTCTTGTCACTGGGCATCGCGCTCGCTGCAACCAGCGTCGTGATGGCCTTCCTGCTCGAACGGGCCCTGCTCGAGGTCGAAGACGCGCAGGAGCGGCGGCACGCGTCCTACCTGCTCGCCGACGAGCTGCGCCAGTCGTCCGACGATCTCACCCGCTTCGCGCGCACCTTCGTGATGAGCGGCGACGAGAACTACAAACGCTACTTCAAAGCGGCCATCGACATCCGAGACGGCAAGCTCGAGCGGCCCGAAGGCTACGAGAGCATCTACTGGGATCTCGTAATCGGCGGAGAGCTGCCCGAGCCCAGCAACACCGGCAACCCCACGCCCTCGCTCGAAAGTCGCATGCTGCATTCCGACTTCACCGTCGAAGAGTTCAGCACGCTCAAGGATTCGCAGAACCGCTCCGACGAGCTCGTCGGACTCGAAAACGTGGCGATGAACGCCGTCGCGGGACGCTTCGACGACGGGACCGGCGCATTCGAAAAACGCGGAGAGCCCGACAAGGAGCTGGCCGCACAACTGTTGCACGGAGAGCGCTACCACAAGGCCAAGGCGGAGATCATGGCGCCCATTGGCGCGTTCCTGAAAATGGTGGACACGCGCACCTACGAAACCTTGAACGGATTGAACCGCCGGGCCTACCGGTTGCTGGTGGGCATCCTCGCCATCGCCACCGCACTCGTTGCCTGCCTCGGAATCATGACGTGGATCCTGCGACGCAGGCTCATCCAACGGACGCAGACCCTGGTGCAAACCGCCGAACAGGTCACGGCCGGGAACCTCGATGCGCGCAGCGGCCTGCGGGGGAACGACGAACTCGGCCAGCTCTCGGAATCGATCGACGACATGATCGAGCGGCTCTCGAATGCCCTGGGAGATGCCAACGCGCGCACCCAGGAATCGATGGAGCGCAGCGAGGAACTCGACACCGAACGCAAGCGCTCGGACAAGCTGCTGCACAACATCCTGCCCTCCGTCATCGCCGGCCGCCTGAAGAAAGGCGAGTCCACGATCGCGGAGACCTACCCCGAGGTGACGGTGTTATTCGCCGACATCGTGGGTTTCACGCAGCTCTCCGACCGGATCGGGCCGCGGCAGATCGTGAGCATGTTGAACGACGTCTTCGGACGCTTCGACGGGATCGCCGAAAAGCATTCAGTCGAGAAGATCAAGACCATCGGAGACTGCTACATGGTGGTGGGGGGCGTCCCCGAGCGCAGCGCCACCCATTGCCAGCAGATCGCGGAATTCGGGCTCGACGCCCTGGCGAGCTTTCGCGAGTACGCGAAGGACTTCGGAGAACCCCTCCAGGTGCGCATAGGCATCCACACGGGAACGGTAGTGGCGGGCGTGGTGGGAACACAGAAATTTTCCTTCGACCTGTGGGGCGACGTGGTTAACGTTGCGAGCCGGATGGAATCGAGCGGCCTTCCCGACCGCATCCACGTCTCGGACGGCGTCCAGATCCGGCTGGCCGACGACTACCAATTCGAAGACCGCGGCATCACGGACCTCAAGGGAAAGGGCACCATGCACACCTGGTTTCTCGAAAGCCGGAGGCACGCCGAATGAGCGCGGGCACACCGGACGCCGAGAAAATCTCTCCCGACGCGTTCCGGGAAGTGCGTGACCGACTCGAAATCACAGACCTCATGCACCGCTACGCCCAGATGGTCGACTTCCGCGAGTGGGACCGCATCGACTCGGTCTTCACACCCGACGCCACCATCGACTACACGAGCACCGGCGGGAAGAGCGGCCCGGTCCGCGAGGTCCTCGCCTGGCTGGATCGCGCCCTCGAGCCATGGCCGATCAACCTCCACTTCATCACGAACCTCAGCCTGGAGCTCGACGCGGACCGAGCGCGGGCGCGCTGCTACTTCAACGCGCCCATGGGCCGGGTCGAAAACGGCGGGGGCCAGCTCGTCATCACCAACGCCGGCTACTACGCAGACGACCTGGTGCGAACCGACGCCGGCTGGCGGATCGCGCGCCGCCACTGCGAACAGACGCTCATGATCGGACAACTTCCCGAAGGTTACGAAATCCCCGGGTGATGCTGGCAGGCCGGAGGCGCGCAACGCGCTGCCTCCCGCAGCGGGCAGGCCCGCCCGGTCAACGATTCGCTTCGGTGTCGGCCCAACGCAGCTGGTCTTCCAGGAGCTCGTTGTTCAGCCCGCCCTTCTGGACGAGCTCTTTCTGACGCGCGATGTCGTCCTTTTCATGGACGGCGGCTTCCTCGTCGAGATCCGTGAGATCGGCCTCGGTGTAGGTCGTGGTACAGGCCACTGACCCCAAGGCGATGCAAGCGAGCCCCATCAGCATTCGTACAGTGTTCGACACTTCCCTGTCCTCCCGGTATGACGCAGCTTCAACTTCCCTTCGACCCGCGGCCCATGTTCATCAGGAGCGAGATCACCAGGGTAAGCACGACGCTCCCGACGATCGAAATGTGGACCGCATAATTCAGCTCCTTGAATACGAAATTCAATACGATGAGCAGGGCGACGAAGATGAGCAGGCTCTTGAGACGTCGGTCCATGGGAAGAGCCTACCATTCCCGGCTTTCATTCGGCGCGCAGCGCGGCCAGGAGGCTTCGAATCAGGCGCCCGGCCTCGCGCCGGGCGGCAGGCCCGTCGTCGGCTTCGGCCACCGAGGCGGCCAACTCGCCGGTCAGCGAACTCAGGACGCGGGCCACCATCTCGGGCGAGCCGGGGTCCATCACCCCGGAAGCCATGAAGGCCGCGACGGCCTCCCGCAAGCGGCCAAGCGAGTAGCGGTCCATGATGGCGCGCCATTCGGTGGCGCTCAGCACGGTGCGGGCGTCGCGCAGCGCGATCCGCTGGAAATCCGCTGCGAGGCCCGCATCCAGGGTCGCGCCAATGGCGGCCTCGAGCCCCTGCCAGGAACCGCCATACCCACTGCCGATGGCCGTGGCCCGCTCCATCGACTCCGCCTCCAGGGCATCGAAGACGGCCCGAAACAGGCCGCGCTTGCTGCCGAAGTGGTGGTAGAGAGCACCGGTCGTGACCCCGGCTCGAGCGGCGATCTGCTCTATGCCGACCGCTGCAAACCCTTGTTTCCCGAAGAGCTCCCGCGCCGTCTCCAACAGGGCGTCGCGGGTCGCGCAGGCGTTTTCCTCGCGTCGGGTGGGGGGAGTTTCCAGCATACCCAGAAGCTAGCAGGCATAGAAACACTATGTTACATAGAATTTCTATGTAACCAGAAACCCTGGGAGATTCCCCATGCATGCCCCCCAGTGGATCGCCGCTCTTGTCCTGCTCACGATCGGATCCGCAACCGTCTGGGCTTTCAGGCGCAGCCCGGGCTGGGGCTTCGCCGAGGAATTCGGGTCCATCTGGACCCTGCCGTGGGGCAGACAAGTCGTGCTCGACTTCTTTGGACTCGAAGTCGTGCTCGCTCTGTTCATGGTGAGCCATGCCGCCGGGAGCGGAACCTGGCTCGCGCTGATCGTGTGCCTGGCGCTGATGCCCATCTTCGGCTCGAGCGCGGCGGCGGCCTACTGGCTGCTGGCCGTCACGCCCTGATCTGAGCCGCCGGGGCCCGAAGCCCCGCGCAGACGCCGGATGTCGACCGGAATGCCCGAGAGGTGCGACATGCCCGAGAGCTTTTCGATGTTCTCGTAGCCATCGCCCGCGAGGAGATTCGAGTTCACGCCGGGATGCTGGCGGGCGTGGGAGAGCCCGTCGGCCTTCTCGTGCCCCCAGCACTGCGGGATCGCCACGGTGCGGGGCATCATTTCGTCGGTCACGCGCACGGGTATTTCGATCCGGCCGAAGGCGGAGACCACCTCGACCACGTCCCCGTCGCCAACTCCGATCCGCTGCGCATCGGCGACGCTCATGTACGCATAGTTCGTGGCCTCACTCACCAGCCGCTCGCAGTTTGCCGACGAGGTATTCAGGCGCCGCATCTCCCGCTTCCCGACCAGCTTGATCCGGTCGCGGCTCGCGATCTCCCGGCGATGGAGCGAAGCGGCCGTGTCCTCGAAGGTCTTCACGTAGGGCTCGGGCGCCAGGTCGACCTTCCCCTCGCCGGTCAGCACCCGGTCGGTGCCGAGAAAGTTGCCGCCCGGGTTCTCGGGCAGCAGGATGCCGTGCGGGTGCTCGGCCGCGAACTTCCGCGTCCCCGGCAGGCCCGCCTTTTTCAGCATCCCGTCGAGGAGCTTTGCCGGACCCACCGCGATTCGATCCAGCCGCGAATACGCGAGGCGTGCGTTGAGTTTCGCCGCGAGGCTCAGCAGCCTGTTGTCGAAGAGCGTCACACCCAGGTGAGCTGCCAGGCGCGTGTAGATCCACCACTCGTGGCGAACGCCCGGAGGCGGGTCGACGACCGCGTCGGCGTAGATCATGTAGGGCTTCGGGGTGCAGGCCGCGAAGCTCTGGAGCGCGTACGGAATCTCCGGCCGTTCCAGCCACGTCGGCGCGGGCAACACGTACTCCGCGAGGTTCCCGGTCTCGTTGCGAAGGAGATCGACACTCACCAGCAGGTCGAGGCCCGCCAACGCCCGGTCGAGACGCCCGTCCGGATTGCTGCAGGCGAGCAGCGGGTTGCTGGCTTCGACGATGAGCCCTCTCACCCGGCCCGACAGAATGTCGTCCGCCAGCATCCCGGAGGGCTGCTGCCCGGAAACGGTCGGCAAGTCGTCGTCGCGGTGGAAGGACGTCTGCATCTGCGGGTCGTCCTTGACCTGCTTCGCCATGTCGAACAGGCCCTCGCCCATGAGCGTCCCGCCCCGGCGGTCGAGGTTCCCCGAGATCGCGTTGATGCACTCGAGCAGCCAGAAGCAGAGCGTTCCGCTGCGGCCCTGGTTGACGCCCGTCGCCATGTAGAGCGCGGCGCCGTCCGCCGCCGTGTGGCTGCGCACCAGCTCGCGCAGGGTCTCGGCCGAAATGCCGGTCGCCTCGGCCTGACGCTCGGGGCTCCAGCCCGCCACGGCGCCGCGCAGGGTTTCGAAGCCCGTCATGCTGCGGTCGACCCGGGTGCGATCGACATGGCCCTGCCGAATCAGCTCGTTGCAGAACGCCGCCAGGAAGAAGACGTCCGTGTCCGGCCGGATGAAGACGTGCTCGCCAACCTGCGCCGTTTCGATGCGGCGCGGGTTCACGAAGACGGCGCGGCCGCCGCGCTTCACCACCGCCTGGAAGCGGCCCCGGGCCCCCGGCAGGTGGAAGAGCGTGGTCCCCGAAATCGCGGGGTTCGCACCGAGCACCATCACGAAGCCCGCCCGGTCGATGTCCGGATAGGCCAGGCGCATGGGCGAGCCGTACATGTCCTCGTTCACCCGGAACTTGTTCATCGTGTCGCAGGTGCCTGTGCCGTACATGCGGTTCGAGCCGAGCGCGGCAAAGAGCGCGCCGCGAAACAGCGGTGCCAGAACGTTCGCGCCGCCAGCGGAGCCCACGAAATGGCCCATGGCCTGGGGCCCGTGGGTGTCCACGATGCGCCGCATCTTCTCGGCGATGTCGCGGAGCGCCCCGTCCCAGGCCACCGGCTTCCAGCCGGAGCGCGTGCGCCGGATCGGCTGCAGCACCCGGTCCGGGCTGTGCTGCACGGAAGCGAAAGACGTGCCCTTCACGCAGGCATAGCCCTGACTCACCACGTGCTGCGGGTCCGGACGGATATCGACCACCCGGTTCGCCTCGACATCCACCTCGAGGCCGCAGGTCGCTTCGCAAATGCGGCAGAACGTGATGTGGGTTGCAGCCATGGTGGCTCTCGGTGTGCGGCTCCGCCCGACGGCCGCATCTGCATCTCAGGCCGGCTGGTCCGCCGGGGTCCCGGGGCCGCTGCCGGAGCGAGCCGCCAGGGCGAGGAGAACCATCGCCCAGCCGTTGAAGACCAGTTCGATGGCGATGAACATGCCAATCACGAAGAATGAAGACCCGGGCCATTCCACGGCGATCATGGCGCCCAGACCCACGGCCACCGCTCCGCCGAAGAGCATCCAACCCCAGCCCTTGTGATCCCGGTGGTGCAGAGCCACCCAGATACGGGCCGCCCCGGCGACGAAGATGGCGGCCGCCAGGAAGAGGGTGAAAAAGCTCGAAGCCAGCAGCGGATCCATGACCACGACGATGCCGGCGACGATATGGACCGCCGAGATGATCAGCTGCCAGCCGATGCTCTTCCAGCCGCGACACTTGAAGACCTGGAAGATCTCCACCACCCCGGCGATCAGCAGCAACCAACCGAAGAATTCGACACCGATGAGCGTGAGCGCGAAGCAATAGCCGAGGCCCACGAACCCCAGTACCAGGGAGACCAGGCCCAGCGCCAGGAGCCAGCCCCAGTTCTTCCGAACCTCGCCGAAGAGCGCCTCGGGTGTGATAGCAGGGGTCGGCATGAGCACCTCCTCTTCTTTCCCAGGGCCTTCTTACCCGAGCCGCGGCCGCGATGCAAAGCAGCGGGCCGCGGCGGGCCGCGGGAATCGACGTGCGCGAAGCCCTAGACTCCCACGACATCGAACGGACAGCACATGGTCTTCACCTGGCTTCAAAACAGGCGCCGCCGCCAGCGGCTCAGCGAACCCTTTCCGCCGGCGTGGAACGGCATCATCGAACGCAACATCGCTCACGACGCGGATCTCGACGCGGACGAGCGCGCGCGCCTGCGCGAGTTCATCCAGATCTTCATCGGCGAGAAGAGCTGGGAGGGCTGCGGCGGCCTCGAAATGACCGACGAAATCCGGGTCACCATCGCGGCACAGGCCGGGCTGCTCGTTCTCGGGATCCCGCACGAATACTACAGCAACGTGAGGTCGATCCTCGTCTACCCGACGACGGTGGTCACGCCCAAGCGAGCGCCCGGCGTGTTCGAGATGCCGACCGGACCCGTCGCCTCGGGGGTTCCGATCCTGGGTGAGGCGCAGCTTCGCGGCCCGGTGATCCTGGTCTGGGACGCCGTGAAACGCAACGCGCGTCATCCCGAGCAGGGTCATGACGTCGTCTACCACGAGTTCGCCCACAAGCTCGACATGCTGGACGGATCCGTGGACGGGACGCCGCCGCTCGGGAGCCGCGAGGAAATCCGCCGCTGGGCCGAGGTCTGCGAACGCGAGTTCAACGACCTGCGCTCGCGCGTCACGCGGGGAAAGGCAACCTTTCTCGACCAGTACGGCGCGACCAACGAAGCGGAGTTCTTCGCCGTCGCCACCGAGTTCTTCTTCGACAAGCCGAGCGCCATGAAGCGCCACGAACCGGAACTCTACGAGCTGCTGCAGAATTTCTATGCTCAGGACACCGCCGCGAGGGCTTCCCGGCAGCTCGAAGACTCCCACCCGGGCACTTCCAGCTGACGTCGCGACGCGAAGCGCCCCGCGAACGACGCCAGCAGTGAGTTCCCCGCGAATGGCGCCCACAGCGGCTCCCCCGCGAACGACGCCAGCAGTGAGTTCCCCGCGAATGGCGCCCACAGCGGCTCCCCCGCGAATGGCGCCCACAGCGGCTCCCCCGCGAACGACGCCGACGGGTTAGAATCGCCGCGTGAATCTCGAAATTCCGCACCTGCTGATCGGAGCCCTGCTGCTCTTCTTCGGGCGGCGGTTCTTCTGGCTCTTCGTCGGCCTCGTGGGGTACCTGGTCGGTTTCGATTTCGCGACCGGATCCCTGAACGTCGATCCCCGGTGGCTTGCCGTGGTGCTGGCCGCGCTAGTCGGCGTGGCAGCGGCGGTGCTGGCAATGTTCTTCCAGCTCGCTGCCGCGGGCATCGCGGGCTTCGGTGTCGGACTCTACGCGGCGACAGCGCTAACGGGTACAGCGACGCCCTCCTGGATCGCCGTGCTGTGCGGCACCGTGGGCGCAGTCATCGCGGTGGCGGTATTCGGCTGGGCCCTGGTGCTGCTCTCGGCGCTGGCCGGGGCCGCAGCGCTGATCAACCCCTTCGAACTCGCACCGACGATGCGCGTGGTCGCCTTCGTCGTCCTCGCCGCACTGGGCATCGCGTTCCAGTCTGCCGGAATGCAGCGCAGTTCCGGCGGGGGCCGCCAGGGCAGAGCCTAGGCCCGGGGAAAGGCCAGGCTCACGCGGAGCCCGGGCGCGTTGTCTTCCAGCCGAAGCTCCGCACCGTGGAGCCGGGCCACGGCGGCCACGAAGCTCAGGCCGAGACCGGTACCCGGGCGCTGACGCGACGAATCGAGCCGCACGAAGCGCTGGAGCACCCGCTCGCGATCTTCGGGTGCAATGCCCGGGCCCCGGTCGGCGATCTCGATCTCGATTCCCCCGGCCGTGCGCCGCGTCGAAACGGCAATGCCTCCGCCGCCCTCGCCGTACTTGATGGCGTTGTCGATCAGGTTCACCACCGCCTGCGACAACAGGTGCCGGGCAGCGGCGACGCTGAGCCCGGCCTCGAGCGCGGTTTCGATGCTCAGGCCGGCCTCCTCGGCCACCGGTTGGTAGAGATCGACCGCATCTCCGACCACCGCGTCCAGGTCGAGCGGCTCCATCTGCTGACGAGCGGCCCCGCTCTGGATCTGCGAAAGGCTGAGCAGGGCATTGAAGGTGTCGAGCACACCGTTGGTCTCGTCCAGCAGCCGGTGCAGCGCTTCCCGGGCGTGCGCCTCGTTCTCCGGGGCCGAGAGCGCCGCCTCGATGTGGCTCCGCATGCGCGACAGGGGCGTCCGCAGGTCGTGGGCGACGTCGTCGGTGACCTCGCGCATGCGGGCAATCAGATGCTGGTTCTCTTCGAGAAGGCGGTTGAAGTGAACGGCCAGGTCGTCGAATTCGTCGCGCGGCTCGCCCACCGGAACCCTCTCTTCGCTCCCCCCGCCGAGGATGTTCAGCACCGTGCCGTTCATACCCTCCACCCGCTTCAGGAGGTTTCGACCCATGGCGAGACCGCCGGCGATGGCCAACAACAGGGCGAACGCGAAGGCACTGAGCGCCGCGGTGCCGAGCAGATCCTGGATCTTTCGTTGCTCGGTGACGTCGTGACCCACGAGCAGGTGGCGTCCGTCGCCGAATACGATGGAGGCAGCGCGAACGTGCCGCACGCTGCGCAGCGTGCCGGCACCCTCTTCCCAGGAGAGATCGCCGGCGGGCAGGGGACCCACCACGCCCTCGGGCCAGCCGGGAAGGTTCCCGGCGATCATCTCGTAGCGCGCTTCGGCAAATCCGTAGACGATGCGGTTGCGGCTCGACTCCCCGCTGCGCCGCGCGATTTCGGCGGCCAGCGCCTCCTGCCCCCGTCCCTCGATGTGGAATTCGAGATCGCTGAGCTCCTGCTCCACGATGTCGTCGGCTCTCTCTTCGAGGAGCAGGTCGGCCGCTACATAGAGGCCGCCGAGAGAGAGCGCCGCGACAAAGCCCACGAGGCCCACCGTCGCCAGCGTGAGACGAACCCGGATGCTGCGGCGCCGTTCAGTCGGGTTCACGGATCTGGTAGCCGGCGCCGCGCACCGTGTGGATCAAGGCATGCTCGTAGCCCTTGTCGACCTTGTGCCGCAGGCGGCTGATATGCACGTCGATGACATTGGTCTGGGGATCGAAGTGGTAGTCCCACACGGCCTCGAGAATCATGGTGCGCGTCACGACGCGCCCGGCGTGGCGCATCATGAACTCGAGAAGCTGAAACTCCCGGGGCTTCAAATCGATAGGACTCCCGCCCCGCTGCACGCTCCGCTTGAGGAGGTCCATCTCGAGATCCGCAACGCACAGCCGCGTCTCGGCGGGCGCTCCCGCGCGGCCGCGCCGCTGCACCAGCAGTTCGAGGCGCGCGAGCAGCTCTGTGAACGCGTAGGGCTTCACCAGGTAGTCGTCGCCGCCCGAACGCAGGCCGTGCACGCGCTCGTCCACCTCGCCCATTGCACTCACGATCAGTACCGGCGTCTCGCGGCCGGCCTTGCGCAGCGTCTCGATCACGGAGAGTCCATCGAGAGACGGAAGCATGCGGTCCACGATGAGCGCGTCGTAGGACTCGTGCATGGCCCGGTTGAGCCCTTCGAGCCCATCCTCCACCGCGTCCGCCACGTGTCCGCTCTCCGAGAGCGCCTTGCACAGGTACCCGGAAGCCGTGGTGTCGTCTTCGATGAGGAGCACCTTCATTGCCACTCCGTCCCGTGGCTGCAGTCTACCTTGCGCGAGCCTCAGCGCGTGGGGTAGAGGGCCGGGAGCGGCGCTTCCGGCTCCCGCCGCTTCCTGCGGGTCGCCCGGAGCGCGCCGCGGTAGATCCGCCACAACTCGGCGCCCTGCCACTCGCCCTCCCGCTCGGCATAGACCGCGCGATGCACTTCCTCGATGACCCGCTCGAGTTCCGGCGCATCGAGGCGGGCGGCCCAGGCCGCGGGACCCAACCCGGCGGCTTCGGGCCAGCGCGCACGAGCGACCTGGCGCAACGCCGTCACGGCCGCGGCGCGATCCGAATTCCGGCACGCGCGGCGCAGGGAGGCCTCGGCCCGGCGAAGGTTTTCAAGCGGGCCTCGGCCCCCCTCCTTGACCAACTGGAGGGGCGCCCAGTGTCGGCGAGCCCGGGGAAGGCCCGCCATGGTCAAAAGGATGAGGATGCCGAGGCCCGCGCCAACCCACGCACCGAAACGCCACAGGTGGGGAAAATTTGCGGCATTTCGAGCTTGAGTCGGCTCAGAGACAACATTCGGTGCGGTGGGGGGAACCGCAGGGAGGGGTGCGGCGAGTTCTTCGTCGCCGGGCAAAACTTCGACGCTGCGCGCCGGCAGGGTCGCCGTGCGGGCCGTGTCCGTCTGGGTGTCCCACCAGGCGAGTTCGACGGCGGGAAGCGTGACCGCGCCCGGCCGCGTCGGAATGAGGGCCGTCCGCTGAAGCTTCACCGAAACGACCTCGTCTCCCACCATCGCGGTTTCGTCCACGGCCGGTTCGCCGTACTGCTTCATGCCTTCGATCTCGGGCAGGTCGAGTTCGGGTAGCTGAGCGCCCGAGAGTCCCGTGGCCCGGATCGCGACGCTGCGCTCGATGGGCTCTCCCACCCGGAAGACCGGCACGTCGCGCTCCCAATCTTCGATGAGCTCTACGTTTCGCGCCGGCAGCCACCACTGGCCGCTGGCGCCGGCGGGTCGGGCCTTCACGTCGAGAGTCGCGGCTGCGGAAACCATTCTCACGGGCTTTCCGCCGCCCCCCAGGAAGCTGTCGAAGAGGCTCGAGGGCGCGCCGAAGCCCGCCGAGAAATCGTCGAAGAACGAGGACCCTAAGAACCCATCGAAGGGATCTCTCCGGCGGCTCTGCCGCGCCTCGCGCACCCGCCCATCGAAGACGACCGGGGGAACGTAGATTTCTCCGCTGCGCTGCGGGAAGATGGCGAACTGGCGCTCGACGACCTGGTAGGCATGGCCGCCGATCTCCCGGCGATACGTGCGGTCCTCTCCGATCCGCTCGACCACGGCGTCTTCCACCGTCGGCGAGTGGATCTCTCCGTCGATCAGGCTCCCGTCGGAATGAAGCCTCACGGTGAGCAGTACGCGGCTCTGCACGTAGGGCTCGGAGTCATCGACTTCTGCGTCGAGAAAGACCGCACCCCGCGCCTGCGTCGCGGCGTCAAGCGCAGAAGCACCTTTCGCGACGTCAAGCGCAGAAGGGCTTTCCGCAACCTGCAGCGCGATCGGTGCGCTGACGGCGTCGCCGGCACGGATCTCGGGAATCTCCAATTCACCCGTACCGCGCGGCGCGAGGGTCACGGTCCAGTCGAGGCTCGAGTCGACACGATTGTTGACGATGCTGGTCCGCATGCTGCGGGTCACCTTCAGGATGTCGAAATCCCGGGTGAGAACGTCGAGTTCCGGACGCTCGGTGCCGCCGCGCAGGCGCAACAGGAGATTCACGGTCTCTCCCGGGGCCAGCTGGCGCCGTTCCAGGCGTGCGTCGAGCTGTGCCGCATCCGCCGCACTGGCAACCAGCAGTGCGGCCGCCACGGCCAATCCGATAGTCGTTCGCCTCATCTCCAGCTCCCATTCGCGCCGTAGCGCCGTTCGGCGTAGCGGCGGCGCAGCTTCTCGCGCAGCAGCCCGCCCGGATCGTCCGGAACCCGGTTGAGCCACTGCTCCGCTTCCTGGTCCTCTTCGCTCAGCTCCCGCCCGGATCCCCCGGACGCCATCGGGCGTCCGGTCTGATCGGGGGCGTCTTGGTCGCCGCCCGCACCGGCCGTCGATCGACCGGCTTCGGGCCGCGGCTGCGCGGGTTCGGTCTGCTGCCCGCCGGCACCGCCCCGGGGCTCGGCGCTCGCCTGCTGCGATTCGCTCGGAGCCGAAGACTCGGCGGTCTGCGGCTCGGGCGCTTCGGATTCGCCCTGCCCCGCCGCCGGATTCTCGGCAGACTGGCTCTCACCGGAGTTCTCCGCCTGGGCCTCGGAGCCTTCCGCTTCGGATTTGCTCTGGGCCCCTTCGGGTTCGCTCTGGGCCCCCTCGGGTTCACTCTGGGCCGAGTCCTGCCCGGCACCCGCCTCGTCGGTGTCGGATTGCGCCGACTCGTTCTCGCTTCCCGACGACGGGTCTTCCTGCGACGACTCGTCCTGTTCCGATTCCTCCGACTGGCCGCCGCCCTGCGAGGCCTGCTCTTGCTGCGGCTGCTGTTGTTGCTGCTGCTCCTGTTGCTGCTGCTCCTGTTGCTGCTGCTCCTGTTGCTGTTGCTCCTGTTGCTGTTGCTCGAGCAGCTTCTCGACCAGTTCGCGGTTGAAGCGGGCATCCTCGTGGTCGGGCTCGATTTCCAGCACCCGGCCATAGGCCGCGATCGATTCCTCGAAGCGGTTGGCGCGCGCCAGGGCATTGCCCAGGTTGTATTGGGAGCGCCCGTCGTCCTGGCCCTGGAGCATCTGCGCCGCGGCCTCGTACTCACCGCTCCGGTACAGCGCAGCACTGCGCCACTCCGGGTCTTCGAAGAGTTCGGCTGCGCCGGCGGCGTCGCCCTGCTCTAACGCGGCAGCTCCCTGCTGGTCGGGACGGGCAAACCATTCCGCCACGCCGGCAGTCGCCGTCTGAGGGACGGCGGGCAAGAAGAACATCACACCCAGCGCCGCGGCCCAACCGCGCCGGAATGCCAGGGGCACCAGCAGCAACGGGAGCAGCACGAGCCAAGCCCCCACATCATTCCAGGCGTCGGCTTTCAAACCGGACTGCTGGGCAGTCGCCAGCAACGACGCCGAGCCGCTCCCGCCGCCGAGCAGGTAGTCGAGATCGGAATCGTCGGCGCGAACCGAGGCGAAGCGCCCGCCGCCGGCTTCGGCCAACGCCTCGAGCGCCTCCGCGTCACCACCGATGCCGAGCACCGAAACCGGGTAACCCGCGGCTTCCGCTCGTTGCGCGGCCTCGAGCGCAGCCTCGGGCACATCGCCGAGCCCGTCGCCGAGAAGCAGCACGCGACCCTGGGCGGCGCCGGCCTGTGTCAGCAACTCGCGCGCCTGGTCGATGGCGCGGCCCACGTGGGCGCCGCGTCCCGGCATGAGCCTCGACTCGAGCAGCGGGACCTGTGAGGCAATGACGCTCGGATCGTCGGTCAACGGCGTCACCGGGTAGGGCTCTTCCGCGAAGATCACGAGCCCGGCGGCGCCTTCCACTCGCTCGAGGACGTCGAGCGCCTCGTAGCGCGCACGTGCCAGGCGCGTGGGCGCGACGTCGCGGGCATTCATCGACGGGGCCAGGCTCAGCGCGAGCACGGTCTGCACCGGCTCCTTGAAGGCCGGCTGAGGCAGGCGCTCCCAGGTGGGTCCCGCCAGGGCGAGACACGCCGCCGTCCAGGCCACGGCGAAGACCGCGGGCACCGTCCGCGAACTCCGGCCGCCGCCATCCACCACGAGGTGCCGGAGGAGTTCCGGATCGCACACGCGGCGCCACGCGCCGGCGCTGCGCCGCTGCCGCAGCGCGGCCCAAAGGGCGGGTACCAGCAAGGCAAGGGCGAAGAGCCAAGCCGGTCTCAGGAAGTGGAAGTTCTCGAAGCCCGTCACCGTGCCATCTCCTCTTCGGGGGCAGCGAAACGCTCCGGCCGCAGCGAGAGGTCGGTCTCGCGCGCGAATCGCCACAGCAGCAGCAGCGCAGCGAGAGCCAGCGCCGCCGCCAGCGGGTAGTGGAAGAGCGCCCGAGTCGGCCTCACCTGGGCCGCCTCACCTTCGGTTGGCTCTAGCGCATCGATGCGGCGGTAAACCTCGACGAGGCCCTGCGTGTCGCGGGCGCGGAAGTAGGCGCCACCGGTCAGGTCCGCCACCTTCTGAAGCGCCGCCTCGTCGAGCTCGGCGTCGGTATTCATCACGCGCGGCCCCATCAGGGTCTGGACGACCTGGCGTCCCGAGCCGATCCCGATCGTGTAGATGCGCACGCCTTCACGGGCCGCCAGTTCGGCGGCCTGGACGGGCTCGAGCACGCCGGTGTTGCTGGCGCCGTCGCTCAGCAGGACGAGTACGCGCTCCTCGGCGGGTCGATTTCGCAAGTGCTTCACGGCCAAGCCGATGGCATCGCCGATGGCGGTCTCCTCGCCGGGCAGGCCGATTTCCGCCTCGTCGAGCATCTCGATCACGGTCTGCCGGTCGAAGGTGAGCGGCGCCTGGAGGTAGGCGCGGGTTCCGAATAGCACGAGGCCAATCCGGTCGCCTTCGCGATGGTTGACGAACTCGCGGGCCACCGCGTTCACCACCCGAAGGCGGTCGACGCTGTGGCCGGAGACGTCGAAGTCCTCGGTCGCCATGCTTCCCGAGAGATCGAGGGCGATCATGAGGTCTCGCCCGTGGGTGGAGACCGACCGCGGCTCACCCATCCAGCGCGGCTGCGCTGCCGCAACAACCAGCAGCGACCAGGCGGCCACCTTCAGCACCAGAGCCGCGCGGCCACTGCCGCTGCCGCCGGCGCCGCCGGCGGGCAATGCCCGAAGCGAAGCGAAGAAGGGAACGCGCAGCGCTCCGCCGCTGCCCTCAGGAGCCGGCGGGAACAACCACCACACCAGCAGGGGGAGGGGAAGCAGGAGCAACAACCACGGCAGGGCAAAGTCGATCACGAGATCCTCCGGATCCAGTCGCGGGCGGCCACGATCCAGGCGTCGCCGTCCGGTTCCAAAATGGAGTTCGGGCCCGCGTATACGGCCAGTGCGATGGAAACACCCACGTCGGCGGGAAAACCGGTGCCCTTCCCGCTTTCCGCCAGGAAGCCGAGCCAGTCATCCCCGTAGAGCCCCGCAACTTCCGCCCGCGCGAAGCGCGCCAGAGAGACGCGACGCAGCACGCAGGAGAGCGAAACCGCAAGTTCCGAGAGATCTCCCGTCGAGCCGAAGTCGTGCTGCACGGCTTCGATCTCGCGCAGCGCGGCGCGCTTGATGCTCCGCCGGCGCCAACCCGACACCAGGTAGAGGGACGCGGCAAGCACGAGAAAGAGGAGCAGCATCGCCCACCAGCCCGGTGCCAGCGGCCAGAGTGAGACGGCTTCGGGCAGGTGGATGTCGCGCAGGGCCGCGAGTGCGTCGGTGGTGGGTGCCATCAGCTCGGCCTCCGGTTTCGGTTTGCCAGCCGTTCGGGATGCAGAGCAGCCCCCAGCGCAGCCGCCGGATCGTCGTCCGTGCGAAGCGAGAGCAGCTGGATGCGGTGGCTCCGACAGAAATCCTTCAGTGCCTCACGCCGGGTGTCGAAGGGCGCGGAGTAGGCGCGGCGCCAGCCGCCGCCCCCCGATGAAATGGCGTGCACACCGTTGCCGTCGCTCACGCGGTAGCGACCGGCCGGGGGCGCCTCCGCCTCGAGGGCGTCGTAGACCAGGATGCAGGTGGTGTCGCACCGCCGCCCGATATCGGACAGGGGCAGCCGCCAGCGGTCGTCGAAGTCGTAGAAATCACTCAGCACGAATACCCGGCTCCCCGAACGCACCCGTTCGCGCAGGCGGGCGAGGCAGTCGAGCGTGCCCGGAGCCCCGTCTTCTTCGGAAGCCGCGGTGGCGCGCGAGATCGCACCGAGCAAATCCATCAGCGGACCTTCACCGGCCGCGGGCGGTAGCTCGCTCACCCGTTCCGGGGAACGCACGACGCCGCCGACCGGGTCACCACCCAATTGCGCCGACCAGGCCAACAGCGCGGCGGCTCGCGCCGCGGCCACGGACTTGAAAGCACGGCGCGTTCCGAAGCGCATGCTGGGCCCGGCATCCAGCATCAGCCACAGGGGCCGGTCGTGCTCTTCGTGAAAGACCTTGCTGTGAACCCGACCGGTCCGGGCCGTCACCCGCCAGTCGATCTGGCGAACGTCGTCGCCGGGCTGATAGGCGCGGACTTCGTCGAAATCCAGGCCCCGGCCCCGGAATGGCGAGGGGTACGGACCCGCCAGCGGCGTCTCGACCCGGAGCGCCGGGCCGAGATCCAAGCCGTGTGCGGCGTGCCGCATCTGCACCAGCTCCGCGGAGCCTGCGACTACACCTGCAGCGTCCGCTTCAGCTCCGGGTGTCGCGTTGCCCTCGATCCAGCTCATGACTCGTCCCTCGCTTCTTCCGAGACCGTGACGACACCCGCTCAGGGGAGCGGAACCGTCTCGATCAGTGAACGAATGAAACCGTCCGGAGTGATGCCTTCCGCGCGCGCCTCGTAGGTGAGAAGCACCCGGTGGCGGAGCACTTCGAACACCACGGCGTGGACGTCTTCCGGCGTCACGTAGGAGCGTCCGTCCAGCCAGGCGCGCGCCCGCGAGCAGCGGTCGAGAGCGATCGTCGCACGCGGACTCGCACCCCACTCCACCCAGCGGGCGAGCTCGGCGTCGAAGGGTGCGGGGTCGCGTGTCGCAACCACGAGCTGCACCAGGTATTCCTCGAGTGCGGGAGCCAGGTGAACGTCCATGACTCGACTTCGCGCGCGGAAGACGTCGGTCTGCGTCACCGCGCGGAAGTGCGGAGCGGGAATCCCGCCGGCCTCGTCACGCACCAGGCGCAGCACATCGCGCTCGATGCCGGGCGCCGGGTAGCCGACCCGGACATACATCAGGAAGCGGTCGAGCTGTGCCTCCGGCAGGGGATAGGTGCCTTCCTGCTCGATCGGATTCTGGGTGGCCATCACCAGGAAGAGATCGGGAAGCGGGTAGGACTCGTTTCCCACGGTCACCTGGCGCTCGGCCATCGCTTCGAGCAGAGCCGACTGCACCTTGGCCGGCGCACGGTTGATCTCGTCCGCCAACAGCAGGTTGTGGAAGATCGGACCCGGCTGGAAGCTGAAACTCCCGTCCTCCGGCTTGAACACGTCGGTGCCGGTGAGATCCGCGGGCAGCAGATCGGGGGTGAACTGCACCCGGTGGTCATCCCCCTCGATCGCCTCGGCAAGTGCTTTGATGGCGGTGGTCTTCGCGAGCCCGGGCGCCCCCTCCACGAGCAGGTGGCCATCGGCCAGCAGGCTGATGAGAAGCTTCTCGATCAGCTCCGGCTGTCCGAGGACACGCGCCTCGAGGTGATTGCGGAGGTGACGGAACGTCGCGTGAACGTCGGTCTCGGTGAGTCTGAGGTCGACCTGCGGAGCAGCTGCAGAAGTCATGGGTTCCTCTCCCTGAACGGTTTCGATCCTTTCGATCGCGGGGTATCTGACCCCGCCGTGCCGGCGTCGTCTGAGTGCTGCGCCGATCACGATCCAAGGTTTAGGTCCAGGGGGTTGCCGCAGGACTTCCGTCACATGAACTCTGGTTCATGTGCGTTTCCAGAGCCTCGGCAAGTCGGACAGCGGGGGCCTATCGAAGGCGAGAGCCCAATGCTCGGGGGTTGCCGCGCCGGTCCGGCGGCCGGGGGTAGCGTGGAAGCGCCCCCCGTGTCCGCCGAGAAAACGGACCTCACACGCTGACCACTCTCGGTGGAATGGGCGAAACGCGCCATGGTAACTTCGGGCAGGCGGTCGATGCCGCTCGGCGGCAATTCGAGGCGCAACCCAGCGCGAGGACACACGACATGGACTTTCCCGACCTCGATCCGGAACTCGTGAAGAGCCTGCTCGAATCACTGGCGAGCTTGGACCCGCGGGCATCGGTTCCCCTCGCGCTGACCTACATGCAGGTCGGAGACGAAGCGGCGCTCAAAGGCTTCGACGCCATGGCACTTGCCAACCCGGTCGCCGGCGAAATGCTGGAGAGTCGCTACCTCAGTCCCACACCGGACGTCGCCTACCTGGCGACGCTTCCCGACGGCAGCCTCGGCAAGGAACTCGAGCGCTTCCTGACGGAAAACGAGCTCGATGCCAACCTGCTGCGGGAGTCCACCTTCATCGGCGCACACAAGGCGCGGGGCGAAGACGTGGGGTACCTGATCGAGCGGGGATTCCAGCTCCACGACATATTCCACGTCCTCACCGGCTTCGACACGACGCCACTCGGCGAAGTTCGAGTCGTCAGCTTCACCGTGGCCCAGACCCCCGCTCCCTACCCGGCGATGATCATCGCAAGTCGTCCGCTTCAGATGGTCCTGTACAAGCCAGAATTGCTACCGGCCGTCATGGACGCCATCACGGAAGGCTGGGCACTCGGGCGAAAGGCGAAGCCGCTCATCAACGTGCACTGGGAGGAGTACTGGGAACACCCTCTCGCCGAACTGCGCCGGCAATACGCGCTCGACTGATCCGACCGATACCGGAAAACGGCACCGGCTCAAGCGTGCTCGAAAAAATCGTATCCGGGGGCCAGAGCGGTGCAGACCGTGCGGCGCTCGACATCGCCGTGGAGCTCGGTCTAGCAACGGGCGGCTGGGTTCCCCGCGGACGCAGGGCAGAGGATGGCCGGATCCCCGAGCGATACGAGGGCCTGCGCGAGACCGGTTCCGGCGCCTATGCGACCCGCACGGAACGCAACGTCCGAGACTCCGACGCAACCCTCGTTTTCGGCTTCGGGTCTCCCAGCGGGGGCTCCGAGTTGACCGCAAGGCTCGCGCGCAGGCTTGGAAGGCCGTTACTCGTGCTCGACCTCTCCCAATGCACTTCCGAAGCGGCTGCCACCCGCGTACGCGCCTGGCTCGCCGAAAAGGAGACCCGCATTCTGAACGTCGCGGGTCCGCGAGCGAGCCGGGAGCCCGCCATCGCGGAAGCGACGGCGCGAATCCTCCGCGAGGCGCTGCGCTCTCCGGATTCCTGAAACTTCCGTTCCAGGCATCGCGAGCCAGCCCGCCGCAGGAGTCAGCCGAAGAAGCCGCGGTACATCCGAAGCTGCTCCGGAACTCCTCCCGCCTACTCTATGCCGTGCTCGTCCAACTCGTGTCGCTCCGGAGCACAATGCCGGTTGCCCTCCACGAGCCGCACGCACGAGTTCGAACGCAGCACGGGGTCGAGCTTTTCTGGGGCGATGCGGGATGCATCCTCGTAGTGCTCGATCGCGAACTGAAACCATTCCCACGCGACCGAGCCAGTACGCCTACCGCGCTGCGACAACATGTAGCGAGCCTGGTGCTCGCAGATGAATCCCGCATAGTAGGCCTGATCGTATTCACTGGTGAGGCGCGGCAGCACTTCCCGGGCGCGCTCGATCCCGCGCGGCAACCCGCGATCGAGAAGATTTGCCCGCACGGTCACCAGCAGCACAAGGGCTGGCTGGCTTTCGGGCTCGAGATCGAGGACATCCAGGCACATGCTCTCGGCAGTGCTGAGGTCCCCCTCGAGCCGGCACTGTCCGGCCAGCGAGAGCGCCGCCTCCAAGTCGTTCCGGGGCAAGGACTTGATCTCGGACATCGTCCCCTCCTCCCCGCTACTGCGAGTCCATCCGTCCACGGCGATTGATCGGCTCGATCAACGTGGCGCGCAGGTAGTCGCGGTTCATGCGTCCGATGAAGCGGATGCTGATCTCTTTGGGACAGGCGGCCTCGCACTCGGCATAGTTCCGGCACGACCCAAAACCCTCCGCCTCCATCTGCTCGACCATTTTCTGCACCCGCTCGTAACGCTCCGGCTGGCCCTGAGGAAGCAGGGCCAGGTGCGAGACCTTGGCCGACGTGTAGAGCATGGCAGCGCCGTTGGGACACGCTGCAACGCAGGCGCCGCAGCCGATGCAGCAGGCAGCATCGAGAGACTCCTCGGAAACCTCTGGCTCGATGGGGAGCGCGTTGGGGTCGGGCTTGGGACCCGAGTGCACCGTCACGTAGCCACCGGCCTGCATGATCCGGTCGAACGCGGAGCGATCCACCACGAGATCTCGCACCAACGGGAAGGACGTCGAACGCCAGGGCTCCACCGTGATCCGCGCACCGTCTTTGAAGTGACGCATGTAGAGCTGGCACGTGGTCGTGCCGGGCACCGGACCGTGGGGCTGCCCGTCGATGACCATCGAGCACATGCCGCAGATGCCCTCACGGCAATCCGAATCGAACGCCACGGGATCGTCGCCGCGCTCGGTCAACTTCTCGTTGAGCATGTCGATCATCTCGAGAAAAGACATCACCGAGCTGACATCATCGATCTCGTAATCGACGAAGCGTCCCGGCGCATCGGCATTTGCCTGCCGCCAGATCTGGAGCACGAACTTCACGTCTTGTAGTTCCTCTGGGCCAGTGGAAGAGCGTGGAACGAGAGCGGCTCCTCGTGTTTCAGGGGCTCCGCGTCGTCGCCTCGATGCTCCCAGACCGTCACGTGAGAGAAATTGACGTCGTCTCTCAGCGCCTCGCCCTCCTCGGTCTGATGCTCCTCCCGGAAGTGGCAGCCGCAGGATTCGGCGCGCTGGAGGGCGTCGCGGCACATCAGCTCGCCAAATTCGAGAAAATCGGCGAGCCGGCCCGCGTACTCGAGCGTCTGGTTCAGTTCCGCACCGCCGCCCGGCAGCTTCAGGTCGTTCCAGAAGCGCTCCCGAAGCTCCGGAATCAGCCGAATCGCCTCGTTCAGCCCGTCGGCGTTTCGCGATATCCCGCAGTGGTTCCACATCGTGCGCCCGAGCTCGCGGTGGAGCGACTCCACCGTGCTCGAGCCGCCGATCGAGCACAGGCTTTCGATTCGCTCGCGCGCTTCGCGCTCGGCGTCGGCGAAGGCGGCATGGGTCGTGTCGACGTCTCCGTAGAGATGGCTGCTCACGTAGTCACCGATCGTCAGCGGGATGACGAAGTACCCATCGGCGAGGCATTGCATCATGGAACTCGCACCCAGACGATTGGCACCGTGATCGGAAAAATTCGCCTCACCGATGGCAAAGAGCCCCGGCAGCGTCGTCATCAGATCGTAATCCACCCAGAGGCCACCCATGGTGTAGTGCGGTGCGGGGTAGATGCGCATCGGTGTATTCCAGGGATTCTCACCGGTGATCCGCTCGTACATCTCGAACAGGTTTTCGTACCGGGAGCGCACGACATCCTCACCCTGGTCCGCGATGGCGTCACGGAAATCGAGATAGACGCCGAACCCGGTGGGACCCACACCGAGACCCTCGTCGCACACCTCCCGGGCGTTGCGCGAGGCCACGTCGCGCGGAACCAGGTTCCCGAACCTGGGGTAGCGCTCTTCCAGGTAGTAATAGCGCTCGGCGTTGGGGATATCGGAGGCCGAACGCTCGTCGCGAGCGTTGCGCGGGACCCAGATGCGGCCGTCGTTGCGCAACGACTCGCTCATCAGCGTCAGCTTCGACTGGTGCTCCCCAGCGACCGGAATACAGGTGGGGTGGATCTGGTTGTAACAGGGGTTCGCAAAACCGGCGCCGCGCTTGTGGGCACGCCACGTGGCCGTCACATTGCAGCCCTTGGCATTCGTGGAAAGGTAGTAGACGTTCGAGTAGCCCCCAGTGGCGATCACGACCGCTTCTGCAGCGTGCGAGCGGATCTCCCCGGTCACGAGATCGCGCACGACAATGCCTCGAGCACGTCCATCCACCACCACCACATCGAGCAGCTCGGTGCGGGTGTGCATCTTTACGTTGCCGGTGTGAATCTGCTGGGCCAGCGAAGAGCACGCGCCGAGCAGGAGCTGCTGACCGGTCTCTCCGCGGCAGTAGAAGGTGCGCTCCACCAGCACGCCGCCGAATGAGCGATTCGCCAGCATGCCGCCGTACTCCCGCGCGAAGGGCACGCCTTGGGCCACGGCCTGATCGATGATGTTGGCACTGAGCTCCGCGAGCCTCCAGACGTTCTCTTCCCGGGCGCGATAGTCGCCCCCCTTCTGAGTGTCGTAGAAGAGGCGATAGATCGAATCGCCGTCGTTGCGGTAGTCCTTCGCGGCATTGATCCCGCCCTGCGCAGCGATGCTGTGCGCACGCCGCGGACTGTCCTGGAAGCAGAAACACTCGACGCGGTAGCCCATGGCCGCCATGGAAGCGGCGGCCGATGCGCCCGCCAGCCCGGTTCCCACCACGATCACGCGGTAGTGCGGCCGGTTGCGCGGACCGACGAGCCGCAAGTGCTCTTTGTGGGTCGACCACATTTCTTCGATCGGCGCCTGGGGAATTCTTGCGTCGAGATCCACGAGTGCCTCTTCCTCTCAGTCCGGGCCGGTGAGCTGCGCGAAATGTGCCGATTCAGACGGCGGCGGCATGACACCGCTCCAGAACGCTGCGGGCAAGGCAGCAAAGGCGAGGGTGAGAAGAACGGCCACCAGCGTTCCGAGACGGCGAAGACCGCTGTTGCGGTCGGGATTGTCGATTCCCAGCGACTGAAAGACGCTCCAAACACCGTGATACAGGTGGATTGCCAGCACACCCATGGCTACCAGGTAGAACACCGCGAAGTACCACTGCTGAAAGGCGCGGTAGAGGTTGGCGTAGACCGCCCCCTCTACGAAACGGGACGTGTCGATGGATCCGGTCGTGAACTGCAGCAAGTGCACCACGAGGAAGAAGAGCATCAGCGTGCCGGTGTAGAGCATCCAGCGCGCGGGCGCTGTCGATTCGACGTGGCGCACGCGTTCGTAGGAGACGTCTCGCGCCCGCCGGCTGATCGATGCCAGCTGCAGTACGCACACGATGTGGAGCACCAGGGCGGTTCCCATCACCACGCGGACGATCCAGAGCGCGCTCTCATACGGAAGGAGAGGCTCACCCATGGTGCGCAAGAAGCGGCTGTAGACGTCGATGTCCGAGACGCCGGGGCTCGGATCGGGGAGAAATGCCTTGAGGTTTCCGATTACGTGGAGGATGAGGAACACCAGGAGCATCGCTCCCGTTACGGCCACAATCGTCTTCTTGCCGACGACGCTCCGGTAGAGCAGCAGAATACGCGTCATGTCGTTCCCCACGCTCTTCGGCCGAGCGGAGGAACTCTCGCACCCGAGGACCCGACGCGTCAAGCAGTTGCAGTGGTAGAATGGAGCGTGTCCCACGAAACTCGACGCATCGTCATTATTGGGGGTGGATTTGCCGGCGCCAGCCTGGCGCGCGCGTTGGGACGCCGCCTGCCCCAGGGCTGGGAGGTGCTCCTCCTCAGCGACGAGAACCACTTCGTATTCACACCCCTGCTGGCCGAGGTCGTCGGAGCTTCCATCGATCCCCTCCACGTCGTCTGGGCGGTGAGGGAAATGGCGCCAGTTGCCTCGTGCCGCAGCATGCCGGTCCAGGCGATCGACCTGGAGCGCCGCGAGGTGGTCTGCGTTTGCGATAGTGGGGAAGAAGTCCGCGAACGCTGGGATCACCTGGTGATCGCCTGCGGCATGACCGTGAAACTCGACCTGGTTCCGGGAATGGCCGAGCACGCCTGGCCCCTCAAGACGCTCGGTGACGCACTGGCCCTGCGCAACCACGTGATCCAACAGCTCGAACACGCAGAGGCCGAGCCCCACCCGGAGCGGCGCAAGCAGCTGCTTTCGTTCGCCATCGTCGGTGGCGGCTTCACCGGGATCGAACTCGCGGGCGCGGTCATGGACCTGCTCGTAGATGCCAGCCGATTCTACAAGCGCTTCAGCCGCGAGGATATACGCGTCAGCGTGGTGGAGGGGGGTCCGCGAATCCTCGCACCGCTTCCGGAGTCGCTTTCGCGCTACGCCGACAAAGTCCTCAAAGGCATGGGTGTCCAGGTGCTGACCGGAAAGACCGTCAGTGAGATCCACGCAGCGGGCATCACTCTGGGGGACGGGGAACTCGTCCCCGCCGCCACTACCATCACCGCAATCGGAAACGCCGCCCAGCCCCTGCTCGCCGATTCCCCCCTGGAAACCGAGCGAGGCCGACTGGTGGTGACGCCGGAGATGCGGGTCAAGGGCCACGAGAACGTGTGGGCGCTCGGCGACTGCGCTGCGGTGCCCAACGCATTCGACGGAACGACGTCGCCGACGCTCGGGCAGTTCGCAATCCGCCAGGCAGACCAGCTCGCACGCAACCTGGCGGCCATCGCGAATGGGGGCAGCGCCGAGCCCTTCCACTACCACATGAAGGGCATGTTTGCGGCCATCGGAAACGGGCGCGCCGTCGGGAACCCCTTCGGCATCCGGCTTTCGGGCCCCGCCGCCTACTTCATGTGGCGCGCCATCTATCTGGCGAAGATGCCCAGCATCTCCCGCCAGCTGCAGATCGCCTTCGACTGGTTCTGGGATCTCTTCTTCCCCCGGGACATCGTCGAGATCAGCACCCTCCGGACGGGACGCCCGGTGGAAAATGCCGCTAATCGTGAAAACTCAGCTTCTTGATGAAATTCGAGCAGCGCGCGGCGAAAATCCGGTCCTCCGCTGCCACACAGTCCACACATTTTCCCTCGGCATCCCGGTTGTAGGTCGGCAGATGGCCCCACGGCCCGGCGTTCACCGCTTCCGCCTGCTCCTGTGACAACCGGCCCTTGATGCACTCTTTATCGATAAAACCCGGGCTACTGCAATTCGTCGCGACGGCAAGCACCGACAGGGCAGACGCGATGAGTATCGCTTGGGACCCCTGCACGCAGCACATGCCCCATCCTCCCCCAACGAAAGCAATCCAGCGCACCGGCCATGGTAAGCTACCGCATCCATGCAACGCCCGGTGCGATTCTCCTTCGGCTACTACCTCGCGATGTTTGCAGCGATCTTCCTGCTGCAATCGATGCTCTTCTCCGGGTACAAGACGAAGGAGATCGCCTACAGCCAGTTCCGCAGCTGGATCGCTGAGGGTCGCGTCGAAGACGCGGTAATCACAGAAGGCAAAATCGTCGGAGAGCTCAAGGAGCCCGAAGAAGCCGGAAAACCCGACGGCGGCACCGTATCACCACCTAGCAAGCAGACGCCGTGGCACCTCAGCACCCTCTGGAACTGGATCACACGCACCGAAGCTGAAATCGAGGCTGCACGGGCGCGCGCTCGAGCTGAAGAAGAGCGCCACTTCACGGTGGTCGCGCTCCCCGACCCAGAGCTCATCAACCTACTCCAGCGCCAGGGGGTCGAGTACCGGGGAAAGGTCGAATCGAAGTGGCTCTCCAACTTCTTTCTCAACTGGATCGTACCCTTCGGAATCCTCTTCCTGCTCTGGGGCTTCTTGATGCGAAAGATGCAGCAGGGACCCAATGCGCTGAAGGTCGGGCAGAGCAAGGCCAAGGTATTCGAAGCCGACCCCGAAAACCGAGTGCACTTTTCGGACGTCGCGGGTGTGGACGAGGCCATCGAAGAGGTGAGTGAGGTCGTTTCATTCCTGAAGGAACCCGACCGCTACACGAGGCTCGGCGCAAAGCTCCCCAAAGGCCTGCTCCTCATCGGGCCGCCGGGAACCGGAAAGACACTCCTCGCCCGGGCCATCGCGGGGGAAGCCGAGGTGCCCTTCTTCAGCCTCAGCGGATCCGATTTCCTCGAGATGTTCGTAGGCGTCGGGGCGGCGCGGGTGCGGGACCTCTTTGCCGCCGCGAAGGAAAAGGCGCCGTGCATCATCTTCATCGACGAACTCGATGCGATCGGCAAGAGCCGCGGGCATCCGGCAGCACCCGTCGGCGGCTACGACGAACGTGAGAACACGCTCAACCAGCTGCTGGTCGAACTCGACGGCTTCGACGAACGGGTCGCCGTGGTCCTGATGGGCGCCACCAACCGCCCCGAAGTACTCGACCCCGCCTTGATGCGTCCCGGGCGTTTCGACCGGCAGGTGCTGGTGGATCGTCCGCACCGCGAGGGCAGGCGCGCCATTCTGGAGGTGCACGCGCGCTCGCTGGTTCTGGGGGCGGACGTAGACTTCGCCGACATTGCAGCACAGACGCCCGGATTCGTCGGTGCTGACCTCGCGAACCTCTGCAATGAGGCTGCACTGCTCGCCTCGCGCGACGACCACGCGAGTGTGGAGATGCGTGACTTCCAGAACGCGATCGAACGGGTGATCGGTGGGCTCGAGAAGAAAGGCAACTTCATCACCGCGGAGGAACGCCGCATCGTCGCCTACCACGAATCCGGCCACACTCTGGTGGGGCACTTCACGGCTGGAGCAGACCCGGTGCAGAAGGTCTCGATCGTGCCGCGAGGCCGCGCCGCGTTGGGATACACGATGCAGGCGCCGCTCGAGGATCGCTACCTGCGCTCGCGCGACGAGTTGCTCGGGCACATCCGTGTTCTCCTGGGCGGCCGGGCGGCAGAGGAAATCGTATTCGGTGAGGTTTCCACCGGGGCATCGGACGACCTGGTCAAGGCCAGCACCATCGCGCGAGACATGCTGACGATCTACGGAATGAGCGAGCGGTTGCCGAACCTCTCGCTAATGCACCAGAGTGAAACGAGCTTCCTCGGCAAGGGATCAGAACTCGTGCCGCACTCGGCCGAAGTGGAGCAGGCGATCAGCGCGGAGCAGCTCGAGATCCTCGCAGCCCAGTACGCAGCGGCCAAGGAGACGATCGGGAAACACCGCGACGAACTCGAGACTCTGGCCACGCGCCTGCTCGCCCGGGAAAAGCTCGAGTCGGGCGACCTGCTCGAAATCCTGGGAGCGCGCTCCGCCTGACCCGGAGCGCCACAAGCCGCGAGAATTCCCCATCTACCACCATGGGGCTACAATTGGGAGTGATTTCCGGCGCGCTCCGACACGATCCGGGGCGGACCGGCGAAGCACGCAGATCGCCTCACGCAGGAGAATCGATGCTCGAGATCCTCGAAGAAACAGCCGGAGACCTGGTGGCCTTCCGCATCAAGGGCCGATACCTCCAGGAAGACGCCCACAAGCTCGTAGAGATTCTCGACGCCCGGATCGAGCACTCGGGACACGTGCGCTGCCTTGCAGAACTCCAGGACATGCACGGGGTTGATTTCGGCTCGGTGCGCGAGGAGCTGGGCTTCGACCTGAAGCACGGCAACCAGATCGAGCGCTGCGCGGTGGTGGGAAACGCCCCGTGGGAACGCTGGCTCGTGACGACCTTCGGCCTGATCTTCCGCAAGGCCGAGACGCGATTCTTTCTCCCCGACCAACGGGACGCAGCGCTGGCCTGGGTTCGGGAAACCGCCTGAAACGGAACCCGGAGAGGGGCCCCTCTCTCACTTGTTCAGAAACGCATCCACGCGCTTCTCGGCATTCGCGCGCACGTCGGCGTAGAAGAGCGCGTAGTCGTAGGCGTGCCAGTCACCCTGGGGATGCGCCAGGCGAAACCCTCGGCGCGGCGGCGGATCGACCCACAAGACCCCAGCGCCGCAGCGCGCCCCGGTGTACCCGGGGACCAGATCGGCGGGACCCCGGATCATCGGCAGCGGGATCGATCCCAGGTTCTCGGGGGCTGGAGCTGATCCGCCGGGGATCCAGCTGATCGGGTTGACACAGATCGTGTCTCCCTGGACGCGGTTCTCCGGATCGATTGCGGCTTTCGGGTCTGCGCCCGTGGCAAACGATCGCCACGCGACCATGCACCCCGTCTGCTCCGGGGTCGCACAAACCGGCACGGGTTCTTTTTCGCGGTGCCACACCGGCATCCCGACCAGGTACGCCGCCACCAGCCGCTCTCGCAGCGGTCCACTGGCAAAGAACTCCTCGAGAAGACGCCGCAAGTGGCGGCTTCCCTGGCTGTGCCCGGCGAGAATCAGCGGACGATCGTCGGCCCACGTCTCCAGGTAGTACAGGAATGCGCGCCGCACGTCGCCATAGGCGAGAGCCAGTGCCGCATCGCGACCATCGGCAAGCTCGAATCCGGCGAGCGTCATCTGCCGGTAGCGGGGCGCGTAGATCCGCGCAGTTCCGTTGAAAGCGCTCGCCTGTCCAGCCAGAGTCGCCCCGGTGATGACTTTCGTCAGCCACCCGCCGATGGGTGCGCTCCAATGGGTGCGCCAGAAGTACGTGGTGGGGTGCAGGAAGAAGGCATCGGCGGCGGCCTCAGCGGGATCCACCGCAACGCCGTCGTTTGGCGGCACCGCGTCAGCACGCGACGGCTCCCCGGAAAGCGCCGCCCAATTCGACGGAAGCGCGTAGTCCGGTGCGGGAGGAGCGTCGGCGGCATCAAACGCCCCGGGTGGGGTCATCACCCAGTGGCCAAGGCTACTACACCCCGCGCCGCCGGAGGCCACCCAAAGCAGGAGAACGAGACTGCCGGTACGGCGCGTCAGCGGGCGCCTCATTGGCGTTCGACTGCGGCCTTCCTGAGCCTCTGGAAGAGATCCGAGAGCTGACTCATCATGAGGCGCTCCCCGATCGCTCGCTTGGCGCTCCCGCCGAACCCCAGCACTTGATCCGTCGACGTGAAGTTCAGGTACGCGACCAGGGTTCCCTCGCGCACCGGGAGAAAAAGCGCCAGGGCCTGCTCGGCGTTGTAGCCGCGACTCACGTAGAACTGACGCTGGCAGAAAACCCGCCATTGGCCGACCGGGGCAGAGAATGCATGCGTCAAGGCGAGTACGGGCTCGCCGTGCGCCTCGTAGTGGAGCCAGTAGAACTTCTCCTTCAGCCCCGGGGGTGTGCCGGCCGGGTAATCGACGAGGAAACGGGCGAACGCCGGATCGAAACTGGTCAGTGCTACAGAAGCTTTCGAGTCTTCACGCAGCGAAAGCCCCGGATTCGTGCTCTTCCCATCGCCGCGTTCGTACGGTGCGATCCCCGCCAATCCCTTCTCGCGGTAAGCGCGGAAACGCGCCAACAAGATCTTCTTCAACGCGGCGTCGACGTCTGGTCCCGCATCCTTCAACGAATCGAGAGCCGAGAGCTCGGAACTCGAGAAATTGAGAGTCTCGCCGGCACTCGCCCGGGCATAGGTGCTTCTTTCCGCCGCACTCAAGCTCAATTCTGCAAAATTATCCAGACTGCCGTTCCCAGTAATCTCGCTCCCGGCCAGCGTATTCGGATCCAGCTGAAAGACGAAGGTCTCCCCGGTCAGGTCGTAATCGAACTTCTTCGGCGGCACACTCACCAGGAATGACAACACAATCGCGAGATCGTCTCGCGCGTTGGTTTGGACCTTCCGCTCTGCCATTTCTCCGGCGAGAACCTTCTGCAGCTCGCCGGCGCCAAAGCCCAGGCGTTCGAGGACGTCACCGGCACTCGCCACTTCTGCGCTCGCGGAGGCTCCGGCTGCGGCGATCACCAAAAGGGTCGTCAGGAAGAAACGGTACATCAGTCGATTTCTCCCCCATCCCAGGAGATGTCGAAGAACTGCGCCTCCATCAAGTCGGAGTGCTTGTGCTTTCCGACGTGCATCCGGTGACGAAACGCAAAAACATGGGAATAGGCCAGCAGAACGTAAAGACCGGGCCATCGATCTCCCTTCTGGGAATAGACGTCCTTTGTCCCCGACATCAGTCGCTTCAGATCCTCTGGAATATCCGCTGGCTCCCGAAACATATCGCGAAGGATCGCAACGTCGATCTGTTGCTGGTTTCCGGGCGCCGCGATGTAGGGATCGTCCAGATCGGGATCCGTCACCGCTTTTGCGAACGGCTCGGACTCCATGGTGAAGATGCCGGCCGTCGGCCGCGGGTTGCACTCGACGACGTGGAGCCCACCATCGTCCAGCCGCATCCAGTCGATTGAAATGCTCCCGTGGTAGCCGAGGTGTTCGACGATCCGCCGTGTGAACTCGAGGGTTTTCGGCTCGTCGATGGATTCGAAGACGATCCCCCCGGCGTGCTCGATCGTGAGCGGGTGCCGATACGTGCAGTGCCCCGCAATCTTTCCGTGATGCACGACGCTGTAGCTGCAGAGATCCTCTCCGTGCACGAACTCCTGCACGATCCAGGGATTCTCGGGTGTCGGACTGCACTCATCGACGCTTACCGTGCCAGCCAGCGGCCCCGTGTTCGTCAGAAGGGCCACCCCCCCGCGCGAAAAGACCGCACGCCCAAAATACTCCGGAAACTCATCGACTGCGGCTCGGAGTTCGTCCTCACTCGTCGCTGTGATGGTCCGACCAACGGGCAGGCCGAGCCCAGTCACCATCTCCGAGAAGTGCGCCTTGTCGTGCAGCTGGTGCAGCGCCTCGAGAGGCGCGCAGAAGTACTTCTCGGGTGTTGCCAGGTCTCCCAGATGACGGGACAGGTAGAAGACCTCTTCGAAGGCCGGGAGCACCAGGTCGATGTTTCGGCTCTTCACCGTGTCGGCGATCTGTCCAACGAAGGTGCGCGTCTCGAAGGTCGGTGAGGCGGTGACGAAGTGCTCCCTGACGTGGGTCGAGTGGAGCCCTGGCGACAAGCGGAAGGTGTCCGAGGCGTAGACCTCGTGTCCGGCCTCCCCGAGCGCCCGGATCACCCCGAGTGCGTGGGGGAGCCGTGCACTCGTTACGAGAATCTTCATCGTTCCTCCCAGAACACCCGCCGCGGGGTGAGCAGCGGCCCGCCTGCATGTTAGCACCGGGTGCAGACCTGGAGTCACCCACATACAGGAGCCTCAGTCAGAATCCCGCCGTTCGGAAACAAGTACCTGCGCGCGGTCGTTGCAGGCCTGCTCACGCGCTGCATCGTCTCCAACGAGCGGTGCGAGATGGCGCGTGGCACCTGCTCCGACGAGAGGGGTCAACAGCCGCACCGGCTTGAGTGCTAGGCGTGCAGCAGAACCCACCAGGCCAATCGGGCTGGGAAATGCCTGGGGCCTGGAGAGCGGACCGGTCAGCGTGAGATCGGTAGCCAAGCTCAGAAGCCTGTGGTTCCGAGGCCGGGGGGCGAGTCGGAGGCGAAGCGTCTCGTTTGCCAGGTCGACCTCACCCGCACCGCGCAGCGTCAAGCGTTCCGTATCGAACATCAAGGCCTGACTCCGGGCCACGCCGCGCTCGATCGTGAACTCGGCGATCGCGCACACGATCTCCACGCGTTTCGGCGGGCGGGCCCAGGGCATGATCAGGGCGGAGAGATCCGAAACCAGGCGATCGACATAGCCCGTCGGAATCTCACCATGGCTGACCGCGACGGCAACGTTCCCATCGAGGTTGCCGAGGATCGCAGCCACCGAGTCCCCACTGCCTCGCAACTCGACGCGGGCATCGATGACGGCATCGACCTCGTCCGTCAACTGCAGCCGCCCGAGCAGATCCCCGAAATCGAGATCCCGCGCGGTGAAGTCGAGCCGAATGCGAGGCACCTTGGCTCGCGCGTCGATCTCCAACGAGCCGCCGATCGCCGCATCCGACAAAACTCCCTGCACGGACTCGAAACGCAGGACCCCGCCTTTGAGGGACGCTTCAGCGTGAGTCAATTCGAGGCGAGCGCGTTCGTCCACGATGCTCCCCACGGCGAGGGAGATATCGAAGTTCGAAGATCCGACGGCCCCGAGTCCCAGCGGAGAGGTCGGAAACAAACCACTCCGCTGAGCCCTTTCGTCCGGCTTCTCGGAACCCGCCGCCAGCCAGTCTTCGATCTCGACCGTACCCGAGACGACGCGGCCCCGGAGTCGCGGTCGCTTTCCCAGATCGAGCGTCGCATCGGTCTTGAACTCCGAGTCGCCCCAGCGGAAGTCGAGGGCGAACGGAACCTGGCCACCAGAAAACCAGTCCTCGAGAGACCCGACGCTTCCGATGGCCTCGAACTCCACTCCATCGGGCCGCGCACTCAGTTCCATCCTCAGCAGCTTCGTGGAATCGTCTGCGGCGAGCGCAATCCGTGACACATCGATTGGATCGCTGACCCCCGAGCCGGGCCCGCCGATCTCGAGTACGAGGTCCTCGACGAGTACCTTTTCCAGAGACCAGCCGAATTCGGACTCCGCGGCATCACCAGCCCGCTCGTCAAAACCGAGATCCCAGTTGCGGCGCCCCGCGGCATCCGTCTCCAGCAGCAGGTGCACCCCCGAAAGCTTCACGCTCAGGAGTTCGACCACACCGAAGAACAGCGGAAACAGGGCCAGCGATACGTCGACTCGCTCTGCGGTCAACATCGTCGGCTGGCTCCCCCACGATGCGTTGGCGACACGGACGTCTTTCGCAACGAGCGTGGGGCGCATCGAAAAACCGAGCCCCAGGCCGCCGCGCACCTCGACCTGTCTCCCCGTGAGAGCCGTCGCCAGATCCGCGATCCGCTTCTCCTGCCGCTCCATGTCCAGTTCGCGCACGACGAATAGGGCGACCGCAGCAAAGGCAACCGCGATTGTGACCGGGATCCAGAACTTCGCTGAACGCAAGCTGTTCCTCAGCCGGACGGGAACTTCAACCGCACGCTACGAGCTGCACGATTTCGGATCCGCCGTCGAAGCGGAGCTGCAGACCGAACTCCACCGGTTCGTAGCGCCGGGGGTCGCAGCGCCAAGGAGCGGAAATCCCCTCGCACCAAGGCAGAGCCGTCGATCGACCTCCGACGGTTCAGCTGCCGGTGCCCAGCCTCTTGCGAACCGCCTCCAACTCCGGACCCCCCAGAGCGACGCCACCTACCGACGCCTCCACGAGTGTCAACTGATCGTCTCCCACGGCGAAGTTACACGAGGCGCTGCCCTGGACGGGAGCGTTGACGCGGTCAAACGTGCGGTAGGAGATACTCACCTCACCCTCGGAATCCTGAACCGGTGTGCCTACAATTTCGACAGGTGAGGGGGACTCGAGGTAGGCATGCACCACCTCGGAGCAGCGTTTCGCCACCGAAGTCCACTGGTCGGAGTTCTGGCAGCCGGACCATGCGGCCAGCAGCAACGCGAGCGTCAGGAATCGCGGTGCGTCTTTCCAGAGTTGCGGGCGCATGTTCAGCACGGTTGGTGCGTATCCTCGACCTTGAGCAGCGGAATTGCAACCCCCCCCGGACGAACCCGGCCCCGCAGAAGCACCCGTATGCACCTCCAGATCACCACCGATTGCGCTCAGCACCGGGAATAGGCAAAGCATGTACGCGAGCACCCCGCGGCGGGGAGCCGTTGTACAACGCCGCGATCCGTCTTCCGAGTGGCAGATTCCTGGACCGCCAGAACGAGTCGAGCAGTGCCGAAACCAGGAACAAGATCGCATCCGGCCGCACCAGGAAAACCGGCGAACCGAGCCGCCTCGGGGTCTCCTGTCGAGACGTCATCGAATCACTCGCGCCGGAAATCGCGGTTCGCCTCGGGGCGGGATGATTGCGGCGGGTGCTCGGGGCAGGCCAAAGGCCTGGGGGCCGAGGGTCCCGCGCACCCACTGACGTTTCGGGGAGTCGAGATCCATGGCCCCCGGGCGTCCGATCATCGGGGCTTCGAGGTCGCTCGGCAAGCGCTAGGCTGGCGTCCCCAATGGGTGCTCCGACGCTCGCCGCCCGGTGCAGCGCTGCGGACCGCGGCCTGGAAGTATCGGCGGCGCTCCTCGCGGTTGCCACCGCCTTGGCGCTGCTGCCCGAGTACAGCGGCTTCTTCCACGACGACGCCTACATCAGCTTGCGCTACGCGGCGCGCTGGCTCGCGGGTCGCGGGCTCACGTGGAACGACGGAGAATTCGTCGAGGGCTTCACGCATCCCCTGTGGCTCTTCCAAGTGGCGGGGCTGGGCGCCGCGGGCGTCGAACTCCGGACGGCAGCGCGTGGACTCGGCGTCGCGAGCTTCGCTGCATTGCTCGCGGTCTGGCGCCCGGCGGGTGCGTCCTGGGTGGCCGCACCGCTCGTGGCGATGTCCCCGCCGCTGCTGCTCTGGGCGTGGGGCGGCCTCGAGACGGTCTCCTTCTGTCTCTGGCTGGTGATCGCAGTGGCGATGAGCGAGCGGCTCCACGCACGGCCCGACGGTGCGGGCCGTATCGCCTATCTCGCCGGCCTGGCCTTCGCTGCAGCGGCGCTGCTGCGGCCCGAGGGCCTCGCGCTCGGTCTGCTGGCCACCGGGCTTCTCGCCCTGGGCGGACGCGGACGCTCCGCCCGCACGGTTTTGCTGGGGCTGCTCGCACCGTGTGCGCTCTACCTCGCATTTCGCCTCGCGTGGTTCGGTGAACTCCTGCCCAACTCGGCGCAGGCGAAGCTCGGTGGCCTGCCGCCGTTGGACACGCTGCGGCTCGGGACTGCGTATCTGGTCGAAACGTCCAGCTTCTGGACACCTGCGCTGGGGATTGCCGGCGTCGCCGTGCTGCTGCGTCCGCGCGGCCCCTACCGCCTCGAGCTGTTCGCTTTCACCCTGCTCGGCGCTGCTTGTCTCTCGGGCGGAGACCATATGCCGGGCGCCCGCTTCGCCGCGCCGGCCGCGGTGCTCTTCGTCTTTGCGGCCGGCTGCCGCATGCTCCGCCTCACACCGCGGCGCAAGTTCGTGGCCTTCGCGTGCGTGCTGGCCGCGATCGGAGCCCTGGCAGCGTTCACGCCCCGGCTGCCAACAGTGCTCGACCCGGCCGCACGCGCGGGCGCGCGGGTCGGCCGCTTCCTCGCCGACGCCCTGCCCCCGGGCACGCTCGTCGCCACCGCGACCGCCGGCTCGACGCCCTACTACGCACCGGAACTCTCGTTCGTCGACACGCTGGGCCTCAACGACCGCCGCATCGCCCGTCGCGATCCGGTGCCGATGGAAGCGCGTTGGCAGCGCGTACCGGGTCATCTCAAGGGCGACGGGCCCTACGTGCTGGAACGCGCACCGGACGTCGTGATCCTCGGACCCGCGCAGGGCTACATCGGCAAGCCGGCTCGGGGCTGGTTCCTGACCGACTTCGAGCTCGTCACCAACCCGACGTTTCACGCGCGCTACGCACCCTACAACTTCACCGTGCGCGATGTACCGGAATCACCGCTAGACCTCGTTCTCTACCTGCGCCAGGACTCGCCGGCTGCCCGGAATCTCATCCGACTCGGAACGCCGGCGGTTCCACCGAGGACTTACGTCCCGAACGGACCCTGACCACTACTCGAAATGGCATCACCGCAACCCGCTCGAGAAAAGAGCGTGCCGCCGAACGCCTAGCCGAATTCTGCTCGAAACTTCTTGCGTTGTTCGGCGGTCCCCAGCATCACCAGCTCGGTATTCTCCGTGAGTTCGGTCGACGCCATCACGTTCTCCGCCGATCCGTCGGGGTGCTGCAACGCCACCACGTTGAGACCGTAGATCTCGCCGATACGCGCCCCGCCGAGCGTCAACCCGGTCAACGAAGCCGGAACGGGTACGATGAAAAGATCTACTCCCTCGCCGACAAAGGTGGCTTCCGAACCCTGCACGTAGGCGAGCAGCGATTTGACACCCAGGGTGGCGTAGCTCAGCACCGAGTCGGCACCCGCTCGGTGAATCGCCTCGAGGCTACGCTCGTGGGTGATGCGACTCACGATGCGTGTACTGGGATTGAGCCGGCGGCAGTAGACGGCGAGAAAGATGTTCCAGGCGTCGTCGTTGGTGGTCAGGACCACCGTCGGAGCCGTCTCGAGACCGGCCTTCATGATCACGCTGCGGTGCGAGGCATCTCCGATCACCACGTTGTCGGCGAGGCCCGCGAGCGTTGGACGCAACTCGGGATCGCGCTCAATCACGCTGATAGCCACCCCGACCCGCCGGAAAAACGCCATCGCCGCCTGACCCACCTTCCCGCCACCGATCACGAGCACCGGATTTTCATTCGGGTTGTAGATGACGAAGAGTGCGTCGAGTTCGGCGATCTGATCCGAGGTGCCGACTGCGACGAGAACGCTGTGATCGGTGAGAACAGTGCCCGCCCGGGCGGGAAGCAGGTGCCCCCGCTCCCAACAGGCCACGATGTTGAGACCCGTCAACTCTCGCAGCCGCGTGTCGCGAATCGTGCGCCCGGACAGCCCTGTATTCTCCACTGGAAATTCAACGATGCGGAGATTCTTGAAACGACCCACCGGTTGAGCGTGGGCCGGGCCCACGGAAGCGCGTCCCGCGAGATACTCGCCCAGACGCTGCTTGAGCGGCAGGACGTGCGTCGCACCGCTCAGTTCGAGCACGTCGACCGAATCGACTTCCTCGGCAAATGCGGCAATCGGGACCGCGGGATAGTGTTCGTGAACGATCAAGGCAATATTTGAATTCTCTGCGTCGTTCCGGTTGGCGATGACGAGTCTGGCGGCACCACAAGCCACCGCATCGTAAGTCTCGCGGTTATCGAGATCACCGGTCACCACGGAAACCCCATCGCCGTGCAATGCGGCCGCGACGGACGGATCGGGCTCGATCACGCAGTACGGAATCGCGCTATCGCGGAGCCTCTCGATCAGGCCAGCGGCGACTTCGTCGTACCGGCAGAAGATCACATGACTCTTCAGGCCGCTCGGAACGTGCCTGGGGGCCCGCAGGTGCAGTTGTGCCTCGAGCCAGGGCGCGTAGAAAAAACGGATGAAGGCGAACGGAAGCACGATCAGAAGCATCACGATCCCCGAGAGCAGCACCACGAGGCTGAAGACCCGGCCCAGATCCGTATGGAAGGTGATGTCTCCGAATCCCAGGGTGCTCATCACCGTGAGCGTCCAGTAGAGACCCGTGAGCAGCGAGTGCTCCTGCCCCTCGTGGAGCATGAGCACGTGAAAGAGGCCGGAGTAGAGGAGCACGGTCGCCGACACGATTCCCACGTAGCGAAGCAGGACCGAGATATTGCGCCGGCTCTCGCGGTGCGTGCGGAGATAGTCGAACTGCGGTGTCAGGAACTTCACAGAGTGCCGCTCCTAGGCCCCGAAAGAATAACCGAGAAAGCCCGTACCGCTGCGACATCGGTTCGAGGCCATTCAAGCACTGTCCTTGGGGAAGAGTACCCGAAAGGTAGTGCCCTCTCCCGGTGCACTGTCGAGTTCCAGGCTCGCGCTGTGGTTTTCGAGAATCCGCTGGCTCACGTAGAGGCCCAATCCGGTTCCCTCACCGGCAGGCTTGGTCGTGAAGAAAGGCTGGAAGATCTGGCGCCGCATGGCTTCGTCTATGCCGTGGCCGTTATCGCTCACAGCCAGCCAGACGCTGTCGTGATCCTGGCCTGTCGTGAGGGTCAACTTGCCTACTGCTCCCATGGCATCGACAGCATTGTTGATGAAGTTGTTCACGACCTGTATGAGTTCCGAGCCGTTGGCACGCACGAAACAACCCGGTGCATAGTCTTCCACCACATCGACCCGATTCATCCTGCGCGCGCGACGAGCCATCCCAAGAGCCGTCCGTATGACTTCGTCGAGCTGCACCGCGGAGATTTCGCTGCTGCGCGCAGAGCGCGAGTAGCTCGAAAGATCATTCACGATCGCCGCAATCCGCTGAGCGGCTGACACGATTTCCTCCGCATCCTCGTGGATGCGAGTCAGGTCGCCATCTTCGGAAATCGATTCTCCGAGGGCCAGAACCGCCTGCAGAGGATTGCGAATCTCATGCGCGACACCGGCGGCGACGATTCCGAGCCCGGCCAGCCTTTCGGCTCGGATCAACTCGTCCTGCGCCTCGTGCAGAGCCGTCTGGATCTCACGCCTCTCGGTGATATCGACCCCGTAGACATTGATGTAGTCCCGCTTGGGAACTGGCTGGATGCTCAGGTGATAGCAGCGTCCGCGGATCTCCCGGTCGACGGCAACGGGCTCACCCGCGTCCAGGAACCGGCGCATATCCGAATGGGCCTGCTCGGGCAAGCTGCCACCCACCTCGATCCCCAAAGCCGCCAGGATCGTGCCGCGCGCCGGCTCGTTGGCGTAGAGAACGGTCCCGTCCCTGGCGAGCCGGAGGACCGTATTCGGATCCTCTTCGGGGAAGCGGGCCAGATCGCGCGTCTGTTGCTCGATCGAACTCTGGTACTCCTCCGCGTGCTGCTCGGCCCGCAACTGGTAGCGCCGAAAAGCGATGCCCAGCAGCAATACGAAGCCTGCAGCGAGCGCCAGGGTGTTGAAATGCTCTGCCGAAAGGCCGTAGTAGACCTGATCCCACTTTCCGGCGAGAAGGATCAGGACCAGAGACAGCACACCCAGGCAGGTGGGTGCCACATTCGCCGGGGGTGGGAAATAGAGAAACGGCAACAGGATCAGCGGCAGATACCAGTAGTGAACCCCATACTCGCGCTCGAGGAGGATGACCTGGGCGGTGACTACCGCAACGCTCATCAGGGTCATGAACAGCGCGGCCGCAAAATAGTGCTGCCGCTTCTGCATCCAGAAAACCCCGACCAGCACGGCGATCAGAGCGACCGTCCCGGGGATGACCTCCCAGCGCTCCATGACAACGGCCACGAACACGGTGCACACGGCCGCACCCCCCGCCACCAGGGACAATGCGTTGAGGGCGCGGACGCGATGCAGACCAAGGCGGTGCGCGCCGGTGCGGGGCGGGCTGCCTTCTACACCCGCCTCGAGAAGGGCTCGCAGAGGCTTCAACACTCGGACCTCCCGTGACGGCTTCCACCTGCTCCGGACGATCGCCGGCCCGCATCGAAATGGGGGCGATCAACCCCGGCTGTGATCGAACCGCCGGACCGGGCCGGTAGAGTACCCGGGTCCAGCGCTGGAGCACCATGGGAATCCCGGCCCTGGCGGTGGAGGACGCTCGTTCCGTGCACTGCGTTCTGCGGGCCTCGTCCCGCCGGTAGGGAGGGACCCGGCGCCCGCTGCGGTCGTGGGCGGGCACGCTGCATTCGAGAAGCTGGCGAAGCACGAGTACCCGCCCGTGATCCGAAACGTGTAGTTGCCCCCGCTCTACGAACTCGCGCTGCTTGCATCAATTCGAAACCATTCCGAGACCTGCCCATCGCAATGCTCGGCGACCCGTGCGACGCCCCGGCCCGCGCAAGGGCAGTCGAACTGGCGGCGCTCGGAGACCCGCCGTCCCGCGCCGCAAAGAACGCGCCAGCCGCCCGGACCCTCGTGTGCCGTTCCCCCCGGGGCATCCCCTCCGAGGCGACACCGCGGCCGCGGCCGCCCGGTTGAACTCCGCCCCGGCAGGCTCCATCCTGCCCGAGTCGTCCCGCCCGGTCGGCCACAGTCACGGACCGGCCCAGTTGGAGAAGCTTCGAAGCGTGAAGAGAACCATCCTCATCGTCGACGACGATCCGGCCATTCGAAGGGTGGTCAAGCGGCACACCGAACGCCAGGGCTGGCAAACGCTCGAAACGGCGTGCTTCAAGGACGCCCAGAAGGTCCTGGCGTCGGGCGTCTCCATTCACACCGTGCTGTGTGACGTGATTCTTCCCGACGGCCGGGGCTGGGAACTTCTCGACGAATTGGAGGCCGGCATCGACAAGCCCGCCATGATCGTGATGACGGGCGATGAGCGGGTCGACCATGCGGTCTCGGCTCTGCGGCGGGATGCGACCGACTTCCTGCTCAAGCCCTTCAGCTTGTCTCAGCTCGACGATGCCCTGGCGCGATCCTGCACAGAACCGCCTGCGCGGCGGTCGCTGGCACGAGAAGTGACTACGAACGACCGCTGGCGCGCGGACAACGCCCCGCAGATCCTGGGCACCCACCCCTCCATCGAGAGCATGCTCGAAGTAGCGCGTCGGGTGGCCGAGAGCGATTCCTCCGTCCTGGTCAGCGGCGAAAGCGGAACCGGCAAGGAACTCGTCGCGCGAGCGATCCACATGGCGAGCAAGCGCCGCCTCTGCCCGTTGGTGACCCTCAACTGCGCCGCAATCCCCGAGAGCCTGATCGAGAGCGAGCTATTCGGGCACGTTCGCGGAGCATTCACCGGCGCCACGATGGCCCGCCAGGGACATTTCGTCGCGGCGGATACGGGAACGATCTTACTGGACGAGATCGGCGAACTCCCCATGAACATGCAGTCGAAACTGCTGCGGGTGCTCCAAGAGCGCGAAGTCGTTCCCGTGGGTCAGCAGCAGAGCATCCAGATCGATACGCGAATCATCGCTGCGACAAACGTCGATCTCGAGCAAGCCATCGCCGACGGACGCTTCCGAGAAGATCTCTACTACCGGCTGAACGTCATTCCCATCGAAATTCCTCCGCTGCGAACGCGGCGCAGCGACATTCCGGATCTCATCACCTTCTTCATCGATCGATACAACAAGAGAAGAAGCTCGAGCGTGAGGGGCGTCGACACAGGCACACTGGATCGACTCCGGAACTACGACTGGCCGGGAAACGTACGCGAACTCGAGAACACCATCGAAAGAATGGTCGTCCTGAAGGGCGAAGGAACGCTTACCCCACCCGACCTTCCGGAACGCCTTCGCGGGCCGAGCGAGCCTCCCGCGCCGGACGCCTCCGTCGAGCTGCCGGCCGAGGGCATCGATTTCCGGAATGCAGTCGAGGCTTTCGAATGCAGCCTGATTCGCCAGGCGTTGGCGCAAGCCGCGGGAAACAAGTCACAAGCAGCGCGCCTGCTCAACATGCGGCGGACCACGTTCATCGAAAAGCTGAAGCGGTTGTCTTTCCCCGGCTTGGATGAAGACCCGCCCTCGGGCAAATAGGCCTGAAATTCACGCGGGTACTCGACCCCCGCGCAGTTCCTCGATCCCGTGGGGCGCACCGAAATGGTAACCCTGACCTGCGTCGCACCCGAAGCGCACGAGCGTCTCGGCCGTCTCCCCGTCTTCGATGCCCTCCGCGACGACGGACAATCCCAGACCCCTGCCCAGGGCGATCATCGCCTTGACGATGACGCGCGCCTCCTGACTCTCCCGGAGATCGGCGACGAAGGTCCTGTCGATCTTGATCTCCTCGAAGGGAAGCTTGTAGAGGTGGACCAGCGAGGAGAACCCGGTCCCGAAGTCGTCCACGGAAAGGTGAAACCCTTTCAGACGAAAGCGAACGAGGATGTCGAGGTAGCGAGTGGGATTCCTCATCGCCTCACTCTCGGTGATCTCCAGGGTGACCCGGTCGGGATCGATCCCCCGTTCCAGAGCGAGGGTGAGCAGATGATCGGGATACACGAGGTCGTGCAGAAGACGGGGGGAAAGGTTGACCGCGATCCCCAGCTTGTTGGAAGACTCGCCGAGTCCGGCCAGCTCCTCGAACGAACGGCGTGCGATGGCATCGGTGAGCCTATTGATTGCACCCGACGACTCCGCCAGCGGGATGAACCTCCCCGGCGATACGACGCCCAGCTTCGCGCTATTCCAACGCGCGAGAACCTCCACACCGGTCATCCGGCCCGAAGCGAGGTCCAACTTCGGCTGGTAGTGAGGCACGATGTTCCCGGCGCGCAATGCTTCGTCGAGATCCGCAACGCTGGGCTCGGGGCTACCCGTACCCCGGTGGGTCCCCGCTGGCTCGATCGCCCGCAGCGTCCGCTCGATCTGCTCCCGGCCCAGGGGCTTGTGGAGTGGCTCCGCCATCTGGAGCCCGAGTTCGTGCCCCAGGTCCCGCGCGGCATCGATGACATCCCGATCCGCACCGGAGATGAGACAGATCTGCGCACGCGACCGTCCCAGGGCCAGCGCGCGCAGAATCTCGACGCCATCGAGGCCCGGCATGCTCAGGTCCAACAGGATCATTTCGGGCTGCAGACGTTCGACACGCGCCACCACCTGACCGGGCTCGATCACGGCCGTGGCTTCGAAACCCAGTCTCTGGGCGACTCGCGTGAGAACACGGGCGACGCTGGGATCGTCATCGACGACCAGGATCCGGGACCTGCGCTGGGTCATTCGAGAGGTGGCGGATCCTGTGTCCATGACTCCACATCGCCCGGCATCTCTGGTCCGCCCGAGGCGCCCCGGAGAACGCTCTCCGCACCGAGCTTCACGAACCCAGTTAACGAATGCAAAGCGGGAACATAGCGCAGCGGCACAGGCAGCCGTGTCCTTCCGCGGGGAGATCGGGCGGCGGCGCCCCCGCATCTCGCGTCCCGGGGAGCTGCGCCATGAAAGGGAGTATGATCCTCGGGTGGACCATGTCCCGGGAACCGCGCAGCCGCGCGAGCCGACGGTGAGCCTCGAACGCGACATCGAAGCTTCCAACGCCGAACTCGGGTTCGGAACCGGCTTCCTCCGGTGGAGCCTGGCGGACAAGGCTTCCCGGGTTTCTCTATTCGTTCTCGTCCTCGTCGTGTACTCGACGGCCTTGCTCCACTACACAGCCGGACATCTCGAAGAATTCCCGTTCATCGATCCCGGCGCGCTCAGGCTCCAGATCCAGCTTTCCTACGTCTCGATGGCAGCGTGGCTCGCTATCGCTCTGACAGGTTGGGCTCTTCGCCGAAGAGGCCCCGAATCGAACTTCTTCGCCCACGCCCCCATTCAGTTGTTCGCGGTTACGAACGCGATGTTCGGATACATGCTGGGGCTGATCACCACGCCCTACGGATACGTCGTCCTGATCGGCGGCATCCTGGTTTCCCTGCCCCTGTTCGGCCGCGGACCGACGCTCCTCGGCATCGCAACCTGGACGGCAATGAGTGCGGCGCTCATCGTCCTCGAACAAAGCGGCGTGATTTCATACGCCCCACTCTTGCGGGATTCTCCGATCGTCGCTGGTCACCTCTCGACCGCCTGGCTTCTCGGCATCAGCTCGATCACCGTGACCGCCACCTTGCTGACCGCCGTCTTCGCGTTCTACATGATCCGCCAACTACGGCAGCGGGACGCACGCCTCAACTCGAGCCAGAGGACGCTGCTCGCGACTGTCCAGGACCTGAATCGGAGCACCGCAGAACTCGAGCGATCTCGCGAAGATCTCGAATCTCGCGTCGAAGAACGAACCCGCGAGATCGAAATCGCCAACCAGAACCTGCGTCTCCAGGTCCAAGAGAGGGAGAAGGCGGCACGCCAGCTCAGTGGCATCAAGGCCGCCATGGAAGCCGCCGTCGAGGGAATGGCCCGAGTCAGCGGAGACGGAAACTTCGAAACCGTCAACGCGGCTTTCGCGTCCATGCACGAGAGCACGGCCAGCGCCATGCTGGGAACGGCAGCGGACGATTGGCTCGATCCGAAGGACCGTCCGGCCCTCCGCGAGGCGGTTCTGGAGCTGAGCAGCGGGGAGAAGCGGGAGCTTGGAACGACCGGGCTCCGTCCGAACGGCAGGACGTTTCCCCAGTCCCTGGCATTGGTCGGAGCCCTGGAAGGAGCACCCCGCGAGCACTATCGCTTCGCGAGGGACCTCACCGACCAGCAGGAGATGACCGCACAGCTGAATCAAGCCATGAAGATGGAGGCCATTGGCCACCTCGCGGGCAGCATTGCCCACGACTTCAACAACTTCTTGCTGGCGATACTGGCCTCTGCCGAGGAACTCGAGAGCCATTCCCGAGAGGCACCGGAATCGAAAGAGCTATCGAATCTCGCACATCTGATCACCCTGGCTGGGACCCGGGCGGCGGATCTGACCCGCCAACTCCTCGATTTCGCACAGGGTCGACCTGCGAACATCAATCCGATCGACATCCACGAGAGCCTCGAGAATTCGATCCAGCTGGTCGGATCGGCCCTGCGCCCTTCGATTCGGGTTTCCAGGGAGTTCGCCGACGGAGCGCTGTTCACTGAAGGAGACGTCTCCCGCTTCGAAAGCGGGCTGGTCAACATCGCACTGAACGCTCGCGACGCCATGCCGGACGGCGGCAAGTTGCGGCTGCGCACCCAGGTGGAACGAGTCGAACCGGACGATCCCAGGTTCGCGGGCTTCGATCTTCAGGGTGAACTCTTCATCCGTATCGACAGCATAGACAACGGGTCGGGTCTCGACGCCGGAACGCTGGACCGGATCCTCGATCCGTTCTTCACGACGAAGGCCGTAGGCGAGGGAACGGGTCTGGGCCTGTCGGTCTTCAGCTCCTACATCCGCGACATCGGCGGTGCAATTCGTTTCGCGAGCACCGTTGGAACGGGGACCACCTGTTCCATCTACGTTCCACTCCTCGAGAGAATCCCCTCTAGAACCTCCCCGTATTCACCCCAAACCGAAGCAGCGGACGGCGAGAAGATACTCCTCGCAGAAGACGACCCCGCCGTGATGCGCGCGCTGACGCTGCTCCTGACGCGAAATGGCTACTCGGTGCTCCCGTGCAGCAACGGATTGGAAGCGGTCGAGACGTTCCGGGAAAACCGCGACACCGTGCAGGCCGCCCTCATCGATTTCCGCATGCCGGTCATGAATGGCGCCGACGCCTTCACCGAGATCAACAAGATCGATCCGTCCTTTCCGGTCATCCTGATGAGCGGAAATCTCGCCGACCCGGCACTCGACGCGCTCAAAAAAGAGGGGCTGAGCGCGGTTCTCGAGAAGCCGTACTCCCAGGCCGTTCTGATGGACACGATTCGACGCGCACTCGTCGACAGCTCGTGACGCTCCCTCCAAGCCCGGCGCGTGACGCTCCCTCCAAGCCCGGCGCGTGACGCTCCCTCCAAGCCCGGCGCGTGACGCTCCCTCCAAGCCCGGCGCGTAACGCGCCCGAGTCGAATCAAACGCCGCGCTTGTGCTGCTGCGACAGGCCCGCGCGTTCGGGCTCGGCTACGGCACCGCGCGCGATGGCGCGGTCGCCGAAGCGATCGCGGATCTCATCGAGCGCCCGGTTGAGGCTCCGGCGGGGCGAGTTCACGGCCGACTCCGCGAAGAGATCGAGTTGCCCGGCCGAGCGCAAACGGAGATTGGTGGCGCCGACACCCAGCAGCCGCACGGGTTCGCGCAGAGCCGCCCGGTCGAGAAGACGACTGCCCGTGCGAGACAGGACCGCCCCGTCGTCGGTGGCCTCGGGCAACGTCTCGCGGCGCGTCAGCAGGGGATAACCCCGCGGCCCGGCCTTGCGCCGGCGTGCCAGTTTGAGCTTCACGACCACCGTGCGCGCGACGAGTGCGTCGCGCCGCAGTCGACGCGCCACGGCTTCGGCATGGGCGACCAGGGTCGCCTCGAGCACCTCCCGGTCCGAGACGTCGTGCCGAAAAGTATTCTCCTCGCTGTAGGACACAGGCTCACGCCACGGTGCGACCTCTCGGAGATCGTCTCCCCGCGCAAGCCGCGCCAACTCGAGGCCCCAGCGTCCCAACTCGCGCTCGATGCGCTGTGGCTCCACCCGCGCCAGCTCGCCCACGCTGTGGATCCCGCGCGCCGCCAGACGCTCGCGTGCGACGGGGCCCACGCCCCAGATCCGCCCGACCGGAAGCGGCTCGAGGAACTCCCGCACCCGGTCGGGAGACACTTCGAGGAGGCCGTCGGGCTTCGCGAGGTCGCTTGCGATCTTCGCCACCATCTTGATCGGCGCGATTCCGACCGAGACCGCCAGCTCCGTCTCGTCGCGCACCGCCGCGCGCAGTCTGCGTCCCACCTCGAGGGGCGGGCCGAAGAGGCGCTGCGTGCCGGTGAGGTCGAGAAAAGCCTCGTCGAGCGAGAGCCCCTCGACAAGGGGGCTAAAGCGGCGGAAGACCTCGAAGATCCGCTTCGACTCGTCGGCGTAGCGGCGCATGTCGCCCCGCACGAAGATTGCTTCCGGACACAGAGCGCGCGCCTGCACTGTCGGCATGGCCGAATGAACACCGAAACGGCGTGCCTCGTAGCTCGCCGCCGAGACGACGCCACGTTCGCTGGTACCCCCCACGACGACCGGCCGGCCCCGCAGCTCAGGACGGTTGCGCTGCTCGACGGACGCGTAGAAAGCGTCCATGTCGGCGTGCAGGATGACCCGCATCAACTCTCGAGTGTACCGCGATGTTACCCTGCGCACGTGGTGAATACCGACGCAGAGACACGAACCGATCCGGGTCCCGCGGCCGGCGTCCGCTGGGATCTCTCCGACCTCTACACCGGGCCCGACGACCCGGAAATCGACCGCGACCTCGACGCGGCCATGGAGGACGCACAGCGCTTTGCGGAGGAGTACCGGGGCCGCATCGCCGAACTCTCACCCGAGGCCCTGGCAAGCGCCGTCGATGCGCTCGAGAAAATCCACGAACGCGCGACGGCCGCCGCTGCCTTCTCGCAGCTCATCTTCGCGGCGGACACTGCGACGCCGCGCCACGGCGCGCTGCTCCAGCACGTCCAGGAGCGCTGCACGGCGCTCCGCACCACCCTGCTCTTCTTCCAGCTCGAGTGGGTGAAGCTCGAAGACGCGCCGGCCACCGCGCTCCTCGACGCCCCCCCCCTCAGTGGACGGCGACATTTCCTCGCGGCGCTGCGCCGCTACCGCACGCACGTGCTTTCCGAGCCGGAGGAACGCATCCTCGAGGAGAAGACCAACACCGGCGGTCGCGCCTTCAGTCGCTTCTTCGACGAACTCGTCGCCGCCATGCGCTTCCGCATCTCCGGGCCCGACGGCACGACCCGGGAGCTCGGCGAAGAGGAAGTGCTCGCCCTGCTCTACCACACCGACCGCGACCAGCGTCGGGCGGCCGCCGATTCGCTGACACAGGGCCTGCGCGCCAACGCGCGCCCGCTCACTTTCGTATTCAACACGCTCGTTCAGGACAAGGCCGTCGACGACCGGTTGCGCGGCTACGCGCAGCCGATTGCCGCGCGAAACCTCGCCAACGAGATCGAAGACGAGAGCGTCGACGCGCTGCTCGAAGCCTGCGTCGGCCATTATCCGCTGGTTGTGCGCTACTACCGCCTGAAGGCGCGGCTCCTCGGTCTCGAGCGCCTGGAGGACTACGACCGTTACGCTCCGATCGGAGTCGACACGGGTGCGATCGGCTTCGACGAGGCGCGTCAGATCGTCCTCGCTGCCTACGGAGACTTCGCGCCTGAACTCGAGAGGGCGGCGACGCGCTTCTACGAGGGGCGCTGGATCGATGCAGAACTGCGCCCCGGCAAGCGTGGCGGTGCCTTCTGCGCCTCCACGGTTCCGGACGCACACCCCTACGTGATGCTCAACTACACCGGGAACCTGCGCGACGTCATGACCGTCGCCCACGAGATCGGCCACGGAGTGCACCAGTACCTGGCGCGGGAGAGGGGGCTCTTCGAACAGGACACGCCCCTCACCATGGCGGAGACAGCGAGCGTCTTCGGCGAGATGCTGGTCTTCCGGCGCCTCGTCCGCACGGAGCGCGACCCGAAGATGCGCCTCGCGCTGCTGTGCGGAAAGCTCGAGGACGCCTTCGCGACCGTGTTCCGCCAGGTGGCGATGACCCGGTTCGAAGAGAGCCTGCACGAAGCGCGCCGCACCGAGGGCGAGCTTGCGATCGAGCGCATCAACGCGCTGTGGATGGACGCCAACCGGCCGATGTTCGGCGATTCCGTGAACCTGCGAGACGATTACGGCTGGTGGTGGCTCTACATCCCGCACTTCGTGCACTCGCCCTTCTACTGCTACGCCTACGCCTTCGGCGAACTGCTGGTGTTGGCGCTGCTGCACCGCTACGACGAGGAAGGCGACGACTTCGTCCCGCGCTACCTGGACCTGCTGCGCGCCGGCGGCTCCGACACCCCTCACGCGCTGCTGGCCCGCGTGGGCCTCGACATCACCGACCCGGGCTTCTGGAACGGAGGCCTGCAACTGCTCGAAGACCTGGTGACGGAAGCCGAGGCGCTGGCGGCGGCGGACTAGGCAGAGCGCGAGACCGGCGCGGGCGCGCCCGATCGCGAGGGCCCCGCACCCATTGCCGGAAGGCGAACAAAAGACGAAACTCCGGGGCCGTGTCCCCCTGTCCCGACGACTACGTCGAGCTGCGCTGCCGCAGCGCCTTTTCCTTTCTCGACGCCGCCTCGACCCCCGAGGACCTGGTCACCCGGGCCGCCGACCTCGGGCACGCGAGCCTCGCGCTCGGTGACCGCGATGGCCTCTACGGCGCACCGCGCTTCCACCGGGCAGCGCGGGCAGCGGGCGTGCGGGCGCGCGCCGGCGCCGAGCTGACCCTGGCCCCTGGAAGCGGACTGCCGCGGCTGCTGCTGTTGTGCGAGTCGCGAACCGGCTACCGCAACCTCTGCCGGCTGCTGACGCGCGCCCACGAGGGCGGCGAAAAGGGCACGGCACAAGTCGACTGGAACACCGTCGAGGAACACGCCGCCGGCCTCACGGCTCTTGCGCGCGGTGATGCGGAGCTCACACCCGAGGGGCTCGAGCGCGCGCGGACGCACTTCCCCGGGCGCCTGTGGGTAGACGTCTCGCGCACGCTCGAGCGCGCGGGCGAAGCGGCCGCGCGCCGCGCCGCAGCACTGGCCGAGGACCGCCGGGTGCCGGTAGCCGCCAGCGGCGACGTGCGCCACGCGCGGGCCGAGGACCGCCCGCTCCTCGACGCGCTCACCTGCCTGCGTCACAAGACCCACCTCGACCGGGCCGGACGGCTGCTCGCCCCCAACGCTGAGCGCCACCTGCGCACCCGGGAGGAAACCCTCGCCCGCTTCGCCGATCGGCCCGAGTGGATCCGCGCCACGCGCGCCGTTGCCGAGCGCTGCGCGTTCACGCTCGAGGACCTGGGCTACCGCTTCCCCGAATACCCGGTGCCTCGCGGCGAAACCCAGGCATCCTGGCTGCGGCGCCTCACCACCGAGGGCGCCGTGCGGCGCTACGGACATCCGCTTCCCGGGCGGGTGCGCGCGCAGCTCGACCACGAGCTCGCAGTCATCGAAAAACTCGAGCTCGCGGGCTACTTCCTGATCGTCGACGACATCGCCCGCTTCGCCCGGCAGCACGGCATCCTGTGCCAGGGTCGGGGCTCCGCCGCCAACAGCGCCGTCTGCTACGCGCTCGGCATCACGGCCGTCGACGCCGTGGGCATGGAGCTCCTCTTCGAGCGCTTCCTGTCCGAAGAACGCGGCGAGTGGCCGGACATCGATCTCGACCTCCCGTCGGGCATGCCGCGCGAAGAAGTGATCCAGTACGTCTTCGGAAAGTACGGCGCACACGGCGCCGCCATGACGGCCGTGGTGATCAGCTACCGCACGCGCATGGCGGTGCGCGAGATGGGCAAGGTGCTCGGCATCGAGCCGGACGCCCTCGAGCGCCTCTCTCGCGTGGTCTCGACACTCCAGCACCGCGAGGACCTGGACGAGCTGCGCGAACTCCTGCGCCAGGGCGGCGTCGACCCGGACGCGCCGCGGGTCATGCGGCTCCTCGAGCTGGTGAACCGGGTGCGCGGGCTCCCGCGGCACCTGGGCCAGCACACCGGAGGCGTGGTGATCGCCGCCGGCCGCCTCGACGAGGTGGTCCCCATCGAGCCCGCGGCGATGACCGACCGTCGCGTCGTGCAGTGGGACAAGGACGACTGCGCCGACCTCGGCATCATCAAGATCGACCTGCTCGGCCTCGGCATGCTCCGCGCCCTCGACACAACGATGCAGCTGGTGCGCGACGTCGAGGGCAAGCCCTTCGACCTGGCCCACGTCCCACCCGACGACCCCGAGACCTACGCGATGATCCGGCGCGCCGACACCATCGGCACCTTTCAGATCGAAAGCCGGGCCCAGATGGCGACGCTTCCGCGCATGAAGCCCGAGCGATTCTACGACCTGGTCGTCGAGGTGGCCATCATCCGTCCCGGCCCGATCGTCGGACAGATGCTGAACCCCTACCTGAGGCGGCGCGCCGGCCGCGAGCCGGTGCGCTACCCGCACCCGTCGCTCGAGCCCGTCCTGAAACGCACCCTCGGCGTCCCGCTCTTCCAGGAACAACTGCTGCGCATCGCCATGGTCGCGAGCGGCTTCACGCCCGGGGAGGCAGAAGAGCTGCGCCGGGCCATGGGCTTCAAGCGCTCGGTCGAGCGCATGGAACACATCCAGGCGCGCTTGCGGGCCGGCATGACGGAGCGCGGCATCGTCGGCGAAGCCCAGGAAGAACTGGTGCGCGGCATCCAGTCGTTCGCGCTCTACGGCTTTCCCGAGTCGCACGCCGCTTCGTTCGCGCTGATCGCCTACGCCTCCGCCTACCTGAAGTGCCACCACCCGGCGTCGTTCCTGGTGGGGCTGCTCGACGCGCAACCCATGGGCTTCTACCACCCGGCGACGCTGGTCAAGGATGCCCAGCGCAGCGGGGTCGAGGTGCGGCCCATCGACGTGGCGCGCAGCGCCTGGCACTGCAGCCTGGAGCCCCGCTCCTCCGGGCACCCCGCGGTGCGCCTCGGGCTCCGCTACGCAACCGGGCTGCGCGAGGAAACCGGACTGCGCATCGAAACGGCGCGGCCCTTCCGGGACGTGGCCGATCTCGCCGCCCGCACCGCGCCACGCGCCGACGAGCTCGACGGTCTGGCCGAACTCGGTGCACTGGCCGGCATCGACCCGGCGGCCCGCACCCGGCGCTCGGCGCTCTGGCAGGTCGCAGCCCTCGAGCGCGACCCCACGTCGCTATTCGCCGGACGCCCACTGCCCGAATCCAACTCACCGCTCGACGAGCTCTCGCCCTTCGAGGAGACCCTGACCGACTACCGCCGCAGCGGCGTCACCGTCGGTCCGCACGTCATGGCCCACCTGCGCGGCGCCCTCGCGCAGCGCGGCGTGCTCCCGGCGGCTGCCCTGCGCGATGTGCCCGACGGGCGCCACGTGCGCACCGCGGGCTTCGTGATCGTGCGCCAGCGTCCCGGCTCGGCCGGCGGATTCTGTTTTCTCACCCTCGAGGACGAGACCGGCACCTCGAACGCCGTGCTCACCCCGAAGCAGTTCCTGCGCTTCCGCGTGCCGCTGCACACCTCTTCCATCGTGGAACTGGCCGGACCGATCCAGAACGTGGACGGTGTGATCCACGTGCGAGTGAATGAACTCGAACCCCTGGCCACCCGCGAAGGGTTGCCGGACTCACACGACTATCGCTGACCCCTCACGTGGGCCAGCACCCGCGCCGCAACCTGGTCGGGCGTAAAGCCGAAATGGGCCGCCAAATCCTTGAGCGGAGCCGAGGCACCGAAGCGGTCGATCCCGTACACGAGCCCATCGCCCCCCACCAGCTGCCGCAGGCTCTCGCCCCGCGCAGCTTCGAGCGCGACGACCGGCACCCCGTTTCGGGGAATGAGCCGCTCGCGATAGGCCTCGGGCTGGTCCAGGAAGAGCGACGAGCAGGGCAGCGACACGATGCGCGCCGGAATGCCCTCAGCCCGCAATTTCTCACCCGCCTCGCAGGCGAGCTGCACCTCGGAGCCCGTCGCCACGAGCACGACTCCCGTCGCGTCACCCGGATCCTGCACCGCATAACCACCGCGCCACACGTCCTCGGGATGGAACGCCGCCTTGCGCTCGAAGGCCTGCACCTTTTGGCGCGAGAGCGCGAGCAATGCCGGACCCGCCGTGTGCTGTGCGATCCATGCCCAGGCCATCGCAGTTTCGACACCGTCGGCCGGGCGCCACACCGTGAGCCCCGGCATGGCGCGCAGCGCATCGAGATGCTCGATCGGCTGGTGCGTCGGACCGTCTTCGCCCAGGAAGATCGAGTCGTGGGTGAAGACGAAGACGGAGGGTACGCCCATCAACGCCGCCAGCCGCAGCGAAGGCCGCGCATAGTCACTGAAGATCAGGAACGTTCCGCAGTAGGGCCGGAAGGTCCCGTCGAGCGCGATTCCATTGCTGACGGCGCCCATGGCGTGCTCGCGCACGCCGAAGTGGATGTTCGAGCCCGCGAAAGGATCGTCGCCCTGGCCGACGAAACCGCGCTCCTTCAGGTTCGGCGGCGCTCCCGAGCCGGCGAGGTCAGCGGAGCCGCCGACGAACCACGGCGCCACGGCCGCGAGCCGCTCCAGCGCCTTGGCACCGTGCTTTCGCGTGGGCTCGTCCACGCCGTCGAGGCCATCCGAGAGGATCTCGCCCAGGTTTTCCGGCAGGCGCTTCTCACGCGCTGCGTCCCAGGCAGCCGCGCGCTCCGGGGCCGCCAACCGCCAGCGCCCGAACGCAACGTTGCGCTCGGCGGCTTCTGCCTTTTTTTCCTCGATCCGGGCACCGAGCCACGCGCGCACGTCGTCGGGAACCAGAAACGACGGCTCGAGGGGCCAGCCGAGCGCTTCCTTGGTGAGCTTCAGCTCTTCCGCACCGAGCTTCTCGCCGTGCGCCTTCGACGTGCCGGCCCTGTGGGGACTGCCGTAGCCGATGGTCGTCCTCGTGATCACGAGCGACGGCCGGTCGGTTTCTCCACGCGCCGCTTCGAGTGCGGCGCGCAACCCCCGCCAGTCTTCACCATCCACCTGCTCGACATGCCAACGCTGCGCATCGAATCGCTTCGCCACGTCCTCGCTGAACGAGACATCCGTCGGGCCATCGATCGTGATGCGATTGTCGTCGTAGAGATACACCAGGTTTCCGAGGCCCAGGTGCCCGGCAAGCGAGCCCGCCTCCGAGGAGATGCCCTCCATCAAGTCGCCATCGCCCACGATCCCGTACACGAAGTGGTGCCCCGGACCCTGGTCGCCCACCGCGAAACGCGAACGCGCCATGCGCCCCGCGAGCGCCATGCCTACACCGTGACCAAAGCCCTGACCGAGCGGACCCGTCGTCACCTCGACGCCCGGCGTGTCGCCGTACTCGGGGTGGCCCGGCGTCTTCGAACCGAGCGTGCGGAAGTTCACGATGTCGTCCAACGACAGGTCGTAGCCGAACAGATGCAGCAGCGAGTAGAGAAGCATCGAAGCGTGACCGTTCGAAAGCACGAAACGGTCTCGCAACGGCCAACTCGTGTCGGCTGGGTCGAAGCGAAGGTGGTGGTCCCACAATTCGAGGGCGACACGCGCCAGGCCCATCGGCGCGCCAGGGTGCCCGCAGCCGGCGTGTTCGATCGCGTCGGCGGACAGGAAACGGATGGTGTTCTCTACGCGTTCGCGCAGGGCGTCGCTCGGTTCGCTCATCATTTCTCCGACGGAGGCTCTGGGGAGCGGAGGACTGGGGGCAGAGTACAGCGAGACGGCCGGACCCGAAACCGCCCGTTCACAAACCGCGTTCGGTTCTCTCCAGGAAATTGAACCAACCCGACTCACCGTTTTCCGAGTCGTCGAGCCAGACCGAGCGCAGGACGTAGCGCCCAGCCACCTCGCGAACGTATTCGGGGGGCAGCGCGATGCCCGGCGGCCGTGTCGGCCGCACCTCTCGCGTGAACATGAAGAAGGTCGGGTCCCGATCGAAAAGACGGGCGAGGTCACGCCGGTCGTGACCCGCGTAGTCCTCCCCAACCGCGTGCTCTCGTGCGCCCTGGTGTGCAATCTCCGGGTCGACCAGGCCGTGCGCCCCATAGACGCGCAGCCCGGAGTACCAGCCGAGAGCTCCGATGGCGTCGGTCGCCACGCTGTCTTCCGGGCTCTGGGCGCGCTTGGCAAAAAGTGAGGCGAGGCTCGTGAGCCGCGCCACGTGCCAGCGCTCGGTCAGCACCCCGCGATAATTGCCGTGCATGCGCGACGGCACGTCGAATACGAGGGCCTCGAGGGGTGTCGATTGGAGAAGTGTGCCGAGGAAGCCGCAGCCGATGGCCGCCACGGCGACGCTGCGCGCCCCCTGCGATCGAAGCTCGACCCCGCGGACTAGCGCGCGCAGGGCCGCCGCCAGCAAGAGAGCGAGGGGAGGCAGGATCGGAACGAAGAATCGATAGAACGCCATGTAATCCCCGCCCAGCGCGACGACAGAGGCCGTCCACACGAGCGAAACCACAGCGCACGCGGGAAGCAACGGGTGACGCCGCCAGGCCGGATCGACGCGCAGGCGCGGGATCGCGAGCAGCAGTGCCGGAAGCCACGGCAGCCCGAAGTGCAGCAGGAAATAACCGACGTAGCGCGCGCCGCGCCCGGCCTGAGCGATCCCCCCCCCGGTCTTGGCGTAATACGTGTTGGGAAGCGGGTAGCCGAAGTAGCTCCACCGCCAGGCGAAATAGCCCGCAAACAACAGCCCAGCTACCCCGAGGGCCGAGACCAGTACCCCACGTCGCTTGCCGCCGAGAGCCGCGAAGGGCGCCGCGAGGACAGCGACGAGCACGCCTTCGGGGCGAGTCAGCGCTGCGAGGAGCACGGCAGCAGCAAGCGCGATCGCGTCGGCACTGCGGGCATCCGCCGCGAAACGCGCCGCGTGGAAGAGCGCGAGCATCACCAGCAGCGCAAAGAGACTCGTCTCGAGCCCGGCGTCCGCCCAGGCGGCGAAGCAACCCGAAACCGCGAGCAGCCCGACCGGCACCAGCGACGCACCCCGGCTCCAGCCCAAGCCAACCCGCGCGGCGCGGGCGACCAGGGCGAGCGTCGCGAAGGCGGCGAGCACGCCGACGGCCCGCGCTGCGGTGGGCACATCGACACCGATCGCGTCGAATGCGGCAGACAAGAGCACCCAGAGAAAGTTCGTGTAGCCCTCGACCGGCGGCTCTCCCAGGTTCCACACCAATCCCCGGCCTGCAGCCAGATGGCGGCCGTAGCGGAAGCTGATGAAGGCATCCTCGGCCAGACCGCGCAGCCACCAGACGTGGAGCGCGAAGAGGACGGCGAGGGCGCCAGCGGCCGCGCTCCATTCCTTCCGGCTCATGGCGGAAGCATTGCACATCGCTCACGGTTCCAAGCCTTGGAAGCCGATCTCCGACGTGTTTCACTGCGTGCGGTGCGTCCGCTTTACGTCACCGCCGTCCTGTTGACACTGCTGGGGACTGGCTGCCTCGAAGACTGGGGCGAGCCCCCGAAGGCAGACTGGTCTCCGGCCTCGGCACCGGCGCGCCACGTGGCCGAAACCCGGGAGCCCTGCCGCGAGCGCCACCCGGAGCGAGCCGCCTGGTTCGGCGACCTCCACGTGCACACGGCGCTCTCGATGGACGCCTGGATCCGCGACACGCGGACCACACCGGACGCGGCCTATCGCTTCGCCAAGGGCGAGCCCGTCGCCACCGGGCCGCTCGGTGCCGACGGACGTCCGACCGTGATGCGGCGCCTCGCGCGTCCCCTCGATTTCAGCGGCGTGACCGACCACGCCGAGTACCTGGCGGAGGTGGCGCGCTGCACCCGGAGCGACAGCGACGTCTTCGACAGCACGCGCTGCCGTCTCTATCGCGGCGAAACCGAGCTTCCGATTCCGGGCATGAGCCGGCTGGCCCGGCGAATGCTCGGCCTCTCCGGGTGGGGCCGCCCGGGTGGACTGTGCGGCGACGGGCACCGCGTGTGCCGGGACACCCTGGTCTCCGTCTGGGGCGAGATCCGGGACGCCGCCGAGCGCCACTACGACCGCAGCCCGCAATGCAGCTTCACCACCTTCGTGGCGTACGAGTGGAGCTACTCGCCGGGCCGCAGCAAGGTGCACCGCAACGTGGTCTTCCGAAACGCGTCGGTGCCGGAGCTTCCCTTCTCCTGGATCGACACGCCGACCGAAGAGGCACTCTGGACGCGCCTGCGCGCCGAGTGCAACGAGAGCGGCTCGGGCTGCGAGGCCCTCGCCATTGCCCACAATCCAAATCTCTCGAACGGGCGCAGTTTCGAGATCTTCTGGCGCGGCGCCCCGCTCGAAGAGCAGCGCCGGCTCGCCGCCTTGCGTGCGCAGATGCAGCCACTCGTCGAAATGATGCAGATCAAGGGGGAGTCGGAGTGCCGCAACGGCTTTCCGGGCGTAGCCGGCGGCCCGGACGAACTCTGCGAATTCGAAAAGATCCGCGACCTCGCAGCGCCCGAGACCTGCGCCGAGGGTGCGACGGGCTCCGGCGCCATGCGCGGTAATGGTTGCGTGTCGCGGCTCGACTATGCGCGTTACGCGCTCGTCGAGGGTTTGCGCGAAAAGTCTCGGATCGGCGTGAACCCGCACCGTTTCGGACTCATCGGCAGCACCGACGGCCACCGCGGCGCACCCGGTGACGTCGCCGAGACGGCGCCCATCGCCGCCGCCGGCGCCGGGCTCTGGACACCCGAGCTTCGGCTCGGACCGGAGCGCAGCTTCGCCGGAGCGACCGCGGCACACCGCAATCCCGGTGGACTCGTCGGCCTATGGGCCGAAGAGAACACCCGCGACGCGCTCTTCGACGCAATGCAGCGCCGCGAAACCTTCGCCACCAGCGGCCCGCGCATCCGGCCGCGCTTGTTCGCCGGCTGGGAACTCGCCCGCAACCTCTGCGATTCACACGATCTCGTGACTCGCGCCGACGCGACCGGTGTCCCGATGGGCGGCGTGCTCCCGCCACAGCCATCCCCGGGTGAAAGACCCGTCTTCGTCGCGAGCGCGCTGCGCGACCCCGGCACCCGCGAAGAGCCCGGCGGCCTGCTCCAGCGCATCCAGATCGTGAAGGGCTGGGTGGGCGACGACGCACGCTTCCACCAGCGCGTCGTCGATGTGGCGGGCAACGCCGCGAACGGCGCCGGCGTCGACCTCGACACGTGCGAGACACACGGCCCGGGCGCGCAGACTCTCTGCGGCACGTGGCGCGACCCGGACTTCGACGCGGCGAAGCCGGCCGTCTACTACGCGCGGGTCGTCGAGAACCCGAGCTGCCGCTGGCACTGGCGCGATTGCCTGACGCTCGCGCCCGAGGCGCGGCCGGCGGCGTGCAGCGACGCGACGCTTGCGAAGACGATTCAGGAGCGGGCCTGGACTTCGCCGATCTGGTACGAGGGGGCGGGGGATTGAACGCTATCGCTGGCATCGGAAAAAGACGGAGCTGCGGCTTCGCCTCCGCCACGTCTTTTTGAACGCTATCGCTGGCATCGGAAAAAGACGGAGCTGCG
>MPMD02016582.1_pt1 | contig 62443 bp, 62 predicted proteins | sample 1617291 | NCBI WGS metagenome assembly MPMD02 (sample SAMN05944810, study PRJNA350692) | marine metagenome | biome: marine; feature: ODZ; material: water; isolation source: 120 m water sample filtered on 30 um supor filter | place: Pacific Ocean | collected 2012-04-09 | depth 120m m | reverse complement strand
TATATCAGTAATCAGACAGTTGAACTTAGAAGTCCTGACGGTTCGGCTAATGTTTATCAGTTGTTGGCCGGAATGACAGTTGCAGCTAGACATGGACTTGAGAGTGATAAGTCTTTAGATATTGCTAATAAATTATATGTAAAAGAAGATGTAGCCAAAAACAAGGAATTAAATCTGCCACAGCTTCCCAGTTCCTGTTATGATGCAGGAAAAATGCTGCTGAAAGATAGAGAAATATATGAAAAATACAATGTGTTCCCAGCCAGTATGATAGATGGTTTAGCAGAAGAACTCATGAGTTTTGATGATCAGAACCTGAGTGAAAATCTATTTGGTGACGGTGATGCACTGCAGGCACTGGTTGATGATCATCTGCATTGTGGATGATATAGGATAAGATTGTCTATAATAAATCGCTTCACTTGTATAATGTAATTAAGGTCCTTTAAAGGACCTTTTTTTCTAGTGATATAACTGCAATATTAAGACATGTGTCTATTTTAAAATTAAAATAATTTTATTTTACGACAAATGGCTTAAATATTGTTTTTTAATTCTATTATCCGCTTATAGTATTGGTTGAAATTATAATATATTATTATAGTTAGTAGTTTAGGCAGTATTATCATTTGTAACGGAGAAGTTCAGATGGAATTTAATAAGCGGCTAACACTTAAAGATATTGAATGGATACTGTTGCAGTTTGGCTGCTGTATTGGTATAGCAATCGTATATGTCCCCATACAGGTTGCTATTGCCGGAATAGGCCCCTTAGTACTGGCTACTGCTGTAATTTTTCCTGTTATGTACATATCACTTAAAAATGTATCCATGATTGTTGTTGAAGAAAAAGAGAATATAGATATTACTTTTATATTCAGAAAAAGACTTGGTAAATTCTTTGGTTTTCTTGCCACAATTATGTATTTTCTTACTAGTTATACTGTAGTTATTGGTTATGCAATAATTCTGCCAACATCTGCCGGGAATGCATTAACTACTTTTCATATAACAAAAATAAACTATAACAACAGTTCGATTTTTGCTTTTATTGTACTTTTGGTGCCGTTTATAATAATGATGACCAAAAAAGACCTGATGCTGAAAATCGTTGCGGTAATAGTCTATCCGCTCATTATAGCTATGCTTATTGTAGGTTTTTACCTAATACCTGAATGGAGCATGTCAAATCTTTATGAACCTGCAAGTGTTACTGAATGGATAAAAGGTTTCCTCTTGGCATTTCCAATGCTGGTGTTCGGGATGAATTACTGTCAGTCTATTTCTCAAATGGTTGTTTATTACAAAAAAACTGATATGTCATTGGAAGAAATGAAATTCAGAGTAAAAAGAAACATATTTATGGCAACTTTAATTATTTTAATATTTGTAATGTTTTTTGTTTTTTCCTGTGATTTTTCTCTTACGCTGAAGAGTGCTATAAAGGGACTTGATTCTAATACTTCAGCTTTAAGCCTGATTGCAGCTGCAAATCATCTTCCGTTTCTTAAATATACAGGTCCAATTATTGTGCTGACTGGGCTTTTAAGTTCATTTATTGGATGTTTTTTAGGAGGGATAGAGTCTATTTCAGGTATAGTATCACAGGTAGTGCAAGTGGTTTTTCCAAAACTGAAAATAAATAACAGCATTTTGGATTTTATTTCTTCTGTCATTATTTTGTTTTCTCTGTTTTTGGTTGCTATCGGCGGATTTAAAATGCTTCTTGTTACCGGAATATTAATAACACCCTGCATAGCTGCTTTTATCTTTCTTATACCTTTCATTTTTAAGATAATTTTAAATAGAAATAAAAGAGACTGCAGGGGAATTACATTTGCTAAAACCATGTTCATTATAGGCATTTTCGCTTTGTTTTCATATTATGTTGGAATGCTGATTCATTAAGGATTCATAAATTAGGAGGATTCGATCATGGAAGAGTGGAAAAAACAACTTGCAAATTTTGTTGATACTTTGGACAAACTGAAAAAATATATCAACGTTACTTCTGATGAGGAAAAGGCCGTTAAAACTTTAAAAACTAAATGGGGTATGACTCCATATTTTGCCTCTTTGATGGACAGAGATGATCCAAATTGTCCTATTAGAAAGCAGATGGTTCCATCTATGAAAGAAAAAGTAAATAGATATGGTATGAACAACTACCTTATATGGAAAGAAAACCGGGCTACAGATGAAGTAAGGCCTGATTCAATAGCACGACAGTATCACGACCGTGTGGCTTTTACAGTCACTGAGACATGTACTGTTTACTGCAGACACTGTTTTAGACGTGAGCTTGTGGAAGATAAAAGTCTTTCGCTTCGTTTCGATGTTGAAGAAGGCTTGAAGTGGATTAGAGAGCATAAAGAAATTCGTGATGTTTTAGTTACAGGAGGAGATCCATTCTTGCTTTCTGATGAAAAGATAGGGTATCTCGTCACTGAACTTCGTAAAATAGATCATCTTGAAATGATACGCTTTCACACTAGAGCTCCTATTACTCTTCCTCATAGAATAACAGAGGGATTGATGAAAGTCTTAAGGCCTTATCACAGGATACCGATTTGGGTGAATGTGCAGTGTAATCATGCCAAAGAAATTACTGAACTAACTGCTGAGGCTGTTTACAAATTGTTGTCCTGCGGTATAAGTGTTGGTAATCAAGGTGTCCTGTTGAAAGGTATTAATGATGATGTTAAAAGTTTTAGGGAATTGCATTTGAAACTTCTTGCTACAAGAATCAGGCCCTACTATATGTTCTATTGTGAAGCTGTTCCAGGAGTCGATCATTTTAGAACTCCTGTTGAAAAAGGCGCTGAACTTATAAGAGATGCAATTAGAGGACATGTAAGTGGTTTAGCTCAGCCTATGTATGTTATAGCAACCAATGTAGGTAAAATCCCTCTGATGCCTGATTATTATATCATGGGACACGATGATAAAGAGTATCATCTAAAAAGCTATGAAGGGATACTGACTTCAATACCTGTTATTCCTGAAGACAGTGATTCTTATAAGCAGTATGATCCCCATAATTCAAATAAAAAGAAAGTAAAAGAATTAGTAGAGACTTAATGAAATATAATTATGATTTATGACAATTAATAAAGCCTTTATTTGGTGATTTTAAAATAAAGGCTTTATTAATTGTTAATTTGTCTATTACAGAAATAAGTAGTTGTCGTTGCCCAATGCTAGTACTTTCTGGGTATTCAATTCGCTATTATGGTTGAAGAGGATATATGAAGGCCACGTATTAATTTTGTTGCCCAGTTCTAAGCCTTCCAGAGGGGTTCCTTTTAAAATGTAAAACCTCATACTCATGGATTTAGTGTGTTTTGCCAAGCCTTCTCTGAAAATTACCTTGCCTTTATTCAAATCACATTTAGCAGCTAAATGTTCAACACTGCAGTCCTTGATTAAACTGTATCCGTTTCCGAGGTACAGGTATCCGTTGGAAAGAGGCAGTACTGGGTTATGTTTCAGGTTTGTGGGTACTTTTACTGAAATTCTCTCACCTGCGCCGGCTGAATATTGTAATCCGGTTTTTGCGCTGTCAAATTCTATAATAACATTGCCGTCTTGAGGACGTCTGCAAGTTATGTCCAACTGGTATAAATCGTCAGTTATTTTTTGACATGATGCTGTATAGTTTTTCGCCCTTACATCAAACCATACAGGGGATAATGAATCTTTTTTTTCGGCTTTATATTCATTTTCAACTTTGCTTATTTCACCGTTTTTTGTATTCACTAATATTTTTTCTTCGCCAAGTTGCATGAATCTTTCAGATTTATATACAACATTATCTGCTATTTTTTTTGCCTCTTCAGCATGTTTTGCCGTATAACGTATTTCCTCTTTCCGTGGTGTCCATCCTGTAGAGTCTGATACTTCCGATAAAAATAACTGTTTCCATGCATTTTTTATCTGGTTCATCATAACTGAAATATCTACATTGTCCTTTTTAATTTCATTGACCAGGGCTTCTGCGAGAAGAATTTTACCTCTTGCCTGGTAACTTAAAGCACGTGTTATGCCGTCAGTGTCAACCCCGCTCTGTTTTCCCATCCATGTGTATGGGCCTTCAGTCTTGTTCATGTTCCATGTACCTTCAGGGACATATGGATAGTCCACTATTTTATAGTCAGGATCATTTTTAAGGATATTGACGAACTCACTGATTGTAACAAACTTATATCCTTCATTTAACAGTTTTTTGTAATTATCTTTGTTTTCTTTTGCAACAGATGGCACAAGTTTAAAATCGCTGTTAAGGTCTTTTGTTAAAAAGCATTCTCCATCATCCAGAAATGCCCATTTCCATTTAATATTTCCCAGATCTTTTTTCCCTGAACCTACAAAAACCAGAATTTTATTTAAACCGTAATGTTCATACCCAAGTGGTTGTAGAATACCGTAATACCATTTGAACGGATCAAAATCGCAACTGCTGACTGCTATATTGTAATTGCCTTGAAGGACAGATGCATATGCAGGAGTCCACTGTAGTTCCTGTCCGTAGAATACCTTAGAGCGTTTAATGTTATATTTCTTCAGTAACTGGTCAGATAATTCAATTGATTTTGCAAGATCTTTAGCTGGATATGCAATAAAAAATTGATCTGAATAATGTCCAACTACCAGTTCTATTTGTCCACTGTTGACAAGTTTTTTAAGCAGGTTAAAAATATCAGGGTGCTGTTCTGCCAGTACTTTTATTGCATATCCCTGTATCTCTATATCAGATTTGTATCTAGGATTTGCTTCAAAAAACTTAAGAACAGGATAAAAATCGTCAATAATTATTCGATTTTGAATTTTTTCATTTCCTGCTACATACTGCAGGTTAAAGTGAAATAAACCCAGAGCATATTTTTTTACATTCTGCCCTAATAAGCTGAAGCTTGCGAGAGTAAGAATAGATATAAGTATAAGTTTTACAATTTTCATTATTCCCTAACTCCTAAATAAAATTAAAAATAAACTAAATCTAGATATAAGATTATAAAATGCAATTAAGTTACTGAACATATTATAGTAAATATTTGTCGCATTTGCATTGTTTATTTGTTTCCTCCTGTTTTTCCTTGGAAATTTAATTAATTGATTTGCATATGTATTAATATGCATAATAATATGCATAGGAAAAATTAATTTTATAAATAATGAATTTATGTAGGAGAAGATTATGGACAATCTATTTGAAACAAAGTTAGGTCTTGCAGAAATGCTTAAGGGTGGAGTTATAATGGATGTTACTAATGCTGAACAGGCTAAGATTGCGGAGGATGCAGGTGCTGTTGCAGTAATGGCTCTTGAAAGGATTCCATCTGATATTAGAACAGCAGGCGGTGTGGCTAGAATGTCTGATCCATCAATGATAATAGATATTCAGAATACAGTTTCCATTCCTGTCATGGCTAAATGCAGAATTGGTCATTTTGCCGAAGCCCAAATTCTGGAGCAGTTGAAAATAGATTTTATTGATGAAAGTGAAGTACTTACTCCTGCAGATGATAAAAATCATATATATAAACATGATTTTAAAACTCCTTTTGTTTGCGGCTGCCGTAATTTAGGTGAAGCTCTTAGAAGAATAGGTGAGGGAGCTGTTATGATCAGAACCAAGGGAGAAGCAGGAACAGGTAACATTATTGAAGCAGTCAGACATATGAGACAATTGATGGATGACATCAGACATTTAACTGTTTTAACAGATACAGAACTTATGAGTGCTGCAAAAGAAATGGGAGCTCCTTACTCTCTTGTACAGCGTGTTGCAAAGGAAGGTAAACTTCCTGTGCCAAACTTTGCTGCCGGAGGAGTTGCTACTCCTGCTGATGCTTCTTTGATGATGCAGCTTGGAGCAGAAACTGTATTTGTGGGTTCAGGTATATTCAAGTCTTCAGAACCTGCAAAAATGGCTAATGCTGTAGTCAAGGCTGTAACTTATTTTGAAGATCCAACTGTATTGTTGGAAGTTTCAAAAGGATTAGGAGAAGCAATGAAAGGGCTTGAAATGAGTGAAATTCCTGAAAACGAACAAATACAGCATAGAGGTTGGTAGAAGATAGTTATAAGAAGAAGAAAAGAATGAATATAAGAAAAATTAAAAAAGAAGAAATGCCTGAACTGTTTGAACTTTACTCTCATTATACAGACAATTCTGAGAACCTGATTCCGATTACTGATTCACAGTATAAACAGATATACTCAGATATAGAAGCTAATCCAGGAGTAAATTACTTTGTAATGGAAGTTGACAATAAAATAGTGTCAGCATGCATACTTTCGATTACACCATCGATATTGCGAGGTGGTAGTGGCTATGGAGTACTTGAGCATATGGTTACGCATTCAGACTATAGGCGAAGAGGACTGGGGCAAAAAATTCTTGAGTTCTCTCTAAATTTTGCCTGGTACCATGGATGTACGGAAGTAATGTTGCTTTCAGGAACTAATCTTGAAGTGGCCCATAAGTTGTATGAAGGTCTTGGCTTTGATAAATTTCAAAGAAAGGGATTTATTAAATTGAAACCTAAAAAATGATTATATAAGTTGAACTGTATCACATATAATAATATTTGAGGTGCTGAAAATGTATATAGAAAAAAACGGTTATTATATAACTGATGATAAATCAAAACTTGATAAAAATTATTATTCTAAATCATTGAAAAATACTTATTGGGCATCTAGAAGAAGCGACGATGTTATAGATAAATCTTTGATGAATTCAGCGATTATTTCAGTGTTTCATCAAGATAAGCAGATTGGTTTTACGAGACTGGTTACAGACTATTCAACTTTCTCATATGTATGTGATGTGTATATTGAACCTGAATACAGGGGAAGGGGATTGAGTATAGATTTAATGAATTTTGTACTTGAATGCCCAGCCGGCAAGACCAAGGGAAATATTCTCATTACAAATAATGCAGCAGGACTTTACGGTAAATTTGGTTTTGAAACCAATGACGAGTTGATGGTAAGAAGAAATCAAATCAGTTAAAAGGTAATAATATGAAACGATTAATAGGTGTTTTGGCTTTGCAGGGGGATTTTGCAAAGCATCAGAAGATGCTGGTAAACAGCGGTGTAGATACAGTTCAGGTTAAAACTGTCTATGATTTGAATAAATGTGATGGCTTAGTTATTCCGGGCGGTGAATCAACTACCCTTACTAAACTGATAAAAGCTTACGATTTATATGAACCAATAAGAAAGTTTGCTGAAGGAAAACCTGTTATGGGAACATGTGCAGGATTAATAATGCTTGCTAATAATGTAGATGACAGCAGAGTAAAACCCTTTGGATTGCTGGATATTACAGTCTCCAGGAATGCTTATGGAAGGCAGATAGATTCTTTTGTTGATGATCTTGATATAAAATTTGTAAATGAAAAAGAGGATGATTTTAAAGGGGTTTTCATAAGAGCGCCTAAGATTCTGGAAGTTAATGATTCAGCTGAAGTTTTGATTTATCATAATAACTCGCCAGTGATGGTGAGACAGAATAATATTATAGGATTGTCATTTCATCCGGAATTGACAGATGATACAAGAATTCACGAATACTTTTTGAGTATATAGATTTTTAAAATTGTTAGATATTAATAAAAAAGCTGAAGAAAAATTTCTTCAGCTTTTTTAAATATACTAAATGTAATTAAATATTTATTATAAATAAATTTATGTTTAATTACTTCCTTCTATGATACCAACAGATTCCGGTGCTGAAGAAACTCCATTTTTGTATATATATTTATCCAGCAAAGGTTTGATGACAAACATAAGAGCTGTAAATATCAGTGTAGCTACTCCAATTTCCATGAAAACATGTGCATAGATAGGCAGAGTGTTGACTGCACCTGTGATTCCTGCAGGAGGTGAGGTTAAACTTGCGACAAGTCCGCCAGTAACACCACCGATAGCAGAAGTTAAAAACCAAAGTCCCATTACAAATCCAACAAGTTTTCCAGGTACTAATTCAGCCACCATGGCAACTCCGAGAGCACTTATTAACAGTTCGCCTGGGCCTTCAAATATGTAGAATATGAATACCCATAATGAAGATACATGGCCTGTTTTGTCTGCAAAAAGAGGAGAAACGTAAAGAGAAAGGAAAGCTAATCCCATCAAAAACATTCCTACTGCAAATTTGGTAGTAATTCTGAGGTCTTTTCCCTTTCTAGCTCTATTCATGTAGAATGCAGCTAAAATTGGACTTCCTATGATAATAATTAAAGAATTTATGTTTTGAAATACCAGTGGTGGTATTGTATATCCAAAGAAAGTTGTTGTTACATTGTTGATGGTATAAAAGTTTACTGATGTCTGCATCTGCTGATAGAGTGTGAAAAATGCTATTGCCTCAAGAATAAGAACAAAAGCTACAATCATTCTATTTCGTGATTGTTTTTTCTCTTTAGAAGCAAAAACAAAATATATTCCGAAAAGAATAGCTACAACCACCCATACAAGAGTTTGTGCTAATGTAAGATGAACAAGTAAGATACCGTTTATGTATGACACAATGATAGTACCGACTATTACAATACCAATTCTGGAAATGCTGAAAGGTTTTCTGTCAGCTTCGGAACCGGCATCTTCAACAGTTTTTTTGAAATACAGATAATTAATAACAGCAAGCAGCATACCTATTGAACTTACAAGGAATGCAACATGCCAGTTGATGTATTTAGCAATGAAAGGAGTGGCTGTCATAGAAATTAATGCACCAAGGTTAATTGCCATATAGTACATTGTAAAACCACTATGCATTCTTACATCATTTTTTGTATAACATTTAGAAAGAAGGCTTGAAGGGTTTGGTTTAAAAAGACCATTACCTGCAGCAATTATACCTAATGCGTAAAACACTGTCTCAGGTGTTGAAAATACCATAACAGAATATCCAACAAATAGTGTTAAAGCTCCCAAAACAATAGTACGTTTTGTTCCAAGATACTTGTCTCCGATATATCCTCCAATAGCACCGTAGCCGTAAACAAGAGCTACAAAAATACCGTAAGTCTGGAAGGATAAAGCTTCAGTGTAACCTAGAGCCTGTACGAAGTAAAGTGTGATAAGTGCAACCATTCCGTAATATCCGAAACGTTCCCAGAACTCCAGGAAGAAAATCATAAAAAATGATTTTGGCTGCTTTTCAGTCGCAACATTAGTTGTTGACATAAAATTTCCCCAATTTTAGTTAAAAAAACAGGCAGATAGTTCTATGAAATCATAGAAAAATGCTTTTCTTTTTTGTCCACATTTTATTTTTGTCCTATCGCCAGAAGATGACATAAATTAAACTATATTAAATATTTGTCAAGTTTTTTAAAATAAATTTCTTAAAGGATTGAAATTTTGTGAATCTAATTTATATCATAAAACTTCAGTTAATTTTTTATTATTCAGATACATTTTTTATAAAAAACCATTCCTTATATTAAAAAAATATGATGTTACTATTTATAATTAACTTAACATTAAAATTTTTATAAAGATTACTTAGTGCTGTAAAAATATAAAATCTAAGCTGAAACGATTCTTAAATTAAGGAAATTAAGTCATCAACAAGAAAAGTAAGAAATGATTAAAAAACAAAAACAGCATAATAAAGATTTTCTGGTATTTGAAAATATATCAAAAAGTTTTGGATCTCAGAAAGTTTTGAATAACGTAAATCTTACAATCCCTAAAGGTGAGGTTTTTACTCTACTGGGGCCTAGCGGATGTGGAAAAACCACCCTTTTAAGAATATGTGCAGGTTTTGAGACTCCGGATACAGGTAGAGTTTTATTAAATGGAGTTGATATAACAGAGTTGCCTCCTAATCGAAGGCAGGTGAATACTGTATTTCAGAATTATGCTCTCTTTCCGAATATGACAGTCGAAGAAAACATTGCTTTTGGACCTAAGCTCAGCAAATGGTCCCCAAAAAAAATAGAGAAAGAGATAGATTTTTTTCTTGATTTGATCCAGATGTCCTCTCATAGAGATAAAAAACCGAATCAGCTTAGCGGAGGGCAGAAACAGAGAGTAGCTATTGCAAGAGCTTTAATTAATAAACCTTTAGTTCTTGCCCTGGATGAACCTCTGGCCGCTTTGGATTTAAAACTGAGGCAGCGAATGCTGGTGGAACTGGATGATATCCACGATCAAATCGGTACTACTTTTTTATTTGTTACACACGACCAAAGCGAGGCTATGAGTATCAGCAATCAAATAGCAGTTATGGATGATGGTAAAATAAGGCAGATTGGTTCGCCTATTGAAATATATGAAGCACCGAAAACCAGTTTTGTTGCTGCATTTATAGGTGATACTAATTTTTTTGAAGGAATTGTGACAAAAGTCTTTGATGAGGAATTTAGTAAAATAACTGTTGACGGATTTCCTGATATACTTATTTATAATGATAAAAAAGTAAAAAAAGGCAGTGAAGTTTATTTAAGCGTCAGACCGGAAAAAATTAATATTACCAGGAATAAACCTACAGATAAAAATCCATGGCTTAATAACATAAAAGGGATAGTTGAAGATGTTGTCTATTTAGGACCGCAAACTAAATTCTGGGTAAAAGTTGGAGATTTTCGCATAGCTGTATATAAACAGCATAAAACATATTTACTGGATGAAAAACCGATAATATGGGAAGATGAAGTCTGGCTTTCATGGAATGCTGAATACGGATATCTGTTGGATAAATATACAGAAGATGATCTGGATTTTCTATCAATGCCGACGTGAAGTATTTCAGATTTTAGACTGAATACCAAAGTAATTAACTCTTTGAATGAATAATGCTGTTTATTTTTGAGGTGATAATGGAGTTTAATGCATAAATTTTTTTAGTGAAGCAATAAAGTTATGAATAAAAATAAGATAGTAAATAATAAAATTAAAATTAGCCTTGGGGAAATTATTGTATCCATCCCGCCTTTTGGGTGGATGATAATTTTTTTTCTTATACCTGCTGCAATTGTGATTACTACATCATTTAAGCCAGCAGGAATTTATGGCGGAGTATCACCTGGATGGACTTTAAATAATTATAAAAACCTCCTTGACCCAAGCTATTTGACTGTAATTTGGAGAACTGTTTGGGTTTCTTTTTTTGCAACGGCACTCTGTCTTCTAGTTGCAACACCTACTGCTTACTATATGTCTCGCTTATCTCCTAAATGGAGACAGACAATGATGTTTTTGATTATTGTTCCTTTCTGGACAAATTTTTTAGTCAGAATATTTGCATGGAAACTGTTTTTGAACCCAGAAGGAATTTTCCAGCATATACTGATAAAAATGGGATTGGCATCTGTAAATACTATGCTTCTATATAATACTGGGACAGTCATTCTTGTTATGATTTATACTTACATACCTTTTGCCATTCTACCAATATACGCGGCAGCTGAAAAATTTGACTTTAACTTAATTGAAGCTGCGCATGATTTAGGAGCAGGGAGATTTAGAGCATTTTGTAAAATATTTTTACCAGGTATTTCAAAAGGTCTGAAAACAGCTGCATTTATGGTTTTGATACCTTGTTTAGGCTCTTATGTTATTCCTGATATCGTAGGGGGGACAGGGAGTGATATGATAGGTAATATTATTGCTTCAAGAGTATTCGTTGCCAGAAATATTCCCATGTCGGCTACATGGTCAAGTTTACTTATTCTTATAGTTATGCTGCCGTTAGGCATGCTGCTGACTGTCAGAATTTTAAGACAGCGGAAACAGTTAAAATAGGATAGGCAATATGAGATATAAAAGTAAATTCAGTTTATATGTAATGATATTAGTCCTGATCTTTTTGTATTTACCGCTGATCATTATGGCTGTCAACTCATTTAACAGTTCTAGATTCGGAGTTGACTGGAACGGCTTTACTTTCAAGTGGTATCTACTTTTATTTAAAGATTACAGGATGCTGCAGACGTTGTTGCGATCCCTTATAATCGGTTCAACTGCTATGGTATCTTCTATGATACTTGGTACAATCGCGGCATTTACAATTCATCATTTCAGAAGCAAATTACAGTTTTTTCAGCTGGGAGTAATGTATTCTCAACTTGGTATTCCTGATGTTCTTATGGGGATCAGCCTTCTACTTTTCTTTATTTTAATGAATTTTAAACTTGGTCTGTTCACAATATACATTGCTCATGTAACTTTTTGCTTAGGGTATGTAACTCTGGTAGTTCTTGGAAGACTGCAGGATTTTGATTATTCTGTTGTGGAAGCAGCCAAAGATCTAGGTGCAGGGTGGTTTGTTATTTTTAGAAAAATATTGATTCCATTTATGATGCCCGGGATTATAGCAGGCGGTTTACTGGCATTTACTCTTTCAATTGATGATTTTGTAATTACATTTTTTGTAACGGGACCTGGATCATCAACGCTTCCTATTTACATATACAGCATGATAAAGCATGGAACTCCAATCATTATTAATGCACTTTCAGTTATATTTTTAGTTGTAACATTTATACTTGTTTTTATATCACAGAAACTTCTTGTAAGAGGAGGCAATAAATGAAAAAAATAATCAGTTTTGTGTTATTGTTGATTGCTATATTAAGTTTGACTTCCTGCAGCGACGGCAAAAGAACGCTTTATATATATAATTGGTCTGATTATATAGCGCCGGATCTTCTAACTAAATTTCAGAATAAATATAACTGTAATGTTGTAATAGACTATTTTGATTCCAACGAAGCAATGTATGCTAAAATAGAAGTAAGCAATTCAGGATACGATATTATTTTTCCGTCAAGCTATATGGCTGATATTATGAGAAGACAGCATTTGATTAGAAAGCTGGATAAATCTAAGATTCCTAATATCAAATATGTGGACAGGATCTATACTGATAAAACAGCTGATCCGAATATGAACTACAGTGTTCCTTATATGATTTCGCTGTCGGGTATAGCTTATGACAAAAGAGTTGTAAAAAATATAAAACCGACATGGGGAGTATTTGGAGATAAAAAATATGCAGGTAGAATGACTATGTTTGATGATATGAGAGAGGCCATTGGGGCAGCTTTGAAATACCTTGGCTACAGTTATAACTCTACAAATGATGCCCAGCTGGAGCAGGCCAAAGAATTGATGCTTAAATGGAAGAAGAATTTAGCCGCATATCAGGTAGATGAAGCTAAAACAAGTTTAGGTGCCGGTATTTTATTAGTTATACAGGCATATAACGGTGATATTTACCAAATGCTTCCTGATTCGCCTCAGCTTGGATTTGTATATCCTGAAGAGGGGACTTCCATAGGGCTTGACACTATGGTCATTCCTTCAGATTCTAAAAATACAGATTTAGCCTATAAGTTTATCAACTTCATGTATGAACCGAAAAATAGTATTGACAATATGAAATATGTTTTCTACCTCTGTCCAAACAGGAAAGCTATGAAAATGCTTGATAAAAACTTCCTTTCTGAAATTACTCTGCCAAAAGAGCTTTTTAAAAAAAGTGAAGTTATTCATAACCTTGGACGCTATAATGAAAAATACGTTAAAATCTGGGATGAAATAAAAATAGAATAAAATTTATTAATTCATAATTTAAAATCTGAACTCAATAGAACAGTCCTGAATTTCCTCCAGTATGAATAAATAAAATATTATCATTTTTATTAAACAATCTATTTTTTGCATAGTATATTAATCCTGCTGCTGCTTTGGCTGTATAAACATCATCGAGCAGAATACCTTCAGTAGTGGCAAATAGTTTTGCTGCATCAATTCCTTCCTGTGAACTGATAGAATAGCCAGGCCCAAGGAATCTGTCATCAACAATTATATTGGATTTATCATAAGTGATATTAAGCATATCAGCTGTAGATTGGGTTAGTTTATGAACTCTTTCTATTTGAATATTAGATTTCTGAGATACAGCAATTCCGATAATTTCACTTTCATATTCACTGATAATATTTCCTAATACAAGCCCCGCCTGTGTGGCAGTTGACCCGCATGGGTGAAATATTTTATTAAAGCGGATATTGGTAGTTTTTGTAAATTCTACTATTTCGTTGAATGCGTCCAGATAACCGAGCGAACCTATATTATCACTTCCTCCGGGATGAAGTTCATAAATATGCCTTCCCTGACTTTTTAGATCTTTTAGTACTCTGTTGTATTCAGTACTTACAGCGTCAACTTTTGATTTGGAAGTATAATATAAATTTGCATCCAATTGTTTGAATAAAGCCTGACTTGCTCTGTTCTGATCATTTTCGCCGCCTGCCACTATTACATGTACATCAAGACCGTAAACTTTACCAGCTGCAGCCGTATTTCTGCTGAAACTGCTTGCAGCTGTCGTGATAAGAGTGTCTGCATTTCTGGATAGAGCATCACCAATCAGGTAATCAAGTTTTCTGTTTTTGTTTCCCCCTATATTAAAACCAGTTAAATCTTCTCTTTTAATATATATATTATGTCCAAGAATGGAAGATAGGCGTTTAAGCTTGTGAAGTGGAGTCGGAGCAATTGAAATATCTGCTTTAGAATATTCGGTTAATATCTTTTCAATTTCGGTACTTTTATCATCCATATTTAATATACTCCCTGCTATAATTAAATTTTTTTAATTTGTAATATTGAAAAAAATTTTAAGTTTCCCATTTAAGTAGATCTGCTCCATAGGGTCTTGGCCCTATTTGAATTTTAGATTTTAGTTTTGACAGTTTAGCTGCCGGTGCCGGACATAAAAGTTTACCGTAAACTGTATCATATTCGTTCAGTTTTAAATCTTTTGGATTAGAATCATTAATGGGTAAATTTCTCAATAATTTCCTGTTTTTAATCAGTCCCAACTCCTGCGTCCACATGGCTGAACGCGCCAATGATACTTTTACATGGTAACTGCCGCCTTCCTTTGCTCTTTTTAAAAGTGCAGCTATCATTCCTGCTGAAGCTAAATAACCTGTAAGCAGATCGCATAAATAATAAGTAGGAACCAGCTTGGGGTTGTCGATAGAGCCTTCATTTACGGAAATTCCCGTAGCTGTTTGACCTATATGTTCGAACCCTCCTCTGTTTTGCCAAGGTCCTCCGTGTCCGTAACAGTTGGCAGACATATATATAATTCCTGATTTACTGTTTTTAGCCAATGTTTCAGGAGTTAATCCGAATTTTTCTACGACGGTTGAACGCCACGATTGTGCAAAAATATCAGCTTCAGCACTAAAATTTAAAAACCGTTCTATATCGCTTTGCTGATTAAAATCAATGAATGCATTTTTCTTTCCCTGATTAACGGTAAGATTTACAATATCGGGATCGAGATAAGATGGGGAACTGACATGGACCACATCGGCACCATATTCGGCTAATCCCATTGTACTTCTAGGTCCGGCAAGTACATGGGTAAAATCTACTGTTTTAATTCCAGATAAAGGATGTTTCCCATTTGTAAACGGAATTTTTGGACCGTCATTTATTTTAGTTATTTCAACAACAGGAACATTCGATAGATATTTACCCTGTGGATGGTTTCCCCATTCTTCTTTCGTTCTTGCGACTGCTCCGAGCATATTTTTACAAGATAGAGCATCTTCTAATTCATATGAGTTCCATTTAGCTACAGCTTTAGCTACTGATTCATAATAATTATTACAATTGAAAAAATTTAGAATTCCATCTTTAAGTTTAGGATATGGTGGACCTGAACAGAGATGAATCCATCTTCCATCTTTGCATTTATAAAAACCTGTTGTTGGTTCTGTGTAAAGTTTGACACTCCTTTTATATCCATTAGTCCATATGAAATGTACTGTGTGTAGTGAATGCAATGCATCATGAATATCAATGTTTATATCCTGATTAATTCCTGTTTTGCAGTTCCAGACGGCAGCAACAGCTGCAGCATGTGATAGCAATGCAATGGATGCGGCTTCTCCTAATTTATGCGGACTCTGAATTATAGGATCTGATCCGATAATTTTAAAGTTTCCGTTGAAATATTCATTTATGCCGAGAAGCGACAGTAGGTTATCTAGATGTTTGTTCTTCATATCCATATTAAAAATAGTTATTTATTGCACAAAAATACATGTGATATTTAATATAAAATATACTGATTTTGTTAAAAAAAATCTAAAATACATTTAAATATAGCATAGCTTATTTTTCTTTAGAAATATTTTAAAAATATTATTGCAGTCATTTTTTTTTATTGTTATAATACTAACAATTACTGAATATATAATTTCTCAAGTAAATTTGGCAATGATTGCTTTTTATATAAATATTTTTCTTCAAGTAAGTCTTTTTTATTCACTTTTCAATTACCTTTTACGGGGATTTTTATGCCTTATTATATATCTGAACAAAACCAAAATTTTATTTTTACTTTTAATGGCTATTTGGATGATAAAATTTGCATTCAGCTTCAATCACAAATACTTACAGCTCTTAAAGGAGCTAAAAATATAATATTTGATTTATTAAATGTTGATCATATTTCAAGTATGTTTATCCACGTCTGCAATTTGGCCATCAATAATGTTAAAGCTGAAAATTTTAATATTATAAACCCTTCTCCCAATGTATTAAAAGTTATTAGTACAGCCGGAATAAGGTGCGACTAATATATTTTAGTCCGAATATTTTCTTGAGAAATTATATTCAATACTCAGTAAAACTACATAACGTTTATTAGAAATACATTATAAAAAGATAATAAACTCCTGCAGTTAAAATGGTTAAAGGTATACCTATTAAAGAAAAAGTTATGGTTCTGAATGGATAAATTCCGTTTTTTTCTGAATTCTGAATAATAATAATAGTACTGGCTGCACCCAGAATATAAATATTCCCTGCAATTGTACTTGATGCAGCTAATGCCATATAGTGCATCGTATTTGCCCCAGTATGAGCAAGTATGGGTAGATATAGAGTAACCAGAGGTACATTTGACATAAGCTGGCTCAAAGTGATACTGATAATAAATATTGAAGGCATACTGCTGATATTGATATGTGAATTTTTAATTAAATATTGGAAAAAACCGGAGTCCCAGACATTCTGCATTAAAATAAACATTGCAATAAAAAAAATCACTGTTCCCCAATCCATTGATTTTATGTTCTTAAACCTTTTTTTTCCAAAAATCAAAACTGGAACAGCTGAGATTATTGATATCGTTCCAAACTCAAGATTAAATTGATTGCTTTGTAAAGTGCTGAGGATTATTTTTGTTGCTATTAGAGTTATAAAAATGGTAATTGATATTATTATTACAGAGGAACTTCTATAGCATAATTTTGTCTTTTCCTGAAAAGCTACCAGTTTTGAATTAAGCTCTTTTTTACATAGAATTGATATCATATAGTATACAATAGTGAGACATATTATGGTTGGAATCGCAAGGTTTTTAAGGAAAGTCCAGAATTGAGGATCGATATGACTTTGTGATGCAATTAGAAGGTTTTGGGGATTTCCTATAGGACTCATTACACTGCCTATTGTTATAGAAAAGGCAAGAGCCAGCATAAAAGGAGTAATTAATTGTCTATTATTTTTACATAATTTTAATATTATAGGTACTCCGAGAATAGCAGTTGTATCATTTAAAGCAATAGCTGAGATACTGCCGAGGACAAATACTATGATAAAAAGTATTTGTTTAGGTTCTTTAAATTTGGAAAATAAACTAGTTGTAACTTTACTTAAAAAGCCTGAAGATTCAGCTGCTTCAACAATGAAAAATATTCCTATAAGGTAAAATATTACATCCCATTTTATTGAATTTAAGGTATGTGTAAAAGAAAATCTAACATATAGAAGAGATATTAATGCCCCAATGCTCATTATAACCCATACAGGTATTCTGAATGGGAAGCATTTTCTAAAGCATATAACTAATGAAACAGTTATTAAAATTATCAATTGTAAATACATGATAAAATTCCTATTCGAAACGAGTTACATAATTTTTTGTTTCAGGTATAAAAATTGAGAATACAAGCAGCCCTATGAAAGCAATAACTGCCAAAACTAAAAATGCGGTATCAAAACTAAAACTTGATGCAATCCAGCCGCCAACTGTATTACTGCAAGAAGCACCTATCCCCATTATAGTCCCAACTATTCCTAAACTCATATTATATCTCCCTGATGACTTTGTAAGGTCGGCTATAACAATAAGCATAACTACTCCGAAAATTCCGTTGGCAATGCCATCGAGTATCTGCACAGTGATGAGCAAAATAGGATTTACACTCAAAGTAAAAAGAACTCCCCTTATTGGAAGAATAATAAAAGCGATTAAAAATAGTGGCTTACGTCCCCAGGAATCAGCTTTTTTTGAAACAAGCAGTGCCATAGGTATCATTGATATCTGTGCGGCTATTATACAGGCAGACATGAAGATACTGCTTAGGTTCTCATTATTAGTTGCCAGTTTTTCACCTACTAAAGGCAGCATAGCACCATTTGCAAGATGAAAAAGAAGTAGAGAAATACTTAAAATAAATAAAAGAGGGCATTTTGAAAAAAGTTCAATGATAGACGCTTTATGTTCTTCTTTATGTTCTTCTGTAAAACCTCTGGCCAATCTGTAGTCAATATCTGAACTTTTAATTTTGAAAAGAAAAAATATACTTATCAAGCTTGTTGCAATGACAAGAGTAAATACTATTTTTATACCATATAATTGACCAATCAAGCCGGCCAACAGTGCAGCTACTACATTCCCTGCATGATTATAGGCACTGGTTTTTCCAGCAAGATGCGGAAATTCTTTTGGGCCGCAGAGTCCGAGCGTTATCGATGCAATCGCTGGACCAATAAATACCGCTGAAATTCCTATTAATATTTTAAGACATAATATTTCTGAAAATAATCCTTCAGAATATATTATCATTAGGGTTGATAAAGCTATGATACCTACTGGTAAAGCTATTATCAGTCTTTTAAATTTACACCAGTCAATAAAAGCACCGGCAGGTGTTTGCAGTATGAGTCCAGCAATGCCTGAAGCAGTTAGGATAATTCCTATATCTTTAGATGACCAATGTAGAGATGTCATAAGATATATTGCAAGAAATGGCGCAAGGCCGTCAGGAATATCAGCTGAAAAAAAATTCAGCCATTTAAGAGATCTTACAGAACCTGTTTTATTCATGGAATTTTTTCTGTACTTAGTTTTTTATTATTTTAGATATTCTGAATGGTAATAACATAAAAATGGTAAATTGATAGCATATCCTTAGGGAGCATTAATGCCAATTAAATAAAATATACGCTTTGTAAAAATATTGTATCCTTTTTAAAAAATATTTCTAGGAATAATAAATCAGTCATCAATTTTTGACATTTTTGATTATTTGTGTTCGAATCAGGTGTAAACTCTGTTTGGTTTTATTAAATAAACCAATTGTTCTTAGTATGGAAGATATGATATTACAGATTGCTGAAATATAGATAAATTCAGTTGAATACGTATCCTGATAACTATATTGTAATTTTAGTTTTGGCTCTATTAATTAAATTCTGAGAGGAAGTGTGTATTGTTATGGATATTACAAATAATAGCAGTTTATTGTTTTCTCAAACAAATATAAGCAATATCAATTTTAAAAATCATCTATTCTGTTCTGCCACATGGAGAAATTTAGCAAGTAATGAAAATTTAATAACGGAAGATTATATAGAGGAATATAGAAAACTTGCATATGGTGGAACCGGTTTAATTTTTTCCGGTGGTATGTTAGTTTCTGACAATAAAACCTTGAATGGCTTTATTGGTATTTATAAGGATTCATTTGTAGAAGATTTTAAACCATTTGTTAAAATGATTCATTCCTATTCGACTAATATTGTGGCACAATTGGCATGCATATCCGGTATTTTTAGAAATTGCAATATCGTTGGAAAAGATGTGTATGGGGCAGGAGAAATTGCTTATACTATGGATGATGAAGTTAATATAATGACTAAGGATGATATTTCCTCTTTAGTAAAAGCTTACAAAGATGCAGCTGTAACTGCCCGCCGTGCTGGTTTTGACGGTGTGCAGATTCATTCTGCGCATGCTTATGTACAAAGCAGCTTTCTTTCTTCTGTATATAACAAAAGAACAGATGAATATGGCGGATCTATAGAGAATAGAGCAAGGCTGCTGTTCGAAATAGTAAATAGTGTAAGAGCAGCAACAGAAAAACATTTCCCTATATTTGTTAAGATTAATTGTTCGGACTTTCTTGATAATGGTTTTACTGTTGATGAGTGTATATATGTTTGTGAAAAATTAGCTGAACTGGGTGTTTGCATGGTTGAACTCAGTGGTGGGAATAAAGAAAACAAAGACGAAAGTTGGTATCGGGTTAAGATAACAAATAAAAATGATGAGTCATACTTTAGGAACGAAGCTAAAAAAATTGCTGAAAAAATTGATATTCCAGTAATACTGGTCGGCGGGAATAGGAGTATAGATGTTATGAATCAAATAGCAGAAGAATCTAAAGTTAAGTTTTTCTCTTTATCAAGACCACTTCTCAGAGAACCTGATCTGATTAATAAATGGTCCAATAATCCAAACATAAAACCAAAATGTATTTCATGCAACAGATGCTGGGCGAATGAAGGTAACTTATGTGTTTTTAATAGATAGTTGAACCAGCCTTGAAAAGAAAATAGTATAGCTATTTTAAATTTGTCAAGAAGCTGGGTCGTTTAGAAAGCTATAATAACTTTTGTTTGTATAGATTGCAGCCAATGGATTATGTCCTAAGAGTCTATCTTTTACAGCAAATACAGTAGTCATAGCATTACAATGCTTTAAAAATAAAGAGTCATGCCCTACACATAGTCCCATCATAATGTTGAAATCAGTTTTTGCATCATTTAAAATTTCAGCCTGCATGACGGGATTGCACATCGGCTCAAATTTTTCTGGGTGGATTTTTTGACATTCCTGAATATCGATATTTTCTTTTGGTATTCTACCTGTTTTACATATAATGGAAATTACAGTGAAACCGTTATCTTTTAATATTTTGTCAACAACTTTAGCTTCCTGAGACAACCCTATACAAAAACATAAACCAAGCTTCTTATACTTCATTTTTTTAGCAAATTCAACAATTTCCTACATTCTGGATTTTGACGGTATTACTTTTTCCGTAGTTTCGGCATGGATATAACCTTCACCTTCCTGAACTGCTGACTGTTTAGCAAATTCATGGATATCAGATTTTTCATATTCTTTTAAGCTTTTCTTCAAAAGAGAATCCTCATCTTTAGAGGGGCAGAACGGTAAGCTTTTACCTTTTATATTTCTGCATAACTTGTCGCCTGCCTTGAAAGGACAAGCAGCACAATTTGAATGTTCATTATTCATTGTATGTTGTCTCTATTTTAATCTATTAATTCAATTTTATCTGAACTCATTATTTTAATACCTTTCAGTGACATGTCTTCTATTGCTTTGCCAATAGACCCTTTAGGGTTATCTATACCTCTGCATCCGTCAAGAACTACATTTGTTTTATAACCTAAGTTCTTTGCATCGATTGCTGTAAATTTAACGCAATAATCTGTAGCTAATCCTAGGATAAAGATTTCGTTTATAGATTTTTTTTGAAGATAGTTATGTAATCCTGTATCGCTTTTTCCGTCATTGTCAAAAAAACCGCTGTAACTATCAATATTTACATTAGTCCCTTTGTAAATAATTTTCGAAATGTTAAGTAATTTTGGATGAAACTCTGCGCCATGAGTATTTTCTACACAGTGGTCAGGCCACATTATCTGATTAACCCCGTTAATTGAAGAGGAGGAATAAATAGGTGCATTATTGTTTGATGCAAAACTATCATGTTTAGCCGGATGCCAGTCTTTTGTTGCAGCGACAAGGTGATTTTCTGTATTGAATTTATGAATTAATTTATTTGCTACCGGTACTATTTCATCACCATTTGGTACTGGCAGGGAACCTTTCGTGCAGAAATCGTTTTGTATATCAACAATCAATAAAGCTTTCATAATATATGCTTAATAACTAATAATATATTTTTGATAAATTAAAAATGTAAATATAGCTTTATTTAATATTATATAAAACCTATATACTGAATTTATTGATTATTACTATGAAACTGAATTGTCTATTAAAGATAAAAAACTCATCTCAGTTGTTCTTATTGAAATTTTAAGTACAGTCAAGGCATCCATCAGATCATTATTGAATAGGATTTTATCGCTATTTAACATTGTACAAATTTAAAATCAACTGTACAAATTTTCTGAATCCTGTATAAAAAGGTTCAGTTTCCATATATTCATTCACTGTGTGAACATTATCCCCATTAGTTAACCCGATACATATTGAAGGTATACCTAATGATAAAGGTAAATTGGCATCAGTGCTTGCTGGTGCAAGATCAGGTTCAATACAAAAATCTTTATATATTTTTTTTGCTATAATTAATAATGGATCATTAGGTTTAAGTTCACCTGATGATCTGTTGCCGGTTATTTCAAAAGACAATGTTGAATTATCTGAAGCAAAAGAACTAAAGATATTTTCAACTTGTTTTATTAAATCATTTAGAGCCGGTTGCGAATCAGAACGAAGTTCAAGAGACATTGAAGCATTTTCTGCAATTCCATTGACAGATAAGCCTCCTTCAATTATTCCAATATTGAAAGTGGTTTTAGGTATTTTACTCAAGTTTAACCTAGTTAATTTTTCCCCTAATTTTATTAATAGATGTATTGCACTTTCCCGACCGAAGTTTTCCCAGCCATGACCTCCAGGAGATTTTACTGATATTTTATATCGCCGTGAACAAACACCTTTATATGTCAACATATCAGAATTTCCGCCTTCAAGAACTATAACTTTAGAAACTTTATTTTTAAGTTTATCCATTACTTTTTTAATCCCTTTCAGATCTCCCAAACCTTCTTCACATGAATTTGCAACAATAAAGAGATCTCCTGGAAGGGCAATATTATGTTTATTTAATATCTTTTGCAGTCCGATCAAGCTTGCTACAGCAATTGAGTTATCCAGAATGCCGGGACCGTATATTCTGCTATTATCATTTTTGACAGTTAAATCAGTTTCTATAGGAAATACGGTATCTAAATGTGCGGAAACTAATATTGCTTCTCCATTACATCCAGATCTGCAAGAGTATACATTGTTGGCTGAGTCAATACTGACATCCTCCAGTCCGCTTTCTAAGAAACTTTGTTTAACATATTCTGCACGTTTCTTTTCGTGAAATGTAGGAGCAGCTATCTGCTGAATCTTAATGCTTTCTTCAAGGATTTTATTAATAAATTTTTTGTCGATGTTCATTTTTGGAATCCTTTCAAATTAAACGCGGGTTAAATATGCATATATTTATTCTGCTTTCCATTCAAGTATTAATTCCGGTAAATTTTCATGACCGGATACATCTGTTCCGTTATTTTCTTTGGTTTTTTTTCTGAACCATTTTTCAAATTCTCCCTCCAAAGTTAAAAATTGCCTTAGAAACGTATCGTCTTCTGCTTTTGTATAGACAACTACTCTGTCTCCTGCATTGGATCGCTGAAGATACCAGTTTTCTTTTAAAACTCCAATTTGTGCATGGAGCTTTGTCAATCCTTCTTTTTTAGTAGTTGAGCACTCTCTGGCGAATTCTAAAAAAGCGTTAGTTCTGTCCGGCAATATTGGAAAAGTGTATGCAAATTCTTTCATATTATTTCTCCGTTATTTAAGTACAATTGTCTAGTCTGTAATATTATTTATTTTTTTATAAGTATCATTAGACTGAAATCGCAAATGCCTTGTTGTTTTTTCTGACCAAGTATAAGTTTTTTTCTTATTGTTGAGCTTTCTGATAAGTTTGGAATCGGATTCGTATGATTACTGAATAAATTTTTTAATGATTTCATGATTTTTACCTATTATATTTGATTTTGTTTTGAATAATCATTCACTTTTTTATTCTGCGAATTTAGTTAACACTATTCAAAATACTTTTGAATAATATTATTTCACTTGGAATTAAAGTATAAAAACTGTATTAAACTAGACTAATGTCTATAAAAAGGTTATACTAGTAAAGTTGACAGGACATAAGTCTAGGAATTAGCCTGTTTTGAAGATAGAGGTGATATATGTTTTATAAAGATGAATTCAAAAACCTTAGAGTGCAGAAAAAAATAGCTCGCGCTGCATTGGCAAGAGAGATTGGGAAGTCTGATAAAACATTAATGCGCTGGGAAGAAGGGATTAATGTTCCAACAGAATATAATATAAGAATTTTAGCTAAAGTTATAGGAGTTGCTGTAAATGAAATTTCTGACTTGTCTGATAAGGTGGAAAATACTCCTCTTTATTATAAAAAACTAAGTGCGCTTGATAAGGCTATTTATGATATTTCTGATAAAACAGAAACTGAAAAGCAACAGATATTAATTCAGCTGCAAAAGCAGGTTGAAGTTCTGACATGGGAATCCAGAAACCTAGAAAATGATAAAATATATATGTCAGAGTTAGTTAATTCATTTAACTTTTTTGTATATGCAAAAGATAAGCAGTTACGATTTCTCTACATAAATAATTATTTTGCTTCGTATTTTAATCTTACACAGAAAAGTATAATTTATGGCAAAAGAAACAGTGAAATATGGAGTACTGGAACTGGAAACGCCTGGAATGAGTTGACTGCGCTTGAAAAGCAGGTTAAGGAAACCGGGCAGGCTGTGACAGATGCCAAAATCCCCATTTATAGCTCCACTTCTATAAAAGGAACTGGCTTAGCTTCAATAAAACCCTTACTAGATGGAGCTAAAAAAGTAACAGGAATAACAGGAATCATATTAGATATTACATCAGATGAGCTGGGGAAAGAAAAATATTTTTATATGGAATCAGTTTTGAATAAACTTGATCATGTGATATGGATATTTAAATTTAAGCCATTTGAGCATTATCTTTATATAAACGATGCCTTTCAAAAAATTTTTAATATAAGTAAACATGAAATGTATTCTAAACTTGATAGATGGCTGGATTTTGTAATAAAAGAAGATCGTAAAATAATAAAAGAAGCAGTAAGGCCTGATTACTATGATTTTGTATATAGGATAAAAAGAAATGATGGGAAAATACGAAAACTGCACCACTATATTTATAATGATAAAATTAATGACGATGAAGTCAGCTTTGGTATCATAAGAGATATTACCGGTCAGAAAATAACTTCTGAGCAAAATGAATACGATAAAAAAACCGCATATGAAAAAGGCGTCAATGACGGAAAAATTGAAATAATAAAATCACTGAGAAAATCCGGCGTTAATTTTGATTATAATTTATAAATCACAGGTTAATTTATCTCCGTAAACACTATGCCAATCTTTATCAAACTGATCAATACTCCAGTCTGTTAATGGGTGAAATAAAAGTCTTTCGAATGTGCTAGGGTTTACAGTAACAGATTTTGCTCCGTTTAATATTGTTTCGTGAACCTGTCTGACATTTTTAAAAGAAGCTCCTAATATTTTAGCATCATTTATACCGCCTACTTCCAATAGTTTTACTATTTCAGCAACAATTTTAATTCCATCATTACATATATCATCAGCTCTGTTAATATAAGGTGCCAAGTACTCAGCTCCTGCCTCAGCAGCCATCAATGCCTGCTGTGAAGTTAAAATAGCAGTTGCAGTAGTGCATATACCTTTTTCTTTCAAAATTTTAATAGCTTTAATGCCTTCAGGAAAAACGGGTATTTTTATAAAAAGGTTTCCGCCTAAGTTATTATTTATATATTCAGCTTCTTTTACAATCAGATCAGCTGTTTTACCGACGGCCTGTGCATGGATCATTTTTCCATCTCCGATGATATTTCTAATATTAGTCAATATTTCAAAGAAAGGTTTATTTTCCTTTGCTATGATGCTCGGATTAGTAGTTACGCCGGAAATAGGATATAAATCATTTCCTCTTTTTATTGCTTCTACATTAGCAGTATCTAACATATATATCATTTTAAATTCTCCAGTTCTGTATATAAAAAAATTATTGTTTTTAGCCTAACGTTATATATTTTTAGAAGATTAAAGTTTATTCGCTTCGAACATTTCACCGTCAACAAATACCTTTTCAGGAACAAAGTCATCATCCAATATATTGATATCAGCGGAATAGCCGATTTCTATTTTTCCTAAACCTTCAATACCCAAACTTTTAGCCTGGTTGTAAGAAGTTGTTTTTATGAGTTGATGAAGTGGCAGTCCTGTGATATCATAGATATTTTTTAAACCGGAGTTATACTTTAATGTACTGGCTGCTAAAGTGCCTGACGATGTATATGCCGCTGTATTATTGACTGCAACTACCTGTCCACCAAAATTATAAATTCCAATTGAAAGCCATGTGGCAGCCATTGCATCTGTGATTAGCATAATTTTATCTATATTCTTTAATTTAAATGTTAATTTTATCATGTCAGAGCAAAGGAAAACTGTATCACAAATCATTTCGATATATGTTTCATCATCGGAAAACCCAGCTCCCACCATCCCAATTTCTCTATGATGCAGAGGAGTCATTCTATTGCAGAAATGAGTTAAATTTACCAAACCTACATTTTTTGTTTTTTTAAAGTCATTATAAGTAGCTTCAGTATGAGTGCAGGAAGGTGTGATTTTTAATGTTAAAAGCTCTTTCACAAACTCAACAGCATTTTCGATATCCGGAGAAAGAGTTAATTTTAAGATTTTCGTAAGGTCATTAATTTGTTTAACTTCATTTATATTTCCAGGTCTGACATATTTAGGGTTTTGGGATCCTAATGCCTGCGAGTTGATATATGGTCCTTCAAGGTGCATACCTAGAGATTTTGCATATATTCTGTTTGTCCTATATCTCTCTACTGCTTCTGCCGATTTTATTATCTCTGTCTGCGGCATTGTCATTGTAGTAGGTAAAAAACTGGTAACACCTTCCTTCAATTTACATTTGGCAATAGTTGTAATTGCTTTTTCTGTTCCATCCATAACATCTGAGCCGCCCCCTCCATGTACATGAATGTCGATAAAACCTGGAACTGTCATCCTTCCTTTTGCATCAATAACTCTATCAAATGATCCGGTAGTTTTATTATTTAGAATAATATCAGTTATTTTAGTTTTATTGATTACAATGGAAGCATTTTTAATATCAATTCCAGGTGATATTATTCTTGCATTTTTTATTAAAGTTTTCATACTGATTCTCCCTGTTTATTACAATATGTACTGTAGGCTATTATATTTATCCGCCTATTGTTATTTTTATATCATGTGAAATTGCACTATTTTTTATTCTTTCGATTTCTGCTTCAGTCAATGGTGTCAGGTGCCTAAGTTTATATTCTCTGTTTAAACAAGTATATTTCTTTGCTCCATATTGATGAAAATTCAATATATCAACCTGTTTTACGGATCTAAGTTTTTTAATAAAATTAAATCTCATATCTATATCTTTATGCGAGTCTGTATACTCTGGAACTATGACCATTCTTATATCCATGGGAATATTTAGTTCAGATATTTTCTCCGCATTTTTTAATACCAGTTTGTTATCGACACCGGTAAACTTTTTATGAAGTTCTCTGTTAAATATTTTTATATCATAAAGAACAAGATCAAAATACGGTAGAATTTTCTCTAAGTTCTTCCATGGTACAAAGCCTGAAGTATCCAATGTCAGGTGAATGTTTTGTCTTTTTAGTTTTTTTGCGACTTTGCAAATAAAATCACCCTGTAATGCAGGTTCACCACCGGAAAAAGTTACTCCGCCACCTGATGTATCATAGAAAACTATATCCTTAAGAAGCTCAGTAAGCAGTTCATCTGCATCTATGAAACCTCCTACTTTTTCAAATACACTGTTTTTGCAAAGATCGGGAGTTGAACTCCATTTATTGGTGGCTATATCGCTGAGCTTATCACTCTTTTCTTTGATGCAATTTTTATCGTTGCAATGCCTGCACTTTTCTTTATATTCCATTAATTCAGGATATGGATTAATAAGTTCAGGATTAGAGCACCATATACAGTTCATATGGCACCCTTTAAAGAAGACGGTGCTTCTTATGCCTGGGCCATCCTTCGTTGAATATCTCTGTATCATAGAGATATTTCCTGATGTTTTATTATATTTCATTGTGTTGAGTCCTTTGAATTATATCATCCTGAACGGCTGGAATAAGGGATGTGAACAGAGCACAGTAACCGGCTACTCTTACCATTAAATTCGGATATTCATCTGGATGTTCTTTTGCCGCAATCAGAGTTTTTCTATCGACAATATTAAATTGTGCATGAAAATTACCAAGAATTCTGTGAGCTTCAATAAAAGAGACAAATTTATCAATATTCTCTTCTCCTGATAATAATCCAGGAGTGAACTTCATGTTAAGAAGCTGTCCCCCTGCCATACCTGAATTAGGCAGTTTTGATAAAGATTTAATAACAGCTGTAGGCCCTGTAAATCTGCCCCTCTGCACGGTGATGCCCCTTCATTTAACGGTTCGCCGGAATATCTTCCGTCAGGTGTAGCACCCACATCCATTCCTCCTGGTACGTTGGATGAGATATTAGAAGTAGACATAGTATAACCGCACCCTTTAGGGCCTTTTCCATTTCTTTCATTTTTATAGTTTGGAAGCAATGAGAGATAAGAATCATATACATCGTTTGTTATATTATCAACAAAATCTATATCGTTACCGAACTTAGGAACTTTCAAAGCCAGTCGTTGTATTTTCTGTGCATTTTCTCCCTGCCAGTTAGAATTCATTGCATCAATCAAATCTACATAAGTTACAGATTTATCATCAAATACCATTTTTTTTATGGCAGCAAATGAATCTGCAACTGTAGTTGTTCCGATAGTTGTCTGGCTGACAAAATCATATTCAGCTCCACCTTCCTTAAGAGTTTTACCTCTATCTAGACAGCAATCAATAAGTGAAGAAGCAAATGGGTCGGCATCATGAATTTTTAATGACCTGTCACAGATATAGTCACTTTCAACTGCAATATCTGTATAAAATTTTAAGAACTTTTTCCAGGAGTTGAACAGGTCTTCGAATGAATCGAATTCAACTTTGCGTTCTTTGCTTCCATTAACAGATATCAACTGAATATTACTGACCGGATCAACACCGTTATTGAGCAGAAGTTCAAATATTTTAGCAAAGTTCATATATGTCATTCCTGTTGCTCTGTGTCCCCATTTGCCAGGAATTGCAACTTCTACACATCCCATAGAAGCATAATCACGGGCTGTTATTTCATCAATTCCAATTGAAGATAAAGCTTTAATTACTGTTTCATCTGCAAACAGAGAAGGCATTCCGTATCCGTCTTTTATAAGTTCCGCCGCTCTTTGTAGAAATTTTTTAGGAGTTTTTTCCCAATATCTGGCTGACAGATTAGGTTCTGGAAACCTGCAGTTACTCATTGCATCTAAGCAGATATAAGATATTTCATTGGTTCCATCAGTACAGTCTTTTTTCATTCCTCCTATCATTAAATTTGAATATAGAGGATAGCCAACTCCAAACTCTGTATGCCCCCAGGGTCTAACTTTATTTAGACTATTCAACTTGATAAAAAATAATGAAACAATTTCTACAGCATCATTGTGACTAAATCTTTTTTTAAGAATGTCCTCTTTATAGAAAGGATATATATATTGATCAAAGCGTCCAAATGAAAAAGAATGACCATTACTTTCAATCATCATGATAAGATGTGTAAAATATACAATTTGTACAGCTTCATGAAATGATCCAGGTTTACCTTTAGCAATATTTTTACAAACTTTTGAAATGTTCAGTAACTCTGTTTTTCTTTTTGGATTTTTCTCATTTGTTGAAATCTGCAGAGCTAAAGAAGAGAATCTTAATGAAAATGTAATAGCAGCATTAAGAGCAATTATCACAGCTTTATAAAAATCAGCTTTACTTTCAGTTAATTTTTTATTCTCCAATTTTTTTTCTGCATATTTTATAAATCCTGAATAACCGTATTTGAGTATTTTTTCGTGGTTGGGAATTATATGCCCATCGCCAGACATGCTGATTCCACCCCTGTGGATAACATTTTGTTTTTCAGCCAGCATGTTTGTCTTTGTCATAGTTCTTTTTACTTCATCAAAATGAGTTTTATTTTTCCAATATCCTGCAATACTTCTTAGTTTTTCCTTAGTTTTTTCAGATATCGAAAATACATCTCCGGAACGCTTTTCGAACTGATCTAATTCTTCTATGATCCAATCATAGGAATATTCAGGGTAAACAGGAGCAGCTCTCCCAACACATGCCTGATTTCCTACAATGAGCTGTTCATCCTCAATGTAAATACTCATTTCATTAAGTATTTTATCTAATGCTCTGGCTCTTCTGATGATAATCGGTTGTCCTTCGGTTTTTTTATAAGACTGAGTAACTAGAAGAGCTCTTTCATGGCATAAACTTGGTGGTATATTCAACAGATTGTTTCTTGTAACTGTGATTCTATTATCAATCTTATTCATGATTACTTCCTTTCTTTGAGTTGTAGTACTCCATCATACATTTTTGATAACTCTATTCCTGTTCTATCTATTGATTTCAGGAAGTTTTTAAACTTTTTTAATCCATTTCTATGTATTTGCATTGCTTTCACCTTAAATTGATTATTTTTAGTTAAATACTTTGTTATTAGTAATTTGTTGACATTTCTAATGTTACCTTTCTAATAGGCAATTGCAGGTTATTTCATACATTAATCTATAGATAAAAGTGGACATATATCCCTAATTATGTTATATTTACTTGATAAATAGGACATAAGGCCACTTATTGAACTTTGAGGTATTGAGCTATGTTTTATAAAGATGAATTTAAAAAAATCAGAAAAAACAAAAAAATTACCCGTGCTGCTCTGTCAAGGCAAATAGGAAAATCTGCAAAGACTTTGATGCGTTGGGAAGTGGGAATTAATATTCCAAGTGAATATAATATCAGAAATATGGCCAAAGCAATGGGAGTATTAGTTTCTGAAATATCAGATCTTCATGAGAAATATGAAAACACTCCACTTTACTATGATAAATTAGATGCACTTGATAAGTCCATATATGACTTTGCAGGAAAAACAGAAACAGAAAAACAGCAAATATTAATAAAATTACAGAAGCAGGTAGAATTATTGTTATGGGAGTCAAGAAACCTTGATAATGCCAGAATATATATGTCAGAGTTGGTTAATTCTTTTAATTTTTTTGTATATGCTAAAGATAAACAGTTAAGATACATTTATACAAATAACTACTTTGCATCTTACTTTAATTTCCCTGATAAAAGCATTGTTTACAGGAAGAGGAACAGCGAAATTTGGGATTCAAAATATGCCTGGAATGAGTTAACTGAACTGGAACAAAAAGTAAAGGAAACTGGACAGTCAATAACAGATGTGAAGATTCCTATCTACAGCACATCTTTCATTAAAGGAACAGGGTTGGCGACAGTAAAACCTATAATAGATGAATCAAAAAAAGTTACAGGAATAATAGGAACAATAATAGATATTACCTCAGATGAACTGGCAAAGAAAAAATATTTTTATATGGAGTCCATTTTAGATAAGCTTGATCTAGTAATTTGGATACTGAAAGAAAAGCCTTATAAACACTATTTATATATAAATGATGCATTTCAAAAATTATTTAAAATTAATAAAAATGAGATGTATTCTAACATAAATAAATGGCAGGAGTTAGTTGTTAAAGAAGACAGAGAAAATGTTAAAAAAGTATTTAATACAGAGAGCAGTAAGTTCACATACAGAATTAAGAGAAATGATGGTATAGTTCGAAAACTTGAACATAACTTCTATGTGGAGAAAATTAACGATGAAGAATTCAGCTTTGGATTCATAAGAGATATTTCTGATCAGAAAATAACTGTTGAACAAAATGAATATGATAAAAGATTCGCATATGAAAAAGGGATTCTTGATCGTAATATTGAAATAGTGAAATCATTGCAAAAATCAGGTTTTAATTTTAATAAAATAACAGAATTGACTAATCTTTCTAAAAAAGAACTAATAAAAATCCTTTCTTGATGACAGACAATGGGGTTATTTGATTAGAAGTTCTTAATTGTATGAGAATGAATACATCTTTTCAATTTAATGGTATTAAAATAAAGTGTATTGACTGGCCGGTATAATTTTTATTTATGCTTGAAATTACAGTTGTGAACTTCAATTGAGTTATTGATAAAAAATAGATCAGAAATTAATTAATTTTATCTATTTTTTGTATGATGCCGGCTGTGTATGTTTTATGGTGAATTTCTTCCTTTATAACTTTTTCTTCAATGCTGATAATTTTTCCGTTCTGTAAGTTTATTTTATAACGAAGTTTTAATGGATATTGACCTTTAGCTAAAGATTTGAGTATGTATGGAAGATCCTCAGTATTGACTCGTGATTGCCATGAAGTTGGATTCATAAATAAATCCTGTTTTTTAAGTTCAAAAAGTTTTGCTATACCATCACTGACAAATAGAAATCTGTATTTAGGCAGTAATTCAGAAACCCAGGTGTACTCAGTTGAAACGTCATTAAAGAGTTTGTCTAAAACGTAATATCTGTCTTCAAGCTCTTTTTGTTCTGTAATATCGCCAGTAATTCCGAAAATTGTATTTTCTTTCCTGTTAATATATATTTTATTCCTAATCCATTTAATTGTGCCGTCAGGAAGAAATATTCTATATTCCTGTGTTATAGGAAAAGATGAGTATTTTTTTATGCTAATAGCCTTGTTTTTGTCATTATAGTGAATGACTTCTTTCCAGATGTTCTGATTATTATAGAATTCATCAGGTTCTCTTCCAAAAACAAGCAGTGATGCATTGCTGACATAGAAATAATGAGGAGAGGGCATTAGCTGTTTTATCCATACAACATCATTAAATTTATTGATAGAGTTTTCAAGAATTCCCATATTTTTATAAACATTTGTGATTGACGTTATATCTCTAATACTGCAAACCAGGCTGATTAATCTGCCATCTTTATCATTTACAGGGAATATGGATAATAGGCCTTTCTTTTTTCTGCCAAATCCTGGAATCTCTAATCTGCAGTTTGTTTTTCGTATTCCTGTTTCAAGTACTTCCTGTTCAAATCTTGTTATTTCATTAAATTCATTATGAAATATCTCATCGTTATTTTTACCCAGGAGCTCTTCATCAGATATATTAAATGCTGTCTTAAAAGCTGAATTAGTTTCAGTAAATCTAAGCTTAGTATCTTTTGTATATAAATATGTTTCTAATCTGTTAAATATTTTCCGATAATTATTGTTTTGCTGAAGAAGGTATTTATTTTCCTTGTCTGCTTTTAATAAATCACTTCTAAGAGTATCAATATATGCCTGTTTTTCTATTGAAAGCTGCTTTGAAATTTCATTATGAATTTTATTGAATTTCTTCTTTTGATCTGATATATAAATATTGCTAATAGAGGTTGAATCAGGGTTAAGATTAGATATATCATTTACAAATACGCCTAATGAACTGGCAAGTAATTTAATTTCAGGAATACTTGGAATATGATCACCGTTTTCCCATCCCCAAATTGTTCTTGGAGATTTACCTAATATTTTTCCCAGCTTAGCTTGAGATATTTTTCTTTTTTTTCTTATTTCTTTAATTTTTCTACTGTTTATAAATATAGCCATAGTTGCGAAGTTTATGTTTATTGTTTAAAAATAAGCAATAGTTGCGAAAATATATCTATATAAAAATATATTGTTATTTTGTAATTACAATTTGAAACTCTATTTTTATATATGTTAAATTAGAATTAATATAGTTTTATTAATTTAAATTTAACATATTTATTTGGATACTTTGGCGGGGAGGAGAATTGAATAAACTTAAAAGTATTTAATATATACTTGTGTTGTGTTTAAGGTTTATATTTAATATTTAGATTAATTTGATTCGCTTAAGAGTTCTTCATCAGTATCAAGTAAATTAATTGAATAAGTTAATGAAATATTTTTTTATTTACATAAAAAGTTTTAAGTTATAAAAATGGAGTAAGGTAATTATGAGTAAAGAAGATTTGACAAAAGAATTGAGTAACTTGTTAGGTGATATCAACAGTATAAATCAGCATGCAGTTACAAACACTCATGTTCATACACTGGTAAGCAGAGCTAAAGAAAATATTAGACAGGCTTTAGCAGATCTTAAATAGATTTAAAATCACTAGTTGTAATTTCAAAGCCCTCAATTTCAAACTGAGGGCTTTTTTAGTATATAGGATACTGCGAGCTTTTATTTAGAAGTTTAATTGACTTTTAAGTAATTGGAGTTTTATGTTATAACTCATTAGTTTATTGGTTTTAATAATGTTATTAATGAATCAGATTTAAGTTTTGTAAAGGATTATAAATGAAATATATAGGTGCCCATGTAAGTGCTGGAGGCGGTGTTGAAAAATCTATTGACAATGCATTAAAAATAAATGCCAGGGCATTTGCTCTTTTTGTTAAAAATCAACGACAATGGAATGCAAAACCTTTAACAGATACAAATATAAGCAAATTTAAGTCAGGGTTGGTTAAGAATAGTTATTCAACAAAATATATTCTTCCACATGCCGGTTATCTTATAAACCTTGGAAATCCTTTTCCTGAAAAAAGAGAGAAGTCTATAAACAGTTTTATTGATGAGTTAAATAGATGTAATGAATTGGGATTAGAGTGTCTGAATATTCATCCCGGAAGTCACTTGCGTGAGATAACTGAAAATGAATGTATTGATTTGATTGTGGACAGTATTGAGCAGGCACTTGATGCAGTTCCAAATATTAAAATAGTTTTAGAAAATACTGCTGGACAGGGCTCAAATATGGGATATAAATTTGAGCATTTTGCTATGATAATTGACAAATTAAAAGATAAATCAAGAATAGGTGTCTGTTTGGATACATGTCATACTTATGCAGCAGGTTACGATATCAGGGATATTTCAGGCTTTAAAGATACAATGAGCAGATTTGAAGATTTTGTAGGTATCAACTATTTAAAGGGGATTCATTTAAATGACTCAAAGGTGAAATGTGCTTCGAAAAAAGACAGGCATGAGAGCATCGGGAAAGGATATCTCGGACTGAATTTCTTTAAAATATTTATGAATGATTCAAGATTTAATAACATGCCGATAGTTCTTGAAACGATTGATGATTCTATTTGGAAAGAAGAAATCAAACTTTTATACAACATGGAAGAAGTATAGTAATTGTTAATGATAATTAGTTCCTTTATTTTTTAATGTCTTCTAAAATATTACCGAATAAATCGTAATCTTTTAGCTCAGAATTTTTATAGGTAGTGATAAGTACTGGATGAAGTTGTTGAAGTGTAGGTATTTTATTATCTGATTTAACTGAATTAATATATTCAACATAATTTTCAGGAGCATTTTCTGGATCATATATGGCGTTAAGAATACCTGCAAGCCTTATGCCAGCTTTGAAAATTTGAACTCTTGAAATATTCTGAACCATTGACTTATAAAGGGCATTTGGTTTGCTGATAACTAATTTACCGTCTTTATTGAGGGTTATTTTGTCGATGTCCAAGTTACTGAAAACGTATTTTTCGGCAATTATGTAAGAATCTATATTCCATACAATTGGATTACATACTGAATAAACAACGTTTCTAAGCTTGTTCAGTCGATTTTGAATTTTTGCCGCCTGTATAGTTATCTGCTCTTCTGCCCTTCTGTTGAGGTAAACATTATACCTGCCGAAATCATTATGCATAAACAAACCGCCTCCAGTATCCCAGTAAAGATGAAGTTTGTTTATATTTTTTAAATTTTGCTTACTGTGAGAATATGTGATAATATCTGAAGGGGAATCAAATAAAATATTATTGCTTCCCTTTGATGAAATATAAATATTTTTGCTGTTTTTATAGCGAATATCAGACACATGCAGAGGCATTGTCTGATCGCCTATAACATGTATTAAATATCTTAAAGCAAATACTTTGCTACCTGTTGATGTGGACTTTGTTGCGAGGGTTTTAATAAAAGAATTAATCACTGTGGATATATTAGCTTTGTCATTCAATAAATTTCTTTTCTTTTCTTCTTTTGACTTATTAGTAGGTATATTCATAGGAATTCCCCAATAATGAGATAGTCTGTAAAATTCCCTTGCATCAATTTCCATCCATGTCTTTTTATATCTGATAAGATCCGGCCATGGAGCAACAGCACAAATTTGGAACTCCTGGCTAACTGCTTTACATTTAAGTTGACCGGGATATTTTATCTGTGTGTTAAGAATAGGATTTATAGAAGATATTGTCTTATTAGTTAAATTATCATAAGCTATTTTAGCTATGACCATATGCGCGGAGCTGTCCCATCCAAAAGAATATTGTGCTGTAATAACTATAAATATAGTCAATAATATCTGTATTTTTTTTTTTCATATTATTTTATTCTCAGGATAAATGGAAAATTATAAATTTATTGAAAATATGTTCAAATTATTGAACGAATAGTCTAAAATGTTAATTTAATTTTGCTGTTCCTTTATAAATATAACTTAAAGGCTTCCAACCTTTGCTGTAGTTTGTATCTAATCTGTCAATTTTAAAACCGTTATTTTCTATAATTGATGAAATAGGTCTGTCTAAATGACATCCGCCGCTGATTTTTTTCCATATTGGTGTAATCAGATTTTGACACTTACGTACATACCTGTCAGGAGAAAGGCCGTGCTCGCAGAATATTAGTTTTCCTTCCGGTTTTAAAACTCTCCTCATTTCTTCAAAAGAATTAATAATATTACGTATAGAGCACATGGTAAATGTTATGACAATAGAGTCCACTGATGAAGATTCCAATTCTATATTATCGGAATTGTTTTTCATAAGTTTTATACCAATATCAAGATAGTTGCTGTATCTCTCAGTTAATTTTATAAGCTCTTCAGAAGGTTCAATTGCTGTTATATGCTTTACATTGTTTAGATTATAAAATGGTAAATTTAGTCCTGATCCTATACCAATTTCAAGAACATTGCCTTTGGCTGCGGGAACTATTAATCTGCGCTGTTCCATAAACTGTGTTCTGGAACAGGCTAAATTAATTATTTTTGGGAGGAAATATTTTCCGTAGATTCCCATAGAAAATCAACCATATTTAAGGTTAAGGAAAAACTGAATATCTCAATTACAAGCAATTACTTTTTTGTGCTATTTAACTGATTAACAAATTTTTCAAGATTGCTATTGAGGGTTTTCATTTCCTCTTCCATGGTCTTATTAGAATCTCTGCATTGATTAAAAGCTTCCAAAACCTGAGCGATTTTAATATCTGTCATGTCCTGATCTCTTCTAAGCGAAGCCATCTTTTTAAACTGCTTTTTTGTGTAATGATTGTTTACTATTAAAGCTATGAAAATCAGAAATGTAAAAAAAACAAATGCAGCTGTCAGTACGAGAAATGTTACAGTCATTATTGAATCCTATTGATATAATTAGTAAAAATATCTTAATATAATTATATAAATTTCATTTAAGGTTTTTTCAATAGTAAATACGTATCTTTAGATGATTTATTTGTTTGCTATATCACAGGTTAGAGATTTTTTTTTGCCCAAAAGTGTTTTTATAATTCTGAGAGTATTTTTATAATACCGGTCTGATAAGCATCATCATCATTGATTTTTAAAAATATATCTTCTTCTACATCTACTGTTTTACCATCCTTTCTAATAATTTTATATTTTAGGTTTATCTGGTTGTGATTAGAATTGTTCAGAAGTTCTATCCGCTTTTTTAGTCTACCGTCTTTATCAATATTACAAATTGCTTTTCGTCTTATCGGTTTTGTTAAAAACTCGCTGAGTGTGCATTCATAAAGTTTCTCAATTATTTTATTTGCATATATGATTCTGCCGTTTTTACTTATCCATACTGCTTCTGAAATGTTGTCAAAGGCGTTGATGTGAGTGCGGAACTCTGTTTCTCTGTTTTTTTCTGCTGTGATATCACGTGCTGTTCCGATGCAGTAGAGTTTTCCCTGATATTCTGCCCAGGTAATATTAACATTTATCCATTTTAATTGCCTGTTTTTGGCTATGATCCTATATTTAATGATACTGTCTCTAGGCGGTTTAGCATAGCATGTATCTATTACTATCTGTCTGTCTTCAGGATGAGTAATATTTAACCATAGCTCTTTGTCCTTATTGATTTCTTCAATTGAGTAACCGCAGATTTTTTCCATAGCTTTATTGAAATATATGAACTTATTTCCTGTTGACAAACTGAACCATACACCGTCAGTTAGATCTTCATATAAAATTTTGTTAAACAGTTCCAGCTTAAATTTTGATTCCTCCTGTTTTGTTATATCTGTAAAAACACCTACCAGACCCAATAGTTTATTGTTTTTATCAGTGATTGGTATTTTTGATATAAAAGCAATCTTTTTCCTCCTGCTTCCTGGTAGAAATCCTTTGCTGTTAATTATCTGAATGCCGGAATAGAGCACTTTCTCATCTTCCTCTTTATTAGTTTTCGCATCAATTCTGGGGAAAAATTTATAATCATCATGTCCGAGAACATTAAATTCAGAATGAAGCCCTGCTAATTTTAAAAATAGATGATTTACTGTTATGAATTTGAGATTTGCATCCTTAACATAAAAGATTGAAGGCATTGCAGTAGTAAGAGCTTTTATCACTATTGAATTTTGTGTCAGCTCATTACAGATTTTATTGTTGATGTCAGATAAGGTTCTGGCGGCTTTTCGCTGGAGCTCTTTGAATTCTTCAGCATCATAGTTTGCAAATTTAATCCATGAATCGGCGAATTTTGGTAAATTATACTCTGTTTTAGTAAGAACTTTATCTATTTCTATTAAATCAGATATTTCTGAAACTGAAACATTCAGCAGATTTGCTAATGCTCTTATCTGAGCTTCTTTGGGGTTTCTTCTACCAAGTTCCCATGCAGATACCGCATGCCTGGATTTTCCAATTTTCTGCGCTATATACTGAGCAGACATTCTCTGCTGTTTTCTCAGAAGTTTAAATTTAACTCTATCAAACATAATATTACAAAATATGATTAATAATGTATAGATTTTAATGTACATTATAAATTGAAAGAGCTGTGATTGCAATTATATAATTATCTCTGTTTCTTTTGTTAATAGTCAGAATATGAATTTTATTATGAACAACATATCGATATTGAATAGAGTCTGAAGTTATTTATTTATTATTTTTTTGCTTTATAATTATGTATTACTAAATTCAATATATAAACTGAGGTAATAGACTCATGGATAATTTAAATAGATATTTAAAGCTCCATAAACTTCCATTGACAGAATCACAGGCAATTGAAGAAGCATCAAGATGTCTGTTGTGCCATGATGCCCCGTGCAGCAAAGGGTGTCCCGCTGAAACAAATCCGGCCGGTTTTATAAGAGCAATTCGTTTTGGCAATTTCATTGAAGCTGCACAGATTATCACCGATGCAAACATCCTTGGAAACAGCTGCGGTTGCGTCTGTCCTTATAAAGAGTTATGTGAAAAAGAGTGCTGCAGAGGGGAAATAGACAGGCCTATTGATATCGGTAGATTACAAAGTTTTGCATTAAATTATAAAAAGTGTATTAAAAAAAAACTTACAAATGAAAATAAGGAAATAAAAGTTGCAATTATAGGTTCAGGACCTGCAGGATTGAGTGCCGCAGCAAATTTAGCTTTAAAAAGTTATTCAGTTACAGTAATTGAAAAATCTGATAAAGCAGGAGGTATTTTAATCAACGGTATTGTACCGGCTAGGCTGCCGATTGAAATTGTTGATGAAGAAATTAGTTATATAAAAAGTCTTGGCGTTAAATTTGTTTTGAAAAACAGAGAGAGATATGAAAATAATTATTCAATATTAAAAGAAAAAGGTTACAAAGCAGTTTTGATGGCTGTGGGCAATCAGGTACCCAGACGGATAGATATACCGGGTTCGAACCTAAAACAGGTTATTTCCGCTATTGATTTTCTGGCAGAGGCTAAATCTAAAAAAGGGCGAATAAAAATAGGCAGAAAAGTTGTAATAATTGGTGGTGGAGATGTTGCTATGGATTCAGCATCTACTGCAGGACTTCTAGGAGCCGAAAAAGTTACTGTCCTATATAGAAGACGTTTACAGGATATGCCTGCAAGTGAAGGAGAACTTACCTTTGCAAGGTCACTTAATGTAGGTTTTTATACTGAATTTGTACCAATAGAGTATGTTTCAGAAAACGGTACTCTAGCTGGGGTAAAGGCTGAAGGTAAAAATGACAGTTCTAAGCTATTTATTGAAGCTGATACTGTAATAGAAGCTGTCGGTCAGGTATCAGAAGATCTTAAAAGCTTTCTTCCTGTTGAACCTAAAAGTAATGTTATTAATGAAGAACCTCTCAGAACGAAGTATGAGGATGTGTTTCTCACCGGTGATGTTACTGGAAAATGTAATACAGTGGTAGAGGCCGTCCAGATGGGAAAGACCGCTGCAGACTCAATAGATAAATATTTATGTAAGATATATAACAAAAGAACAGTAAAAACTAAAAGAAAACCTAAGGCTTCACTAAATATAGAATTCTGTGGTGTGAAGTGTGAAAATCCTTTTTTCCTTTCATCTTCGCCTGTAGGGCACAGTTATGAAATGTGCAGTAAGGCTTTGGAAACCGGATGGGGAGGAATATACTATAAAACTGTTTCAGAATTCAGTTCTGAAGAATGCTCTCCGAGATTTGATCAGATCAGTAAGGGAAATACTCCTTTTATAGGTTTTAAAAATATGGAACAGCTTTCCGAACGATCATATGAAAAGGATTTTGAAACAGTAGCTGAATTGAAAAAGAACTATCCGGATAAGGTAATTGCCGTTTCAATTATGGGGCAGAATAGCGAACAGTGGACAAAAATGGCAAAACTTGCAGAGGAAGCGGGAGCAGATTTGATTGAATGTAACTTTTCCTGCCCTCAGATGACTATAGAAGGTACCGGCTCTGCTATAGGGCAGAGTCCTGAATTAATTAGAAAATTTACATCAGCTGTACGAAAGGGAACAATACTCCCTGTTATAGCTAAAATGACTCCGAATATCAGTAAAATGGAGATTCCGGCTGAAACAGCTGTTAAAAATGGAGCAAACGCTATTTCTGCAATAAATACAATTAAGGCAATTACTGCTATTGACCTGAATAAGTATGTCTGTCTTCCTGCAGTTAATGGTAAATCCTCAATTTCTGGATATTCAGGAAAGGCAGTCAAACCAGTTAGTTTAAGATTTATTGCTCAATTGGCACAATATAGAGGTTTATACGGAGTACCGCTAAGTGGAATTGGGGGGATTGAGACATGGATGGATGCCGTTGAATACTTATTAGTAGGTGCATCAAATCTACAGGTAACAACTTCAGTTATGCAGTATGGATATAGAATAGTTGAGGATTTGAAAAGTGGAATGCTGCACTATCTTGAAGGAAAAGGTTTTAAGTCTATCAGCGAAATTGTCGGACTTGCTCTAAGTAACATTGTACCTGCTGAAAAACTTGATAGAGACTTTAAAATTCTTCCGAGTTTTGACAATGAAAAATGTGTTGGATGTGGAAGATGTTATATTTCATGCTTTGACGGAGCTCATCAGGCAATAATATGGGATGAAACGAAAAGGATACCTGAGCTGGATAAAGATAAATGTGTAGGCTGTCATCTTTGTCTACTGGTTTGTCCTGTTGATGATTGTATAAAAGCAGATGAAGTGGTATTTAAAAAAGGTAGAAAAGAGCACAAAATAATTTATTAATCAGGATTCTAATTATGAATAATAAACTCAGTATCAATAGTTCAAGACTGCAGAAATCACTTGAAACGATGGCAAAAATCGGGGCAACACCAAAAGGCGGTGTTCAGAGACTCACCCTTTCAGAAGAAGATAAACAGGCCAGAGATCTGTTTATAAAATGGCTAAAAGAGATTGACATTGAAGTGAAAATTGATGATATGGGTAACATATTCGGGATTCATAAGGGGAAAAATGAGAAGTTATCTCCGGTTATGACTGGTTCTCATATCGATTCTCAACCTAAAGGTGGAAGGTTTGACGGTATACTTGGCGTTATGGGAGGACTTGAAGTTTTACGAACTATTCATGAAAATAAAATAGAAACAGAAAGATCTATAATTCTTGTTGACTGGACAAATGAAGAGGGTTCCAGGTTTTCACCGGCTATGGTTTCATCAGGAGTCTGGGCTGGGAAACTTGATAAAAACTGGGCATACAACAGAACTGATCGAAATGGTAAGAGGTTCAAAGATGAATTAATAAAGATAGGCTACAAAGGAGATATTTCGGCAGAAAGTTTTCCGGTTCATGCTCATTATGAACTTCATATAGAACAGGGGCCGATGCTTGAACAAAATAACAGATTAATCGGAGCACCAAAGGGTGTTCTATGCTTACATTGGTATGATATATATTTTGAAGGAGAAGCAAATCAGGTTGGGCCTACACCTATGGAAGGAAGACATGATGCACTGTGTGCAGCAGCTGAAGTAATACTGAAAGTTAATGAACTGGCAAGTAAATTCGGAGAAATGGTTTCTACTGTAGGTGAAATTAATAATTTCCCTAATTCTAGAAATATTATTCCGGATAAAGTTCATTTTACAGTTGATATTCGTGCCTGGGATGATGGTTTGGCAATTAATGCATGGAACGATCTTAAAAAAGATATTATAAATATTTCTGAAAGAAGAGGCTGTCCAGTAAGAATAGAAGAAACATGGAGAGTGGAACATGCACCATTTGATGAAAAGCTTGTTCAAAAAGTACTTAAAAATGCAGGATTAAGGAATTATTCAGGTCTGTACATGGTTAGCGGGGCAGGGCACGATTCCAGTTATATGAATATGGTAGCACCGACTGCCATGGTATTTGTTCCAAGCATTGGTGGCAGAAGTCATGTGGAGATTGAAAGGACGAAATGGGAAGATTGTGCGGCTGGAACCAATGTTTTATTAGACTGCATTCTGGAATCGTCAAATGAAGCTTAGTTAATTCTTAATGCTTAATTCAATAAAGGATATCTTACTATGATTAGAATCTTTAAAAATGGACTTATTGTTACAGCCCAAAAAACATTTAAAGGAGATGTTGTTGTAAAAGATGATAAAATTTATTCAGTTGGAGCTGATGCTTCTGAAGAATATAACAATACTTCGGCTGAAGTAATTGATGTCTCTGGAAAGTATATTTTACCCGGTGTTATAGATCCTCATACACATTTGTCCATGCCCTTTATGGGTACTGAATCCCAGGATGATTTTATTAGTGGTTCTATTGCTGCTGCATGCGGAGGAGTTACATCAATTATTGATTTTGATATTCAGCGTAAAGGTGAGTCTATTCTTCAGGCATTAGATAGGAAAAAAAAGATTGCCGAAGGTAAAAGTTGTATAGATTACTCCTTTCATCCAGCAATTACAGATTTAACTACCGATGTATTAAATGAAATTAAAACAGCAGTAGAAAACTATGGAACACCAAGCTTTAAAGTATTTATGATTTATGATTTCAGGGTTGATGATCTTGATTTGCTTAACCTGCTTGACAAAGTAAGAGATATCGGGGGAATAATACAAGTTCATGCTGAAAATTATTTTATGATTGAATTTATGAATAAAAAATTGGAATCAGCCGGTAAATTCGAACCTTATTATCACGCAGTCAGTAGACCTAATATTGTGGAACAGGAAGCAATATCCAGAGCTATTAAGCTGACTGAGTTTACTGACTCCAGAATTTATATTGTCCATGTATCTTCAAAAGAGGGAATAGAGGAAATAACTGAAGCTAGGAAAAGAGGATTGGAAATCTATGCTGAAACGTGTCCACAGTACCTTTTTCTTAGTGAAGAGAGATATAAAGAGTCAGACTGGAACGGTGCTAAATATGTTATGTCTCCTCCTTTAAGGACAGTTGAGAGCAGTAATGCACTTTGGAAGGCTATTAACTCAGGTAATATTCAGACAATAGGATCAGATCACTGCCCATTCTCTTTTAAAGGCATTAAAGATATGTTTGGGAAAAATGATTATAGAAAAATCCCTAACGGTATTCCGGGAATTGAAAACTCTTTAATGCTTCTTCATTCTGAAGGTGTATTGAAAAGTAAAATTACACTTGAAAAAATGGTGGAAATTTTATCTACAAATGTAGCGGAAATTTTCGGTATGGTAAATAAAGGCTCTATAACTGTCGGGAAGGATGCTGACATTATTATATTTGATCCCAATATTGAATTTGAAATTTCAAATAAAAATATGCATATGAATGTTGATTATACTCCTTATGAAGGTTTTAAAGTTACCGGAATGCCCCGACAGGTATTTGTAAGAGGATTAAAAACTGCAGAATGGAATGGGAAAATGATGGAATTTACCGGAAAATCAGGTAGTGGTAAATTTATAAAAAGAAGTATCAAGTAAAAAAAAAAGCTCCCAAAGTTTCCATTGAGAGCTTTAATTTATATTAAATCGGTAAAATTATTTTTTTGTATCAATTGTATATAGAAGTGCCATAGCTTCGCCATATTTACTTGCAGCTTCTGAATAATTTTTAAAGAATCTTTTTGTTTTTTCTTTGAATGATTTTGTAATACTCATATTTAAGTCTCCTATGAGATATAGTTTATTTTCTTTTCTGAGGTACAGTATTTGAATATAATTGGAGCATATTTTCTCCATATTTTATTGATGACTCGGAATAACTTTCCCAGAGCTTTTTTGTTGTTATTTTTATAGATGTTTTTATATTCATTTTTTCCTCCCCTCGAGCGGAGTGATACAATAGAGTTTTATAACTCTAGAAATTATCTTTATTATTTTTTTGATTTATTGGATATGTATATAGCTGTATAATTGAGTCTCCAAAACTATTGGCTGCTTCCAAATAACTATTAAACATTTTTTTTATGGATTTTTTAATACTCATTTTAATTCTCTTTACTTATCTGTCTTTTTTATTAGTTGCACATGTATGATATTTAATCATAACTTCATTGTAGCTGCTCATTGCTTCTGTATAATTGTTCCAAATTTTTTTTGTTGTTGCTTTAATTGAATTTCTAATACTCATTTTTTATTCTCCTAACAGTTTGGAGTTATTAATTAAGAGCTTTACAGCACTTTTATTATTTTATTCATTTGATTTTATCGTCATTTTCTATTTTAATGCGCCACTAAGATATGATAATTTAAAATAATTGCTCAAAAAATCTCAAAAAATCATCCTATGTTACGATAAATACTGGAATATGTATCATTTTTCGTAATATATTTATAGATATGGAGTGTGAACGAGAAATTTTGGTAGAATCTTCTGGATTCATAAAGATAAATAATAATGGATTATATAGTGAATCCAGATTAGGATTTTATAACTGAAGCCATTTAACTGCACTTCTCACTAGGTCATTTGAACTTTTAAGACCAAGTTTTGTCCTAATCCTATCACTGTAGGTCTGCACTGTTTTTGTGCTGATGCATAATTTTTTTGCCATGTCTTTAGTAGAATACCCTAAACCGAAAAAACGAAATATTTCAAGTTCTCGCACAGATAGCAGTTTTACAACATTATCTACAATTTCTTCTTGATTTTCCCCTATATAATCATTCAAACTATCACAGAAATAAGTTTCGCCATTTAGAATTTTGTTTATACCATCAATAATTTTATCTGGGTTATCAGATTTCATTATATAACCTTTTGCCCCTACAGATAGGGCTTTAGGTGCATAGTAAAATTCATCATACATTGAAAGAACCAGTGCAGGAAGATCAGGGTATCTGCATTTTAATTCAGAGATAAGGTCAAGGCCGCTTCTGTCCTTTAAATTAATATCAACAAGAATTATATCAGCTTTCATTTTTTTTAGCTTTTCAATAGTTTCCTCAAAACTTTCAGCAGAGCCAATGACTTCCATATTGTTTTCCTGATCAACAATATTTATTATTCCAGATCTGACAATAGCGTGATCATCTACAATAAAAACCTTATATATATTCATATTTTAGCCTTGCATCTGTTTGGTATATTACGTGGAATTTTTCTTTACTGGAAATGAACATGTAATAGTTGTTCCTTTGTTTATGGCTGAGTTTATCATCAATTTACCCTTCAAATAATCGGCTCTGCATTTCATGATTTTTAACCCAATTCCATTGGCTGTAATGTTTGTCATATAACCGACACCGTCATCTTTTATTAAGATTTTACCATAACTCAGAGTAATAGCTATGTTTTTAGCTTTTCCATGTTTTAAACTGTTGTTTACTGACTCCTGTACTATTCTGTAAAGGTTAGTTTTAGCCTGTAAATTCAGCGATTCCAGTGAAACAGCTACTTTTGGATCTACAATAAGAGTACAGCTAATGCAGAATTGCTTCAATATATAAGTTTTAAATTTTTTAAGAGATAACACCAAACCATCGTTCTTTAATTCTATATTCGACAGAACTCTGGATAATTCTCTTATCTGGTTTGAAGCCAGACTGATATTTTTTATAAGTTCTTCGCTGGATTTTAATAGTTCTTCATTTTCGGTTTTCTTTATTCTGTCTGAAAGTGCTTTAGCCTGAAAAGAGACTCCCACAAGAGTCTGTCCAAGATTATCATGTAGGTCATGAGCTACTTTCTGCTGTTCTCTTTCACTAACCTCTCTTATAACAAGCTGCAGTTCTTTACGTTCTCTAATTTCTTTTTGCAATTTATTTACAGTTTGTATAAGTTTTTCTGTTTTTAATTTTACAAGTTCGTCAAGGTCAACATTGAGTTCATTAAGTTTTACTGCGAATCTTTTTTTATTTAAATAGAGTATAGTAAAAAGGATAAGTAATATTAATATAAGAGAAACAATTATTATTAACAGCAGATTCATGCTGTTTGTATAGTTAATCCTCTGGTTTTTTATAAGAATATTTTCTTTTAACATAGATATTTGTATATTTTTGTATTTTGAAGAAAGCAATGCGGCATTTGACAGGATCACGCTATTTAATAATCGACTTTTAGCTTTATCATATTCAGTATGATATTGATACGCAATCTTATAATTGCCTTCAGCATAATATAATTCAGCCAATGCATGATAAAGATCTCTTGAATGAATTTCGATGTTACCCATTTTTTTATTATATATTTTTGTAAGCTTTAAATACTCCAATGCTTTTTTATATCTCTTCTGTTGTGTATATATTTTGCCTATGTAGAGTGTTGCGATAAAAGAGAAATAGTTAGACTCATTGCTTTTATTTAAAATTTTAGTAAAAAGTGTTAAAGCTGAGTCATATTTATTTTGATAATAAAGAATTCTGCCCTGAATTATATTGATTGCTTTCATGTCAAAACTGTCGGTGCCGACTTGTGAAGATAGTTCACTGCATTCAGTGATTTTAGCAAAAGCTTTATCATATTTCTTTTGATTTAGATAAATTACTGATATGTAAAATAGGGCAGATGCTTTCAGACTCTTATTGTTTAATTTATCTGCAATATCTTCCGCAGCATTGATATAGCCCAGTGCGCTTTTGAAATTATTAAGATGTCTGTAAACATTTCCTATGGATATGTATAACGCAGCTAGGAGAGCTTGATTATGTTTAAGATATCTGTATGCGTCAGTATAGTTTTTTAATGCTAAATCATATTTACTTATATTATTGTATATTGTACCTAGAAGATATTTTGCTGTCCCTGTTGTTTCATCATTTTTTTCATATATCCCTGCTTTCTGGAGCTCTAAAGCATATTTTTTAGCTTTGTCATAAGTCCCTGAGGCGATATATATATTAATTATGTTGTACAGGGTACTGTCTCTTAGCTTACTATTATTATCTTTGGTTGCTTTTGATAGTATTTTAAATTCCTTTTTTAAATTTAAAGATAGCTCATCATTAAATCTGTAATGCTCAAGTCCAGTTGTTTTGTGGCTATCAAGAAGGTTTTTTATTTCATTGAAAAATGAATTACTGTATAACGTTACATTAATGCATAACATAAATGTCAAAAAGAGAAAAGTAATTAATATTTTTCTTATAATAAATAACATAGCAGGATTTAATAATGTTGATAAATGATTACCAACACTAATTATATTATCTTTGATTGCAGTTAGCAAAAAATATGTGTTGAAAATGATTTAATTGATAAGTTTTAAATCATTAATTAGGATATCAGTAAAATTTATAATTTAAGCTTTGCTGTTTATTTGATCTCTAAATTCTCAAGGAACTTTTTCTTGATTTCCTGCTTTTTACTGGGAGCCAGAAGAAGATAGTACAAAATGTTATCTTCGAACGTAGGACATTCAGTAATGCCTCTATGTGCTGCTTCCAGATGTACGACTGCCTGCCACTTTAGAGGTGAAATGAGAAAAGGAGTCCATTTCTGACCTTCACGTTGATCCATCAGTGCACTTGATGTCAGTACTTTGCCATCGCCTGCTTCGTATTTAGTTATTTTTATACTTCCTTTGCTTCTGTTAACTTCAGCTGTTCTGCTTGTTTTTACTGCGTTTCCTAAAAACAGAAAAAATGATACATCATCAGGCACAGGTACTTGTATCTGCATAGCATCTGTAAACTGCTTTGCACGGATTAAGCATTTTTCCAAATGATCATAAGCTATAGTAGATTTCTCTTTGGCAGACATAATCTTTGGAAGGAGAATGTTTAATATTTTTTTCTGGTTTGGTTTTAGCAAGCCCCATTTTAAATCTATCCATGTTTGGATATTAAATAAATCTACATTTGAACCATCATCTGAATATATAACTGAATTTGTCCAAAGTAACGGCAGCATTTGATAGTAGCTTGGAAATGTTCCAATGACAGCCGGCGGATAAGTTGGCGCATGGTGCACCAGTTGTAATCCGTTGACAAGTTCAGTACAGGCATCGAGATATCCAGCATTAGGTGTACCAATTATTATAAGTTTGTCTATGTTATTTTTTCCTCCCCAGTTGAGCATGGGGAGGGAGCCATTTTCCGGGAGTTCCTGATTACCATATCTTAAATAATATCGGCTAAGTAATCCACCCATTGAATGTGCTAATATATCGAACTGTACATCATAATTTTCAATGCCATATAATTTCTGATATTCCTTCTGTATGTATTTCCTCTTTTTAAGTATAAAATCATGAAGTTTAGAAGCACTTTCTGAAATATCTCTTCTCCAGTCATAATAAAAGGTAAACAGAGTGTTAAAATTTTTATTTTCAGGCATTTTTTTACTTTCCTGAGTATAACCGCCTTCTTCCAGTATTTTTAGGAGTTTGTCATAAGCAGCGAGATGAAAGTGGATTCCAAGTATATTCACATCGAAATTAGTAAGTAAATTTTCTGGAACTACGTTATCTTTTACTTCTTTCAATGGTCTTCCATATTCCATGGGATGGCTAAGTGAATACATCTGTTCTGAAGAATAACCTAGAAGTGTTTCCACACCAATAAATTTTCCCCATACATTCTTACCGGAATTTTTATCAATAAGTGTAGAACCTAAAAAACCGTGTATGAAAATTACGGGATTTCTTGCAATTCCCTCATAATTCATTGATTTTGATTCTAAACTGCTGAAAAGGGGTTTATCATAAGTATGATTAGAATTATATGATCCTATTGCTGAATCTGTATTTTTTACACCAAGCACAATTGTTCCTTTAGTATATTTTTTAGTTTATAAATTTAATTTATTCAATTAATTTGTAAGATTATTTAATAATGGCATTACCGGATTCTTTAGGATCATATTTAATAAATTCTACAAAATATCCTTCATCACTGGAAACATTGTTAGTAAACTGTATTTCACCAAGTCCTCTATAATAGTTAATTGTCATCATAGTCCCATAACCAAACAAGTTATAAATTGGAACATACTCTTTCCAGGTAGGTGCAACAATTTGATCTGTAGGTTCACCCAGTATTTTTCCAACCTGCTCAATACTCATCCCAGGCTTAATTTTGCCCAAAGCTGTACTAGCAGGCACTTTCAGGGTAGTTTCCTGATTAATACCCGTAGAACTGCAACTGGATAAAATAATTGTAAAAAATAAAAAAGATGCAATAACAAATATATAATTTCTCATTTAGGAATTCCATTTAAGAATTAATTCTTATGAATAATTAATGGAAATTATATTGGATATAAAGGCCAACCGTCAAGTTGTTTTAAAAATTATTTTATAAACATGCTGTTTTTTAAACTATGGATCGTAAATATCTTAAAACTTCTATTTCATATTATAGCAGTTTTATGTATTAAATTAAAAACCTGTTACATATTTAACATTCAACACAACAATCTTATCGGTTCTCCTATTCTTAATACATTATTATCAGCATCTTTAATTTTAAAGTCTTTGAAACAGGCTCCGTAACCATAATCATTTTCTTTTAAAGGTTCGATTATGTTTATTTTATAAGAGTTAACTCTATTCCATAGGCTGTTTACATTTGATACAGAAATAAAACAGCAGCCTGGCCCGATTTTAAAGTTCTGCGTTTTCTGTAAACATAAATGGATGTAAACTTCATCTCTACATACAACAGCATATGCTATAGGAGATCCTTTTTCATAGTCTACTTCAAAACCAAGTAGATTTTTATAGAAACTAATTGAAGCTTCAACATCTTTAACCACAAAATGTGGTGCAATATGATTAAATCGAATTTTAGTAGTCATTTTTTAAAAATCCGGCTTCACATAGTACTTTATTAATTAAATTAGTATCTCCGCCGACAGACCATTTAGTATAGAACCAGTCAAGATAATGTTCAAAATTTTTACGCCACTCTTCTGTCAATCCTAAGTGATTTGATTGATTATCATATTCTTTAACTAAATTTTCCATTTCATTTGAATTTAATCTGTTATATTTGCCGTAGTGAATGACTCCTGTTGTAATTCGTCCTTTTTTAGATTTAGGTTCTTCTTTAGAATATCCAAGCACCAGTGCAATCAAAGGGAAGCAATTTTTACGGGGGATGGCAAGCAGTTCATAAACACGTTCCGGGTTGCCTCTATGAATTCCATTTGTAAAAAGAGAATCAATGCCTAATGATTTAGCAGCTATTGCAGCAGTTTGTGCTGCAAGTACGGTATCAGTGCTTCCTGTTATAAAATCTACAATATTATTTTTATTAAATGTATGGCTCAGATGTACGGCCATATCGCAAATTCGATTAAAATCAACACAGAATAACAATAACTTGTCTCCAGAATAACCACATAATTTCATCATTGTATCTTTATCTTCAACAACTATTATTGAATAGCTCTGGCGTGCTGAAGCATTGGCTGCGTGTATTGTTGAATTAAGAATTATCTCGAGATTTTTTATGTCAATTTTTTTATCAGAGAAATTACCATGTATTGTTCTCAAATCAGATATAGTATTGATTGTTTCATTCATCTCATTTCGCCTATTTTAATATTATCTAAATTTTCAGTAAAATTAACTTCTTAATTTTCTTCATTAAACCAATTATTTTCACCAATACTGAAAACAAAAAAACGACAATGAAAGTTTCTGCCGATCGGACTGCAGGCATACATGCCAATTTCGATTTGTTCACTGGCTGAATGAAGGTGTGTTATTCGCATCTGATTCCATTTGGTTCCGTCAAAAGAACTTTCAATTCTGAAATCGTTAGATCTTCTGTTTATTTTATACCACATTTTATTATATGAAGAGGAAATATCATTTGTTGCCCAGTCTGAGTAACCTAGATTAGTTACTACTGAGCCAAGACGGCTTATTTTTGAGTCTTCGAATTCCGTAGACGCTTTTATCCAGTTCTGCTCATTAACTCTGGCTAAGATTCCGCATTGATCGTATTTTTCCTTTGGATCAAATTCAACATGAGTCATTGCTGTAAAATCACCTGTTATTTTTGTAAAAAGACAGTGGCCGTCATCTCTCATAAAACCGTAATTAGTTTTTTGCCAGAAGTCAGTTTTTGTATCAGTGTATATTTCGAGGCCGTTTCCGGTTTTGAAATGTTTGGGCTGGTTAAACCAGTAAAAGCCATTTGGGATATCTGTCGAATTAAATTTTTCATATCTTTTCATAAATCTTCCTCAAAAACTAATTTTACAGTTAGAAAAATTTCCTTAATATATGTTATACCATACTAACATTCTGAATCTTTAGAAAATATTCAAGAGAAAGTTAATATTATTTGTATACAGTTTTTACTTATCTGTTATGCCACTTAGGTTTACGTTTCTCTATAAATGCATCAATTCCTTCTTTTGCATCCTGTGTCATCATATTATCTGTCATGACATGACTGCAGTATTCGTATGCTTCATTTAAATTTTTACCTGTTTGTTTATAAAAAGCTTTTTTCCCAATACTAAGAGCAAGTGATGATTTAGCAGCAATTTTTATTGCCAAGTCATAAGTTGTCTTATCAAGTTCTTCGGAATGAACAACTTTGTTGACTAGTCCCATTTCGTATGCACGATTGGCTGTGATCAGATCACCTAGCAGTAACATTTCCATTGCATGTTTTTTTGATATATTTCGAGATAAAGCAACCATGGGAGTAGAGCAGAATAAGCCAAGATTAACACCGGGTGTAGCAAACCTTGCTTTTTCTTCAGCAATTGCTAAATCGCAGCTGGCAACAAGTTGACAGCCTGCTGCGCTGGCAACTCCGTGGACTTTTGCAATTACAGGTCTTGGAGAACTGGTAATTGACAACATAGCTTTGGAGCATGTCTTAAAAATTTTTTCCTGAAAAATACGATCAGAGTCACTCCGCATTTCTCTTAAATCATGACCTGCACAGAATCCTTTTCCTGAACCTGACAGTATAATAACCTTTACAGATGAATCCGAAGATAAATTCTTGAATACTTTGATTAATGATTCCATACATTCGATGGATAATGCATTATATGCCTTTGGTCTATTAATGATAATTTGACTTATGCCATGTTTATCATTTTTGATAATAATGTTATCGGAAGTGTTCAGATTGTCAGACATGCCAATATTTCCTCATTTAAGCTTAAATAACATAATTTATATAAAATATTAATAACTTATAATTTTTACAAAGAATTGAAGACAAAATTTTTGACAACATATTTTAAATGTAAAGTTTACCTTTATTGTTGACAATAGGATCCCATAAGTTAAAATGAGCGAATAATTGGAATTTATCTTAGGGTTATTTGCGTGAGTCAGCAAGAAATAATAAAATGGCAGAAACCGATGACAAAAGTGCTCTATGCACTACTTCCTGTAGTTTTAGCTTCAATTTACTTCTTCGGATGGCGAAGCCTTGTAATGCTTCTTATATCTAATATTATCGCCTTCATTTGTGAATATGTATTTGCCAGATACTACAAAAACCAGGTAACATCTTCAGTTTTTGTTACAGGCACTCTTTTTGCTTTAACTCTGCCTCCGAATCTTCCGTACTGGATGGGTGCTATAGGGATAGCTTTCGGTGTTATTTTCGGGAAAATGGTATTTGGAGGTTTTGGGAAAAATATTTTTAATCCAGCAATTGCAGGGCGGGCATTTATTTACGTTAATTTTACTACTTTTATGAATGGAACTGTTTGGTATAAGCCTATTTCAGGTATACTAGGCGGCTTTACAGAGTATGGTGTTGATGCTGTTACCGGAGCTACTCCTATTGCTGTTATGAAAACAGGTAGTTCAATTCCACTGTTAGAACTGCTCCTGGGGAATACCTCTGGCTGTTTCGGCGAAACAAGTGCTGTTCTGATTATCTTAGCAGGTATATACTTGCTGTGTAGCAAACTTGCCAATTATAGATTGGTAATTGGCTGTTTAATAGCTTTTTTAATACTGCAGGCTGTTCTTTTTTACAGCGGCGTACCAGGAACTATACCCCCTCTGCAGGCTTTACTCAGCGGAGGATTTTTATTTGGACTGGTTTATATGGTGACTGAACCTGTCAGCTCTGCTAAGACAAATATAGGAAGATGGATTTATGCTGGCCTGATTGGTGCATTGACAGTTATTATCAGAACATTTTCATTTTGGCCTGAGGGTATGATGTTTGCAATTTTATTAGGAAATATGTTTGCTCCTCTGATAGATCATTTTGTACAGGCTTGTAAGGGGGGTAATAAATGAGCAGGAAAGGAAAAATGAAGCAGGGGGTATATGCAATAGTATTTATGGTTGTTATTACTGCGATATGCGTTTCCGGAGTAGCTTATGTTTACCATAAGTCTCTGCATCAGATTACGGTAAACGAGGATATGTTTACAAGAAAGGCCGTACTGGAAGCTGCCGGACTTCTATATGAAAATAAACTTTCTGGTGATAGAATTTCTGCCATTTTTGAAAAAAATGTTAATGAAAAAAATATTGACGGTAGAATTTACTATGTATTAAAAAATGGTAACTATGTAATACCTGTGACAGGCATTGGTTTATGGGGTAAGATTGATGGCGTAGTAGGTTTAGAAAAAAACCTGAAAATAATTACAGGAATAAGTTTTATTAAAAATAATGAAACACCTGGGCTGGGGGCAAGGATAACTGAAAAATGGTTTTGCAGACAGTTTAAAGGCAAAGAAGGTCCAATGACTTTTGTCGCTGAGGGATCTAAAACTGATATTAGACAGTTTGACGGTATTACAGGGGCTACGATTACTACGACAGCTGTACAAAATATGGTTAATAATACACTTAAAAATGTTCCTGAAATAGTAGAGGAAGGTAAATAATGGGAAGCGGATGTTCAGGAAAATGCGGTAATGGCAGAACTGTGAATACTAATTCATCCAGAGAAATAATCATGAATGGTATTTTTAAAAACAATCCAATATTGATTCAGGTTTTAGGTATATGTTCGACATTAGCTGTAACAAATGTTCTGAAAAATACTGTTGTTATGGGAGTGGCTCTTATATTTGTCTGTAGCTTTTCAAGCTTAATTGTCTCTCTGCTGCGAAAGTTGATTCCTTCAAGAGTTAGAATGATGGCTGAAATTTTGATAATTGCAACCGGGGTTATTTTAGTTGATATAGTACTCAAAGCTCATCTGCCTGAAGTTTCACGCCAGCTCGGCCCTTTTGTAGGATTGATAATAACAAATTGTATTGTTATGGGAAGATGCGAGGCCTATGCACTTGCCAATCCTCCATATAAAGCTGCTGTAGACGGAGCTTCAAATGCTGCCGGTTATGCTATCGTGCTGATTGTAATTGCTATTATACGTGAACTGTTAGGTTCCGGTTCTTTATGGGGCATACAGATTATGGGAGACTGGTGGATTAACTGGTCCATTATGGTAATGGCTCCTGGAGGTTTTTTTGTACTTGCCATACTGTTATGGACAGTAAAAGGAATATTTAAGGAGAAATCTGAAAATGGATAATATGATACTCTCTTCATTTACAATATTTTTCTCAGCGATATTTACACAAAACGTGCTATTGACATATTATCTTGGAATGTGTCCTTTTCTCGGTGCCTCCAGAGAGATAAAAACTGCAGCAGGGCTGGGAACAGCAGTAACTCTTGTCATGGCTTGCACTACAGCACTGAACTGGCTGGTTTACTATTATGTTTTAATACCTTTTAACCTGCAGTATCTTAGATTTATAATTTTCATTATTGTCATAGCAGCATTTGTGCAGATAGCTGAAATTATAATAGAGAGAGTATCTGATAAGCTTTATCAGGCATTAGGTATTTTTCTTCCACTTATAACAGTCAATTGTGCTATTCTCGGTGTATGTCTGTTTATGGTTATTCGTGAATATGACTTTGTTACAACATGCTTTTACGGAATAGGAAGCGGGTTAGGGTGGATGCTGGCAATATTGGCAATGGCCGGGATCCGTCAAAAGATGGTAAAATCTAAAGTCCCGGGTCCTTTAGCAGGCGCAGGAATTTCACTGATTATTGCGGGAATAATGGCAATATCGTTTATGGGGCTTGCAGGAGTAATTAAATAAACATTAGTTGTTAACTGTAAATTATTAATGGCAATGAGGAATATATGAGTGAGATCTTAACAGCTGTCATAGTCTGCTGCAGTATAGCGGCTGTACTTACTGTTATTATTTTGATATTCAATGCTACTGTAGGAAACTATGGAGAATGCCGGATTGACATTAATGACGGAGCTAAAAAACTGACGGTTGACGGAGGCGAATCTCTACTTGCCTCTCTGAATTCAGAGGGAATATTTATACCGTCAGCATGCGGTGGGAAAGGTTCATGCGGGTTGTGTAAGCTTAAAATTATAGAAGGCGGGCAGGATATATTGCCCACAGAACTGGCATGGTTGACGAAAGAAGAGATTGCTGAAAAAGTTCGGCTGAGTTGTCAAGTAAAAGTAAAAAATGATTTGAAACTTGAAATTCCTGAAGAATATTTCCTGGTCAAGGAATTCTCCACAGTCGTTTCATCTATAAAGGACCTTACGCATGACATTAAGGAAGTTTTACTCACACTTAAAAATCCTGCTGAAGTTACATTTAAGGCCGGACAGTTTATGCAGATCAAAGTACCTAAATATAAATTAAGCAATGAAGAAGTTTATAGAGCTTACTCAATTTCTTCTGCCAATTCAAAAACAGATACTATTGAGTTTGAAATAAGGCTGGTGCCGAACGGTATATGTACTTCATATGTGCACGACTATCTAAAGGAAGGTGATAAACTTACCATAAATGGACCTTATGGAGAGTTTTTCCTGAGAAATACAGATAATGATATAGTCTGCATTGCAGGAGGTTCTGGAATGGCGCCTATTAAGTCTATTCTTCACTATATGAACGATAAACAGATAAAACGCAGAACACGTTATTTTTTTGGAGCGCGCTCATTAAAAGATCTTTTTTTGTTGGATGAAATGGCTCTGTTTGAAAAAGAAATACCGGATTTCATGTTTATACCTGCTTTATCAAGTCCGGAACCTGAAGACAGATGGAAAGGGGAAAGCGGTCTGATAACTGAAGTACTTGATAAACATTTGAAAGACGGGAGTAAAACTGAAGCTTATCTTTGCGGAAGTCCGGGAATGATAAATGCCTGCGTAGAAGTTTTAAAAAAGAATGGTATTCCTGAAGAGAAGATATATTATGATAAATTTGCATAATCTGTATAAAATTAGAATTTTTAGACAACGTCTGAATTAATTAGAGGTTTATAATGAAGCAGTCTCCCAGGATGAAAGCAATACAGGAAAATATGCAACCGGGTGTAATTACTATTAATGGATTTCTCGGTGATGATAAACGGGATTTAGTGCAGATCCTTGATAGGGATAACAGTATTGTGAGAGAACTTAGACTGACTCATCAGATGATTGCAGACTGCATGCAGGAATTTAGGGATAAAGGTGAAAAAGGACTGGGAGAATTTATAAAAGTTGATCCGTATTTCGATGTTCAGGTTATTTCTGTTCGGGGTGGGATACGCTGTCCCTTTGAAGACAGAGGTTTAGTACAGAAAGACTGCATTACTGTTAAGAATTTAAAAACAGAGAAAGAAATTAATTATACAGATTTGAGTATTCATTTTATTAAAGCACACGGTTTTTATCAGGGAATGGGGTCTCTTTACAGACTGGATCCGGAAAAACTTGTTGAAATTCTGGAAGTAAAACATAGAGGTTTAATCTAGTAAATTTCCTTTAATAATATTGTCTGTTGCAACTTTTATTGATACTATATCGCAGCCTCTTGATAAGATTACAATGTTTTTTTCTAGCAATTATTCCCAGATAGAAAGAAATTCTTCAGTTGTAGCTCTTTTTTAGCATGCTTAATTCCTACTTATTTTTTTGTATCAGCAGGAATGTCCATAGGCGTTGTTACCTATCGTTTGATGCGACTGGTGCAGGTTATTCTATTATTAAAAATAGCCAGAATATTAAATTACTCAGTAAAATTACTCAGTATATGAATTAAAGATTTTTCAAACGCAGCCAGGTTTTTATCTGGAATACCTTTTAGAACTTTTCCCCATAGCTGGTTCGTTCTTTCTTCAATTTGATTTGCAATTTCAATTCCTTTTGGAGTCAATGTATAAGTTACAAATCTCATATCATTTTTATCATTTCTCGAAATCAGCAGACCAGCATTATTAATTCTTTTTATAGATCGTGTCAAGCTCTGTGGTTCAGCAAATAATATTATGGCAAGCTCTTTTTTAGTTAAAGACTTATTTTTGTATATTTCATCAATTATCAGCCTATCGACATATGTAATCCCTAGTTTGGCACAGTATTTTTCCAGCTGTTTTTTCCACTGTATCGTTACTTTCCTCCATAAATCAGTAAGTTCTGTTGTATTTATACTCATTGTTTTTCTCAACATTTAAAATTAACGCTTATTATTATTTATTATATAAATATATCACATGTTAATTTGTATAAATATTCTTATAATTTAAAGTTATTTATTATATTTTTTCTACCCTATATATGGAAAATGGCTATAATCCCATGTGAAACAATATTAACAGCAATTGACAGCAATATTATCCCTATAAAAATTTTTATTATCTTCAATCCGCTTATACTGATAAATTTAATAAAAAAATCACTAAAATAAAAACATAGAAATAATACTAAAACAGCTGTAAGGTTTGCTAGTGATAATAATAATTTAACATGAAAATTATTGCCGAATTTATGAAGGCATATCATTACCTGAAGTATAGCAGCAGGACCGCTTACTACTGGAAATGCCAAAGGTACAATAGCAAGTTCAGCTGCTTTTGTTTTATTTTTTAATATTGATTTTTCTTCATTCTTTTTACTGTTTACCATAGGAAGAGAACCTAAAAAAAGTAAAATGCCACCTGCAACTTCGAATGCGGGTAAATTCACTCCGAAAAATTTTAGTACACCTGTACCAATCCATGTAACAATGATTAGAATAATCAAAATAGCAATTGATGACCTAATGCTTATTAACTTTCTTTCTTCTTTTGAGTATTCACCGGTCATTCCCATAAAAACAGCCAGCATCCCCAATGGATTCATAATAGTTAGAAGTAGCGCTGTTGAGCCTAAATATACATTGAAATATGAACTTGTAATTAAGTTTAAAAAATGTGGAACTGACATGATATGCCTCCTTAAAGTTCATTTTTGATAATTTTACCATCTTTTATTATCATTAGTATGTTTTTCCCATTTTCAGTAAAGAGGCTTATATTTTTTAGTGGATTGCCACTTACTACTATTAAATCTGCAAAGGCATCTTTTTTTATTATCCCAAGTTTATTTTCCATTTGTAATAGTTTCGCATTTACATATGTAGCTGAGTTTAGTGTTTGAAATGGCGTTTCTGCTTTACTTCTTAATTCAAACTCGTTGCACTGATCATTTTGTAGTTCACCTAATAAATCTGTACCAAAACCGATATTTAATTCATGATTTCTGCAAATTGCCAACCCCTTAATGCTTTGCTTAATTACTTGATTTAGTTTTTCAATATTCTTTTCAGGAAATCCCAATTTACTTCCTCGTCTATAAAGAGAATCGTAAATTGAAAGAGTAGGTATTACATATGCTTTATATTGCTTTACTATTTCTGCTGAACTGTTGTCAATAAGGTTACCATGCTCTACAGAACGTACGCCTAATTGAACACATCTTGTGATAGCTTTCGGACTATATGCGTGAGCCATTACATATGTTCCTGCATTATTTGCTTCTTCTACAACAGCTTCTATTTCCTCTATTGAAAATTGTAAATTATCAATTTTATCTGTTTGGGAAGCGACTCCACCAGAAGCCATAATTTTAATTTGTGTTGCTCCCTTTCTTAACTGTTCTCTTGCAGCCTTTCTTACTCCTGAAATACCATCACATATTATTGCTATTGTTGAACCACTTCTGCGACATATTGAATCCATGTGTTCTTTTTCAGATATATTCCTGAGGTCGCCATGTCCATGTGTTTGAGTTAATGCTTTACAGGATAAAAAAAGTCGTGGACCTTGAAGTAAGCCTTTTTCAACTGCCATTTTTAAACCAAAATCTGCACCGCCTGCATCGCGTACAGTAGTAAAACCTCTTTTTAGGATTTTTGTTAATTCAATTCCGGCATTAACCCAGATATAACTCTCAGGTAGTTTATCCTGATTAATATCTAACTCTGCCATACTTAGATGGGCATGTGCATCAATTAGGCCGGGCATTAAGAATTTTCCATTCAAATTTATTGTTTGATCTACTTTCTTATCATAAAGTTTTGAACATTCAAAAATTTGTTTTATAAGATTGTCTTCGATTAAAACATTCATATTTCTTTGGAGCTTATTATTTTTCCCGTCGAATATATTTGCATTTGTTAATAGAGTTTTCATTATATGACCATTATTTTTTATAATTCATTTTTAATAATGTTACCGTTTTTAATTATTAGTTGAATATATCTGCCAGTATCAGTAAAAAGAGTGATATCTTCAAGCGGATTACCGCCTACTACAATTATGTCTGCCAATGCATTTTCAGCAATGATACCAAGTTTATGTTGCATATTAAGAATTTCTGCATTTATATATGTTGCAGAGTGTAATATCTCAAAAGGAGTTTCAACCTTCCCTCGAATAGTAAATTCATCACATTGATAGTTTTCAACTTCTCCTAAAAGGTCAGTTCCAAATCCGATCTTAACTCCATGTTTTTTTGCAATTGTTAAAGCATTTAGTCCATGTGTTAAAACATCGTTTAATTTAGTTGAAGTATGTTTGGCTAAACCAAACTTATCTCCATGTTCGAAGAAAGCATTATAGACGGATAATGTAGGTACAAGATAAGCATTAAATTGTTTCATCATTCCAGCTGTTTCATTATTTATAAGATTGCCATGTTCTATGCATCTTACACCGTTTATTATACAGCGTTTGATTGATTCAGGCGAATATGCATGTGCCATTACATAAGTCGCATGTTGATTTGCCTCATCTACTATTGCTGAAATTTCTCCTTCAGTGAATTGAGAATCGCTTACATTGTCAGATGGAGAATCAATTCCCACGCTAGCTAATATTTTAATTTGCGATGCACCCTTTCTTAATTGTTCACGAGTGAGTTTTCTAACTTCATATTCACCATCACATAATACTGATACTGATGATTCAGAGTGGATACTTTCCCCGTAAATACCAGATTCTTTGTGCCTAAAATCTCCATGCCCTCCAGTCACACTTAATGCCTTGCAACTTAAAAATAGACGAGGCCCCTCTATTGAGTTATCTTCTATTAGCATTTTTATTCCGTAATCACAACCACCTGCATCTCTGACTGATGTAAAACCTCTATATAACATTTTTTTTGCAAATACTGTAGCCTTACCGTTAATATAGCTTGCTGGTAAATCTCGTTGGTTTGGATTTATTTTAGCAGCTGTCAAATGAACATGTGCATCAATCAGGCCCGGCATCAATGTAATGCCTTTTAGATCAATAATTTTGTCGATATTACTTTTATTTTTTTGTGAATTTTTGTATATCTTTTTTATTACATTGCCATCAATTAATATATTCATATCCTTTTGTATAAAGTTGTTTTTTCCATCAAAAAGATCAGCATTCATTAGTAGTAGTTTCATTTGGATAACCTCTATTAAACTGTTTAAAAAACGCAATGCTTCATATTAATTAATTTTATGTTTTTTTTGAAGAAATTAGATTATATTGATTTAGAATTTACCAAATAAACACATTATGCTGATTATATAGGGGAGGGAAGTAAATGAAGTTTATTAGAAAAATGCTACCTAATTTAGGCGGCATTATAATAAGTTTTATTTATCCTTCTGAATTATAGCTGTATGTTCATGTTTCAGCTTATTATTATTGAACCAGTGTTCTGAGTACACTCTTTGAAACTTAATAATATTGTACAGATTCAACCTTACTTCATATTTTATTCCCTACTCATTTGATTAACAGATAATTATTATTATGTAAAGAGCAATATTTCGCATTAAAGGGACTAAGTAAGTTTTCAGATGTAATATTACGTAATTAATAATTATTTGTTATTGTTTTTTATATATATATTTTACTATATAGAACAACATTAGATAGTTATAGAATGTATAAAGTTCTACGAAATTTTAGGTCCTAAAGTTAATTAGTCGCTGTCGCGAAATAGAACTATCTGATCAGTAATGCATTATAAGTTTTATGTTAATTCATGTGTTCAGAAACATCACCCATTGAAGCCACTGCATGAACTACACTTTCTTTGTAGGTTTTAAAAATTTCTTCTTTAG
>MPMD02047327.1_pt1 | contig 62592 bp, 32 predicted proteins | sample 1617291 | NCBI WGS metagenome assembly MPMD02 (sample SAMN05944810, study PRJNA350692) | marine metagenome | biome: marine; feature: ODZ; material: water; isolation source: 120 m water sample filtered on 30 um supor filter | place: Pacific Ocean | collected 2012-04-09 | depth 120m m | reverse complement strand
GTAGGATATATGAATTTATAGGCAGGATATATGGATTTATAGGCAGGATATATGGATTTATAGGCAGGATACATGGATTTATAGGCAGGATGTATGGATTTATATGTAGGATAAGTGTATAATAGGAAGGATAGATGTTTAATAGGTAGGATCCTCTCTTGTAGTAGGACCCTCTCTTGTAGTAGGACCCTCTCTTGTAGTAGGACCCTCTCTTGTTGTAGGACCCTCTCTTGGAGTAGGACCCTCTCTTGTTGTAGGAACCGTGTTGTCAGCACTCGTCCCGCTTACCAGGGATGTGGATTTCACTACAGCTGTACTACAAGAGAGGGTCCTACTGCAAGAGAGGGTCCTACCTATTATACAGTTATCCTACCTATTATACATTCATCCTACCTATTATACATTCATCCTACCTATTATACATTTATCCTACCTATTATACAGATATCGCTATACATATACATATGAGGTTTGAAAAATAACCCGGCAATACTTTTTTAACTTGAGTTGCTTTTATTATTTGGCGGATGTTTTGTTGTAAAACATAATGTGTTTTTGACATGCGAAAAACACCGAGTCCCGGAAGGACCCTGGAAGGTTTTCTTGTCTCACGAGATGCCGATGCGGTCGTCCTGCGCCAAGTTGACCTCGCCGATCAGCGCATCCCTCAATCTAATATTCACCGCGCATCGTTCGCCGCCATGTCCCTCATGCCCGAAGGCTTACTCGAATCGCTCAAACCTCAACAGGTTAGCGATCTGTTCGCATACATGCGGTCGCTAAAATAGGGCCCGACGCTATCCGATTGCGGGCCAGGTTGCCCACGAAAAAGGGACCCCGTCAGCAGCGAATAGCCGGTCTCGATCATCCTCTGCGTTTCGCCGGTTGAAGCTCGTAGGTGAACCCCGCACGCGTGACGAAGCCAATCCGGCCGTCGTTATCGACCGTTGTCTCGATAGGCTCCCCGGCCGAGTCGCGTATGCTCACGCCTTCGGGCCAGGGGCTGTAGAGCCGGCACGGGCTGCCCTGTTCGCTGTAGACCGTTAACCGGGTGACGTTCTCCTCGGACCACGCCGCGCTCACGAGAAAGGCGCCTTCGGCACGAAAGTTGTCAAAACGAGCGGCCAATTTCGGAGGCCAGGAGGGAAAGATCCGCAGCGCACCATCCCAGCTTTGCAACATCATTTCCTGCAGTGGTGCGATCACCCCCAGCGATTCCGACCAAGCGCCAGCCGGACCGTAGTTGGCGGCGGCCATCGCACAGATCAAACCGTTCGGGCGACGCCAGCGGCGGATCTGATCACAAAACACCGGCAGGTCTCGGACGGCGTGGAACTCGCCACCTCGAAGCTTCTTCATCGTGGCCCAGGGATAATGGCCGAAGTACCAGCGGCGGAGGTTACTCTCCGGCGATGGCCAGGGCTCGCCGTCCATTTCTTTCGACTGGGGCAGATAGGGACGGCCAATGCCGAACTCGGGCGGGTTGGCCTCGTAACAGTGTTTGGCCAGCCCCTCTAATTTCGGCGGCGACTTGCCGTCATCACCGGCACAGTTTTGCAGACGTTCGCGCCACTGCGCGCGGAGCGACTCATCCACCTCAAGAATTTCGCTGGACATAATCGCCGCCCGTAGACAATAGCGAAGATGTTGCATGACCTGCGGCCGGTCGGTGTAATCCTTCGGATCGCCGCTGAATCCGTCTTCGCCTTGGTTGGAAGGAAAAATATGATACCGTCCGTCATCGCCCTTCTGCATGAAGTCCGTATAGAAGAGCGCGCAGTCGCGAATCACCGGGTAGCCCGTTGTGCGAAGCCACTCCCGGTCCATCGTGTAAAGGTACCGCCACCAATACTGGTTGATGATCCAACCGGTCATATAGGCCATCCGTCCCATCGGCGCGATCCCCAGGCAGTCCTCCTCCGTCCGAATCGGATAGACGGCGAGTTGGATGAAGACACCGCGGCAATTGTAGTAGTCACGGGCGATCTTCCTGCCCATCGGCAGCATGAACTCAACACCGTCGAAATAGGAGTCGCCAATTTCCAGATGATTGGCCGTATAGTCGCCCCAGAACGGCGATTGGTAATTGTAGTTGGTGTGGTAGTCGCCGTGCCAATGGGAGTAATCTTGTACCGTACTGGGCAGAAAGAGGCCGGGCGGAGTCACGCCTCGGCGGAAGGTGCAGCGGCGTGCATGGAGCGTCTCGTACCAGAGATTTTCTAACAAGGGTTCGTCGACCTGAAGTCGCGACTTCGACCAAAACGCGGTGGCGGCGTTGTGGTTTTCGTCGGCCCAGTTCTGCCAGGTGGCCGTCGGTCGTTTGTCCAGAATGGCTCGAACGCGACGAACTTCCTCCAGCGGACCGCCATCGTCGCTGCTGGTGCCCACCGCGACTGCCAAACTGCCTTGGAGCGATTTGGACTCGGGGAGCAGGTGCAGCCTCGCCTCGCCCGCGGCGGACATCTCAACAGGCTTAACGCGTAGACCAGCCCCCAACGGAGCCATCGCGTAGCGAAATCCCTCCTTAAAGGTTGGCTCGGGAGCGAAGGCCTGCTCGATATAGTACGTTTCTCCATCACTTTTTGTTGTCGGCGGATCCAGTGGTGTCGCCTTCGGACTGGAGTAAACCTGAAAGGCAGGATGCTGACACTTGGCCACGATCTGGGCGGCGAACTCACGCACGGTGGGATCGGCCCAACGATAGAGCGAAAACCAGACCGGCGGCTTGTTGCCGAGTCGGGTCTGCGCGTCCCAGTTCTCTACCCACCATTGCACGACCAGCACGTTCGGCTTGGGCGGCACGAAACACTCCACGTGAATTTTGACACCCGATGACCAGGAACAGGTGATGGTGAGCTTCGCTTTCTCGATGTCGAGCCGCTGATGAATTTTCATGTTCTGTAGGTCGGGTGGCAATTGCATCGAGAGTTCGCCAACCGGCTTGGGACACGGATAGGGAAAACGGCGGTAGCTCGGCGGCGAACCCTGACAGACCTCGAACATCCGTTTGGAATCCTTCGTGCCGCGTAGGGCGTCGACCGGCCCTCCGTAAGGAAGGCATTTCCAACCCTCTTCCTTGATGCCGCGAGCGAGTTCGTCGATGTGGACGGGCCTGGGGTCTTCGCTCAGGTCGAGTCTGCGGTCCCACACATCACTCTTGCCAAACCGCCAGATGATACGATCGGCCGACTGGTACACGCTCACAGACAGATCCCCGTTACCCAGTAGCAGTCCATCCTCAAACCGGAGGATTCGTTCCTTGACCTCGATGGCGTGAGAATCGTGGTGGCTCAATGTTTCGGCATCCGCCGATTGTGAGAACGAACACAATAATACGACGCACGCCAGCGTACTAAGTGAAACGGTAGCAAGATCGATTCTAGAGAAGTGCATAGGATTTCCGTTCGTTAACTTGGGACGTCGTTTTCAGAAAACCGCGAGATACGTCACAGCTTTCTACTCAGATGCATTCCATCGCAATCCGGTGACTGGCAGCCGGTTTGATACCGTTAACCAGTGTGAGGCTAGTGAGAATGTCGGAAGGTGCTATTCAAAAGGGCGGGAAAATCTTGACATGTCTGACATCGTTGGCCAGCTTGTTCTCTTGTCGACGCTTCTTGATTCAAGCGGTTCTTGACTCAAGCATAAAGACCATAAATCTTTGGGCCATGCCGGTCAACGAAAGACGGTGCCGAGGGACACTTTTCGGAGCATCCACGACAGCCGTTCTCGGGCAGGCGAGCCATCAATATACTATAAACCGGACCTAATTTAACCACAATATCAGTAGAGTCGATTTGGCCCCTTTCCTCGAGGAAAAGGGGCATTATTGGGCAAAAAACCGGCCCTGTGAAAGACGCAGAGGAGAGGAAACCGATACGTCGCCTCTTTGTGGCTGTGACCGATACGGTGTTTCCCAGCCTGGACCCGACCCAGGAGATTCTGGCCGGAGTCGGCACCTTGAGTTCATTGATGCGCAGAATGAAATGCTCCGCCATCGCGTGCCCAGCAAACATATCCACATATCCACCCGAAATCTACGCGAGCCTGATCGAATGAAGCCGCCCCAAAGTACCCGCGTTTCGACGATGATTGGCTATTGGCTCAAGCGGCATACGCCGGGGTCCGGTTTGCCGCCCGGCATGTCCATCCGCGGGGTTTCTTTCAGCATCTTGGCGATGGGCGCAAACGTGGTCAGGATCGCCTGGTAGTCCGGATCGTCCGTGTTCTGAAAGACCGGCTTGCCACACTTCTGGCTGCCGCCGGCCGCCTTGGCGAGCGGGGCGACGAGGAACGGGTTCAGTTCCGGCTCGGTGATCCGCGTCCACACGCGGCGCGGAATCTTGCCGTCCTGGTGACACTCGGCACATCGTCTGCGGGCCACCTCGGCCAGCACGCCGTCGAGCTCGGCGGGATAGATCTGACGGCAACCTGGGTTGTCGGGATAGGCCGTTTCACTGGTGCCGTAATAAGGAACGTTCAAATCGATCCAGGCCAGAATCCGCCGCTGGTCGGCGGCATTCATGTTGACCCGCGGTTTCCCCGCCGCGTCGGGATGGCCCGAAAGCACAATCTCGGCCAGGCTGCTCTGCGGCGAACCCCACGTCTTGGGTTTGACCATGAGAATATTCTGCTCGTGGCCGTTGTACGTCGGAATCCAGTTCACGTACGGGCTGCCGGTGCTTCCCTGGTGTTCGCGGGCCAACACATCGTACGAGACGTTGAAGTAGTCTGTCTTTCCGCCAGAGAGATCTATTCCTCCCGCCGTCTCGATCGGGTTGTGGCACTCTGTGCAGTGTTGATCGATCACCGGCTGTACGATTCGCGAGTAGTCGAATCCGCCGGCGCCCCATTCGGGCGGAGTCAACTTGACGGGCGGGCGGCTGACGGCCCCGACCAACTGCAACCGTGGTGACTGCTGGTTGCGATCGGCGTGGCAACCAACGCAACCGTGTATCTCGCCCGGCTGGAAATGAGCAAAGCTGCGCATCCTCTGGACTGCCCGGCCTTGGCGGTCCAACGGCATGAATGACACGGGGACCCCCGCGGGAACGTGGAAACAAACGCTACCGTCTTTTCCGACCGGGACCTCGCCGAGCACGTCCTTGCCGGCGTACGTCGCGCCGCAGGAAATCACGGGGAACTGAAACCCAAAGGCCCGGTACTTTGGATCGATGCGGACCGTCTTGGGCATTTCGCGAACGACGCGGATCGATTGAATCTCTCCTCGCTCGACATATTCTTCGAGGCCGTCGTACACATTCTGTAGAAAGACGGTCGCCACCGGCTTGGCATCGTCTTTCAGACGCGAAGGAATCAGCGGGGGCCGCTTCCGGCTGCGGATCGGCTGCGCGGCGAAGTATTGCATGCCGTCGTCAGGCTCTGCGAGCACGGTCGACTGGCACTCGCCCGAGAGCGTACGCACCGCCACCGGGCCGCGACAGGAAAGCAGAAAACGTGTGCCGTCCAGTGGCACGGGCGAGCTGTAGAGTTTGCTGCCGTCGGTGTTCCCGTTTCCCCGGTCGACCGGTGCCAACGGCGTGTCGGGGGTGAGGTTGGTGATGGCCTCTGGGGCATTGTTTCCTTGAGAGCGGTCGATGATACCAATCGCCCCCCGCGCGGGTCCATTGTGGCCGGTCATCGTGCAGATGATCTTCTCCGTGCCGGGAATCGAGCGGGCTTCCATGAACGTGCCCGGCGTGAGTACACGGTTGCCAAAATAGCCGCTCAACCCGCTGCCGTCGGGATTCATTGTCCAGAGACTTTGGATGGGGATCGCCGGGCGGTCGACATATTCCCAGCGGGAATAGATCAGCCGACCGTCGTCGAGCACGGATGGAGTGAAGTCGTTGAGATAGTTGAAGGAGAGTTTTCGCAGCCGCGAGCCGTCGGGCCGCATGCGGTGCAAGACACCGACCGGAGCGTTCCAGCAATAGGCGAACTGCGGCGCGCGGGTCGTGAGAAAGACGATGTCGCCGTCGGGCAGCCAACAGGCGTTATAGTCGTGCCACTCGCCGTCGGTGAGTTGCTTGAGGTCGGAGCCGTCGGTTTGAATCGTCCACAGATGGTAGCCTTCATCCTCCTTCCGTCGCCAACTGAAGAGGATCGTACGGCCATCGTGCGACAGGTCGCAGTCGAGGATCTGTCCTTCGGGCGAAGCGACGAGTTCGCGGGGCTCACTTTTCGCGTCATGGGGTGAAACTCCGTACAGGCCACCGCCGGGATGAAACCCTTCGTAGTGATACGTGTAGACGTGCGAGGCGTTAATCTCGTGGCGCTTGATGACGACCAACTCCTTGACGTCGAATAGCAGAACCTCGCGCTGGAGTTTCGCCAAGCCGCGCTGCCGCTCTTCGGCGTTATCTTTGAGCGACGCGAGTTGCACCAGTCGCGCTAAGTGTGCCGGCGCCTGATCGTATTTCTTTCCGTGTTGTGCGGCTAATTCGAGGATCAGCGCGCGGAGCTTTTCCGGATGGACCGTAGGTTCGACACCCTCGGCCGGTTGTACGATCAGACCGACGGCGGCCAGGCAGATCATCAACAGCAGCGACCGCAGGCGATTTGTCGAGTGGGCAACCATGATTTTTCTCCGGCTTGGGGTAGGATCGCACCCTCGCGTTTTACGGGGAGGACCTCAGTGCTTTCAGCAAAGCTCCTTTGAAAAACTCAGTCCAGTTTGATGACTGAAATCGTGTACGGCTTGTCCCACTTTTGATTGATGCCGCCCGGCACCGGAAAGTCGATGTTGGATGCTATGACTTCTCTCCCGCGGAGAAGCACCTCGCTCGGCTGGTCGAGCCGTCCGCCGGAACCGTCGTTTTCGGCGTCCTGGGCCAGCATCTGTACCGAGCCGTCAGGAGAAACGACTTGCACGGCGTTGGCCAGCGAGTCGGCAACGTAGATCTTGTCGGTCGATAGATCGCAGAAAATCCCGTCGCAGCTTTTCATGAACTCCGCCTTGGCGAAGATCGGGGCCTCTTTCTGCTTGGGCTTGCCGTCGCTGTCGAACTCGGTCTTGTGCAACGTGCCGTCGGCGAAATTGCCACAATAGAGGTTACCCTTGCTGTCGAAGGTGAGCCCGTCGGCCCCGAAGCCGATATCGGGGTTGTAGCTCTTCATCGTGGCAACCAGGTGCGGGTCGTCGAGCAGCGGCAATTCCAGCTTGGTGCCCTCTTCGGTGAGCTTGACGCGAAACACACCGCTGATCAGCGGTTCCTTAGGATCTTTTTTCGGCACCATGGAGGTGTCGCTGACGTAGAGGTATCCGTCGCGAACGATGACGGCGTTGGCAACGACCATGCCTTCGATCAGCACGACCGCTTCACCGGCCGGATTGTAGTTCTCATCGAGCGGGATCCGCAGCACGCGCGAATAGTTACCGGGATTCTCCATGTTGGCAAACCACTGCAAGTCGGCCAGGTAGAGATTTTTGCCCTCCGGATCGATGCACAATCCGAAGGGAAAGGCTTTTCCGGTGACCGGATGTCGGGGAGGATCGTAGTATTTTTTCACCTGGTTGTCCTTGGTGATTCGGACCAGCAGCGGCGGTGGGTCCTGCTGCGCGTTGAGCTTGTCTTTCGCCACGGCCTGGACCCACGAGTTGACATTCGGCACGGAGACAAGAATATCGCCGTCGGGCAAGAGGCACATGGCATCGGGACTGTCACAGTAATCCGGTAGCTCGACCAGCATTTCGGCCTTCTTCAACGGTAGCGACGCCGAGAGCTCTTTTCCGCCCATCTTTTCCGTCGTCCCTAGACCGGTATTGGAACCTGGCTGGCTCGTGTCGGACGGTGGCTTGGAACATCCCAGCGAGACGGCCAATCCGGCTGCGGCCATCGAGAGAGCCGCTAGTCGTGTTGCGTCGAATAATTTGGACATCACAAAATCTCCTTCACGGACCAGGGGTGAGCGTTATGAGGTTTTTTGCTTCTTGCAATCGCATCCCAGTAGATCGGCAGCGATCATCGCGTCTACGATTCCGTTGGAAGTCACCTCGAAGCAGTGATTTGCACAGAGCGATCCTTCGCCGGCGCAGACATCACCAATCGATTGCAGGCGGTCCCGCGTGACACCTTCGAGATTCAATTCCGCAAATGTGACCGGCAAGCCGATGGCCATCAGGAAATCGTAGATGACGTACATTTCCTCCACATCTGTGTCGCTGTCGAGACAGAGTTGCGTGACGATGCCGAAGCTGACCTTCTCGCCGTGCATCAGGTCTTTGCACTCGGGGATGTTGGACAGCAGGTTGGCGATCATGTGGGCCGTGGCCAAGCCGCCGCTTTCAAAGCCCAGGCCGGAAAGTAGCACATTGGCCTCGACGACTTTGTCCACCGCGGGCGTAACAAGATCGTGCTCCACCGCGCGACGGGCCTCGATGCCATGTTCCATCAGCGTATCGTAGCCGAGTCGTGCGATGGCCATGGCGGCCATGGTCGAGACCCCTCCGGCGAGACTGGTGGCCCGGGTCTTATAGGCTGCTTCCGCCTCGACCCAGGTCGCCAGCGAATCGCCCATCCCGGCGGCGAACGCCCGAACCGGACCCTTGGCGATCACCTCGGTGTCGACCATCACCAGGTCCGGATTGAAAGGCCAGCACTCAAAGCCGGTAAAGTTGCCGTTCTCGTCGTACCAGACGGTGGCGGCGCTGGTGGGAGTGTCGTTGGACGCGATGGTGGGGCAGGTGACCATTTTGGTGCCGGCTTGGACCGCTGCCGCCTTGGCCGTGTCGAGGCACTTGCCTCCGCCGGCGCCGATGAGCACATCGGCGCCATTGTCCTTGGCGACTTGAGCTACGCGGGCCGCTTCTTCTTGTGTCGTCTCTCCCTGAAACTCGACATCGACGACTTCCAGGCCCGCCTCTTGGAGACTGGCGAGGACTGTGCGGCTGATGATTTTCTTTATGCCAGGCGACCAGAGTATCAGCGGCCGGCGACCCAGTAGTTTGACGTAGTCGCCCATCTCCTGAAGCACGCCGCGGCCTTGGACATACTTGCGTGGAGCAATCAAGACGGTTTTCATGATGATGTTTCTCCGGTGGACTGAGGAACTGCTCGATCTTGGTTCGGTTTGACAGTCGTGTCGCGGCCAGATAGCGCTGGGAAAACGTCATTAACGATCGGCAAAGATCGCTCTCCTCGAATCATTCGGCCCAGGTGTTCGGCCATCAATTGGGGGCTGTTGCGGAAGGTGTCGATGGTGCTGCCGGCCAGGTGCGGCGTGAGAGTCACATTGTCGAGTTGTAAGAGCGGATGGTCCTGCGGCAACGGCTCCGTTTCAAAGACATCCAGCGCCGCCCCCATAATCCGCCCTGCGGCCAGCATCCGTACAAGCGCTTCTTCGTCGACCAGGCCACTACGCGCCGTATTGACGAGCAACGCAGTGGGCTTCATTAGATCCAGTTCTTTCTGGCCAATCAGATGGTGGGTCGTGTCACTCAAGCGGGCATGGATCGAGACGACGTCGGATGTCGTCAACAGAGTCTCCAAGTCAACAAGCTCTACCGGGGAGGGATCGCCCACGAAGAACGGATCATGAGCGATGACACGGCTGCCCAACGCGTGCAGGTAGCCGGCCACCAGTCGGCCCACCGCGCCGAAGCCGACCAGTCCGACCGTCTTGTGGTACAGTTCGGGAATGGCATCGCTATTGGGAAATCTGCGCCGCCACTGGCCGTTCTTGAGGCAGGCGTGAGAACGCGCGATGTTGCGCGTCTCCGAGAGAATCATGCCCAGCGTGCATTCGGCGACTGCCCGGGCGTTTCGACCAGGCGTGTTGAGCACGGTGATCCCTCGGGCGGTGGCTCGCTGGAGGTCGATGTTCTCCGTACCGCTGCGGAGCACGCCGATAACCTGCAATCGCTCCGCCTTCTCGATCATGCCGCGATTAATTGGCGCGAACTGGGTGACGATGCAATCGAACTCGGCAAGGTTGCGGGTCAACTCCTGCGGCAGCGCGACGGCCTCAGGGCCACCCCGCTCGATGGCGAGGTTTGCCTCCTGCAGCGCGACCAGTGTCGGAAGTTTCCACTCGCGCACCTCGATGACGACGCCCAAGTCTTCCAGCGGGGCAAGCCCCTCTCGCATGAAGTCCGCGGGGATGTATGCGTCGCTGATGGCCAGCAGTTTCATAGCGAAACCTCCACCCGTCGCGCTCGATTCCCCGCGCCCAACAGGTCTATCTTCTCCGCGATCACATCACCAAGTGCCTCCCTGATGGGTCCGAATAGCTCGCTCGGCAGTGGATCGGGCCGTGCCATAGACTCCGCTGCCCGTGCCAGACCCCGACCCATGGCGATCCGCTCATCGGCGAAAATATTCACTTTGCAAATGCCGTGGCGGACTGCCTCGCGAACCTGGTCGTCCGGCGTTCCGGACCCGCCGTGTAGAACCAACGGCACTCCGCCTGCGGCGTCGAGTTCCTTGAGCCGCTCGATGTTCAAGTCCGGTTCTGCACGATAGACACCGTGGGCAGTGCCGATCGACACAGCCAGGGCATCGATCTCCGTCGCCTCGACAAACCGCACGACGTCGTCGGGCTCGGTGAGAATCGACTCCGTGCAGTTTCTGTCTTCCAGATCCATCCCACCGACATACCCCAACTCGGCTTCGACGCTTGCGCCGTACGATTCTGCGCGATCGACCGCGGCCCGCGTCAAGCGAACATTCTCCTCAAACGGCAGCATCGACCCGTCGATCATGACAGATGTAAAGCCTAAATCGAGAGCCGTCTCGACTTGAGCGAGATCGGTGGCGTGGTCCAGGTGAAGAACCACCGGAATTTTGTGATGCGGCGCAACCGCGCGGATCAAACCCGACAGATACAGCCAACCATTACCGTCGCCGCTGGTGAGGTCCATCTCGAGGCACATCAAGACGACAGGCGCGTCGGCCTCTTCGGCTGTTTCCAGGATGGTGCGGACCATCACGTCTTCCGTGCAGTCAAACGCCGGCACGGCGTATTGATTTGTCCTGGCGTGGCTGAGCACTTCTTTAAGCGTTACGAGCATCGTGGTTGGTTCGTTATAAGTTTCTGTTGGTTTGGCGTTTTTCGACCAACATCAAAGCGTTTTCCCCTTTAGCGCATCAACATACCGCCGGTGACGTCCCAGGTGGCGCCGGTCACGTAGCTGGCGCGGTCGGAGGACAACAGCGCCACCACGTTGGCCACTTCGGCCGGCTTGGCGATGCGGCCCAACGGAATTCGGTCAATGTAGTGCTGCTTGTGCTTGTCGAGCGCCTCGCGAGCCATATCTGTCTCCATCATTCCCGGGGCCACGGCGTTGACTCGGATGCCATGCGGCGCCATCTCTCTGGCCAACGAGATGGTGAGCGCGACCAGCCCGGCTTTCGAAGCGGCGTAATCGGCGTGCCCGGTGGTGGAACCGCGAAAGGCGGCCGGCGAAACAATATTCACGATCGTTCCCTCCCGCCGGGCGTCCCGCCAACGGCGGACCGCCTCGCGACACATCAGAAAGGATCCCGTCAGGTCGGTTGCAAGCGTCTTGTCCCACTGGTCGCACGTCATATCTTCGACCAGGGCGGTCGGCCAGATCCCCGCATTGTTGATCAGAATATCGACCCTCCCAAAAAGTTCTTCGGTCTGCTGAAAAACGTTTTCGACCTCCGCGAGGTTTGCAACGTCACCAGCGACAGGCACCGCTTCGACGCCGTACGTTGTCTTGATTTCCTGCGCCAGTTGCGCTGCAGTCTCCGAACGGCTATGGTAGTTGATGCACAGCCTGGTCCCTTCTGCGGCCAGAGCCAGACAGATCGCTCGCCCCAGCCCCCGAGATCCACCGGTGACAAGGGCCACGTTCTCTCGTAGATTCAAATCCATGGCCCCGCGACCCATTGGTTGTAAACTAGACTCAGATTATGTTGTATAATCCAAATCGGCTCTAAATTCAAGGGCTTAGACGCGCAGCACGTGGTCCTACCGGGGGTCTTCATGAGCTGCGGCACGGAGAACGAATACACACAATTCGCATCGGGGTTGAGGTTGTTGGATGAAAGAACTCACATCGTTTGAAAGAGTCATGCGTGTATTGCGCCGCGAAGAGCCGGACCGCATTCCGCACTTCGAGTGGATCATTGACCGAAAGGTGCGCGAAGCGATCTGTCCGGGCTGCACCATGGAGGAGTTCACGGTGCGGATGCAGTTGGACGCGATCCTCACCGGGCCGAACTTTAAGAAGGAACAAATTGGACCAAAGCGGTGGCGCAACGAGTGGGGCGTTATCACCGAAGACACTGGCGAGGAACACACCTTTCCTCTGGCTGGTCCCATCCAGTCGCTCGACGACCTGGATCGATACACGCCACCCGACTCCTACGCACCTGGTCGCTACGACAGCCTGGAACAACTCGTCAAACGTCATAAGGGCAAGCTGGCCATTGGCGTCCATCTGAACGACGTGTTTTCGATTCCACGCTATCTTTGCGGTTTTGAAAACGCGCTCATCGCGATGGCCACCGACCCCGAGCTGATCCGGCGGCTGGTGGAGCTCTCTGTGGAAAAAAACCTGGAAATGGCCGCAGAGGTCGCCCGGCGAGGGGCCGATTTCGTCTTCACCGGCGACGACTATGCGGGGACCGAGCAGACATTTATGTCGCCGGCGGCCTTTCGCGAACTGCTGTATCCGGGACTGAAACGGGTCATCGGCGGCTTCAAGGAACTTGGCCTGCCGGTCATCAAGCACACCGACGGCAAGGTCTTACCGCTGTTCGACATGATTCTCGATTCGGGAATCGACTGCTTCGACCCTATCGACCCGGTCGCCGGGATGGATATAGAACATATGAAGAAAGAATACGGCGACCGCATCGCTCTGAAGGGCAATGTCGACTGTGCCCATACACTTACCTTCGGCTCCGAGGAAGAGGTGGTCCGAGAGACCAAGGAGGTGATTCGCAAGGCGGCCGCCGGAGGAGGCTTGATCGTCTCCTCAAGTAACAGCATCCACTCGGCAGTCAAGCCGGGCAACTACCTGGCCATGTGGAATACGATCCGAATGTTCGGCCGCTATCCGATTGACCTGGAGAACTGGAGCGACTCGGGGATTGCCGAGACGTTTTCATAGTATCTGCTAACACCATTCACCAACGAACCGGTTATGGATTTGCATCTGAAAGACAAAGTGGCCTTAGTCACCGGCGGATCGCGAGGTCTCGGCAGGGCGATTTGTCTGAAGTTGGCTGAAGAGGGCGTGGCCGTGGCCGTCAATTACCGCCGCGAGGCCGAGGCCGCCACCGCGCTGGTCGAGGAAATAAGAAACACCTGCGGCACCCCCGCACTGGCGCTCTTTGGCGATGTCGCTAGCGAAGCGGACGTGAGTCGCATGTTTCAAAAAACGAATGCCGATCTTGGTCCCGTCGAGATCCTGGTCAACAACGCCGCCGTTTGTTCCACGGCGCAAGTCAAAGATGTGACCGAAAAGGAGTGGAACGAGACGCTGGCGATCAATCTGACCGGAACCTTCCTGACGTGCCGGCAGTTGGTCAAGCAATTGCTCGCCGAGGATCGCATCGGGCGAATCGTCAATATTTCGTCTACGGCCGCGTTTCTCGGTTCGACCACAGGCCACGCGGCTTACGACGCGAGCAAGGGTGCCATCGTCTCGTTCACGGTCTCGCTTGCGCGTGAGATGGCGCCGCACGGAATTGCTGTCAATGCCGTGGCGCCCGGCATGATGCACACCGATATGACCGCCGCCACCATCGCCGCCAACAAACAGAAATATTTGGCACGTATTCCACTCGGGCGGATTGGAGATCCAGCGGAAATGGCCGACATCGTTGCCTTTCTGGCTTCCGACAGAGCCAGTTACATGACCGGTGCCACCGTAGACGTCAGTGGAGGCATGCTGATGCGTTGAATCGTTTCGTTTTTTCAGACGACAGATGGCACGAGAGCCTAGAAAGTCCTTTTGCAGCAGGTTCTCTTTGACTCGAAGGTGATTACGATGGAATACCTGATGGGCATTGACCTCGGTTCCACCAGCCTGAAGGCCATGATCTATGGTCTTGACGGTACGGTGATCGCAAGCGGCAGTCGACCCACGAAGAAATATCATCCGAGTACGGAGCATCCCGAATGGGCGGTCTGGCAGCCCGAGCAAATCTGGGGCGACACCGCGGCCGCCGTTCGCGACGCCGTCGCGGCGCTCGACGATCCGCGCCACATCAAGGCGGTGGCCGTGACCGGTATGGGAATGGACGGTCTGCCGATCGACCAGGATGGGGCATGGCTCTATCCAATGATCTCCTGGCACGATCCTCGTACTGCTGAGCAGCATCGCTGGTGGCAAGAGCATATCACTGCGGAGAAGGTCTTTTCGATCGGTGGCAATCCGCTCTGGCCGATCAACAGCGCGCTGCGAATCCTGTGGATGAAGCAGCATGAACCGGAGATCATGAAGCGGGCCGACAAGTGGCTGTTGATCGAGGACTTTTTGAACTTCATGCTCTGCGGTGAGCGTGCCACGGATTATAGCATGGCCTCCTGCACGTTGTTGTTTGACCAGCGGACGCTCGACTGGTCGAGCGAAATGCTCGACGCGGCGGGGATCGACCGGGAACTGATGTGCGACGTACATCCCAGCGGAACCGTGATCGGTGAAGTCAGCGCGGTGGCGGCCGACAAGACCGGCCTGTCTGCCGGCACACCGGTCGTCTTGGGCGGTCACGATCACTTGTGTGGCGGGTTGCCGGTCGGCGCGTTCCGGCCGGGCGTGGTGTTGGACGTCGTCGGCACCTGGGAGATCGTCACGACAGTGACGGACAGACCCATTCTGAAACCCGAATTGTGCACAGCGGGCATGACGGTGCAGGCCCACGTCGCGCGCGGCATGCACGCGATCTGGGGTAGCGATGTGTCGGCCGGAATGTTGGAATGGTTCCGCGAGCAATTCGGCGTTCATGCCGGCCACCAAGCGGAGATCGGCACCACAAGCGACTGGGATCAACTCATGCAGATCGCTTCCGCCGCACCGGCCGGCGCGCAGAATGTCATGTTTCTTCCCCACATGTCGGGCACGTTGTGCCCTATCGTCGACGATCGCAGTCTGGGGGCGTTCGTGGGTCTGGGCAGCCGCGCTACGTTTGGCGACATGCTTCGTGCTGTAATCGAGGGCCTGAACTTCCAGTTTCTGGACATAGTCCGTGCCATGGAATCCAGCTTGGACTCCGAACTTAAAAAGTTTATTGCGGTCGGTGGTGTCACGCGAAATGACTTCTGGATGCAAAACAAAGCCGATATCCTGGGGTGCGACGTGGAAGTGCCCGACATCCAGGAGGCCACGCCGCTGGGCGCGGCAATCCTGGCCGGCATCGGCGTGGGCCTGTTCGAGAATGAGCAGGACGCTTTCGAGAAGATCTATCGCCCAGGCCGCGTTTATCGGCCCGACCCGGAACTGACGGCCGACTATGCCAGGCGGTTTGACGTTTTTCGACAAATCTATCCGGCGCTGAAGCAACTCAACGTTCAACTTCATGAGTTGCCCTGAGCGACCGCAGATCCACAACAGGAGAGTTCATCGATCATGCGCATTCACTGGCTACAACACGTTCCGTTCGAGGGGCTCGGAAGCATGGAAGGAGTTCTCTGCAGCGCTGGACACGACATCGCAGGTACCCGGCTTTTTCAGGAACACACTCTGCCCGGAGTTCATGAATTCGACTGCTTGATCGTGATGGGTGGACCGATGGGTGTCGGTGACGAAGACCAGTATCCGTGGCTCGTCGAAGAGAAACGGTTCGTCGCCAGCGCGATCGAACAGGAGAAGATTGTGCTGGGCATCTGCCTCGGCGCGCAACTGATTGCGGAGGTCGCCGGAGCGCGGATCTTTGGGAATGACCACAAGGAGATCGGCTGGTTTCCGATTCAGCGGACCGAGGTGGCCACTACAACGGCGACGGGCCGCGCGTTGCTCCCCGCGATCGATGCTTTCCACTGGCACGGCGATACGTTTGATCTGCCGACCGGCGCAGTCCATTTGGCTCAAAGTGCGGCCTGCAAGAACCAAGCCTTCGCCTTGGGGGACCGGGTGGTGGCGCTGCAATTCCACCTGGAAACCACACAGGCGTCCGCCGAGGCCTTAATCGAGCACTGCGGGGATGAACTCGACGACAGTCTCTACGTCCAATCGGCCGAGACGATCCTGTCCGACAACCGACGATTTGTCCGCATTAACGATGCCATGCAGGTCCTGCTGGACCAATTCATGCGGGAATAAACAACCTCATGCGGGAATAAACAACGCCGGTGTCTGGATCGAATGACTCTTCTCGCGGGCGGCTAATACGGATCGACCATTTGCGTAATCTGTTTGGTTCCCCAGATGTTGACTTCCTCAATGACACAGTTGTCCGGCACGTCGATACAGTGGACCACCGTCCGGGCGAAGTCGGCCGGATCGGGATAACCCTCTTGCCAATCGGTGGCAATGTTGGCGGCATCGCAGAAGCCGGTCTTGGCAGCGCCCGGCACAAAGCTGCTCGCCTTGCCACCCCACTGGGTCATCTCCAGGTGTAGGCAGCGGGTAAAGGCGACCATGCCTGCCTTTGCCGCCGTGTACGCGCCCCAGCAGGCCCAGGAATGGTGAGCGCAGCCGCTGGAGACGTTTACGATCTGCCCTCGTCCTTGCGGTCTCATAACTTGAATGACCTCACGGCAACCCTTGATGACTGAGGTCAGGTTGTTGGCCAGGATCTGCTCGAGGTCGTCGTCCGCGAGATGCTCGACCTCGGCAACCTTAATGCCCGCGCCGTGGTTGTTCACGAGCACGTCGATGCGGCCGAAGCGTTCGGTCGTTTGGGCGACGAGTCGCCGCCAGTCGTCCGTCATCACAGCGTCGGCCTGGACTGCCAAGAGATTCTCACTCCCGAGATCGGCTTCGGCATTGCGGAGCCGCTCTTCGTTACGACCGGTGATGACCACCTTGGCTTCCATTTCGAGGAGAATCCGGGCCGTCTCTCGCCCGAATCCGCTCGACCCACCCGTGACAATCACGACCTTGTCGCTGACATAATGTTGCATCGTCTGCTCCTTGAACGCCGAGTGGTATACTAAATCAGTTTGGTTATCCCGGGCAGCGGTTAGTTACCGGTCGCATCGGACCGGCTCGGTGGCTTCGTGTCGACTGGAATCGACAATTCGGCGAGCGTGTTGCGCAGCCAGGCGAGTGACTGCTCGATCATTGGTCCGCCGGCGCCTTCGCATTCCATGCTCAGCACGCCATCGTAATCGCAGTCGTGGAGAAGAGTCAGCACTTGCTTGATGTTCTCAGCGTTCACACCGTCGCCGATCGCGCACTGGCTCACGGCAATCCCCGTCTGCTCGCCGCGGACTGAGGCTGCTAACGACTCACTGACATCCTTGATGTGAACGTGGTTCACTTTGTCTTGAAAGCGTTTACAAAACGCCACCGGATCCTGACCGGCAATGAATGTGTTGCCCGTGTCCATGTTCATCCGCAAAAACGGGCTATCGCAGAAGTCAAGCATTTTGGCGACCATGTCTGGATTCGTCGTGAAGTATCCATGCACTTCGATGTTGATGGTGATCTCATAGGCTTCGGCCACTTCGATGATTTGCGCGTAACTCCGCCTCATCAGATCCAGCGCTTCCTGGTCACCAAGACCCTCGGGCTTGTGCAGCCCGTCGGTCGTCGCGACTCGGCTGCATCCCGCATGCTTGGCCCAGGGGATGGACTTGAGCACGTACGGCACGCCGAAGTACGGTCCGTCCTTGCCAGAGAGCGGATACGCGGCATCAATCTGTGAGAACTGCACGCCGTAGTTTTCCATTTTGCGGCGCAAGAGCAACGGATCCTCGATCAGCGCCACGTGGGGCTGGTAGCCCAGGCCGTGTATCCAACTGGCACCGTCGATCACGCCGCATTCGATGAAGTGGATGTCGTTGGCTTGAGCCCAATGAAGACACTTTTCAAAATTCCAGTATGCGGAGTTGAACGCGTCGGTGTGAAAGCCAATCTTCATCTTCTGTCTCCTGTCAGCCGCGGTTTGTTTGATTTCTTCGGCGAAACCGTTTCGTGGCCGGGTTCGAGTCCCGCCGTCCACGCCGTGCCGCGACGGATGAGCTCTGCCGTGCCCGGCGCTGCCAGCGCCGCGACGTCGTGCCCTAGCGATGTGTGAAAGACCCGACCCTTGCCATAGTTGAGCACAAAGGCCATAGGGTAGAGCTTTTTGTCGACGGCAGACCGCGCCTCGGCCAGAACAGTGATCGGCGTTTTGCCGTCGAGACAGGTATAGAGTTCGTCGGTCGTTTCGAAAGGGCGGAGTCCGTGCGTGATGGGATGAACGTCGTCGGTCATCTCAACCGTGAACTTGCCGTAACGATCGTGGTCGCGGAACTTGGGGTTCCAGACGCGTCCAGCAAGTTTTGCGAAGTCGCTCTTAAATTCCTGAAATGCCCCAGAGGAAAAATGCACAACCACCAAGCCGCCGCCTTGCTCGACGAACTTTGCCAGATTGTCGTAGCCTGCCCGCCCCGGCACTTTGGGATCGTAGTTTTTGAAGTGCATGACGATCGTGTCGTACTCGTGCAATCGTGGATCGCGAAGAAAGTTCACACGATTGACCACATCCACATCCAATCGCCGATCTTTTCGGATTATGGCCTTGAGCAACGGCGCTGTCTGTTGCCAGCGGTGGCCCTTGTAGTCTTCGCCAGTGACGATTAGCACGCGCCGGCGGCCAGCGCCGGCGGCTGGCGCCTGTTTGTTACCCGTCGGTTCAGTTGCGTTTTCGACCGGAACGTCCGCCCCTGCCGCCGCGAGCAGCGCGCGGCGGGTCGACACTTCCGGATAGTCTGTGGCGAGCTGTCGCAAGGTTTCGACGCTGGCCGGATCTGCAATGCGCCCGAGGGCCACGGCCGCGGCGTGACGCGTGTCGGTGGCGTTCTCCAGGTCGTCCACGATCGACAACAGCACGGCCGACGCGCGGCGGTCGCCAATGCGGCCTAGCGCCCAGGCGACTGCGGCCCGCCAACATGGCGTCAGCCCGTTGTGCAGGAAATGGATGCCCGGCCCCAGCGGATCGGGGCGGCCGCCGGCGGCTTCGGTCGGTTCTTGCTCGAGTATCGCGATCAACGCGTCAACAGACCGACGGTCCGCCAGGTTCCCCAGCGATCGCGCCAGAAAGAAGCAGACCCAGTTCTTGACGGGCAACTGTTGGACGATCGGAATTCCGCTGTTGAAGACTCTGGGAATCGTGTTCACCTTCTTTCGGTAGCGGTCCAACGCCGCGCGGATCTGCGGTTCGTACTTCCGATCGCGGCAAACGAGCGACAAAATCTGAGCGGCGCGGTTCTCGGCGCCGGGGTGACCGGCCCAGCAGCGGTGGATGTGGGAGATCGCCTGCTGGATTTCCTTGTCCGCCGTCGCCTGTGAATCGCCCAGTATGGCCAGGCAGGTCTCGACCACCGCCGCCTCGGCGCCGCCTCGGCGAATGACGCGGCCGACGAGCTTTTCGTAGTCGTCGTTCTCGAGCAACAAGGCTCGATCAGGATCGATCGGCACCGAGTGGATCAGGTGTGGTACGATTTGGCGGGTCTGCGTCGAGCCCATCGCGTCGAGCGCTTCGATGATGAAGTAGTGTACGGGCGAGGCGTGGCACGCCATCAAGGCACTGTGATCGCCGTACCAACTTGTGTATTTGGGGTAGTCCTGCAGATCGGCAAATGCCGCAATCAGCGCTTCTTCGGCGGCGGGAGTACCGATCCGGCCGAGTGCTTCGACGGCGGCCTCGGCCAGGAACAGATTGCCGGTCTCCGGATTGCTGTGGCCGCCGATCGTGTTCGTCAGCATTGCCACCGCCCGCTCGTCTTTGAGATAGCCCAGCGCTCGCGTCGCAGCCTGTAAGCTGCGCGGATTTGCCTTGGAAAGGGAGTTGAAGCGGGTGTCGTCGCCACGGTAGCAAAGACGATTCTCTGCCGCAGCAGCGCGGTGTCTGCTTACGTACTGGCGCAGCGCCGAGCGTGCGGAATCGCCACCGATGTGTCCCAGCGCCACAGCCGCCCGCCGCGCTTTTTCGCGGTCGCCACTTTCCAGCCGATGAATCAGGTCCGCTTCGATAGCTTGCCAGTTCGTGTCGGCGATCCACTTTTGCCACGCGGCCGCCTGGAGTTTCCTCTGATCGTGTTTGGCGAAGGCATCAAAGTCGTCGACGTGCCCGGTCAGGTTTTCCAGGGCCATGATTGCGGATTGTGCAACGAGGGAGTCTGGGTCGGACAGCGCGACCAGTAGCGGCGGTATCGACTCGCGGGTGCCGCACGTCGACAGCGCTATAGCCGCGGCAGTGCGTACTTCCCGCGACTTGTCTTTCAGGCACTCAGCCAGCGCTACAGCGGCGGACGGTTCGCGAAAGATCGAGAGCCTCTGAGCCGACGAGATTTTTAGCCCCGTGTCGTCGCCGCGCAGATGTGCCAGCAGCGTCGCCACTTCCTTGGCGCCGGCAGCGCGTGGATCGGCCGTGTCGCTGTAGCGGTTAATCCCCGCTACTTCGCGAAACCGGTCGAACTGCAATTCCATCAGCCCCGTCACGGCGGCGTTATTGCCACGGAACCGGTGCGGCTGTCCGTAAGGAAGCAGTTTCAGCGGGGGCGTTTGCAGTGCCATCGTCGGCGCCCGACTACGTTGCGGCGCGACCTGACTCGACTCATGACAACCGAGACAGCTTCGCGTTTCCCCCGGTCGCACATAGATCCACGACATCTCGTTGAGTTCCGAGCGTCCATCGGCGTCGACGGCCTGCAGGGCGATCGCTGTGTCGGCTGGTACCTCGATGTGAAATGATCCATCCGGCGCCAGTGGCACGGTGCCCAATTCCGTCACGTCGCTGCCGGAATGGACGATGTACGAATGCCCCGATCGCGTCGTCAGCCCTTCGGCGGCCAACACTCGAATCGCCCGAACGTGCGGCCAGCCGGCTGTTGTGTTCTTCGTAAACCGTGCGTTCTGGCAAAAGAGAAACCCCGTGGTCCCGACGTCGTTCGCCTTTGGCGGGTCGTGTTGACGGGGCAATTGCGGGGGTCGTGGCATGGGACCGAGATAGACCGGGGAGTGCAGCGCCGAGTTGGGCGATTCGTAGAGCGTGGTCAACGCCGGCGGCCGGCGGTCGGGATCGAGAACCTGAATCTTGCGGTAGCCGTTCTTTTCGACAGTCGTACACAACAGCCGTCCGTCGGGGAGCGCCGCCACGTCGCCTGCCGCGACTGGCAGGTGCTCAAGCTGCTGCCGATGCCCCGGGCGCCCGATACTGATGCCCGAGCCGGAAAGAAATGCCAGCCGCCCGTCCGGCATCGGGGCGGGGCTACCACAGAGATAGGCCCGCAGTCGGTTGCCGTACTCGGGCCCGCTCTCGAGGCTGAATACGTTTTGCCCCCCTGCGCCGTCGGGATGCACGGCATGCAGCCGCGTCTCGACCTTGCCGCGGTCGAAGAAGTTATCGCTGCGGATGAACACGATCCGCCCATCGGCCAACACCTCCGGTTCGTTATCGTGGATGATGGTGTGTGTCAGCGGACGGATGTTGCGGCCATCGGCATCCATCACGAACAGCGATCGCGAGGGCGGAGCGTGATATTCTTCAAACGTCCCGATCCGCGTCGACGTGAACACGATCCGCCCGTCGGGAAGCTCCGCCGGGTCGATATCGTGAAATGGGCCGTGAGTGAGCTGCTGCACCTCGCCTCCGTCGGGCGAAAGCCGATAGAGGTGAAAGAAGGAGGCGCCTTCGGGGGCCATCGACACCAGAATCGACTTGCCGTCGAACGATACGCTCGGCGAACCTAAAGCGCCGCGGCCGGCATCCAACAGAAGCTGCGGTTGGACACCCGGACGGGCCGGCTTGAGCATCATCAATTTGTGCCCGACTTTCATCGGCGCGGGCAAGTCGTGCTCGGAAAAGGCCCGCGATCGGCGCGGATTGAAGATCATCACGTGGAGACTGTCGAGTGCCGTGTCGCCACGCGGAGAGTTCTCGCGGTAAAGGCTGCAATCGTCGTCGACAAATACGATCGCCTCCGGCCACACAAAGTCGGCCGGCGAGGTCGGTGGCACCACCGGGTCGGTTGCTTGGAGCGTGGTAGGTGTTTGAGCCTCGGCAACCGGGCACAACACAATCACACCGATCATCACCGCCAAGAAACTGGTCGTTCGCATCGTCTGACCTTCCCGCTGGTTGGAGATCGTGAACGTTCAAGTCTTCCAATTTAATCTGTCGCCACTCCCTACAGTGACAACACGTAGTTCACCAGATCTTTGATCTCCTGTTCGTTGAGATTCCCGACCTTGCCGTGCCGGTCTTCTTTGTTGTGCGTGGTGAGAACGTCCTTAATGGTCAGTGCGCGGCCATCATGGAGATACGGAGCGGTGCGATACGCTTCGATGAGCGACGGCGTGTCGTAGCGCCCGTCCGGTTCGTTGGAACTGAGCACGCCGACGTTGTACATTTTCTTGTCGGTGAATACCGGGCCCGGATGACACTTGGCACAGCCAGCCTTGCCTTCGAACAGCGCCCGGCCGCGGAGTGCCGACTCGGTCAGGTTGCCCTCGGCGGTCAAGTGAGAGCTCGGCTCCGGGGTGAGCGAGATCATGAAGGCGTACAGATCTTCGACCTGCTCTTCGGTCGGTACGAGCATGTTGGTGAACATCAATCCGCTCTTGGCGCACACCTTGGCCGTGGCAACCGTCGCCCGGCGGTTGAGCGGCTCGGTCTTGTGCAGCCAGGTGAGGTTCAGCGTGTCTTTGGGATTGCCGATCCCGTCGCCGAGAAAGTCCCATCGCAACCCGTCGACGCGCCCATCGTTCGCATGACACGTCGCGCAACTGTGCCAGTGCTGAAAGGCATGCGTCGCATCGTGAAAGATCCGCTCGCCGCGACGTACCGCATCGGCCTTCGGCTCCGTTCCCAGTGAAATGGTGCCCAAAACCTTGCCCTCGGCGGCATCGAGAATCGCTACGGATCCGGAGAAGTAATTTGTCACCAGCAGTAGCTTTTCGTCGGGCGAAAGAGCGATTCCCCGCGGCCCGTTGCCGCCGGACTTGAAGCGGCGAATGGCCCCGGCGATGTACAGCGCGGTGAGGTCATTCTCCAGTTCGGCAATCTGCTGGGGATCTTTTTGGATGCGAACCCAAATATTCGGCTCCGAGCCATCTTTGAGCGATGCCAGTTCCGGCGGCAGTTTGCCGGCCAGCAGATCGTGGATCAGGCCGATCTTGACATTGGATATCGAATGAACGCCGGCGTGGCTGATCCAGAGTTGCGATCCATCCTGCGCACAAACCACCGCATACGGATCAGCGGCCCCCTGCGTCAGATCATCGAGCAGAACCGTGGCGAGCCGTGTGCCCTGAGCAATATCGATGATCGAAAGGGCGAACGTGTTGACCCAGCCCCGCTCGAGTTGAGTGATCGGCAGATTGAACCGGCCCAGACCGTGAACGACGTAGGCGAACTTACCGTCCGGGCTGAGGCACGCGCCGTACACGCCGGTCGATCCTAGCGGCAGCTTTACCGTCTTGGCGACCGTAAGATTCGCAGCGTCAACAATGCTCACCTCGGCGGCCAGCTTTGGATCGTTACCTGTACCATGAGCCAGCATATTCGTCACCACCACCCAGCGCTCGTCCGGTGTTACCGCCGCGAAACTCGGCTCGCGGGTCACGGCAACTTCGCGGATCGTTTTGCCGCTCGCCAGATCGATGACCGATACCGTGTGACGGTCCTGGTTGCACACAAAGAGCTGTTTGGCCTTCTCCGCTAGGGCCATGGTCGTCGGCCAGCGGCCGACCTCAAACCGCGACGCGACCGACTTCGTGTCCGTGTCGAGTATCGCCACGGTGCCGGCACCATGCTCGGCGACGTACAGTGAATTGCCATCGGCCGAAAGTGTCACGCCTTGCGGTTTGCCACGCAACGCCACTTCGGCGAGCTTCTTCCTACCGGCGATGTCCAGGATCGTCACGTTGCCGGATGAGCGGTCCGAGACGTAGGCGGTCTTCCCATCAGGCGAGACGGCCACCGCGATAGGTGAGCGATAGTTGCCTTCCGCCACATCCTTGATTTCTCCCCGGGCGATCGACTCGCTACGAGTGATTACCCACCCAAAGACGGCCGATAATCCGATGGTGAGAAACATCAGACTTACAAGTCGACGAGTCATTTTCAGTCTCCTGTTGCGAGAACCGGGCGATGCAGAGACGTCTGCGGCAGACGGCGAAGAGACGCGTCTTCCGCACGACGAGCACTGCATTAGGCTCGGTGTGTGTGGGCAGGCGGTATGGGGTATGTCTCTAGCCAAACAGACCCGGAATGTACTAAACTACATAAAGCAAGTTCAGTTTAATATATTTAGCCTGCCGATCAAGATCAGAGAAAAAAAGCCTTGCACCTGCGGCTAAAACACCTTTTCCATGGAGAAATCGTTCGCTCTCGACGTGCCCGTCATGCCCGATGAGTAGGGCCTCTATCCAATGGCGATGCCCGACATCACGCAGGTCATTTGAACACGTCAAAGAGTAGCGGCGCTTGCACACTCTCCGAGAAAGGACGAATGCGATGTACTTCGCAATCATCAAGCGAGCGAGTCTTCGCGTGACCTGCCTCCTCGCGGTGTTCGTCGCAAGCGCGTATTTCGCTGTGTCAGCCAGGGCAGAGACAAAGTCACTCCCCGAGCACCAAGCTGCTATCGAGACGAAGATGCTGTCGATGCTCGATGCCCCGCTGCTATTCGTGAAACGTCATTCGTATCAAGGTATTCATATCTACGACACGTTTTACAAGTGGCCTCCCGGCGGTGGTGGAATCTATGTTCTTGAGAATCCGTCGGCCCCGCGCAGCGAGTGGACAGTTCGACCCGTGATCGACGCGAACACTCCCGGCACGCTTGGCGGCGGAGTCTACACCCATCCCGAGCTCTCGTGGGACGGCAAAAAACTTCTATTCTGCTACAAGGCGGATCCTACCGGCTGCACCAAGATTTACGAGATCGGAATCGACGGCACCGCTCTGCGCAAGATTTCCGATCCATCGGAGTTCGTATCTTGCAACAAGGGGAGCACGAAAGGCATGCACGACGTTTCGCCGTCGTATCTTCCGGATGGACGCATCGTCTTTCTCTCCACGCGCCCTGCGGGTCTTGTGCCTTGCAACAACACCGGGGTTTCCATATTGCACGTCATGAACGCCGACGGTTCGGATATTCATCCGATCTCGGTGAATTCCGAAAACGAATTCGACCCGACGGTTCTACCCGATGGCCGAGTTGCCTTCGGCCGCTGGGAGTACGTCGACAAGAACGCGCTGACGATGCAGTCGCTATGGTCGATCCATCCCGACGGAACCGAGGAGACCGCGATCTTCGCCAATAACATGGTCTTGCCGGAAGCAATACTCGATGTTCGACCCGTACCCCACTCCGGTCTGCTGGCCGTCACGCTGGCCAAGCACAACGCACCGCCGCGAGGTTCGATTGCCTATATCGATCCGAGCAAGGGTAAGAACGGCACGGAGGCTCTGTTCAACTTCGAACACCACGACCAACCTGATTACGACCGGGGTAACTCCTGCGAACCGTATCCCCTGGACCGCGACACGGTCCTCTTTAGCGGCAGATCTCAAACGAAGCATAACGCCATCGAGATGATGGACCGCAAAGGAAATCGCGTTGTCGTACTCTCCGATCCGAATATCTCCCTGCATGCGCCGATGCTGGTCAAACCGCGACCGCTGCCGAGCGTGATTCCCCAACGAACCGATCGCAGCAAGAAAACAGGGGCTTTTCTCGTTCTGGACGTCTATGAGGGGCTCCAGGGCATCCAGCGCGGCGAAGCCAAATGGTTGCGCGTCGTCGAGGAGACATCTCGCATCAGTGCTAGTCCCGGAACGCCAAACAATTTCAACCAGACATTTCTCGTCAGTGCGTCGCTCTCGTTTTCAACGAAAATCTATCACGGCCAGGTTCCTATTAACGAGGATGGTTCGATCTATTTCAACGCGCCGTCGGGCCGGGCTCTTTACTTCCAGGTGTTGGACAAGGACAAGCGCCTGATTCAGAGCATGCGAACCTTTGTTCAGGCCGCACCCGGCGTGACCCGCTCCTGTATCGGATGCCATGAGAGAAAATCGACCTCGGGGACGATGGCCTACGCCAAACCAATAAAGGCCCAAAGCGACGGCCCGAAGGATCTGAAGCCGGAGTCGTGGGGAACCGGTTTCATGGACTACCCCTCCATGATCCAACCCCTCTGGAACGAGCACTGCGTCTCCTGTCATGGCGGCGAGAAAGGGTTTGCGGGGAGATTGGATTTGTCCGGGGGCTGGACCAAGCACTTCAACATCAGTTACGAGAATCTGGTGGATCGCAGGGAGTCGCAGCTTACGGCACACTTGATCGCCGGCATCGACACGATGAACGGCACGGCATACTGGTCGGCGCCGGTGCAGGCACCCCGCAGTCACGGTTCCGCGGTGGCGCCGTTGGCCGACGTTGTCATGAGCGATCATCATGGCGCGACAAAAAATCTTAGCGAACCGGAACGAGACCTGATCATGGCCTGGATTGACAGCAACGGGCTCTATTCCGGCACCTGGAACTACACCAAGTACGGGTACGGTCTGCGCGACTGGGACGGCATCCGCGAGCAGCTTTCCGCGCAGATGGCCGAGGCTGGTTGTACCAGTTGCCATGAGAAATCGGTGGGCAGCGACTGGTTCAATCTCGAAACGCCCGAACGGAGCCGAATTCTCAGGGCACCGCTCGCCGCAGATGAGCAGGGTCACGGTCTGGCAATCTGCCAGAACCACAAGATGGACCCGCGACGCCGACGGACCCGTCTGTTGATTCAAGGCTACGAGCATGCCGTCAAGCCTCTGAGTGCCTTCGCTTCGCAACCGGTCCCTCCGATTCAGCCAGGCGGCCGACCACACGTTACCTTTGCCGACACCGAGAACCCTCACTATCAGGCGATGCTCGCCACCATTCGCAACGGACAGAATCAGGTCCTGGCAACGCCGCGGATCGATATGCCCGGCGCGGTAGCGATTGCCGGAGAATGTCGCATGTTTGTTGCGCCGGATGTACCGAAGCAAGCACCGCCAATCAAAGCGCAAGTCGACCAAACCGGCGGGGTTCGTCTGGAATGGGAGCGCTCTGCAAACACCATTGGATTGCGAGCAGAAGTTCATCGCAGCGACCAGAAAAACCTCATTCCGAGCGACAAGACGCTGTTGACCGAGACGCTGCTGGACCACTATGTCGATCTGCAAGCGCCCGTGGGAGAGCAACACTATGCGTTGATTCTGAAGTCAAACCGCCAGCGCAGCGAGCCGATGCGGACGTCGATCAACGTTCCTCCTGCGGCCGCGCCGAAGTAACCGCCCCGGTTTGCGAATCAGGTGGGCGTTTGCATCAACTAATCTTTGGCAACTCGTAGCCTTTGCGCCTCGGGCGCGCGAGCATGTGGTTTCCTTCATCACAGTTGGTGAACCGTTCAGCGACAGGATCCCAGCGGAGCGTCTCGCCCACGCGGCCGACGTCGCGGGCAATATTCACCAGATAACAAAGGGTCGACGAGCGCTGGCCGATTTCGATGTCGGCGTTGCAGCGCTGTCGACTCTTGATGCACCCGATCCAGTTCTCAATGTGGTAGGCCGTTTCGGGACGACGGTTCGGGCCCGGGTTGTCGGATGCCCGGGTGATCTCCTTCGGGTTGCTGGCGATCTTATCGCGGTTGATTTCGATCTTGCCATCGGTGCCGACGAAGATCGCCCCCAGGCCGGGGCCGCGGTCGCCGTCGAGATGCAGTCGCAGTTCGGTACCGTTTGCGAACTTCATCCGCACCTTGGCCCGCGGTCCGGCAAGTTTGGCCATGCCGTGGTACCGCGTGCCGGTGTCGATGTCGCCCGTGTCGCCGAGGACCACGCCACCGACCATCTCGCGCGGCGCGAACTTACCCGCATCGCGATCGGCGACAGCTTCCTCAAGCAGTACCTCGACGGGGCCTGTGTCGTCGGTGCCCAGCGCCCGGTTGACCTGATCGTAGGAATGCGTGCCCCATCCGGTCACTCCAAAGCACAGGCCACCGGAGTCGTAATCCCACCAGCGCGCCCAACCGTGGTGCAGTGCGGTGTCGTACGGGCGCAATTCGGCCTGGTTTGTCCACACGTCCCACCAGGGCTCGACCGGAGCTTTGACATCGTCGGACGTGGTTTTCGTCCAGCGAAAGGGACCGATGAAGTTCGGTGCGATGACAGTCTCGATCTTGCCAATCGCCCCGTCCTTTACCAGATCGCTGGCCCAGTTGTTGATCGGCATACTGCGCTGCTGGGTGCCGATCTGGGTCACGCGGTCGTACTTTCGCGCGGCGTCGACCATCGTGCGGCCTTCGGCGATTGTCAGGCTCATTGGCTTTTCGATGTAGGTGTCGATGCCCATCTGCATGGCAATGATCGTGATCCACGCGCGGGCGTGTGTGGTCGTTTCGACCATCACCGCGTCGAGTTTCTCTTTTTCGATCATGGTGCGAAAGTCATCGTAGACGCCCCATTTCTCTCCACTGGAGAGTTGCTTGGCGTAGTCCTCCGCCCGTTGCTTCAGGCAGTCACAGACCGCCACTACCTTGAACCCTTTGACGCCGGCCCCTTCGCGGATCATCCGCGCGCGGCCGCCGCAGCCAATCACTCCCACCCGAACGGTCTCGCTCGGCGGCGCAGCTCCGTCACGGCCTAGAACCGCTGCGGGCACGAACATGGGCAGCGCGATCGCCGCCGTCCCCGTCTTGAGTAGTTCCCGTCTCGTCCAAATTTGCTGTGGCATGACCTTGGCTCCTTCTTCTAGCTGGCAAATAACCTGCCGTCAAATAGCAGCACAAACTTTTCGTTCGGCGCGCTGAAGTCCGACATCACCACTGCACACCCGCCGATATTCTATAAAGTAAACTGTGTTTATCCAGTTTACAAGAGGGCCACCGCTTCGTGTACGCCCCCGCTTCGATCGGTCTGTCTCGTTGGAGTCAAACCCCCGGGCAACTCCTTGCCGTTGTTATTTGAGTGTCATCAAGTAAGCGATCAAGTCGCGAAGCTCCTCGGTGGTCACGGTCTTCTCGAGTCCTTGCGGCATGATCGACAGGGGCAGCGGAACCATTTCATCAATATCCTCTCGGGAGATGCGGACCTCGGGTTTTCCGGCCATTTGGAGAAAGACCGCGTCGGAGCTCTCGCGGCTGACGACCCCTTCAAGGATTTGGCCCGCGTTGGTGACGACCTGAAAGGCCGAGTAGCCGTTGACGAGAGTCGAATTGGGGTAGAGGATCGCCTCGGCCAGATCGCGATGGGTTCGAACCGTTCCAATTGAGGTCAATTCGGGACCCACTTCGGCGCCCTGGCCGGCTGCCCGATGGCATGTGTGGCAGACAGCCTTGTTGCCGAAGAACACGTCGTGACCTCGTCGCGGATCGCCCCCTTTGAGCTTTGGCAACAGGTCGGCCAACTGGGCTTCCTGCTGCTCGGCACGAGCCAAGCTGCGCTTCAACAGCGGGCGGGCCGCTTGAACAACCTGCGACGGAAAACTGTCGAGCAGCTTTTTCAGCTGCGAGTGTGGAACGCTCGCCAAAGCGTCTGACTTGTCCAACGCGGCAACCAGTCTCAGCCCCAACGCGAGATCGTCACCACCTTCGGCGGCAGGTGTAACGATCGAGAGGCCGTTGAAAATACCAAAGTTGCCCTCGGTATCGTCGTCCGACGCGGTGAAGGCCACCTGAATCGTGCCATCTTCGCGCGGCGTGAGCTCCGAAAAGACCGCATGGGTAACTCCCGCCTTGTAGTCCCTCTCCTCCAACATCGCGCCATGGATGTTTTGCGACGCTGCGCCCTGCTCGTCGGTCACGGTCACCCTGGCCCCGCGAGGAACCACCTTGGGATACGCCGAGCCATAGTAGTAAAGGTCGTATTTCAAGAACGGTCTTAATCCGCGAATCGTAAAGTGACTCGAGTTCGATTGATGCTCGGTTTTCTGGTCGGGATCGCCGTTGTAGACGAAGTCTCCCATCAACTTGTCGAATCGATAAAGGACATATGGCCGCAGCGGTGAGCCCTCGATCGGACTCAGCGAGAGAGCACTGTGATCCCCTCCGGAAGTGCGAAGCTGAGACATGCCCGCTCCGGTCGCCGCGTGCCAGGTGTTCCAAATAGCCTGTCGGTCGCGCGGATCTTGGTCGAAGGCGGCCAAACCGCGGTAGCTTCGGTCTTCTTTCTTCTGGACATCGACATTCACCACCACCGGTTCGACGCCGCGTTGGAAGCGGCTGACCAACTTGGGCAACTCGAGCGGACCAACGACAGCCAGCAGATCGGCGACCGCCATGGTTTGCTGCTGCGTGAGCCGGGCAGCGGCAAGAGCTTCAGCCGCGCGAAGTCGATCGACCGGCAGGACCTCGTCGCTAAACTGTGAGAGCAGCAGTTCAAAATCATCTCGATCGAGCGGACGATCATGTCGGGCAACGATCGACAGCGCCGCAAGACGAAGCGGCGCGGAACGTTTCACGTCGCGGCTAATCTGTAACAACCTGGCATCATACGAGTCGGAATCCTTGGCCCAAATGGCTGCCACCGTCGCTTCGACGAGTTGCGACTCGTCGCTCCTGAGCAGATTGGCCAGAGGCGTATGCAGCGAGTCCGGCATCGCCTGCAAATCACTCGCCGCCAGCGCCTCGAGGATCAAAACCTTAGTGGTGAGCGGGGTGGTTTTCTTGGAGAGAGCCGTCGCGATCAGCGACTGCATCCCCTCGGTCCCGGAAAAGCCCGTCAGGACAGCACGGGCCAGCGAGCGTTCGTTACCGGAAAGTTGGGGACTGGCGAGCCAATCACCGACAACCACCCTGATCTTGTCAGCCCAATCTTTATGGTTGGTGAACACCTTGATCGCTGTATTGCGAAGTTGCTGATCGGAGGAGTCGAGCAGCTTGGTGACCTGGTCGTGCGAGAGTCGGCTCGAGTTCATTTGATCGAGCGCGATCAGGACGGCCTGCTGCACCTTGGTGTTGGCCGAGGCCAGGTGCGGTTGCGTGGCCTCAAAGTTATCTATCTCGATCAACGCGTAGGTCAAAGCATGTTGCAGAAACGGGTCCTCGGCCGTTTCGAGCGAGCGGACCAGGGCGGGGATCGCCTCGCTACGGCCGATCTTGCCGAGCGCCGTCGCAGACGCCCGGCGCACCGGCAGCTCGTCGTCCGTGACAAATTGCGTGAGCGTTTCGACCGACTTCTCATCGGCCAGTTCGCCAACGCTTCGTACGGCCGCCTGGCGAACCGATCGATCCTCGATCGTGAGTGCCCCTCGCAGGGCCGCCACTGCCTCGGGTGTGGCGATCCGCGACAGGGCCCAAACGGCATTGCGAAGCCGCTGCGCGCTGTCGGAGCCGGTGAGTGTGCTTTGCAGGGCGGGCACCGCGGCCGCACCTTGCCGGACCAAGGTGGCGATCGCCCGATCGCGGACGGCCGGCCGTGAATCATCGAGATAGGCAACCCATTGCTCGGGCGTAGTGAGCGACTTGGCCAACTCAAGACCGCGCGGATCATCCACACGTGGCGCGCCTTTCTTGCGAATGCGATAAATCGCGCCGAAAATATCCGGCTTTGAGATCTTTGAAGTCGGACAGCCCCCTCCGCTTACCCAACTGCCCGTGTCAAACACCAGCAGGCTGCCGTCGGCGTCTTCAATCACTTCGGTCGGATGAAAGTCGATGCTCGGCGAAACGAGAAAATCTTCGTCCTCCGAGCGATAGGTCGCGCCGTGGCGCTGGATCGTCGTCCGCACGACGCGGTGGGAATTGAATTGGCAGGCGAACAGTTGATTGCTCGCGTCTGTGCCAAACGCGTTTCCGCGATAGCGCATGAGACCGGCCGGGGCAACTTGACCCCAACGACTCAAAGCGGGAAGACGGTGACCGGTTTCCTTCAGCAGTAGCGGGCCGCCGTAAATTTTTGTCGTGACACCCCCGTAGAGCCAGTGGATCAAGGCGTCGTGCCGTCCGTCGGTGGAATCGAAGATGGCGGCCGTCGAGAACATCTCACCCTCGGGCGAGAACGCTACCTCGACCGGATTGAGGGGACCCTGGCCGTCGACCCGCACGTCGGTGCCGTCAGGTCGACACGAGAACACGCTGCCCGTTGAGCTCTTCTCGACCTGCGAACCATCGGTACCGACCAAGTCGTAGCCAAAGATGCCGCCAGAAAAATACAACCGGCCGTTGGGTCCTAAGAACGGGCCGTGCTGGTTGGCTCGGCCATCGAATTCCATCGAGCCGAGCAGCTTCTCGCGCTTGTCGGCCACTCCATCGTCATCTGTGTCTTCCAATCGCCAGAGGTATGGTGGGGAGATGACATACAGCGCCCCGTCGAGCCAGACGCCCCCCTCGGGCATCGTCATCTTGTCGGCAAAAATTGTACTCTTGTCGAATGTGCCATCGTCGTCGGTGTCTTCAAGCAGGCGAATGAATCGGGAGGGATTTTGGAGTATCTCTTCTTTCGATGTCGGGTTCTGGCCATCGCTCTCGGCAATGAACAACCGGCCGCGGTCATCAAAACAGGCCAGCATTGGATATTTCACCAGTGGCGGCGCGGCGGCGATTTCGAGCGTGTAACCCTCGGGGATCTCAATCGGCGGCGGTGTGAAACCGTTCGTCTCGCCTCGGGCGGTGCTTGCGATGGAAAAGGCAACAAGAAGCACCAGAATGCAAGAGTTTCGCATTTTAGGTTCCTAACTTGAGGATCGAGGAAGGACAAAACGGCGGGCAGGAGTCATTGCCAGGCGTGAGCCGTCGGGCAAGGGACGTGCATCGAACGATCGACGGCGGGTCACCTTTCAACGCATCCATTCGATGTTATATAATCTAAACTCTATTTGACTTGATTTCAAGAGTAAGAGGATGTAGCAACGACCAATTCGGATACGATTGTTTCCAGCCGGAAACGGCAATATACAAAGGCCGAAATCAATCTTGGTGCACGACACACATTGCGTAACTGAGGGACAGAAGACTTCTTGATGGCTGCGTATTGTATGAACTTGGCAGTGGGCGTTCTCGCCCACGTTTTACGGGGCTCCGCTTGATCGCCCCTTTCGCGTTCTCTAACTAGGAAGCAGTAGGACATGAAGATCCAGACCCGGCTATTCGTGGATGGGCAGTGGGTGGAAGGAAGCTCGGGGGAAACCATCCCAGTCATCAATCCGGCGACCGGTGTGGCGCTGGCCGAAGTTCAGAAAGCTGCTCCGCAGGATATCTGTGCCGCGATTGCCGCTGCGCGCAAGGCGTTCGATGGGACCTGGGGCCCGATGAACCCCGCAGAGCGGAGTACCTGGTTGCGCAAGGTCGGCGACGCCATTCTTCAGAACCAGGAGTTTCTGGCCCAGGTTGAGGCTGACGACGTGGGCAAGCCGATCGCTGAAAGTCTGAACATCGATGTTGCCTCCGGCGGCGCGACGTTCCACTACTTTGCGGATATCTGTACCGAGGTCACGGGCGCGTTGCAACCGTCGCCTTACAACGAGGTCCTGGACTACACGATCCACGAACCGGTCGGTGTCGTCGGGGCGATCATTCCATGGAACTTCCCGTTTCTCATCGCCTGTCGAAAGATCGCCACGGCACTGGCGGCGGGGAACACGATCGTCATCAAGCCCGCCTCGTGGGCACCATTGAGCACGTTGCTGCTCGGCGAAGTGTTTCGCGAGGTCGGCGTGCCGGCCGGTGTCCTCAACATCGTGCCGTCGTCCGGACCCGATGCCGGTGAGGTGTTCGCCAACTCCGAAGATATCCATGACGTTACATTTACCGGGTCCACGGAGATCGGCAGCCAGCTCTACAGCGCTTGCGCACCGAATCTGAAGGCTTGCACGCTCGAACTCGGCGGAAAGAGCCCCGGTCTGGTCCTTCCCGATTGTGATATGGAAGAAACCGTGGCCGGAACTCTCTTCGGCGTCTTTCTCAACCAGGGCGAGTGTTGCTGTGGCCTGACGCGCCTCATCGTGCATGAAGATGTGTACGACCAGTTTGTGCCGAAGTTTGTTTCCGGAGCCCAGGCGATCCAGGTCGGCATGCCGCGGAGTGAAGAGACGCGGATGGGTACCCTGATTCATCCCGACCATCTCAAGAACGTTCTGGATTTTGTGGAATCCGGACGGAAGGAGGGCGCGACGATTCTCTGCGGCGGAAACGTGCTCAGCGACGGTGAACTGGCCGCCGGCAGCTTCATGGAACCGACCGTGTTGGCCGATGTCCAGCCGGAGATGCGCGTGTGGCGCGAGGAGATTTTTGGGCCGGTGGTGGTCGTTGCCAAGGCGTCTTCGGTGGAACAGATGGTGGAGATGGCGAATGACTCGGACTATGGTCTGGCGGCTAGTGTGTGGACAACAAATCTCAAGACGGCACATACACTCGCACCACGGATCAAGGCCGGTACGGTATGGTTCAACCTGCACAACTTCATCTTCCCCAGTGCGCCCTACGGCGGAGACGGGGCCAGTGGAGTGGGACGCGAATTGGGCAAGCAGGGCCTGCTGGCAATGACGAAGACGAAGAACGTCATGGTCAGCCTGTTTCCCGAAGGGTTCGCGTGGTACTAGAACGAATTACTTATTGCGCGGGAACTGTCCCGAGTTTTGCAGAAAGAATGAAACGGTCCCCCTCGAGAATCCCCTAGGCAGGAAGCATGTGCAAGAAGTTCGATGCGCTGTATCGCCGCTCACTAAAAGATCCCGAGAGCTTCTGGGCCGAGGCTGCCGGGAGCATCGACTGGTACAGAAAGTGGGACAAGGTCCTCGACGACTCGAACCGGCCTTTCTATCGCTGGTTTCAGGGCGGCGAGTTGAATACATGCTACAACGCCTTGGATCGCCATGTCGAAACCGGCCGTGCCGACCAGTTGGCACTGATCTACGACAGCCGCGTCACCGGGACACAGAAAAAGTTCACCTACCGGGAACTCCGCGACCGGGTGGCGCTGTTTGCGGGCGCTCTGGTCAACCAGGGTGTGGGCCGAGGCGATCGAGTCATCCTCTACATGCCGATGGTACCTGAGGCGGTGATTTCGATGCTGGCCTGTGCGCGGATCGGGGCCGTCCATTCGGTCGTGTTTGGCGGCTTTGCTGCGCACGAACTGGCTAGCCGCATCGACGACGCGACTCCGAAGGTGATCGTCTCTGCGTCGTGCGGTATCGAGCCGAACAGAGTGGTCGAGTACAAGACACTGCTGGACAAAGCGATCGATATCGCCTCGCATACGCCGGAGCGATGCATTATCCTGCAGCGTCCACAAGCTGAAGCGAGCATGGTCGCGCCGCGCGATATCGAGTGGGGTGCCGCCGAGCAAGGAGCCCAACCGGTCGATTGCGTGCCGTTGGCCGCCACCGATCCACTCTACATTCTCTATACCTCTGGTACCACGGGCGAGCCCAAGGGTGTGGTTCGTGACAACGGTGGACACGCCGTGGCGATGACGTGGTCGATGCGAAACGTTTATGACGTCCAACCGGGCGCGGTCTTCTGGGCCGCCTCCGATGTCGGCTGGGTGGTGGGGCATTCCTATATCGTCTACGGCCCGTTGCTCAACGGAAATACCACGATCCTCTTTGAGGGAAAGCCTGTCGGAACGCCGGACGCCGGAACGTTCTGGCGGATTATCTCCGAACACGGAGTCGAGGTGATGTTCACTGCGCCGACCGCCTTTCGTGCGATCAAACGGGAAGACTCTCACGGCGAGTTCGTCAAGAAGTGTGATATGTCCAAGTTTCGCACACTCTTCCTGGCGGGAGAACGCTGCGATCCCGATACCCTGCATTGGGCCGAAAAGGTATTGCAGGTTCCGGTCATCGATCACTGGTGGCAGACGGAAACCGGCTGGGCCATCGCGGCCAACTGCATGGGCATCGAGCCGTTGCCGGTCAAGGCCGGTTCGCCGACGCGCGCGGTGTGCGGGTATGACGTGCAAGTGCTCGACGGGCAGGGCGAACCGGTACCGGATGGCGACATCGGCTCGCTGGTGATCAAGCTCCCGCTGCCGCCAGGCACATTACCCACCCTGTGGAACGCGGATCAACGTTTCCGGGATTCCTACTTGAGCACTTTCGAGGGCTACTACCTCACCGGCGACGCCGGCTACCGGGACGACGACGGCTACTTGTGGATCATGAGCCGCACGGACGACGTGATCAACGTCGCCGGCCATCGGCTCTCCACCGGAGCGATCGAAGAGGTCCTGGCCTCGCACGCCGATGTCGCCGAGTGCGGGGTGTTCGGTATTGAAGACGATTTGAAGGGCGAATTGCCCCTGGGTCTGGTCGTCATCAACGCCAGCGCCGAGCGGAACAAAGAGGAGCTTCGTAATGAATTAGTGGCCCTGGTACGCGAGAAAATCGGTGCGGTCGTCGCATTCAAGCTGGTAACGGTGGTCAAACGTCTGCCGAAAACCCGCTCGGGAAAAATCCTCCGCGGCACAATGAAGGCGATTGCCGACGGCAAGGCATGGAAGATGCCGGCCACGATCGACGATCCCACGGTTCTGGACGAGATCACGCAGTCCCTGGCGGAACTCGGTTACCCAATCGCCACGAAGCACTAAGGCGCAGGTTCAAAGGTCCAGCCTGAATCGCTCACAGGCTCAATCCAGCGGGAGAAGCCTGCGAAAACCCCACGCGCAGTACGATCCGTTCGCGCTGGAAGGTTCACTCGGGACATCGGCTCATGATTGCTTGTTCTTCGTGCCGAAGTCGGTCGGTCCCGATCCTCGCGCAAAACGTACCCAGCGACTCACCGTACTGACGCGTCTGTTTGAAGATCCGCAGCAGTCGCCGTAGCGAGTCGATCACCTCGGGCAACGGGATCTGATCCTTGTAGAGCAGGTTCAGCCGCCGGCCCCGTGAGTCGCCGCCTAGAAAGATCGCGAATCTGTCCAGTTCTTGCACAATGTCACGACTCCGACCGATCAGTGCGATGTCGGCCAGATAGGACCGCGAACATCCGTTGGGGCAGCCGGCAATTCGTACTGCAATCGGCTCGTCGCTGAGACCCAGACATGCCAATTCAGCCTCGAAAAAATCCATGACGCCCGGGGCGATCCGCTCGGATTCCGTGATCGCACTACGGCAATTCGGCAGCGCCGGACAGACCATGGCCCCACGACGAACCGGGCTCAACGATTCGACCAGGGACACGCCACAGCGAGCCAGTACCGCCTCGACTTCGTCGCGATGTGATGTCGGGATCCCGCACAGCAGCAGGTTTTTTTGTGCCGTGAACCGTACGCCATCGGTACTGTGCGGCAGCACTTCGCGAACGGCAGACTTCAGCCGGCCACCCTCTTCATCTTCAAACCGACCCCTTTCGACGTGAAGCCCCAGATACCACATGCCGTCCCCCTGTTGGTGCCAGCCGAGGTGATCGTCGACTCCGGTAACGTCGTCAGGTTGCGGGATTGCCAGCGGCTGACCGTAATACTCCTCGACGATGGACTTAAACCGTTCGAACCCCAAGGTGTGGACCAGATACTTAAGACGAGAGGTCGCAGTGCTGTCGCGACTGCCCAAGTCGCGATACACTCGGATCACGGCAAGAACGGCGTCGAGCACTTCGTCAGGCGTGACGAACGCCAGCGGCTTGGCCAGGGCGGGAAAACTGTATGGCGACGCAAGGACCATCCCCATACCGCCACCAACCAACATGTTGTAGCCCGCGATCTGGTCGCCATCGCGCACCGCCAGGAAGCCGATGTCCTGAGCATAGACATCGACGCAGTTGTCTTCCGGCATTGCCAAACCGATCTTCAGCTTGTGCGGAAGACAAGTCTTTCCGTAAATCGGATCCAACGGGTTGCCATTCTGCGGCGTCCGGGATTGAACGGGTCGGCCGTTTTCACGGAGCCAGAGATTCTGATAGGCATCGGCCGAAGGCATCAGTCGTTCGGAAAGGTGCTCGACCATCTTCTGCAACTGCTGCCTCGCGGCATCATCGCGAACCGGAGCGGGACAGCCCATGACATTGCAACTCACATCCCCGCCTGCGGCCAACGTGGTCATGCGCAATTCATAAATCCGCCGGACGACCGTCTTCAAATCCTCTTTGACAACACCATTGAGTTGGACTCCCTGACGCGCCGTAAGGATCACCCCGCCGTCGCCGAACTCATCGGCCAGGTCGAACAGTCCCAGCATCTGCTGTGTGGTGACCTTATTTCCGGAGGCCCGCAGCCGGACGGCAAACTCGTAAGGCGTTTCTCGATTCCCGTTGCTCTGCAACGAGCGCCGATCCCGAATGTTCTGCTGGTAGATCCCATGAAGTTGCAGTTGCCGGGCGTTGTTTGATGAAAAATGGTCGTCGATCGAAGCCAGTTCCTTAGCGATCGAGTCGGATTTCGATCGCTCAGGAAGATCTCCGTGTTGTAAAACTCTCTCGCGGACCATGATCCTGTCACCTCGGCAGGGCAGTTGTTCTGTTACCGGTAGATCAACGTGGTCTTCAGCCTCGCGAAAATGAAGGCCTCAAGGAAAATGCGGGTGGTCCCTATCGGGACGCTGGGGCGCAGGACGGTGGGAGGATTCTTGCTTCTCAATATAACATAAAGCAGACCTGGATTATATAGTATCCGGTTCTCTGGCTGCAACTTGTTTCACAGCTGTATCATCCGGGCAATGGGGCAAACGCGACGGTTCCCACCTCGGTCGATGCAAATCGTGCCTGTCTGTTGGGCGCCTAACCGGTCGGGCACCGAAGCGAGCTGCCCAGGACCGATCTGCTCAAGAACGAGAAAAAGATCGAATTCGACATGTCGGGACCGGTAACGTAGTGCCGCCGGCCCGTTGGTGGATCGGAGAGCTTTCTGTGCAAAGAGGATTCAGTCCCGACTCGGGGGCCGATACCAGAACGATTTCCAGTACGCCCGATCGGTGGCGTAGGCATCGACTCGGTCTTCCTCCCCAAGGGCCTTCGGCAGGAACTTGTAGCGTTGCATCTCGCGGAGATAGTGCTGGTTGGGACGGAAGCCGGGCATATCGAATCGCTTGTTTTTTTCGAGTTCTGCGGCAGCCGCCGTGATGCTGGCAAGCAGTTTCTTGTAGTCGGGATCGTTCGTGTCGGAAAACACGTCACCCGGACACAAGCCGAGCCCGCCGGCCTTTCGCGAAAGCGGCGCGCGGAGCAGCATAGACTTGTCTGGTCGTGTCAGGTTGCACCGCGACTGGGTCACCAGGGGATATTGCCATTCCGAACTGGCCAGGTACTTCGGCACGAATTCTTGATCCTTCGGCCCAAAGTGGACCCGGCAGTCGCGGAGGTGGGTATGGGGACGGTGGATCGGCTCTACCGAATGACACGCTCCACAGCGACTTTGCATGCTCTTCAGTGGCAGGTTCACATGATACATCCCGCTGCCCAGCGCGGCGTAGGTTCCGGGATATGCGGCACTGCTGTCAATCCACAGCCGCACGAGCTTCTGCTCTCTTTCGGAGAGCTTCGCGTCGAAGTGGCTACCATCGATCAGTTTCATGATCCTACTGGCCGAACTGCCGATCGAACGGGCCTGCTGCTGCGAGTAGGGATGGTTCCGCCCGTCGGCAATCAAACCGCGTTTGAAGAGTGTCCAATAGCTGGTCGAATAGACCGGCGTGTGATCGCCGCTGAGATCCACTTTGCCCTGAAACTCGTCAGGGTTGTGGCAGCCGACACAATGTGCGTTCCAGATAGGCTGGATGTCCCGGGGGTAGTCGATCACGTCAGGAATATCGTGGATCGGCTCGATGCGACTTGGTTCCCGCTTTATTGCCATCAAGTTCGGACGAGGGCGCGGGGTGTTTGAACGATGTTCGTGGCAGCCGACGCAACCACTTATTTCACCCGGCTGAAGCGTGACAAAACTCTGCATCCGTTTGACAGACATGTCGTTCTCATCCAAAGCGACAAAAAACAGAGACCGCGAAGCGGGGAGTTCCATGTAGGCCGAGCCGTCCGGCTCGACGGGCACGGTACCCTGAATCCGAGCTAGCGTAAAAGTTCCGCCAATGCTGATTGGCTCCTGACCACCGGAAAAGTTGACCGGTTTGGGTAACTGTTCTAGAACCAGCAGTTTCTTGATCTCTCCGCGGCGGACGCCCTGCATCGCGCGGCCGTGATAAATGTCACCCAGAACCACGTGTCCTGTTTTCTTGGTGCAGTCGATTCGGGCGGGAATCACACGTTCGCGCGGTCGAGAAGTCAGCGGCCGAGGTTCGTGGCATTCCATCGGCGCATCTTTCTTCGGCAAGCGGTATACCACTTCGCGCTGTCCCTTTCCATCGAGAACACAAATTCCCTCCCGATCGACGGCCAGAAAGCAGTCCTCCGAGATCGCATAGGGATCGCGATAGAGTTCATTCCCCCGACTGACTTGCTTCGTCGAGCCTAGCAGGTCCGGTCCGAAGTCCGGATCGACGATGGTGATGGTACCCATGTGTTCCGGCAAACCGTGGTGGGGTGAAAAGGACGCGACCACTTTGTTCGTGCCGGGGATCGGTTTGGCATCGATCATGGTGGTACCGCCGTGTTGGTTACCAAAATAGACCATCTGGCCGGTCCCGTCCGGATTGACGGTCCACAGGTGGTGGAAGTGGATCTGGCTGCGGTCCACATATTCCCAGCGCATGTACAGCACCCTGCCGTCCGGAAGAACCCACGGAGTGTTGTCGTGGTCATTGTTGCTGGAGACCAGACGGATGTTTTTGCCATCGCCATCGCAACGATACAAGGTCGCCACGCGACTCAACCAGCAATTGACCACCCGCCGGCAACGGCTGGAACAGAACATGATCCCGCCATCGGGCAAATAGGTCGGCTCGATGTCGTCGTCCTCTCCGGCAGTAAGTTGCTTCAGGCCGGATCCGTCGATGTTGATCTCGTAGAGATGGTAGGTGGGCGATTCCCCCTTGCGATACGAGAAGAGGATCTTCTGGCCATCGTAATGGACCTGGGGATCGCGAACGCCGCCGTTGGGATCGTCCAACAGCACCTTGAGCTTGCCGGTACGCAGATTCAATCGGCACAAGCGCCCACCCTCGCCAAAACCCATGCGGGTCGGGTTGTCGCAATAGTAGCCGAAGTTGACGTACCAATGATCCTTTCCCGAAACGCGGGTGGCAAAGACGATCTCGTCGACCTCGGCCATAGGGCCGTTGAGCATGGACTGCAGGAGTTTGCCCGGTCGGTGCTCCAGCCTGGCGGCACAAACCGGCGACGCATGGAACGCCAGGAAGGCGAACAGGACGAGCATGATCGTTAGGTCGCGGAACGGTTTCATGAGGGACCCCGGCGGGAAATTCAACGGTCGGTACGGCGCACAGTGTATAGATGTCGTTGCATTCGAGTCCAAACTATATAGACAAAGTTTAGTTTATATAGTATAAGGTGAATAGGTCGAATGCTTTCCCCGCTGCGTGATGGTCCGAGGAGGGCCCCATGAACAGGCAACTTCTCGGAGTCTTAGTATTGGTGCTGGCCAAGGTGGCACCGATCTCTCCTGCCTGGAGCAACCCTAAGGCTGGCGATGCGGCTCTACCGAAACAAAATGAAGCCGCCGTTGCCGCACAGCCTAGCCATGCGCCGAAGAAAGAATGGGAGATTCAGTTCTCCGCCCTCGAGCGCGATATGCGGAATCGCGTCCGCTTTGCCCGTGTCGCCACCCAGGCGTATCACCCTCAGGCAACCATCTGGGAAACGGATCGTGATCCGGTCGATATCGTGCTCCGTCGAACCGCGGCGCTCTTGGAACACCTCGAAAAAATGTCCGACCGGCCGGACCTGACCGCGCAGAAAGACGAACTGGCCGCATTGCAGCTGGCGAATTCTCGCGTGAAGATCGAAGAAAAAAGTGCCCGCCGGGAACTATTCAAGAAGGTCTGCGACGTGCGGCGAAGAATCGCCTTCGCCAATCCGCTGCTAAATTTTGATGAGATCCTCTTTCTCAAACGACACCGTGCAGACTATAGCCACATGTGCGATCAGTACTACGGCGTCACCGCCCAAGCGGGAGGTGGGATTTTCATTCTCTCCGATCCCTTCAGTGGCAGAGCTCGCGTGCGGAACATGCTGGACGGCAAAGTCGTTGAAAGTGGCAGGCTCGCCGGCAAAAAACTCTCAGGCGGTTCGTTCATTGCACCGGACTTGTCCTACGATGCGAGCAAAATTGCCTTCGCCTATGTCGAGTGTTCTGACGATACGCGCCACCGCTATCATACCGATCCGAGCAAAGGCCACTGGCACGTGGGCCGAAGTTACCACGTGTTTAGCATGAACGTCGACGGTTCGGAATTGGTGCAATTGACCGACGGAACGTGGAACGATATCGACCCCTGCTGGCTCCCCGGTGGGCGGATTGCCTTCGTCTCGGAGCGCCGCGGCGGTTATCTGCGCTGCGGTCGCGTTTGTCCCACGTACACATTGTTTGACATGGACTCCGATGGTCACAACATGCGGTGCCTCAGTTACCACGAGACGAATGAGTGGCACCCCTCGGTGACCCACGACGGCCGAATCCTTTACACGCGGTGGGACTACGTCGACCGGCACGGACTGACCGCGCACATGCCGTGGGTGACCACGCTCGACGGGCGCGACTCGCGAGCAGTCCACGGAAACTTCGCCCCGCGTGAATTCCGGCCCGACATGGAACTCGACTGCCGGGCGATTCCCGGCTCTCACAGATTTGTTGCGACCGCGGCGCCCCACCACGGACAATCATTCGGTTCGCTCGTAGTCGTCGATCCACACATTCCGGACGACGACAAGATGGCGCCGGTCGCGCGGATCACGCCTGAGATCTTATTTCCCGAGACTCAAGGCGGCGCCCAAGCATACGGGACTCCGTGGCCATTGAGCGAAGCGTTTTATCTTTGTGCCTACGACGCAGCAATGCAACCGGGCGAGGGCATGGAAGGTGGCAAGTACCTTCGCGGAGACTACGGGCTCTACCTCGTCGATGTCTTCGGTAACAAGGAGCTGATCTATCGCGACCCGTCGATTGCGTGTCAGAATCCCGTTCCACTATCGCCGCGACCGATGCCGCCGGACGTCTCCGACCGAAGTGCCCAGGTCTACAAAAACCAACGCTACGTCATACAGGCGCCAGAGGGTAAAGAACCGGCCGAAGCCACCGTCTCGGTACTCAATGTCTACGACAGTCTCAAGCCGTGGCCCGAGCAGACGAAGATCTCCGCGCTGCGCGTGGTCCAGATTTTGCCCATGACGGTACCCTCGGGCAAGCCGCCACACGAAATCGGACACCGGTTACCTTCCGGACAAGATTCCGTGATTCTGGCACGCGCGGTTCTAGGTACGGTTCCGGTGGAGAAAGACGGAAGTACCAATTTCAAAGTTCCTGCCCATAAAGAAGTCTACTTTCAGGCTCTCGACGAGCGCGGACTTGCCGTCCAGTCGATGCGATCCTCCGTCTATTTCCAGGCGGGCGAGAAGAGGGTCTGTGCCGGGTGTCATGAAAAGCAACTCCATCCGCCGAAGATTCCGGAAACGGTCCCGCTGGCGCTTCGCCGACGGCCTTCGACGCTGGAGCCGGATGTGGACGGTTCAAGACCGTTCAGTTACCCGCGGCTCGTGCAGCCCGTGCTCGACCGACACTGCGTTTCGTGTCACGAGCAGCATGCCGACAACCCGATGAATCTCGCCCGCGAGCCGATCGCAAAAAAATGGTTCGCGTCATACAACAACCTCACCAAAGACCACGCCTTCTGGAATTACGGCGAACGCCACCGCACGACGCCAGGTAAATTCGGCGCGCAGGCCTCTAAGCTCTTGAAACTGCTCGAGGATGGCCACTACGACGTCAAGCTATCCGAGGAGGAGCTCCACCGGATCACACTTTGGCTCGACTTGTGTTCGACGTTCTACGGCGTCTACGAAAAAGAGGGCGGTGAGGCTCAACTCCGCGGTGAAACCGTCTATCCGACGCTGGAGTAGATTCGCAGCGCGAGTCTTGTGCCTTGGTTCGCCCTACTTGCTATTACGGCATCTTCAGACGGCGGAGAAGCAGCGTCTGTTGAAACTGGCCCGGGTCTGCAGCACCCGATTGTCGTGGTCCATTACACGACGTATCGTCGCCCGGTCCACCCGAAATCTGCGCGTTCCTGTTCGACTGAAGATGCATCAAAGTACCCGCGTTTCAGAGTTTGCAATCGGCCTAGTTTCTGTACGGGGCGCTCCATCGGACTATAGTAAATATAGTAAATTTAGTTTAATATATATCCGTGCCCCGCCTCGCCAACTGCACGCCTGCCGCCGTCGCCAAGAGAATCCGATGAGATCGATTTCCCGGACTACCTTCGCAAGAGCATACCTGGCGATCACGTTCTTCTCGGTCTCTGCGGGTATCGCGGCCGAGCCGGTGGCGCTGCGGGTCGAAAGCTTCACCGTTCTGCCTTCGACAGGACCGCTGGCATTTGTGGAAGTCGAGAATCGACAGCCCGATCCGTATCGAGGAATGATTGCCTTGAAGCCGCCCGAGGGTTGGCGAATCGTACCTGCCGAGCGCGAAGTCGTGCTGGCGGAAAAAGAAACAAAGCGGATTTCGTTTGCTATCGAACTGGGCCGGAACGCGGCTTTGAATTCGTACGCCGTCGAAGTCACCGCGACCGCAGGCGACACGAAGGTCGTTCGCCAGCAGAACGTGGCATGTGCCAGCGCCCCCTACTTTAAGCCCACTATTGACGGCAATCCGGACGAGTGGAAGGACGCCATCGGAGTGCGATTTACCGAGGGGGGTAAGCGGACCGAGTTGAGGACCTACTGGAACCGCCGCTCGTTTTCGCTGCTGGTGGCCGTGGAAGAGGATACACTGATCGGCCAGCGTCGTTCGGGCGCGTTCGACGGTGTGCAGTTGGCGATTTCGCCCGCTGACAGCCGGACCGCCACGTCGCCCGACAAGGTCGCCGACCGCTATGAGTTCCTACTTGCCTGGACCGGTCAGGGGACCGCCGGAAAGTGTTTTCGTCTGGCCGCACCTGAGACGCAACTGGCCACGACACAGAACAACCGCGATTTGTCGTCTCTACAGTACGACGATGCGACGGTGGCGGTGACGCGCACCGATGGCGTGACCTACTACGAATGTTCGATCCCGTTTAAGCCTATGCGGGATCGGATTCGCCCCAGCGAGGGGAGGGAGTTCTTTCTCTCGGTACTGGTACACGATCCCGACGGTACGGGCATTCGCGATTGGGGAAAAACGGCCGGGCTCTGGCCCTGGCAGCGGAACCGCCTCGCCTGGAGTAAATGGCCCGGGGCAAAGTGGGGTAAGCAACCCCCCTACGACAACAAGCTCCACTGGGGTCTGTGCGCTTCGAAGTACTGAATGATGGTTTTGGAGAAAATCGCCATGAAACGTTGTATGATTGGGACACATCTTTTTGCTTGTACTCTGTTGTTGATCGCGGTCGCACCGGGCCTCGGTGCGCCGCCTGACGAAGACACGTGGTCCACACCGCCGGCGAAACCTGGCGGAAAAATCGTATTGAAGGTCGTTCTAGCCTCTGGCGACGATCCTTTCTCAACGGGCAAGTCGGCCGCCAAGGCGCTTCTGAAAAAGATGGGCGATGTGCCGCTGGCCGCCGTGATCGTCTCCGAGTGCTTCGAGGACGATCCGCAGAAGGCGAAACTGATCGCCGGTATCTGTGAGGTGTTGCCCGAGGACCGTGTCGTCGGCGGGTCGACCTACGGATCGTTCAACCAGAAAGGTTGCTCCGATTTCGACTCGGTCAGCCTGCTGGGGATCGGCGGCGAGGGCGTCTCGGTTTCTGCCGCCCTGGTCCGCGAGATGGGGACCTCGAAGCTGACATTAGAAGAACACCGTTCGCGCGTCGAGCGGCAACTGCGAGACGCGGGAGCGAAGCTGGCTAAGAAACTCCGCAAGACCAAACAGGACCGTTTGATGATCCTCGCGGCCGATGCGCATTCGCCAAAGAACCAGTTCCTCGTCGAAGGAGTCCAGCAAGTGACGGGCCAGGCGTTTCCCATCACCGGCGGCAGCGTCAATAAGAACGCGGGGCAAGCGGTGGTCTATTTTCAAGGCCAGGCCCTACGCGACTGCGCCGTTGCACTGATGCTCTCGGGCGATTTCACGGTTTCGCTTTCCGGGAGGAGGGCGAAGGATAACGACGCAGTGATTCGCACGGCCCGCGAGGGCGCCGCCGAAGCCCTGGCTCACTTCCACGGCAAGCCGATTGGTGTGCTGGCCTTCAATTGCGCTGGACGCCGGAGCAAGCTGGACAAAATGGAAGACGAACTGACCGCCATCCAGAAGTCCCTCGGCAAGGATCTGCCGCTGTTTGGCTGTTACTGTGCGGGCGAAATTGGCCCGGTCGACGCGTCGGAGAAGAAGGAGGGCGTGCTCAGCGGCGGTACCGGCTGGCACGTCATGTTCACGATCATCGGACGACCGTCCGCCGAGTGACGGGACCTAATAATAGATTGCTCCAATGTACTGAAAGGAGTCCAGTCGTGTTGGCGAAACAGTTCACCGGTTCGGTTGATTCACGGTTTCCGTCCGACCGACACCGCACGATGTTTGTGAGGCTTGCGGTAGCCGGTATCGTGTTGGTTGTCCTGCACTCGTCGGTCGCAGTTCGTTGCCGAGCTGCTTCTCCCCCGACAGACCTCGCACAGATTCAGGCGAGTCTAAAGGCTCTGCGCCTAGCTGTCGTTGATCTTTCGCGGACTTTCGGTCCACGATACGCCCAGGGCTCCGAGTATCTCAAGCGGATCGACGCGCTGGAAAAGAAGATCGAGACGAAACGAGGAGACTCGTCGGCAGACTGGAAAAATATCAACCAAGAGCTCGCGACGCTCAATCGCGAGGCCTTGCTGGCCAATCCACTCTTGGATTTCGACAAGCTGTTGCTGGTCCAACGTGGCGCCAAATCACCCCACCTGGGGCTGCCGAGAAACTGGCAAGGCAATTCGAGCCTGTCGAAGAAGGATCACGACGACCAAATCGCTACGCTCTTTCCGCTACATCCCAACGGAACATTGACGACGGTCTTTCGGCCCGAGAAGGGTCGCTTTGTCGGCGACGTCGATCTACACTTCGACGCCGAGCGGATGCTGTTCTCGATGCCCGGCGACAACGGCCACTGGCAAGTGTTCGAGGTCCGCACCGATGGTTCGCAACTGCGTCAAATCACCGGCGAGCAACCCGATGTGGATAGTTACGACGCCTGCTATCTGCCGAGTGACAAGATCATCTTCGCATCGACGGCCTCGTTTGTGGGTGTTCCCTGCGTCTACGGCGCGTCGCATGTGGCGAATCTGTATGTGATGGATTCGGATGGTACAAACATCCGCCAGCTCTGTTTCGATCAGGAACATAACTGGTGTCCAACCATGCTCAACGGAGGTCGCGTGCTCTACGCCCGCTGGGAGTACACCGACACGCCCCACTCGAACACCCGCCTGCTGTTTCACATGAACCCCGACGGCACCGAGCAAAAGGCGTACTACGGTAGCAACTCGTACTGGCCGAATTCGTTCTTCTACGCGCGACCGATTCCGGGACATTTGAGCAAAGTCGTCGCGGTCATTGGCGGCCATCACGACCATCCGCGTATGGGTGAGTTGGTGATCTTCGATCCGGCCCGCGGCCAGCGCGAAGCCGACGGCGCCGTTCAGCGCATACCGGGCCGCGGCAAGAAGGTCGAGCCGATTATTAGCGATGGCCTGACTGAGGACAGCTGGCCGAAGTTCCTGCATCCTTATCCGTTGAGCGAAAAGTATTTCCTCGTTTCCTGCAAGCCATCGCCCGAAGCGCTCTGGGGAATCTACTTGGTCGATGTTTTCGATAACAGGACACTGATCAAACAACTGCCGGGCTACGCGCTGTTCGAACCGGTGCCGCTGCGCAAGACAAACAGACCCCCGGTGATCGCCGAGAAGATCAAGCCGGGCAGTCAGAACGGTGAAGTCTATATCAGCGACATCTATGCCGGCGACGGACTCCAAGGTATTCCCCGCGGCACGGTCAAGGCGCTACGGCTGTTCAGTTACCACTACGCCTACCAAAACATGGGCGGGCTGCTGGGCGTCGTTGGTATGGATGGCCCTTGGGATGTCAAACGCATCATCGGCACGGTGCCGGTCTACGAGGACGGATCGGCCAAGTTTGTTGTGCCGGCCAATACGCCGATCTCACTGCAGCCGCTCGACGCCGAAGGAAAGGCATTGCAACTTATGCGCAGTTGGATGACAGCCATGCCCGGCGAAGCGGTGTCGTGTATCGGCTGTCACCAATCGGAACAAAAGGCCCCGCGACCACGGATGACACTGGCCCAGTCGAAGCCGATGGCAAAGATCGAACCGTGGTACGGTCCGACGCGCGGATTTAGCTACGCACGCGAAGTGCAGCCCGTGATTGACGAGCATTGCGTCGGTTGCCACAACGGAAAACCACAAAAGGATGGCAGTCAGATTCCCGATTTACGCGGCACGGTGAAACTTACCGACTGGAAGTCGATCACGCCGGGCCACGGTGGCTATACTAAAGCGGCTGGAAAATTTTCGGTTGGCTACGCTGAATTGCACCGTTTTGTGCGACGGCCCGGTATCGAGAGCGACTATCACATGCTCGAGCCGATGGAGTTTCACGCCGACACCACGCAGTTGGTGCAGATGCTCCAGAAAGGACACCACAACGTCAAACTCGATACGGAAGACTGGGACCGGCTGATTACGTGGATCGACCTGAATTGTCCCTTCCACGGTACATGGGGCGAAGAGATCGACAAGCCCGGACGCCAACGCCAGCGACGTCGCGAGTTGCTCAAACTGTATGGCGGCATCGATGACGATCCCGAGGCAGTGTTCGTCTCGGCCCAAACTTCCGCCAAGCCCATGGTTCCCTCAGATGCCAAGCCGGCGCTACCGCCAGTCGTTTCGTGTTCAAGCTGGCCTTTCGATGCGGCCGAGGCGAAGCGACGGCAACAGGCCGCTGGCAAGAAAGCGACACTCGAGGTCGATCTGGGCGACGACATCACGATGCGGATGGCGCTGATACCGGCAGGTGAATTTGTGATGGGTAGCGCCAGCGGCGCTGACGACGAACGACCGTTGGCCTGCGTCAATATCGACCAGCCGTTTTGGATGGGAACGTGTGAAGTGAGTAATCGGCAATTTTCCCAATTCGACGCGGATCATGACAGTCGTGTGGAATCGAAGAACACGTATCAGTTCGGTATTCACGGCTATCCGATGAATCGACCCGAACAGCCGGTCGTTCGAGTTTCGTGGGACGAGGCGATGGCTTTTTGTCGCTGGATTTCCAAGAAGACCGGCCGCAAGTTTTCACTGCCAACCGAAGCTCAATGGGAATATGCCTGCCGTGCAGGCACGGACACGCCGATGTACTATGGTTCGCAGGCGAGCGATTTTTCACATTTTGCCAACGTCGCTGATGCCAAGCTCTCGGAGTTTTCCAGCGATCCGTACACGGTTGATCAACCGCTGAAGAACCCGCCTCGACACGACGACTGGATTCCCAAAAATGCCCGCTTCAACGACGGTGCGTTGCTGTCGATTGCCCCGGGTCGCTACCGGGCGAATGCCTGGGGGCTGTTCGACATGCACGGCAACGTCACGGAGTGGACTCGCTCGGACTTCCGCCCGTATCCTTTCGAGTCGCCCGATAAAAGAAACGACTTGGCCGCGACAGCGCACAAAGTGGTTCGGGGTGGCTCCTGGCGCGACCGACCGATGCGTTGCACGTCCAGCTTCCGGCTCGGTTATCTGCCGTACCAGCGCGTCTACAACGCTGGCTTCCGCGTCATCTGCGAAACGAAGCCCGAGGATATCAAGCCGCCCGAGGATATCAAGCCGTAAGTGCTAAGAGGTGCTACGGGAGGACATAAAACTCCGGCATGTCGGCGCGAGGCCGTTTTCTGAGCAGTTCTTGGATCGGTAGAAACGTCTCGAGGAGTTTCTGGTAATCCGGATCTTCCTTCGACTCGAACACCGCACGGCCGCAGAGCTCGGTTCCACCCGCCGCTTTAGCCAGAGGCGCCAGCATAAAGTTGTTGTTCTCAGGCTTGAGCATGCGAGTGTAGAATGTTTGCGGGACGCCCTCCTTGTGGCATTCGACACAACGCCGCGAAGCGATCTCGCTAAGCGTCGGCTCCAGTTTCTGGGGAAGCATCCGCCGACTCCCCAATCGCTGCTTATGATTCGAGGACGATGTTCCATAGTAGGGGACATTCAGATCGAGCCACATGTAGACCTTGCGGCGGTCGGCGTCGGGAACATCGATGCGAGGTTTTCCCTCTTTGTCGGGGTGACCGGTGCGGATAATCTCGGTTAGTTTGCTGGCCGGACTGCCCCAGCGACGCGGCTTGATGTCGTGGATGTTGTGGCCAGCGCCGTTGATCGTCCAGATCCATTCCGTGTAGGGGCTCATACCGCGAACCTTGTCGTACTTCGAGCCGGATCGGGTGCCGTGGCGAATCCATTCCTTCTCGCCCAACGTCCCTTTGCGGCAAAGATTATCGTACGAGACGTTGAAGAAGTCGGTCTTGTCGCCGGAAAGATCCACACCCGAGGGCTGCTCGCGCTCGTTGTGGCACTCGGTACAGTTCCTGTCGAGGACCGGTTGTACGACGTCTGCGTAGCTGAATCCCGTGACGCCCCATTGTGGCGGCTTGAGATCTTGAACCTTGTTATGCACGGCGAGTTTGGTTTGTGGACGTGGTGTGACCGAGTTGCGGTCGGAATGACAACCGACGCAACTCTGCACCTCGCCGGGCATCAAGTGCGTAAAGCTCCTCATCCGCTGCAACGCTCGGCCCTCGTCGTCGAGCGCCAGGAAATAGATTGGCACTTCCGCAGGAACCTTGAAGGCGGCAGAGCCGTTTTGCTTGACGTCGGCAAAACCCCAGAGCTTCTTCGGCGCGTACGTCGCGCCGCAAGAAACCAACGGAAACTGAAAGCCGAACACCGCGATGTTCCGCATACCGTGCCCGTCGAGTTTCAGATTGTTTTGTGGAGTGTGGGTGTTCTTTTCGACTTCCTGAACGACGGCGATCTGCTTGATTTCACCCCGTTTGACATGTGGCTCCAGCCCGTTGTACACGTCCTGGAGCAAGACCGTGGCCCAGGCGCCGGTAACGCTGCCGTCCTCCGGCAGCACAGCTTTACGGTCCTGATGACCGCCGGTTAACACGGGCGGGACAGGCGTTTCGCGAATAGGCTGGGCACTATAGAAGCCCATTCCATCTTGCGGACTCAGCAGCGTGGCGGCGTTTCCGTCGAAGTCGCGAAGTTGCAGGTGCCCCGCCTTAGAGACCAGGAATCGATGTTCGTCGATGGCAAAAGGCTTTTCATAGGTGCCTGGGTTGCGAAGACCGAGCATCCCATTTCCATAATTCCCGCTTCCCTCACGATGTGCGTACACATTGACTTCGGGTGTCAGATTGGTCACAGACTCCTTGGCGTTGGCACCCTTGCTCGGATCGATCGCGACGATTCCACCCCGGCATGGCCCGTTGTGGTTTGTCGCCGTGGCGATGATCTTGCCGGTGCCGGGGATCGGCTGGGCATCCATGAACGTGCCGGGTTCGATCACCCGGTTGCCGTACACGCCGGTCAGGCCGGTACCGTCGGGGTTGATCGCCCAAAGACTCTGAATCGGGCAGGCCGGGCGGTCGACATATTCCCAACGCGTGTAAATGATTCGCCCGTCCTCCAAAACCGATGGCGTAAAGTCCATCAGATAGTTTGCCGAAAGCCGCTTCTGCTTTTTCCCGTCGCCGTCCATGCGATAAACGACCGGCGAGGTGACCACGTAGCAATAGGCGTAGGCCGGTTTGCGGTCGGAGATAAAGGCGATTCCACCGTCGGGCAGCCAGCAGGGATCGAGGTTGTTGTGTTTGCCGGAGGTCAGTTGCGTGAGACCGGTGCCATCGATATTGACGCGATAGATTTGGTAGTTGTTGTCGCTGACCGATCGGTCGATATCTTCGATATGCGCAACCGGACTGCACATCACCAGGCCGCCACGCTTCCAGGCGAAGACGATTTGTTTTCCGTCGTAGGAAAGATCGGCGGTCGTAATCATACCGTCGGCAGAATCGACCACGCGGCGGAGCTTTCCGCCACCGTCAGCGTTGGGCTCAAAGACATACAGCCCGCCACCCTTTCGAAATCCTTCGACGTGGTAGACGTAGACGTGCGAGAGGTCGAGTGGATGACGCTTGACGAGCAGGATATCACGAAAGCCCATTTTCTCCGACAACAAATCCTGGCGCAACGCAAGCGCTTCGGGCGTACGCTCGTTGGGTGGAAGGGTCATGGCGCGAATCTGGCTGTCGCTCGGTGAACGGCCGAAGACCGCAATCTCCGACGCGCCTGGGTTGTTCTTGTCTGTGTAGGCCGACAGAAACGCGATGCGGATTTTCTTGACGTTCGTTTTGGGTAGCGCAATCCGCTGAGCGCCGTGTTGCTTCTTCAATACGCCGCGAACGGCCGGCTTGGCCGCATCGTCGAAGTACACTTCGTAGTCTTTGAAACACTCGGCCATGATATGCCCGGTGCGGCCGAAGTAGAGAATCTCAGCGACTTCCACCGGCTTGTCCCAGGTCAACGTGAACTCACCCGTACACCCGGTGTCGCTGCCGCGAACGCACCAGGCTTGGCGCTCATCTCGCTTGAAACCGGCCGCCGGGATCTTGCCGTCGACGGCACATTTCGCCAAGTAGTCGTCGCTAAATGTGCTGTTGGCCGTCACTTTGGCTCTGCGAGCAAGATTCTCCGGCGCAGAAGAGGATGCGTCGGGACGACTGGCAATCGCCGTCTGCCCGAACAGAATCAGGACGGTGAAAGCCACCGCAAAGGATACTCGGCGATTCATCATGACAATGACTCCTTCGGGTTGCGTGTCACACGTGGTCGATACCATAGAAATCGCCAATGCGCCCTGCCCATCACGGCAAAGCCCGAATCCAGCGGACTTCTTAGCCGGCGAAGTGAGCAACAACGGCAAACGGTTTCGAAATAACATGGTTTCTTCTTTGCGTTTGAGATACTAAGGTTGCTGGTCCAGAATCTCCTTGAGCACTTTTTTCGCCGACTGGTCGCGGAACTGATACTTCGCTTCTCGCTCAGCATCGAGATCCAACAAGCGGAACCCAGGCATGTCGGCGCGAGGCCGCTCGCGGAGCATGGCCTGGCCGTCGCGGATGATGGCCAGGGCCTCTCGGTAGTCGTGATCGAAGGTGCCGTTGAACCGGGTCAAACAGGGGCTCTTTTCCGGTCGCGTGAAGCTGATATGGGCCGACATCTTCTGATTGCTAAAATCTGTCTTCGTCAGCGCGCCGAGTCGCTCCAACTGGTCGACATCAAGCGGGCTGCGCCCGTAACGGTTCGCCGGGTAAGCGGAGGCATATTCCGGATAGTAGGGGGCGTTAATGTCGATCCAAGTGACGATACGATCGAAGCTTTCGGCGTCGAGTTTCACCTCGGCATCGATCTTCGGATCACCGTGCCCCTCGAGCAACACTTTGGTCAATCGACTGACATGGGAACCCCAACTCAACGGCGGTTGTGTGAGCGCCGGGCCGGCGCCCACCACGCGGATATAGTGCTTCGTCCGTAGGTCGAAATACGACGCGTTGAACATCAAACCCTGATCGCCCGCCAGATTGAGTTTCTTGCCAGCCGGTTTGCCGTAGTCGTGGCACGATACGCAGTGTTTGTCAAAGGCGGGCTGCACATCGAGGGCGTAATTAAATTTGCGTGCCGGGTCATGCCAGGGGACGAGCTTGCTGGGCGTCCGCTTCAGAGCCAGCGGCGCGGTATAGGGTTCGACCGTCTGCTGTTGCCGGTCGTGGCAGCCGATACATCCGGCCGTTTCGCCCGGTCGCACGATGGTGCCGCTCCGCATCGACTGGACCATCATCCCCCGCTCGTCGAGCAATTGGAAATACACGAATCTGTCCGCTGGCACACAGAAGTAGGCGCTGCCATCTCTTTCCACCGGCACGGTGCCCAGGATGCGCTTGTTGCTGAAGTCGTCAAATGCCATTCCCGGCGCTTGCGCGCCGCTACCGATCCAGGCCTGCCGGGTCCAGAATCGCTTTTCCGGGGACTCGACCACTCGTAGCGACTTAATGCTCCCCCGCTCGACACGGTCCATCCCACTGCCAACATAGACATCGGCCACATAGAAGTAGCCCTCTGGGTTTGCCAGGTCGACACGCGGAGCAACCCGAGGCGGAGCGTTGCGGGCGGCGAGTGGCATGGGGTCGAAACAGCCTTTCGTTTCGCTGTGTATGAGGGTCTCATTACCGAACAGATCCAGCAGATAAATTCCCATCTGCTGATTCTTGCCAGTCATTCGCGAGCAGAGGAAATACGTATCCGACATCGGATAGGGATCCTCATACTTAGGGTGCACCTGCTTGAACGTGTCGTAGTTGCCGCGGCCCACCAAGTCGATCGCGCCGGCCGGCCAGATCCGCTGCACGGGCGGGCGGCCGTTTAAGCCGAGCCGCCGGTCGACGATCGCCAGCGCCCCCCAAGGTCGGTCGTGGCAGGACGTGAACGTGGCGATGAACTTCTGTGTGCCTGGAATGGGCCGGGCATCGATCACTCCGCCGGGCGAGTTCGTGTTATTGCCGTAATAGATGGCGTGGTTTGTGCCGTCGGGATAGACAACCCACGTGCCCTGGGCATCGCCGAAATTGCGGTCGACGTATTCCCAGCGATCGTAGATCACGCGCCCGTCGGGCAACAGCGCCGGATGTCCTTCGTGCAGCGTGCTATGTCCGATCTGCTGTATACCGCTGCCGTCGGCGTTGATCGTATACAAATTGCACATGATGTGGCGATTGCACAAGCAGTATTTCGGTTCACGCGTGGAACCGAACAGGATCGTGCCGTCGGGCAGGTAAATCGGATCGATGTCGGCAACTTCAGTGCCAGTCGTGATCTGTGTAAGCCCACTTCCATCGGCTGCCATTTCGTAGAGGTGATAGTCATCCTTGCCGTCGCGACGCATCGAGAAGAGGATCTTACGACCATCGAAGCTGATCTCTGGGTCTCGGGCCACTCCTTCGGGAAGTTCCAAAAGTGTCGTGACCTTGCCGCTGGCCAGATCGATCGTCCTCACTGCCCCGCCCCCTTTGTAGCTACCGGTGTTGATCTCGCCGGTTTGGAACATGGTGGCCGTGTTGTGGTGATCGCTGCGGTACTGGTTGCGCACGACAAACAGAATTGGCTGCTCGCGAACCAGTGGATTGTCGAGCAGCGCCCGCCGGGCGAGAGACTTTAGCCAAGCGGTGTCGCCTCTGCGCTCGGCTGTCGCGAGCTCGCTCAAGTACTGCTTCCCGCGCGGATAACGCTCGCCAAAGGTTTCCTCGAGGTTCGTAATCGCCGCCCGCAACGAGGTCATCTCCGGCGGCGCGGCGTGGCTCGCCGCAGAGAACGCCGACACCATCATCACAGCGGTGCTCACGGCGATGAAGGCTGGCGGAGGAATCCTTGGGATGTTCATCTGCGACTCCGACCATCCGGGAAAAGGCGGAAGTACGGCAGGCCCGCACTGGTTCGACGCATCGTCCGTGACGCGTAGAATACTGGATCATCGAGACGGTATCTCACCTGTTTATCTCCTGCTATTGCAGCGAGGGATGAACAATTTCGCCGCGCGCCTGGGCGGCGGCGTTTTCATAGGCACCCAGAAACTCGGAATTACAGTCAAGCCAGAGTGTCATACGGTGGAAGTCTTCTTCCGACAGTTTGACGCCGTGGTGCTCCGGGCCTAGGTACTTCAGCAGCGGCGCAGCTCTTGCGCCAAACTTGCCTGCGATCGTTCGACTCCCTCCGTGAATCTCCGAATTGATCGAGCCGTTCGTCACATCGAAATAGAAGCCGAACTTCTCGGCCAGACTGTTGTACGACCTGGTGAATTGGCCGTCGAGTTTTCCGGAGAGATCGATCGCCTTTTTCTGTAGATGACACTCGACACAGTTGCGATCCAGCACGGGCTGCACGAGTCTCGGATAGTTGAATGGGTTGGAACCGGAAACGTCCGGCTCGATCTTTTTCGGCGGTTTTCGAAAGGCACGTGGACTCGAGGTCAGCTGAACGGGCGCCCGGTTCTTTGGTGCATGGCAACCCTGACAGGTGAGATGCTCACCCGCATGCGCGTACGTGACGCTGCGCATCGACTGGATGGCCATAGATTGCTCGTCGAGTGCCTGAAAATAAATCGCCTTGCCGGGCGGAACCTCGAAATGAACACTCCCATCGGACTCAACCGGCACGGTACCCAACACGGCCCGGGCGTTGGTCTGCTGGGCCATACCGATTCGCGGAACATTCGGCGGTGCGGTCGATTTGGGTAGGACCTGGATGATTCGCAGTCCTTTGATCGTCGTGTCCTTGGGCCACTCGAAATCACTGTCATAGATGTTGATGATCGAGATCGTCGCCGGCTTAACCTGTACCTCGTCATTCTTCTCGTCATCGATGCTTTTCTTGGATTGCTTCGTCAAGACGCCCATCGGCACGGTCTTGTCGGGAATCACCGGGGGTGTCGGTCGAGCCCGGAGTGGGATCGGGCTCAGACACGGAATCTTTGGATCGCGATAGATCAACGCCTTGTTGCCATCACGATCGATCCAGTAGATGCCGTGGTTCTTCGAGTCTCGATCGTACGCGCAGAGATAGTCGTCTTCGGAGAGTGGCCAGGCGGTAGCGTATTGCTGGTATTGGCGGATCGAACGTTTGCCGTCCGTTTCGGGAAAGGGAACTTCGGGAGTCAGCCGTTCGAGTTGTGACATTGCTCGATCGTCAATGATCGAGGGATCGATCAGTACGAGCGATCCAAAAGCGTGGCCGTGGTGCGCCGCGGCCGTGGCGACATATTTGTGCGAGCCGGGAATGGCGCGAATGCTCATCTCCATCCAAGGCCGGCTCTCGCGCTTGACCGGATAATTGCCGTGAAGAGATCGCGGGTCGCGCCCGTCGGGATAGCTCGTCCAGAGGTGATGGGCCACGTTCGTATCGCGATCGACATAATCCCATCGCGTGTAGACAAGCATCCCGTCGTGGTTGACACTCGGATGCCATTCGTGCGTTTCGTGAAAGCTCACACAATTGATATTCTCACCGTCAGCATCCATCGAGAACATCGTATAGACCGGGCAGTGCCGCCCGCATCTCAAGTAGCCACCGCGTCGTTCCGAGATGAAGACAATCCGACCGCTCGGCAGGAAGCACGGGTCGAAATCATTGGTCGAACCATCGGTCAACTGAACCAAATGGCTGCCGTCGACGTTGACCTTGAAGATGTGGTAGCTCCATCGGGGATCCCACATATAAGTTCCTTCCGCCTCCGCCTCGCTGTGGGCGAACAGAATCGTTTTTCCGTCGAATGACAATTCGGGTGAAAGAAACGAACCTCGTAGCTTTTGTCCCTTGAGCCGCCCGTTTTCGACGACAGAGTTTTCCAACACGTTGGTTAATTTCGGATTTTCGCCGAACGGATTGGACAAAACGAACAGCCCGCCACCAGCCTTGGCATTGCATCCGTAGTACTGGTCACACATGTGATATGTGCCTCTCTCCCCGCGCGCATCAAGTCGCTTAATGAAAAGGAGTTTATCGATTTCGACAAGTCGTGGATTGGTGAAGGCGATTTGTCGACGCAGCACATTGGCCTTGTCGAGCAGTTGTTTCCAGTCGATTGTTTCTGCGTCGCTGGACTTTTCGAGTTGATCGAGGCGACTCTCGAATGCTTCCAGTTCGGTCACAAGAGGCGCAAGACGCTCCGGATTGGCCGACGCTTGAAGCCGAGTCGCGAGTGTTCCGGCGCAATCGAGCACATCGCGCACGGTAGCGGGCGAGAACTTGACAACCTCTTTAGCGTCCGCTTCGGATGCCAGGACAAGGACCGCGCAGAGAATCGCAGCGCACTTGGTGAGTCGAGAAACGTTAAATGGACATAGGGTCTTCATTCTTCAAACTCTTCACTTGCACCAAAGTGTGCCGTGTCAGGTCGCTTTGAACATCCGCCTGTCGGTCAAAATTTGATGTCGGGATTGGTGAATCGTACGGCGTCTCCGGTATGGTACGTGGAAACTTCGGTGATGATCGCGCCTTCGGGTCCAGCTTGCTGCCAGTGCTTCTCAAGCGGTTTGAGGAGACCGGTCACATCGCCCACATCGAGGACTGTCTCTTTCTTCGCGGTGATGAAATTCGCCTCGCGGTCGTGAATCTTGACCCCGAGTTTGGGTGTCGGCTTGCCTTCGCCGTAGGTGTAGCTCGTCCCGTAGCGGACAATCCACGATTCCATCTTGGGTGCCACGCCTTCCGATTCAAGGGCGATGTGCCAGTGCTCGGGGATCATCTGATTGGGCAGCAGGAATATGTCGACACTGGCATAGTTCCACTTCTTGTCGTTCACCCAGAAGACGCCCCCGATGCCGACTTCGGTAAAACGTCCCAAGGCAAAATCTGTGACCCAGAGATTCTCCCGCACATACTCGGAAACGGGTGCGTCGGCCACTTTCATCAACTTGAAGTAGGCCGCCTTGGCGGCTGCTTCGTCGAACTTGCCGTCGCTCGAATAGAAATCGCTGTTTTTGAACTTGAGACTCATCCGGCTTTGGGCTGTAGCGGATTTCGATTCTGCCTGCGATTGCTCCGCGAGCAGCGCACTGGCACCCACACCCAGTAGTGCGGCACAAGCTGTTCGTCGTTCGATTCGGTAATCATCCTTCATCGAAAGGCTCCTTTAGTTTTCGTGTGAGGTGAATGCGATCTTTCTTGCAACACCTTCCTTGTTCTACTGTTCTTACTTGACTTCCAGGTACTCAATCAATGCATCGTCCGACATGAAGTAGGCGATGCGGATGTTGTCGCCCACGCTCAGCGGACCAACCACGACTTCCTTCCCCTCGAGTTGCTTGTCCAGGTTGTCGACGGCGAATGAAATATGGGGCATCTTCGCCAGCGGAGTGTCCGCGAGCGGGCTGTCTGGCGAAAACCGCACCCACTCGACTCGGTTGGGATCGGTTTCCGGGTCTGTACCCCATACCTTGAGTGACTCGAAGTACGTCTCTCCCGGCATCTCGTTTTGCGCAACGAGACCAATATGATGGAATGTCTTCATCAATCGCTCCTTTCATTAATCGAGTTGCTGCCGCGGCAGCACGTGGTTCAACGTCGACTCAATCCAACTCGAGGACTGAAATCGTGTATGGTTAGTCATTTTTTGCAGGCGCCGCCAGACGCCAAGAAATCGATGTTCGCAGCAATCACTTCGTTTTTCCTAATCAGCACTTCGCTGGACAGATCCAACCGCCGGTATCATCGCTCTCGGTATTCTTAACGGGCGATTCACTTCTGTCGTTCTTCCTTTACCTTGCGGACCCAGCAGCTTAGACATTGGCAGTGTTCGTCGCGGCCGCAGGTGCCGGCGATGTCGTGGTAGGGGAGGGGTTGGACCGCCCCCTGCACAAGCTGGTGCATCTTCTTGTAGCTTGGGTCGTCGATGCTCTTCCAGCCGCCCTGCTTGATCGTTCCCCAACCGCCGGCAGAAGTCGCCAGCGGCGCTTTTAAGATACGGCTTTCGCTCGGCAGTGCCACGTTGACCAGTGCCGCGAACGGTTGCCCGGCCAGCGCGTCGCCGAATCTCTGGCGAACGAATGCCCGCAGTGCCTTTTCCCCTTTCGGATCCGGCTGCCGCCACTCGTCTTTGTTCCAGGAGTAGGTTCCGTAGAGTGGGGCGTTCAGATCGAGCCAGTCGATGATCCGCTGGCGGCTCTCAGCGTCGAGATCGACGCCCTCGTGGCCCTCCGACAGTAGCTTTGCCAGCGTGCCGCCGTGGGCAAAATAGTCCTTCGGCCGGCTGTACCAGGTTTCGTCATGGTAGGGAGCGACCTTCACCAAGCGATCGCTTCGGGTCAACGCGGCGTAGGCAGTACTCGGGAGCAGCCGATGAAAGGTTTTGGCGATGTTCTGCTCGGTCGAGTCAATCGTCCCGAGCAGATCAATCTCACCGTCAGTTTCTTCCAAGCCGTGGCAGTCAATACAATACCGGTCGAGTACCGGCTGCACCGTCTTGGCAAAGCTGAGTCCTCCCGGATACCTCGGGCCGACCGGCGGCTCCAACTCCCGAACCTTTCCGGTGGCCGGCGATTGGCGTATCACGGGACTGGACGAGCGCGACTCGTGGCAGCCGACACAACTCGCTTGCTCACCCGGCTGCAAGTGCGTGAAGGACCGCATCGTCATCACCGCCATGCCATCCTCGTCCAATGCCTGAAATTGCAGCGGCACGCCGGCCGGGGCCTCGAACGATACCGAGCCATTTTCGTCGACTGGTACGGTACCGAGAATTCGCTTGAGCACCTCGAACGTTACGCGGCTGGAATGCGGCACGCGCTGGCTGGCTTGGGGAATCAATTCGTTGACGCGAAGCCGGCGGATTGTGCCGCGGGGAACGTTCTGCATGCCTTGGTAGACGTCCTGAAGATGAAAGACACCCGTAGCTTGCGCGGTGTTCTCGGGTACCGGCGAGGAAAGCGCCGGCGGCATTGGCCGCGGCCGCACCGGCATGGGAGCGAAGCAGGAGTTCTGGGGGTCGCGATAGATCAACTCCCGTCCGCCCAGCGTGTCGACCAGATAGATCCCATAACCGTTGGACCGCGGAGCGTGTACCATGTTTCCAGAGTACGGGTCGGGACAGTACGAGGCCAGGAACAGGTCTTCGCTGAGCGGAAACGGACTGCCGAAACTGACCGGCGAATTGGCTTCCGATTCCGGAAAGGTCGCCTCGGGCGTCAGTCGCGTGATCGCTTCCATTCCGTCCTCGGCAATCTTGCGGTCGACGAGAATCAACGATCCGGCGTGCATCGTATGATGCCCGGACGCCGTGGCAACAAGTTTGTTCGATCCGGGAATCGGCCTCGCCTGGCTCACCCTGCAGGGGTTCGGTGTGTAGTTGCCGTAATAGTGGCTGGCGGTCAGCCCGTTGGGCCAGATGGTCCACAGGCCGAGCGTCGGGATCACCGGCCGGTTGATATAGTCCCAGCGGGTCCAGAGAATCCGGCCGTCGGGCATGACGATTGGATCCCATTCGTTGGCTTCGCCGAAAGAGAGTTGGCGAATGTTCGTCCCATCGGCGTCGCAACGATAGAGGAGATAGGTGGGACAATAGCGCTCGCCGTGATGGCATCGCACGCCCCCCTGATTGCGCGTCGAGATGAATGCAATTCCGCCGTCGGGCAAGTAGCAAGGATCGTAGTCCTCGGTAATTACGGTCATTCTTCCGCCGGCTCCCGCCAACGGATCATCGTCCCGACCGGTGATCTGCCGCAGGCCCGCACCGTCGATGTCGATCTCGTAGAGAAAGAACTGCCACCTCTCTTGTGGGGGCGTGTGGTCGGCGTAGGCAAACACTACCCGCTTGCCGTCAAACGACACATCCGGATGCATCGCGCAGCCTGGTGGCAGCTTGTCCTTCAACAATTCTGTTTCTTCGGGTCGGTCGGTCTTCCACTGGTCCAGGATGACGAGCCCCGGCCCTGTGCCGTTGTGGATTCCGTAGTAATTATCGCCCGGTGCGCTCAAGCTCGGAGGAGGACGTTTGGTCAGTAGCAGCCGGTCAAAATCGGTTGCAGGATGCGAGAAGATGATGCGGCGTCTGAGCTGGAGAGCCTGGGCGAACAGCTCTCGTCCGTTCGAGGAGGCTCGGTCTTTGGTTTCTTTGGCAAAGTGCCGTTCGAGTGTCCGGAGTTCCTCGGCCATTTTCGGCCGGGGCTCGGTCTGCTGCACGAAGTCGAGCGTCTTACGGGCCAACGCCAGCCGCTCTTTCGCACGCGCAAGATAGTACGCATCGGAGGCGCCGCTACTCCCGGTCGTGTACTCGTTCCAAAGATCTTCGCGCCGTTCCATCTCCATTTCGATCTGTGACTGTCGATCGCGGAAGTCCCGCGCCACCAGGTCCCACAGTGCTGCGCGAACCCGCTTGCGCTCGCGTGCGGAGGCGACAATCGGCCGGCAGTCGACCGCCGCGTGGGGCGGCAGTCCTTGCTGCGGTTCGTAGTGGACGAGCACTTCCAAACGCTCGTACTTGCCGTCGAGCTTGAAACTGACTTCGCCGGGCAAGAGCGCAAAGCCGCGATGGGTCGTGCCGTCGATCGTCAGTTCGGTCGCCTTGGCCTTTTGTGTGTCGACTTTTCCCTCGACCATTGTGCCATCGAGCTTCAACTCGATCGAATTGCCCTGTGCATCGAACAGCCGCGGACTGAGAAAATAGGCCGACCCATGTTCCAGCCACCGGCCGAGCGTGGCGAAGACGAGTCGCTTTAGCCCGTCGACGCGAAACGTCAGCTGCACCGGTTGCGCGCCGGCAGTGAGTTGGACGATCTCTGGTCGGAATCCACTGGGCCCGGTTTCGAGGTCTTTTTCGAGAGACGGTGCGAACGTGGCCTCTAGCGACGCGCGCAAGCTCTCGTGCCAGGTATCTTTCTGGATATACACGGGCGCCGTTTTTAGGG
>MPMD02148585.1_pt1 | contig 62593 bp, 52 predicted proteins | sample 1617291 | NCBI WGS metagenome assembly MPMD02 (sample SAMN05944810, study PRJNA350692) | marine metagenome | biome: marine; feature: ODZ; material: water; isolation source: 120 m water sample filtered on 30 um supor filter | place: Pacific Ocean | collected 2012-04-09 | depth 120m m | reverse complement strand
CCGCAAAAATATCTGGAAGATGTATTCAGGCGACTCCAAGGACATCCGCATCAAAATTTAAGAGAACTTTTGCCGGATAGATGGACTCAAGAAAAAACTGTAAAAAAATAAAATTCAATATGTACTCAAATTTACGCTTACGAATTAAGATAGTAATAATAGGAATATTATATTCTTCCTATTATTTCTCTTAGAATAAAATTTTCAAAAATGGAATTGGTTAATCTCTAAATTTAGGAAATCCCCTGTTTTGATAAGGTCTTAAAGGTGTTCCGTCTGGTTTTACTAATTTGACTGAAGTGAATACTAGTAAATTTGTTTTATCTATATCTTCAATTTCAGAACGAAAAAGTCTACCTATTAAAGGTATTTCTCCGATTAGTGGAATTCTGTCATCAATATCAGTTGTTTCATCTTTATATACTCCTCCCATAACAACTGTTTCGCCATCAAATATTCTCATTTGAGTTTGAACGGTCCTTGCGCTGATTTGAGCCATTTTTATTGAACTATATAGCAAAACATCTGTATCTGTTGCGGTAATGCTAGCAGCTGTAGAATAATTTGTCCACCCAACAAAAGTTTGAACTTGCGGTTCGAGTATTAAATCTATTGTATATCGGTCAGAGCTGATATATGGTGTTACTTCCAAAACTATGCCTACAGGTGTGGGTTCATCATAATCAAGGGTAGGAACAGATGGAATAACAAGTCTTGTTTCACCTGTCCCTCCTAATGTAGTTGTAACTTCAGGTTCGGACCATTCTGTCGGAAAATATCTGTCTGTAATTAACCTAATAGTGGCCTTATGTCCGCTTAGTGTAGTTACTCTGGGGGCTGAGAGTACTTCAACCCTTGTATTTTGATTTAATGCGTGTAACGTTGCGTCAAGTTGGATACCGCTATTTACCCAGGAAAATCCGAATTCTCTGTCTGGTATTGCATCAGTTGTAAGTGAAGCATCATTTGCAAATCGGGTAATTGGCGTTTGCTGTTCCCATGTTGTACCTCCCTGCTGAGACCCTGGTCCTGTCTGGTCGGCTGGTGCAGTAGGCCTTGCAAAATTCCATTGAAAACCCAGTTCATCAAAATCTTTCTGCTGCATTTCCACAAATTTAGAAGTTATAGATACTTGGGGTAATGTTTCTTCAGCCTTTGCTAGAAGTACTTTAATTTTAGAAATTTCCTGCTGAGTATTTCTAACAATAAGCCTGCTGATCTTGGAATCATATATAATTGTCGATCCTTCAGGAAAATTAACTCCGCGCTCTTGATAATGTGTTCGTAAATCAGTGCTAGAATTTGAATTTAAATGATTGAAAATTTCTTTCTCTACAGGGAAGGCCCTGGTTTCAAGATCTTCGAATGCAATATCCTGTGAAGCAATTTCTACAGCATATTGATTTACCCTATATTTTAGACCAGCAGCTTTACATACATATTCTATAGCTTTGATCATAGGTACATTATCTAATACAATAGTAATTACATATTGCTCTGCCGGCTCAAGTTCTTCCTCTGCTTCTTCTTCTTCATCCCAGCTTGCTTCATTACTGCTTTCTTCTGTCTGAGGTGTTTCTGCTGATGACAATCTCAAGAAAAAGTTGATACCTATTCCGTCAGGATCCAATTTTTGACTTTCTCTTTTGAGAAATAAAACTGCTGTATCAATAGGAACTTCTTCAAAGGAGATATGTTTAATTATAATACTGTTTAGTTTTTTTCTGATAGGTGATAATTCATCTGTTTTTTTTAAAATTTTTGACTCAGCAAAATCAACTCTATTACCTTTTAGTGTTCTTGATATTACTGGAGATAATTTTTCCCATTCAATTTCTGATTGTCTTTCAGTTTGTGTAACTTCACTTCTGTATTTACCTGCTTCATATATTTTTACATTTATTCTTCTGATGTACTGTATAGTATTTATATTGAAAGGATCAATTAATAGTAATTCATTAAATTTATCTTTAGCCTGGCTGTATAATTTTTTATTAAATAGTTTTTTCCCCTGTTCGTATAATACATTTATATTATAGGAATTCTCTTTTAAGTCAGGGGCAAGTTTCTTAGGTGATGTTTTCTCTTTATATTTATTATACTCAAGTTTGTTTTGAAATTTGCTGATTAATTTATTTGCAGCACTATTTAATTTAGGGTTTATTTCTTTTGCTTCTTTACATAAATTTATAGCTTTATCTATTTCGTCGTTATGTGCAAGTCTTTCAGCTTTTTTTAATGTCTCCTTTGCCCAGGATGTATATACATGAGATAAGGCTTCTTTAAGTTGGTTAATTTTGCGGTTGTTTTCAACAGTGCCTGGCCTGATATGAGAAAGTATAGAAATACATGACAGATATAAATTTTTTGCTTTCGTATATTCTTTGTTTAGAAATGCTTTATTGGCTTCTTTTACCAGTTGTTCTGCCTTCAGTAATTGTTCCTGCCTTTTAATTGCAGTTGTATTATTATATTTTTTAATGATCTTATTATTTGTATCTTCAGCTATAGTCCAGGAACTTGATACTATAAGTATTGTCATAGTCAGAATTAAAATTTTTTTATGGCTTATTATTTTCATAAATATTTTGAGCTTATCTATTATAATCAAATAATCCTTTTTCATGTTTTCTTATTGGAGTTCCATCCGGATTGATTAATCTGGCACTTACAAATATTAGCAGGTTAATTTTATTAATTGATTCTATTTTTGATTTAAATAGCCTTCCGACCAGTGGGATATCTCCTATAACTGGATATTTATCTTCCGCAAATGAAGATTGTTCAGTTATCATGCCACCAAGGACTATGCTTTCACCATCATAAATCTTTATGTTTGTCGTAACATCCCTATGAGAAATATTTGCCATTTTAAGAGGAGTAGGATAATGAATTTGATTTTTTATATTTCCTATACTGTCATACATAGTTTGGTCGATTGTATAGCTATATTCATCCCAGCCAACGAATTCTATAACTTCAGGGTGCAAATCAAGATATATAGTATGATTATTAGGGCTTACGGTTGGTGTTACTTCGAGACGAATTCCGAGATCTGTAGGCTCATCGAATTCTGGGCGGGAAAAATTTCCGGAGACGGAATTATCTACTAATGAAAGTGAAGGTTTTGTCCAGCTGGTTGGAAAATACTCTTCCTGAACCATTCTAATTAATGCAGGAGAACCGCTTTTTGTAATTATTTTAGGTGATGACAGTATTTCTGACGTAGTACTTCTATCCAGTGCATATGCCCAAAAATCTAAGTTTGTAATGGATGAAATACCCCATCCGTTACCAAATGAATGACTAAGTTGGTTTACCAAAGCTCCAATATCAGGATTTTGACCACCTTTTTCATAAGCATTACTACTACCGGGATTTGTTGTTCCAGTAAGATTTCCATCTGAATTTAAATATCTTAAAAGTGTATCATTACCCATTTGCGGTGTACTATTGTCACCCTGTATCGCATTATAAGTTTTAGTAAAATCATTAATCCCCAGGTTAGTGCCTGACATATCAAATCTCCATTTGAAGGCGATTTCCTCCAGTTCTGTCTGTTCTATTTCAATAAATTTGGTTTCAATTAAAACCAATGGTATCTGTATGTCTATTTCTTTTATAACATTTTCCATAATTCTTATATTTGTTGAACTGTTTGTTATAATTAACGTACTTGTTTTATTATCCCATGCTATAGTTGAGTTGTCTGGAAAGGGGACACCTCTTTCTACAAAGTAATTTTTAAGTTGTTCGCTAGATATATCAGCAGTTTCACCTGTTATACCCTGACCAAACTCGCTGGTATCATAAAAATTAGTACCTACTCCTGAAAATTCATCGGTGACGAGTGTGATGTTAGAAAGGATTGAGTTAATTAAACCCGATTCAATTTGAAAAAATTTAGTGGTCATTTCATCAATGGCTTCATTTCCAATTATGATAGCATGTTCTTCTATTTTGTATTTTAAACCTGCAGATAGACAGACATATTTAATAGCTTCGCCAATAGGAACTTCATCAAGAGCCATTGTAATTCGTTCTGTACTGCTTTCACTTGTACGATCCAATCTTAAAACGATGTTTATACCAAGATTATCCTCAGTATCTAAAATTTTGCTTTCTCTGTTTAAATAAGTGATTACTGATGACACAGACGCATTATCAAAATCTATCTTGCTAATAATTATATTTTTAAGCTTTTGTCTGATTTTACTGACTTTGGGTTTACTTGTTTCTTCCACAGTAATAATTTCACCATGAACAACTTCAGGTGAAATTGTCTGATTGTTGCTCCATTCTGCACTTGCTAATTTTTCTATTAACTCCGCATCGGATCGTGCATAACCTACTTTTGCCAACTCTTTATATACATTTTTAAGAAGTTTCATTGCTTTGTAATCATAAGGATCAATGAGAAGAACCTGTTCAAGTGAATTTCTGGCCTTGGAAAAAATCCTGTTCTTAATATAAAATTCTGCCTGTATTAGGTGAGTAGCTTTATCTTCCTTTTTATATTTATATGCTGGATCAAAATTGTTGATTGAAATTTCTTTTTTAAATTTTTCTTCAGTGTATTTCTTTTGAGCTTTTTTAATAATTTTTCTTTCTTTTAATTCATTCTCTTCAGCACCGTTTTTTGTTTTTTTTAGAAGCTCTATAGATTTTTTCGACAATTTAATAGATTTTTTCCATTCATTATTTAAATAAGCTGCTGTAGATTGCTCTTCTAAATAATCAGCCCATTTCTTATAAAATTGTGCTTCTTTTGTTTTAATTGTATTTAATTTAATATTAACATATTTAGAATTACCCAAACTTTTGTATAACTCATAAATTTTCTTAAAATCCCCTTCAGCTTCTTTGAACTGTTTAGATTTTTCTAGAATAATAATTTTTTTTAACAGAACATTAGCATTTTTCTTGACTGAATTGATTTTTTCGTCATGCTTTTGTTGTATAGAGTTTAATTCTGAACTCTTATTATTAGTAACTTTTTCTGTATTTGAATAAGCAGAGAATGAGGCAATCGATGAGAATGTGATTAGTGCAAGTATAATTATTTTATGTATATTTAATAATTTTATTTTGTTCAATGTATTGGACATTTATTATAATTGAATTTTTATATCCTAAATTAGTTTATTGCTTAATCGGCACTATATACGAAGTTGTTTTTCTAACAGTATAGATCTTATTATCTCTTGAAAACTCCAATGTATTGTTAACATCATTAATAGATACTAATTTATAACTTTCATACCCCATTGTTTTATTACCTAAAGTTATACTGTTATTTATTCTAATTTTATAAATTTTATTAGTATATAAATCTTTTACAGTTATTAAACGTTTAGGTTCGTATACAGGTTTATTTATTTTGGCAGTAATTTTTTCTCCTGTAGAATCTAAAAGGACAATTTCAGATTCATCACGTTGAACTATTGCACCTAGTCTCGGGTCCAATTCATCATATAGTTTATTCTTTATATCTGTAATTTTATATCCTAAGTCATTTAAATCAATAGATGAATTAATCTTAAGGAATTTGGTTTTCCATCTTTTATTTATTAAAATATTTACCTGAATATCCCAGTCTTTTTTATTTGTTCCCTTTTTAATTATTTTTTTAAGTATAAGAGGTATTTTAGTTTTAGCTATATTTATAAGAATTAGGCGTTTTATCAATGGTGGATGGACAGAAGGGTTATTGATACCTGAATACTTATGTTTATAGTCTTGGATATTGCTAAAAGAATCCTTGTCAATATCATAATCCTTGTCAGATTTATTTGTTGGATTTGTACCAATTTGCTTTTCCACTATATCAGGAATTCCATCTTTATCTACATCTGCAGTTCTTCTCATTACTGCTTCATCAGGCAGAAATAATTTTTCTTTTGTTATTGGATCTTTGCCAAGTTTATAGTATGCGTAAGGTATCAACCTGCCTTCTGCTGAATGAGCATTACTTCTGGCAATATGAAAAGGTATCATAAAATCTGAATGAGTTACAATATAATTTCTATCACTTTTATTTATGTTTCTTTTTTTTGATTTCAACCATAAAATACTGTTTTTAAGAATGTTCTCAAAGTCGTAGTATGATTTATGAATGCTCCTATATGGTGCCTTATTGGAAATAACAGTTATACCTGTAGAACGCTGATTTTCTGATTCATAAAAAACGTCTACCAACCATATTAGTGATAAGATAAAAATAACTAAAACTGCTGAAAGCAACAATTTTTCATAATTTTTAATAACAAATGTAAATTTTATTTTCATAAATTAAATTACAGGTTTTTCATTATAAATAATATATTCAACTTGTATTGTAGATTTAATTAATTCAGATGTCCCTAATAAAATTTTCACCTTATTGTTCAGTTTATTATTATCTGAATGATAAGGTTTTATTGTTTCTACTTCGTCATCAACTTTGATTAATGCCAATGATTTAATTTTATAAATTCTATTGCTTTTATACGCTTCCTGAAGGTTGTTAAGAAAATTACGCAAAGATTTTTGCTCTGCAATGATGACTAATTCATATTTCAGAATTGTAAACTGATCAATATCTGTGCCTTTTAAACCATTTAGTTTTCTATAGGCAAGAATAGAATCTACATTTGAACTAATCAATCTTGAAAAAAAATCTTCAAAAAATCTAGAATATTGAATTATGTACGGTATTTGATCGTCGTTAGGGACTGTTCTAAATTCGTTGAAAAGTTTGATATTGCCAGATGGTATATTAACGTTAGCCTTTTTAAACATACTGTTAAGTGTTTTCTCTATTTCCATTACAAAAGTTTTACATCTCACTCTTGTAAAAATCAAAGGAATGCCTAAGGCATTTAAAAGATATTCATCTATATTATTTGGATTTATATTTTCTATTGTTTCCTGTTGTAGCTGCTCTTTAAATTCTATTTTAGCACTATTGAAATTATTTACTGAGTAATTTTGATTTAATCTAAATTTTTCTAAAAGCTGATTTAAAGGAATATCATATTCTGCATTTTTCTGTTTTTCTATATATTCTGTCCAAGCTTTTTTAAAGTTAATTAACTGTTCGGTTTTAGTTAGCTTTTTGAGTTTGTTTATTTTTAAACTTAAATCTTGTTTTGTTTTTGATTCCGTTGCTTTGCTCTCCTCAATTATTAAATTTTTAATTTTAGTATTAAATAAATGGTGGATAAATGCATTGAGAGCTTTCGAATAAACTGCTCCATAAATTTCTTTAATTTTTTCTATTTGTTCTGATAGAGTTGAAATATCTGAATTAATTTTAATAATATTACGTGCAGATGGGTAGGGCCTATGCCTGTTAAGTCTGTTGATTTTATCTTTTAACAGTGTTAAGTTCTCATTAGATTCTGTTCGCCCTAAATTTATCTGGACAATTAAAAATAGAAGATAACAGCCTATTATAGCAGTAGTAATTATAACTGTACTTAATATTGGATTTTGTTTTAAAAATTTTTTCATTAATTTATAAAAGATTTACAGTTTTATACTTTTCTTTAATTTTACTATGATATCAAAAGTATTAATATTATTTGAGCCTTCTCTGTTAGTTTTAAAGTCAACTATCACTATTTTATCCGTTTCATTTGTGAAAAATGAAGATGCCAGCAAGCTTTTTTTAAATCTTTCAGCACCTGTTATTTTTAAGTTTTTATGTATAACAAGTGTATGAGCTTTAATCTTTATCCACTCTATATTTCTTGAACTGCTTTCAGTTGTAAGTATTTTTTTTGGATATTTTGTTCTTCTTCTGCCAAATAGGGATCTCGAAGGTTTGGTTTTCGTTTCAGTATTAGTAATTGTTGGTTTTCCTGTTGGAGAAAGCTGAACAATCCAGGTGTTGTCAGGCAAACTTTTTTGAACACTGTCAAGAAGCTCAAACCAGGTATTACGACCATCGAGCATTTCTGATAATTTTGAATAAGTTGCTTCTTCTGATCTTAAAGTCCTTAAGAGTTTCTTTACAACATTCACACCACGCTGAATTTTTCTAGTCTGATGATTGCTGGATATAATTAAGTTGTCTACCATTTGGTTTTGGGCCGACAACCCCCAGTATATTATTCCTAAACTAATTATAATTGCACACGCTGTAGCATAGAAAAATGGTGTTTTTCGCTTTATTCTATGCTGTCTTTTTATAGATTCAGGTAATAAAGAAATTTCAACTGGACACGTGGCTATTGAATTTACTGCAAGACCTGTAACTTCAGCAAACATATGACCGATTGAAGACAGTTTTACTTTGTCAATTTCATTTGATATCGATATTAAGGTGAACGGATTAAAATATTCTACAGGAATACTGAGCCTATCTGCAAGAAATTTATCAGCATATTTTAAAATAGATGAACCTCCGCCTAAAAATATTTTAGTAGGTTTATTTCCTTGCTGCTGTGCCCTGAAAACATTTATTGATCTATTTACTTCACCATTCAGCCTTAGCATGACGTTTCTTATTATTTTAGCAACCTGATCTGCAAGTTCTGAATCTGTTTCTTCATAATTGCTGCCTAGTGAGACAAAGCCGATATTCCTTTTTAATTCTTCTGCTTTTTCAAAAGGTATTTCTAATTCTTTACTTATTTGCTGAGTTATAGTATGTCCAGCTAAAGGTATTGTTCTGGAAAAGAATTTTCCTTGGTCCGCAAATACTATCGTAGTACATCTTGATCCTATATTAACAACTGCTACTGAAGTATCATCAGAAAGTTTAGCAGCTGAAATACAGTTATAAGTTGCTGTTAAACTTGTACCTACAAGTTTTGTTTCAAACTCTAACTTTTCAAATATATTTACAATTTCTGTAATGAGATCTGTTTTAATTACAGTAAACATTACTTTTATTTCTTCATTTGTTTTATCAGCATCACTTATTAATTGGTAGTCCCACGTAACTTCTTCGATAGGGAAAGGTATATTCTGCTTAGCTTCATAGTTTACTATTTGGTTTATTTTTTCTTCTTTACTTTGAACAGGAGGCAGATTTACAAAACGGGTAAAAGTGGTTTGACCTGATATTGAAATGTATACTTTTTTGGCTGTAAATTTTTTTGAAGCAGCAATTGAAGAGAACTTATTATTAACGGCTGCTATTTTTTCGCTGTCTTCCAAATTTAAACTATATTCAATATAATCAAAGTTAACTAACAGCAGTTTGTCATTATGATGCATGAATTCAGCAATTTTTAGGCTGCAGGATCCAATATCAACAGTTAATATGTAATTATTAATAGACATCTATATGTTTAATTTACTAAATTGGCATTAGTCATAATTTGCAATTAGCTTTAGTGCTTTAATTCTAGTTAGGATTCTTTCATTAAGACATATCTGTCATTTTACAATCGAATCATTTAGATGAAAATTTAATTATAAATATTTTTTAAATAATTTCGTCAATAATGTAAATAATAAATTTATTTACAGAGAAGAAAGAGTGTTTTTAATTTAATTATATTGAAATCATAGTTTTTATGCAATAAGAATATTGTTCAATAAAGAAAAAAAGCCATGATAAAAAAATCATGGCTTACAAATATAATAACTTTTCAGAATAAATTACTCTAAAGAGTAGTTTGGAGCATCTTTAACTATTTTTATGTCATGAGGATGGGCTTCTTTTAAACCTGCCGGACTGACTTTTATGAATTGCCCTTTTTGTCTTAATCCTTCAATTGTTCTAGCTCCGCAATATCCAAGTGAATAACGTATTCCGCCTACATACTGATTAATTACGTCGCTGACAGATCCTCTGAATAATACCATACCTTCGATTCCCTGAGGAACAAGTTTGTTAATATCTTCTATTTCTGCAACTCCGTAGCGTTCTCTGCTGCTTTTATTTTCTTTCATTGCTTCAAGGCTTCCCATGCCTCTATAAACAACATAAGTTCTGCCTTTATGATAAATTTTTTCTCCTGGACTTTCCTGAGTTCCTGCCAAAACAGATCCCATCATCACTGTTGATGCTCCGGCTGTAATAGCTTTTGCGATATCGCCTGACTGTTTTATCCCACCATCAGCAATTATCGGAACTTTGTTCTCAACAGCTTTTGAAGCACTGTAAATAGCACTTATCTGGGGTATTCCAACTCCGGCAACTACTCTGGTCGTGCATATAGAACCAGGGCCAATCCCTACCTTAATAGCATCAGCACCAGCTTCTAATAAGGCTTTAGCACCATCATATGTTCCAATATTACCGGCGACAACATCCATGCGGGGAAATTTATCCTTACATTGAATAACTGTATCGATTACACCTTTAGAATGCCCATGAGCAGTGTCAATGACAATCGCATCGCAACCTGCAGAATATAAAGCCTGGGCTCTTTCTATGTCATATGGTCCTATAGCTGCAGCAACTCTTAATCTATGTTCAGAATCTCTATTATACAGTGGATTAATATTTTCAATAACTGACCTGACATCCTGCAGGCTGTAAAGACCGGTCAACTGTCCTGATTTATTTATCAGAGGGAGTTTTCCGATCCTATTTTTCATCATAATATTGAATGCTTCCGTCAAAGGAGTTCCTTCAGGCGCTGTAAGCAGATTTTTAGTCATTACTTCAACTAGTGTTAATTTTTTATCAGCAATAAATTTAATATCTCTTCTTGTAATCATTCCTAATAACTTATTATTTTCATCGCTGATAGGGAATCCTGAAAATGGATATTGTTTTTCAGCTTTTTCTTGAAGCATATTTTCTACTGACGTATCAGGCCTAAATGTAACTGGATTTTTAATCAACCCATTTAAATGAGATTTAACTTTTCTTACTTCTTCTGCTTGGTTTTCTACCGTAAGACTTTTGTGAATAACACCAATTCCACCAATCTGTGCCATTGCAACTGCCATATTGCTTTCCGTAACTGTATCCATAGCTGCGCTGACGAAAGGTACATTTAATTCTATATTTCTAGAAAATTTAGTTTTAATATCTGTTTCATCAGGTAAAAAATCAGCATAAATTGTAATTAATGATACGTCATCAAACGTAAGTCCTTCATGAGGGTAGAAAGCCATGAAGCTGTCAAGTTTTTTATTGCTCATATTGCATACCTTGTATTTATGTCATATTAGTCAATATTGTAAAGATAAAACTAATTATAAATTAATTGAATTCTAGCAAAAAGCTAATTTTTTTTTAATATAAAAACACAGGTGGTGGAAAATATATTCGGATAAAGTTCAGCTATAATTTTCATAGTTTTATTTAACGGCTTTCTTTTTACTATTTCTAAGTTGAGCTTCTTTGTCAGATTTTGAAAATCTTTTATTGTTGAAAGATGTATATTCGGTGTATTATACCATGCATGTGGGAGAGTTTTGGTTACTGGCATTTTACCATGAAACATTAATTGAAGTCTCGATTTATAAAATCCCATATTTATCACACTTATTATAGCTTTTTTCCCTACTCTAGTCATCTCCAAAAGTAATTTATCTGGTCTCTGTACCGATTGAAGAGTTTGAGTTAATATTACAAAATCAAACATTTTATCTTTAATTTCATAAAGGCCGTCATTTAAATTTCCATGAACAACAGGTACACCTTTTTTTACACACTCAAGTATTTGGTTTTGTGATAGTTCAATGCCTGAACCTTTGACGTTTTTATTCTCGCGTAGATAATGAAGTAAAGTTCCGTCACCGCACCCTAGGTCGAGAACTCGTGAATTATCAGGTATAAGTTCTGCTATTGTAAGTAAATCCAGCCTATTATTAATATTTGAACAGTTATCCTTTATCATTTTTACCACTCCTCAGCAGATTAAAGCGGGTAGTTAAAAAATCTGATATTAATGAGCTCATAGTTTCAACTTCAAGCAAAAATGCATCATGCCCATAGTTGGATTCAATGTTACAATAAACAACATCAATATTGTTTGCTCTTAAAGCTTTGACAATTTTTTTGGAGCTTTCAGGAGGAAAAAGCCAGTCACTTGAAAATGACATAACAAGGAAATCGGATTTAATTTTTTTTATACTCTCAGATAAATCCCCGTTATGTTTTGCAGCTAAGTCGAAATAATCCATTGCTCTGGTTATATATAGATAACAATTGGCATCAAATCTTTCAACAAAGCTATGTCCCTGATAATCCAAATAACTTTCAACCTCAAAATTTCTTGAAAAACTATTTTCAAAAATAGCTTTATCTCTTAACTTTCTGCCAAATTTAGCATCCATAGATTTGTCACTGAGATAGGTTATATGAGCCAGCATTCTTGCAGTGGCTAAACCTTTTTCAGGGATATTATTTTCATATTCGCCATTTTGCCAATTAGGATCACTTTTAATCGCTTCACGGCCAACCCAATCGAATGCAATGGCCTGCGGCGATAAATAGGGTGTTGTAGCTATGGGCATGATGCTCTCAGAATGATCTGGATAATCAATAGCCCATTGGAGAGCCTCCATCCCACCCATCGATCCGCCGACAATACTTAGCCATTTAGGTATTTCTAAATGCATCATTAACCTGTATTGTCCTCTGACCATATCAGCTATTGTAATTGTAGGGAATGCCATATTATAGCGTTTTTTTGTTTTAGGATTGATTGATCTTGGGCCTGTTGTGCCAGAACAACCTCCTAAACTGTTGCTACAGACTATAAAATATTTATCTGTATCAAATGCTTTGCCAGGTCCCACCATTTGATCCCACCAACCCGGTTTCCTATCGTTTTTGTTATGAAATCCTGCGACATGTGCATTACCGGTTAAAGCATGAATAATTAAAATGGCATTGTTTTTTTTATTATTTAACTCGCCATAAGTTTCATATCTGATGTTTATCGGATATAAACATTTCCCACAATCAAGCTTAAGGGAATCCTCATCAGAACTACCGAAAGTAAAATCATGCTCTTTTACAATACCTATGCTGTTATTATCCATAACCTCAGTCTTTTACAGATTCATATTTTAAATTTGAAAGCAAGTTACTATGTAAAAAGTTTAGTATTACCGTCATTTAGTAATTACTTATAAAGATTCTCTGTTATCTACCCATTTTCTAAATTTATCAACTTCATTTTTCCAATTTTCTGAATTTACTTCATTGATAAAATAAGCATAAAAGCTTTTAAAAATACATTTAAATATATGAGTATTATTAATTCGTTCTGCAAATCTGCTGACATATTCCATTTCTTCGCCTTCGGGTAATATGACGGAAGAAAATGTAAAGTTATCGGCATCAAATATTGCAGTCCATGTTTCACCTTCTCTTGCAAAAATAAGTTTGGCTTTTTTTAATTTTTTACCGACACTTAAAGCAGCGCGGGCTTCAGCACTCCTTAAAGGATTGCCTTTACGCATTACTGACTCAAGAGCTCCATCGCCATCAGCACAGAAGCTTAACGGTCCATCAATCATTACTGCAAATTTTCCATAATTTTTAACTTCAACTTCGCCTTCTTTTTCTTCACTGAAATACCATAGCCATGTGAGAAAATCTCTGCCTGGATAATAATCCTGATCAGTTGAATCTTTAAATGAAATGCCTGTATATTGTTTTGGATCAATTTTTTGTTCAAACATGAGCTCTTCAGCGTTCATCTGTATCGGGGCGACCTTCAGAGTATCATTAAAAATTCCAAGGAAAGTATCTATCTGGTTAACGGAAGTTGCTCCCAGATAAAGAGTATTATCTGTTTGGTCAATTACTACAGGTATTCCTGAAATGGAAGGAACCATCTGAGGTAGTCTTTTTTCTTCAATGGTTTCCTTAATCTCCTTTTTTACTTTCCTTGGGACATCGGGGTTTCCGGTTGCTTTGATATAAGCTAATTCTTCCATTCTGGATTCAGCTTTTAACAATGCTGACGGAATTTTACGCTGCGCTGTCCTTAAGTTAAGAAACAGATGACCGCCCAGTATAGCAGTTTCTTCATCTATTGTTCTTTCAAGAAGATGTCTTCCGCTAACCCAGCCTAATTGTGGTTCATCTTTTACTTCATCAAGCTTACCTGCATTATTACTATCAAAAAGCTCAAGAGCATTTTCCGGTAAATCTTCTGTTAATTTAAACATGCTCATTGAAAAGCTGCCTCTGTCAAACGGCATAATAACTACTCCTGTGTTTATATTAAAAAAATACTATTAAAATTTTTTGGAAATATTGTTTTGAATTTTAAATAATTCTGATAAACCTTTTTCTGCCAAATCTAGCATATTATTCATTTGATTTCTCGTAAATGTTTTACCCTCTGCAGTACCCTGAATCTCTACTATTTCAAAATTTTCAGTCATAATTACATTCATGTCAACTTCTGCATTGCTGTCTTCTTCGTAACAGAGGTCAAGAAGTTCTGTTTCATCAATTATGCCGACACTGATAGCTGCAATATTATATTTAATAGGATCTTCAGTTAATTTTTTCTCTTTAAGAAATTTTGCAATAGCTATTCTTAACGCAATCATGCTTCCTGTTATCCCAGCACATCTTGTACCGCCGTCTGCATCAATTACATCGCAGTCAATATATATTGTTTTATTTTCTAATTTTTCCAGATTGCAGGCAGCTCTCAAACTTCTTCCTATGAGCCTTTGAATTTCCTGTGTTCTTCCTGAGGTGCCTTTTCGTTCTCTTTTTACTCGCGTATTAGTTGAAGTAGGAAGAAGTTGATATTCTGCAGTTATCCAGCCTCCTTTGACTTTTTGTGCTCTCATCCATGGAGGGACTTCATCAACTATTGTTGCTGAACAGATGATTCTTGTATTTCCTGCTTCAATCATCACAGAGCCGGCAGGATTCTGCTGGAAATTAGGTGTAATTTTAATCTCTCTTATCTGATCATTATTTCTATTATCAAATCTCATTTAATGCACCTGAAATTTACTGATTTATTATTTATTTAAATTAGGCTAAAAAGATATTTTTACTTAGTATATCACCAAAATTATAAATGGAATTATTATAAAAACTAAATAGCTTCTAATATTTTATTCATATCTTTATTGTTAAAAATAATCTCAGTTATATATTTTTTAACCCGATTATAAATTTTAATTCATATTTATTCAAAATATAAGATTTATTATTAACAAAATCAATTGCTATATAATTTGAATGTAGTGTGTTTCATATTGAAGGATATATCTATTTATGAGTTTTTTAAAAGATTTAGGCATTGGTGCAGGAACAGTTTTTAAGGGAGCGGCTTTATTAAAGCAAAAACGCTATCTTAAGCATGCAATTGTTTCAATGATTTTTAATGTTATCGCATATATTGTTATTTTTTATATTATTTTCTACTATGTTAATCCTTTAATAAATAGTATTTTCCCGCAGCACATATCGAATGCGTGGTTATATTACTTGGCAAAAATAGCGGATTACATTATTAAAATAGTGACATGGCTTATTTTAGTTGTCATATTGATTTTTACTTTTAATTCACTTTTTTTTGCCATTGCCGCACCTTATTTAGATTTTCTCGTAACAAGTGTAGAAAAAAACCTTTATAATTACAATCCAAAAAGAAATGGAGTAAAAGGAATTGTATCAAGCTGTTATAATTCATTCTGGAATGGAATCTGGCTTACAGTTAAATCTATTTTCTGGACACTTCTCTTTTTTCCTTTGACTTTTATAATTCCTGTGGTAGGTTTCCTGCCAAGTACTTTAGTATTATCATATTACCTTGGACTTTCATTCTTGATTTACAGTGCAGAGCATAGAAACTATTCTCTAAAGGAATTAAAAAAAGTTATGAGAGGTAATAAGGTAAAAACATTAGGGATGGGGCTTGTTGTTTATTTTATTTTATTCATCCCTTTTGCAGCTATAATATTTGTGCCTGCCGGTATTATTGCAGGTACTATGCTGTATAACGAATATATAGAAAAATAGAGAGATCGTTTATTGTATGGATATTTTTTTAATAATAATTCTTGTTCTTTTTGTAATTTATTTTTTGATAGTTCTTTTCCTTTTTTTAATTCAGAAAAAGCTTATTTTCCACCCGAGAAAAGAGATAGTTGCAAATCCCGGAGATATTAATCTCCAGTATGAAGAAATTACTTTTTTTTCTTCTGATAATATTAAATTGAACGGATGGTTTATTCCTAATATAAAATTAATCGATTCAGGCGAACAGAGTAATGAAAAAGTAATTCTGTTCAGCCATGGCAATGCAGGTAATATATCAAATAGACTTGACACAGTTAATATTTTTCACTCACTCGGCTATTCAGTTTTTGTATATGATTATAGAGAATACGGAAAAAGTGAAGGTAAAATCACTGAAAAAGGTCTGTATAATGATGCAAGGGCCGCATGGAACTATCTAACTGAAAAGAGAGGTTTTCTACCAAATGATATTGTTGTTGCAGGCCGTTCTTTAGGAGGAGCTGTTGCAGCAAAACTTGCATCATCAGTAAACCCTTTCGCTCTGATTATAGAGTCTACTTTTACTTCAATACCTGATATGGCATTAAGACTATATCCCTATTTCCCATTTAAATCTATTATTCGATTTAAACTTTCAAATACAGTTTTTATGACAAAAATAAAATCTCCCGTATTATTAATTCACAGTTTTGATGATGAACTTGTCCCTATTGAACATGGGAAAATTTTATTTAATATGTTAAATAACACAAAAAAAGAATTTCTTGAGATCAACGGTGATCATAACACAGGGTTTATTGATTCTATTGACGAATACAAAAAAGGTATTAAAGCATTTTTAAAAAGTATTTAATATTTTTTCTCAGTATGTTTTTTTATACGTTCAGCTTTTGCTAAAACAGCTTTAATCAGTGATTTGTTTCTATAATATTTTGTTGAATAATTTTTCCAAAAATAAATTATATCGGTTTTAGATATGTATGGTAAAGCTGAGAAGTATATCTGCCCCAGATCTTTTATTCTCCACCTTATTTTTAGCGATTTCTGAATAATTAATCTCTGTAAATCAATTAGATAAATAGCATCATCTTCTTCGGTTTTAACAAAAATATGTACTAAATAAAAATCCTGATGACAAAATCCTGCTTCATGCATCGAAGAAGCAAGGTTTGCAATTTTCTTAAGCAGTTTTCTTTTTCTTATTTTATTTTCCGGTGTAGGATTGGAAGCAAATTCTTTAAAAAGTTCTTCAGCCCTGACATAATCTGTAATGCCCAATGTCATATTACATGTACCTAAAGGTGTTTTAGCTACTGCAATAGGAATCATTGTCGGGAGATCTTTTCCTAAAAAAGTTATTATTGCTTCCCATTCATGGAAGGCACCATCAATAATGACAGGGTGGAAAGAAGAAAAAGATTTGAATTTTTCTTTTAAAGAAGTTGGAAGGTATCTTTTTATATATGTCTCAAGTATATCACCGTTTTTGTCTTTTAAAAATGCTCTCTCTGTTCCGCGTTCTTTTCTCTGTTTTTTTACTGACTCTCCTTTAAAGTTCCAAAGATCTTCTGCACTGTTAATGCCATTACTCTTCAGAATATCCTTAAATGCGCTGTTAATATAAAGGTTATTATTATTTAATTTTTCTACTTCTGTTTTCATAAATTAGAATTCGTTGACTATTTAGCTCTCTTTAATATAATTCATATTATGGTTTTATTTTAGTCTGGAAAAAAGATTTTCTAAAGTCAAGACATGTTTTTCCCAGGAATAATTTTCAGTGGCTTCTATAGCAGCTTTTGAATATGCTTCTTTTTCATCCTCAGAAAGCATCATATATTTTGAAATTAAATTTGTCATAGCATTAATATTTTTAGCTGAATCTATGACATAACCATTCTTTGCTTCATCAATCAGTTCACTGGAACCGTTTTGTTCTGTTGTTAAGACTGACAGCCCGCATGTACATGCCTCTAAACAGACATTGGCAAAAGGCTCTCCAAGAGAAGGAAATAATAATAAATCAGAACCAGCATAATAATCTCTCATATTGCTTTTATTGCCTACAAAAATTATTTTATCGGATATATTTAGTTTATTCGCATATTCAATATATTTCTCAGGTGAATCGCCACCCACAACATAAAACATAACTTTGCTTAATATTTCTTCATTAAGTTTAGAAACTGCTTCCATCGCATTTTTTAAACCCTTTATTTCAAAGTTAGCCCCTGCGAATAAGAGAACAGTTTTATTTTTATCATTAATATTAAACAGTTTTTTCCTTAAGCAATTTCTTTCATTAATATCTGATACAGGATAAAATTTCTCTCTATCAATACCGTTTCGTATGACATGAATATGTTCTTCGGGATATTTGTATATCTGATTTATCAAGTTTTTCACTAATTGAGAATTAGTAACGATAGATTTAGTATTGGAAATGTTACATATATATTTTTCTAATTTCAGTATACCTCTATGTCTTGGATTCAACTGTTCAATTTTAGGTTTATTAAGTTTTAGACATTCAGCGTGAACTTGTTCAGTCGCTCTGAATATTGTGGTGGGATATGTTCTTGATAAGGCATAAATAATATCAAATGTATTTTCCATATTTTCTGATTTTATATATTTCTGAACTCTTTTATGAAAACCGGTTGTACCGCTTGTAGAAATTTTAGCTGATTTTGGAATTTTAATGTAACTATATGAACAATTTCTTTCATCTGAAATTTTTTCTGCTATGATTGTAAGTTCATGCCCTCTAGCTGCCAATCTGATACATACATTTTGTGCATATTTTTCTGCACCTCCGCCACCGCTTTCCAAAAATTTTCTTTTAATAATAGCTATTTTCATAAATAATTTATTTTAATTTGTTAAAAAGATTTTCTAAACATGAAACATGTTTTTCCCATGAATAACTTTCAGAGGCTTCGATTGCAGCATCTGAAAATTCTTTCTTTTGGTTTTGTGAGAGCATTACATGTTTTGTAATATAATTTGTCATTTTTTTCGTGTTTTTTGCTGAATCTATGATATATCCATTCTTTGATTTATCAATTAATTCACAGGAACCATTTTGTTTTGTATTTAATACAGGTAAGCCACATGTACCTGCTTCTAAACAGACATTTCCAAAAGGTTCTCCAATAGAAGGGAACAAAAAAAGATCTGATGCAACATAATAATCTCTCATATTGCTTTTTATGCCAAGAAATTTGATTTTATCTGATATATTTCTTTTTTTTGAATATTCTACATATATGTCGGGAGAATCTCCACCTGCTATGTATAAAACTACTTTGTCTAATATTTCCTTGTCCAGCTTAGAAATTGCTTTAATTGCATGCTTCAAGCCTTTTATTTCAAAATTAGCTCCGGCAAAAAACAGAACAGTTTTATTCTGATCTGCCATATGGAAAAGTTTTTTTCGCAAATTATTTTTTTCATTAGAATCTAATGCCGGGTAAAATTTAGTTCTGTCAACTCCATTTCTAATAACGTGTATATTCTCTTCCGGGTAATGATATATTTTGTTTATTAAATTTTTAGCTAATTGTGAATTAGTAACAATAGATTTTGTATTGGATATATTGTAAATATTTTTTTCTAATTTGAGTATACCGCTGTGCCTTGGATTAAAATGCTCTATTTTTGGTTTATTGAGTTTCAGCCATTCAGCATGAATTTGTTCGGCCGCTCTGAATACTGTTGCAGGATATGTTCTAGATAAGGCATAAATAACGTCAAATTTATCTCTTAAATTTTCTGTTTTGATATATTTCTGCACTCTTTTGTTGAAGCTGATTGTTCCGCTTGATGAAATGCTAGTTGACCTGGGTATTTTAATATATTTATATAAACTGTTTTTATTATCTGAAAATTCTTCTGATATAATTGTAAGATCATGTCCTTTTGCAGTTAGACCAGCGCAGGCATTTTGTGCATACATTTCTGCACCGCCGCCGCCGCTTTCCAGAAACTTTCTTTTTATAACAGCTATTTTCATAACAAAATACTAAGTTCAGTTTATATAATAGCAATGAAGCATATTTAAATATGCTTCATTTAGTCAAAGTAGATATATTTTATTTTTTTTTAATTGTTGGCATATGGATGCATTTTTCATGTACTGCATGAGCGGCTTCCATCATTGATTCACCAAGTGTAGGGTGAGCATGAACTGCATTACCTACTTCTTCAGCTGTTGCACCGAGACTCATTGCAGTAACTGCTTCAGAAATTAAATCAGTAGCATGCGGTCCGATTATGTGTACTCCTAAGATTCTATCATCCTCTGCAGATGCTATAATTTTACAGAACCCGGAAATTTCATTAATTGCCATTGCTTTTCCTAATGCAGAGAAAGGGAATTTTCCAATTTTTATCGGGATTTCATTTTCTTCACAATACTGCTGTGTAAAACCTACACTTCCGATTTCAGGAGAAGTAAAAATACAGCCAGGAACTAAGCTGTCATCATATTCTGTTTCAATATCGACTGCATTATCTGCTGCACATAAGCCCATTGCACTTGCCAAGTGTGCCAACTGAATGCTGCCTGAAACATCTCCTATAGCATAAATATTTGGTATATTTGTTTCGCATCTGTTATTAACTGGAATAAATCCTTTTTCATTTATATGTATTCCAGCTTTTTCAGGTTTTAATCCATCTGTCATTGCTGAGCGTCCAATTGAAACAAGCATGTAATCAGCTGAAACTTCTTTTTTGCCTGCAATACCTGATACACTCGATTCATCAGCTTTAATATCCTGTAAAGCATTACCGGTAATTATTTTTACTTTACGTTTTTTAAATTCTCTTGTAATCTGTTTTGAAACGTCAATATCCTGCTCAGGCAGTATGTTTGGAAGCATCTCAACTATAGTAACCTGCGTACCGAGTTCTGCAAAAAGTGAAGCAAACTCACAGCCGATTACTCCTCCACCCAGAACGAGTAAACTTTTAGGGATTTTCTGGATAGCTAATAAATCGGTTGAATCAATTACTCTTGATGATCTTGGAATAAAACCCGGAATTGCAGGTTTTGAACCGGTTGCGATTATAAATTTCTTTGAGTTTAAATTAATTTCATTCTCTTCATAACTGACTTTAACGGAAGTTTCAGATGTAAATTCAGCAGTTCCTCTTATTACTTCAACATTAGCATTTTTTAAGAGGTTGCCGATACCCCCGCGAAGTCTTGTAACTATATTATCTTTTCTTGATTGAATATGCTCCCAGTCTGCTTCTATGGTTCCTTCTATTTTTATTCCAAAATCCATAGCGTGTTTTGCTGTATGTAATGCCTCAGTTGAAGCTATTAAAGTTTTAGTAGGGATACAGCCAACATTGAGACAAGTTCCGCCAAAATTTGTTTTTTCAACTAAAGCTACCTTGGCACCAGTTCTGCCTGCATGTATTGCTGCTACATATCCACCAGGTCCTGCACCTATTACACAAATGTCGAAGTGTTGATTGTTTTCCATAATAAGAATCCTGTATTAATGTTATAAATAATTAAAAATTAAACATAAATAAAAAATACACCAATATATAGAATAAAAAAGTACTGTTGGTAGAAATATCCTATCTGAGGCACCCAACAGTAATTTGGTAGTAATTTATATTTTTTAGATTATATTTTTTAGATATGTTATCAACAATAAATATAAATAATGTTTCTGAAGTATTATTATAAATAAAAAAGATTAAGTTTTATGACTGATTTTAATAATAAGTTTGATGTAATTGTTGCAGGCGGCGGCCATGCAGGAGCAGAAGCTTCGGCTGCTTCTTCCAGATTAGGAGCAAGAACTCTTCTAATCACAATTAATCTTGACCATATAGGTCAGATGAGCTGCAACCCAGCCATAGGCGGAATTGCAAAAGGCCATGTAGTCAGAGAAATTGATGCAATGGGCGGTATTATGGGAAGGGTAACGGAAGCCTCTGCAATTCAGTTCAGAATGCTGAATCAGGGAAAAGGGCCTGCAGTTTGGTCTCCCAGGGCGCAGTGTGATAAAGTTACTTATCAACAGGCAGTTAAACATGAATTGGAAAACTGTGAGAACCTGTTGATACATCAGGCTGTTGTAGAATCATTAATAATTGAAAACGATAATGTTGTAGGCGTAACTACGCAGTTTGGAGACTCATTTTATGCAAAATCTTTTGTTTTTTGCCCGGGAACTTTTTTAACTGGAAAAATGCATTACGGTTTAAAAACCTTCAGTGGAGGTCGTGCCGGAGATCCGGCTTCTGTTAATCTGCCTATAGCGCTGAAAGAGCAGCTTAAATTAAATATTGGAAGATTAAAAACCGGAACACCTCAGCGGATTTTATCAAGTTCAATAGATTTTTCTAAAATGATTAAACAGGGAACAGAAACATTTGAAGAAAATTTTTCATTTTTTGATGAACTTGCCTATCCTAAAACCGAGAGAAAAGATTTAGAGTGTTATTTAGTAAAAACAAGTATAGCAACAAGAGATGTCGTGCAACAGAATCTTGACAAAGCTCCAATGTATCAAGGTAGAATTGAAGGCATTGGAACTAGATACTGTCCCTCATTTGAAGATAAAATCGTTAGATTTCCACACCATGAAACACATACTTTATATCTGGAACCTGAAGGAGAATACACTCAGGAATATTATATTAACGGATTTTCTACAAGCATGCCTACAGATATTCAATGGAAAATGCTTCGATCGATCCCTGGACTGGAAAATGCTGAAATTTCCAGATATGCTTATGCTATTGAATACGATTTTGTTTTTCCAAACCAGCTGAACCGCTCTCTTTCCTTAAAAAATTGGCAAAATATATTTTTAGCAGGCCAGATAAATGGGACAAGCGGTTATGAAGAAGCTGCAGGGCAGGGATTGATAGCCGGGTTAAATGCTGCAAGAATTTCTGCCGGGCTAGAAACTGTAGAATTAGGACGTGATATTAGCTATATTGGTGTTATGATAGACGATTTAGTAAGTAAAGATATTATTGAACCTTACAGATTATTTACCAGCAGAGCTGAATACAGGTTACATTTACGTCAGGATTGTGCAGATTTAAGATTATGTCCATTTGCCTATGATCTTGGACTTTTAAATGAAACAAAATATTCTGAATTCAAGAAATACAGAGAAAAATTATTTAAAATTACTGATTTATGGGGAAAAATAAAATATAACGGTAAAAACTTCAAAGAATACCTGAAAATCTACCGAGGCGTTATTAAAGAGTATGACTCTTTACCCGTAGAACTTATTGATTTGGATATCTCTGATAAATTAGACAGAAGAGTATTAAGACAGTTGGCAATTATTGCTCATTATGAGGGATATCTTGAAAGAGAAAAACTTGAAATAAAGAAACTGAAAAATTTGGAAAACCTTAAAATTCCTACTGATTTTGACTATAAAAAAGTTAAAGGTTTACGCAATGAGGCAAGAGCAAAGCTGTTAAATGTAAAACCGACGACCTTGGCACAGGCCGGCAGAATTGACGGAGTTACTCCAGCTGAACTGACTATTCTAAGAGTAAACCTGAAAAGACAGTAATAATAAAAGACAATTAATTATTGCTAAAAATGATCGAGACATATTTCTCTTAATAAGTTTACAGCACTACTGGCGGTTCTTTGTCGAACCATGCTTCTATTCCCTGTAAAATTATATTTTTTAATTTTTATCTTATCATATAGTTTTACAGCAATGTAAACCAAGCCAACGGGTTTTTCTTCTGTTCCTCCGTCAGGGCCTGCGATACCTGTAACTGAGATACCTGCATCTGTATTAAATTTGCCGCAGATACATTTTACCATTTCTTCAGCACATTCTTTACTTACAGCTCCATGTTTTTCAAGCACTGAAGCTTTAACTCCGAGTATATGTTCTTTAATTTTATTTGAATAGGCAATTACTCCTCCCTTGTAAATAGAAGACACTCCTGAAATATCAGTAATATGTGAACCGATCATTCCGGCAGTACATGATTCTGCTGTCGAAAAAGTTATATTCTGTTTTTGAAGTAAATGGACGGTTTCCTCAAATAAGCTATCCGTATTATTCGAAAGAAGTGAGTTACCCATAATTTTTTTAAAATCACTAGCGTATTTATCAGCCAGTTTTTTATTTCTGCTGCTGAAAGTTATTTCACAAACCCCGCATGTTACCCTGTATGCAATATTTATATCTTTATGAGATTTTATTTTATCACTTACAGTCTTCTGGATTTCTGATTCAGGAAAGTTTACTGCGTATACGCTGTTAAAATAAGTTTTATTGAATTTAAAGTTTGATTCTATATAGGGTATAATATAATTAGAGATCATTGGCTTCATTTCGTGGGGTGGACCTGGAAGAAGGAATATTTTTTGATTTTTATATTCAAATAAAATTCCTGGAGCTGTACCGTTAAAGTTATCAATAATTGTGCAACCTGTTGGTACCATAGCTTGTTTTAGACTATATTTTGAAATTGTTCTATTGTTTTGTTTTAAGATATTCTGAATATGTGAAATAACATTTTTATCCTCATAGAGCTTCAATCCATAATGCTCGCTAAAAGCTTTAACTGTGATGTCATCGTCTGTAGGTCCTAATCCTCCGGTCGAAATTATTATATCAAAATTTGAATCTAAATAATTTAAGCACTCATTAATATCATCCTTAAAATCTTTTATTGTTACTTGTAAAGAAGGAATTAAGCCTATTTTTCTTAATTCTTGTCCTATTACAGCCAGATTTTTATTCTCAATTGTGCCTTTTAAAAGTTCATCGCCAATTGATATAACTGCAATTTTCATGAGGTCACCTCTGTTATTTTATTTGGCTTGTAAGTAAAATTTATTGTATTAATTACTGATTATATTATTATTTCTATAAGTAAAATGGAGAATGTAATCAGAGAAAATCAAATATAACAAGTAAAAAGTTTATTTTAATAGTTTAATTTATCAGAATTAATAAAATAATCTGAAAATTCAATTCATATATTAATTTGGAGATAAATAAGTGGTAGAAATCCATTCTAAAATTTGTAATATACATTTCGTCGGGATTTGTGGGATTGGGATGAGTGGTTTGGCTCAGGCTTTTAGATGGTTTGGCTATAATGTTTCAGGCAGCGATCGAGCTATAAATAATTCTGAAAATAAAATTTTGGTGAAAAAATTTAAAAAACAGGGAATTTTTGTTTATCCGCAGGATGGTTCATACGTTAAAGATAATATACCTGATGTGTTGATTTACTCTACGGCAATTGAAGAAGATAATCCTGATTTTCTGGTCGCTTCACGCATTGAGAAATGGCATCGTGCAGAAGCTTTAGTCTTTATTCAGAATTTGCTGAAAGATATCACCTCAATAGCAGTGACAGGCAGTTGCGGTAAAACTACGGTGACTGGATGGATAGCAGAAACTTTTTTAAATTTAGGTTTGGATCCAATAGTTTTAAATGGTGGGATGATTAACAGTTTTTCAGATAATGTATACAGTGGAAATTTTAAACCAGGCAAAGGTAGTTATTTTATATATGAAGCTGACGAAAGTGATAAAAGCCTTATTGCATTTAATCCAGATTATTCTGTTTTATTGAATATAGGAACTGATCATTATTCAAAAGGAGAATTAATCGAGGTATTTGAAAGCTTTTTAAGGAAAACAAGAAAAGGGGCTGTTATTGAAGATGATATCCTTAATTTAATTAATCCAGATTCTTATGCACATCTCAGTATTGCAGTATTTACTTCTAAAATAAATTTACCTGAATTAGAGAAAATGAAGATTTGGTTTTTAGAAAAGTACTATACAGATATCAATAAACAGTATGCAGTTTGCAGAAACAGTTTTTCTCAGACTATAACAATAGAACTTCCTATTCCAGGAAAACATAATGCTGAAAACCTATTAGCTGTTATGGGACTGTTGGATTTATTGGAAATAAGTAAACCATCTAATAAAATCCAAAGAGCTATATCAAAATTCAAGGGCGTTCACAGGAGATTTGAAAAAAAAGGAATGACTGAAAATGGGGTATTGGTTGTTGATGACTATGCACATAATATTGAAAAAATTGTATCCTGTATAAAAACAGCGCAATCTATTTGTCATGGTAAAGTTTTTGCAGTTTTTCAGCCTCATGGATACGGTCCGTTTAAGTTTATGAAAGACTTATTGTTTCCTGAACTTGAATCCTGTCTTAACAGTGATGATAAATTTATATTACTGCCAGTTTATTATGTCGGTGGAACAAGCAGTTTTTCACCAAAGGCAACTGATGTTAATGATGAATACAATTCTAAATGTGAAACTAAAGGTATGTATCTCTATTTTGAGTCAAGAGAATCTGCGTCAAATTATTTAAATATTAATGCTGATGAAAGAGATATTATCTTAATCATGGGAGCAAGAGACGGATCCCTGGCATTATGGGCAGAAGAATTAACTAAGTTTTAAGTGTTGAATTTTGAGTTTTGAGCTATAAATTTTTTAACAACTCAAAACATAGAATTCAAAATTTATAAAATGAATAATCCAAGTCCGACCGAATGGTATAAATTAGGGCCGTTTACAATTTTTGATATTGAAACAACAGGAATGTCTCCGGTTTACCATAGAATAGTAGAATTGGCAGCTGTCAGAATTGATAAAGACGGAAGTCAGACACGATTTAATTCATTAATTAATCCAGGCTGTGAAATTCCCCGAAAATTAGTTTCTATTCACGGTATTTCTAATGACATGGTCAAAGATGCATCTAAATTTAAAAATGTAGGATACAGTTTTATGGATTTTTGTAAAGGTTCAACTCTTGTTGCACATAACGCCCGTTTTGATCTGGCTTTTCTGCAGGAGAGTCTCGCCAGAACAGGATTGAAAGTCTGGAACGGAAAAACTCTTGATACAATTCCTTTAATAAAACAGGCATATCCCGGACTTCCAAGTTATAGTCTTCAGAACCTAAGGTATACTTTTGGATTGGATAATGAAATAGGCCCTGCACATAGAGCATTTGCCGATGTAGAATGGACTCTCAAAATTTTTAAACTAACTATGAAAAGACTACTTGGGGCTTATATTTAAATAGTTTTTAAAGTTATAAAACTGAATGTTTATAATGTTAATTTTTTTAAATTCAGAAGTATTATTTATGAATAAAATATTCAAAATTTAATTATACGATGTGCATTAATTCATATAACAAAACTTACACTATGGAGAAAACAGATGTCAGATAGAATAAAAAAACTATTCACTGAATTAAAAAAACATAATAGACCGGCATTTATTTCCTATATTACAGCAGGTGATCCTGACTACGGTAAATGCTTAGATATTGTAGATCATTTAGTTAGCGCGGGTATTGATCTTTTAGAGCTTGGGATTCCTTTTTCAGATCCTTTAGCAGACGGTGAAGCCAACCAGTTATCTGCGCAGAGAGCTCTGCTGAATAATTTCAGTGTTAATGATGTACTAAATTTAGTAAGTGATATTCGTAAAAAACATAAAAATCTGCCAATAGTTTTATATACATATTTAAATCCTGTAGCTTTTGCCAGAAATTTTAAAGATTTCTGTTTTCAAGCTGAAAAAGTCGGAGTTGACTCTTTACTTTTACTGGATTTAACACCTGAAGAAGGCGATTCTTATAAAACTGTTATCGATGAATCAGGGTTGTCTTTAGTAGCATTAGTAGCTCCGAATACACCGGAAGAGAGACTTGATACAATAACTGAATTCGCCAGTTCATTTGTTTATTATGTCTCTAGAGAAGGTGTAACTGGAGAGAGAAACGATTTTGCATCGGATGTTAACGAAAAAATTTGCAGAATTAAATTGCATACAGATTTGCCTGTTGTTATGGGATTTGGTATTTCTACACCTGAGCACGTTAAAGCTGCGGCAAATTGTGATTTGAATGGTATTGTCGTGGGAAGTGCCATTGTAAGAAAAGTTGAAGCTTTAAGTAAGAACGAAATTTCAATTGATAAACTTGAAGAATTTGTAAAGAGTCTTACATGTGAGCTTAAATAATATTTTAAAGTTATAATATTTTCTTGATTCTACAATATAATCATAATAGCGAATACTTTTAAATTAAACTATCCTTAAGGATTATATGAAAAGATCATTTTTACTTCTATTATTATTTCCATTGTTTCTTTCCGCCTGTTATGAATCATCAGTTCCTATAGTAATGCTCAGTGATAATTCTGTTCAGAAAGTTAATGTGAAATGTTTAGGTAACTGGGTTAGTGATAAAATGCCAAAATTGAAAGTTTTACAGTTTAGTGATAAAGAATATTTATTAATATGGGCTGATAAAAACAACAGTACGACAATCGCACAGGGATATTCAGTAAAAATTAAAAAACATAATTTTATGATGATTCGCAATATTGACAGTGATAAAACCTCTTACATTTTTGCTAAATACTCATTACTGAGTTCAAATAGAGCAAACCTTATGATGGTTGATATAATTGATAAAAAGCTTTTTAAGGATAAAAAATTTACTACTTCAGAGGCCTTTTTAAAATTTATAGAAAAAAATGCAGATAACTCAAGACTTTATGGCAATCCCTATATTTTTATGAAGCTTAATAGTACGAATTATAAGATAGAGCTTAATTAAAAATACATTAATATTTACTTCACGAAAATCGATAAAATATTTTACCATTATAGTAATCTGAATATTGTAATTTTTTCATAAAATATTAACTTAATTAAGTTTTTTGTTGAAAATTTGGACCTTTAGGGCAAAAAAAATATCAATAATATAAATTTTATATTATCTGCAATTTGACAAAACCTAAAATTGAATTAGGTTAAACTCCCTTTGGATTATAGTTATATTGACATTTTATATATTTAAATAAATATTTGTAAATAATAGGAAGAGCTAGGAATGAAATCGTATTTAGCAAAAACAGGTGAAATTGAACGCAAGCATATTTTAGTAGATGCTGATGGAATACCATTAGGTAGATTATCAGTTAAGATAGCTAATGCTTTGAGGGGAAAAGATAAACCCACATATACTCCTCATGTTGACACTGGTGTATTTGTAATTGTAGTTAATGCTGAAAAAGTATTACTTACAGGTAATAAAGAAACAAAGAAAATCTATCAGGATTTTTCAGGTTACAGAGGTGGTTTAAAAGAATATACAGCTGATGAAATTCGTGAAAAAAATCCTGAACGTTTAGTTAAAGATGCTGTTTGGGGAATGCTTCCTCACGGTAGATTAGGTCGTCAGATTTTTAGAAAATTAAAAGTTTATCCCGGTACTGAACATCCGCATGAAGCCCAACAACCTGAAAAAGTTGATTTCTTTGGATAATTAAAAGTTTTTTATAAGGAGTAATAAGAGAGTTTATGGCTAAGAATGATCAAATATGGGCTACTGGTAGAAGAAAAAGTGCTACAGCTCAAGTTAGAATTCAACCTGGTACAGGTAAATATAAAGTAAACAATAGAGCTATTGAAGATTATTTTACATCTGATGCTGCTAGAGGTTATATTGAACAACCTTTGATTGTTACAGAAACTACTGGTAAATTTGATATTCATGCAAATATCAAAGGCGGTGGAAGTATAGGGCAGGCTGGGGCATTAAGACATGGTATTGCAAGAGCTCTTACTAAATACGATGATAATTTAAGATCAGTATTAAAAAATGCTGGTATGTTAACTCGTGATTCCCGCGTTAAAGAACGTAAAAAACCAGGACAGCCTGGCGCACGTAAACGTTTCCAATTTTCAAAACGTTAATAGTTGGAATCATTTTAGATATTGCAGGTCGGGTGTTTTTATTAATACCCGGCTTTTTTTATATACATTAAACTTTTATATATATTTAAACAAAATTATGGATAAAGATAAAAAAATTAAAATTGGTATTATTGGGGCTGCCGGTTACTCCGGAGAAGAGCTATTGAAAATACTGTTTACTCACCCGAACATTGAAATATCTTTTATAACTTCCCGAAAATATTCTGGAGAAAAAATTGGCAATATTTTTCCTCGTTTTAGCAGTAATGAAATTTCTTTTGAATATCCAGACTTAAATTTAATAAAAAAACACAATGTAGATGTAGTTTTTTTAGCTTTGCCACACGGATTAGCATCAGAATATGCTGTACCTATCTATAATATGGGAATTAAAGTTATTGATATAAGTGCAGATTTCAGGCTGAACTCTGAAGCAAAATATAAAGAGTTTTACAACATAGATCATCCTGCTCCTTCTTTGCTCAGAAAATCAGTTTATGGTCTTGCTGAAATTTACAGAGAAAAAATTATAAAATCTAATATTATAGCATGCCCCGGCTGTTATCCTACAAGTATACTTTTACCTTTAATTCCACTGCTGAGCAAAAAATTGATATCTACTAAAAATATTATTGCATCAAGCGGAAGCGGTGTTACTGGGGCAGGACGGAAAATAGACTTACCGTTTATTTTTCCTGAGTGCAACGAAAGTTTTAGAGCGTATTCTGTTTCAGGACACAGGCATCTATCTGAAATAGAACAGGAAATTAGTATAGCGGCAGAGGAAGAAGTAATTATTAATTTCATGCCTCATCTTGTGCCTATGAACAGAGGGATAAATTCAACAATAATCGTTGATCATAATAATATTAACGAAAAAGATATCAATAGAGTATTAAATAACTGCTATAAAGATAAACCATTCGTTAGAGTGCTGGAGAATAATAAACTTTCAGATACCAAAAACGTAACCGGGACAAATGTATGTGAAATAGGTTTTGTTTTAGACCAAAGAACGAATAAGCTTATATTGACTTCAGCTATAGATAATTTGACTAAAGGTGCTGCAGGTCAGGCCGTTCAGTGTATGAATATTAAGTTTGGTATAGATGAAACTACAGGTTTGCTTTAATACCTACAAACAAATGGTTAATTTTCATTAATTAACCATTTGTAATTTTAATTATCTAAAGTTCTTAATACGGCTAATGCTGCATTTTTACTGGCATTTTCTTTACCATAAGTCAGTTTATTTTCAGCTATATCATTAATTTCTTTAAGGACTTCCTGGCGTCGTTCTCCGTTCTGTGGTAATATCCGCTCCATAGCATCAGCCATTTTGCCTTCAAGAGGTGACTGATTTTGAAGAAATTCTTCATATATTAATTTATTAGAGATGATATTCGGCATCACAAAAAAACCTCTGAACAGTTTTTTTACAAGGAAATGTGCTGCTAAAAAGAAAGTGAAAGGATGTAATATATTGAAAGAAACTATTGGAATTCCTACAATGGCACATTCTACAGTGATAGTCCCTGATGTAGCTATACCTGTACCGCATTTCTGCATATATTCAGTATTTTTTTCCTGAGGGAAGATCTCTATTTCAGGGCAATGACTATTTTCAGCTTTATATTCATCAATAATTTCTTTGATCTGTTTTTCAATCTTCGGACGTGCAGCGGAGAGTTTAAAATTTAGATTTGGGTGTTTTTCTTTAAGAATACTGACTGTGCCTAACATAACTTTTAAATTTCTGTTAATTTCAGAAAATCTACTTCCCGGCAAAAGCAGAATATCATTTGGATCAAGAGTAATATTCGGCTGCATTTTTTTTCTTATAAAATCAACTAGAGGATGTCCTACAAATTCAACATCAAGTGACGTTTCACCGTAAACTTCTACCTCAAATGGAAATATAACCAGCATTTTTGTACAATACTCAGCAAGCTTTGGTATTCGTTTTTTGCCCCATGCCCAGACTTGAGGGCTCACGTACCAGATAACTCTAATTCCTCTTTTATGCATCTGTTTGGCGAATCTTAAATTGAAACCTGGATTGTCAATGAGTATTACTGCATCAGGTTTTTCTTCTTCGGCTTTTTTAACCAGACTTTTAAATATTTTAATGAATGTGCCTATATGTTTCAGCACTTCAATAAGTCCCACTACACCAAGTTCTGTAGAATCTACATTAATAGTGACTCCAGCTTCTTTCATAGCTTTGCCGCCCATTCCGGAAACTGTTAGACCTGGATTTAATTTAATTAATTCTTCATAAAGTCTGGCTCCATATCTATCACCTGAAGTTTCTCCAGCCATTATCCATATATTTTTATTTTCTTTATTCATAATTATTCTATTTCTAATTTAATTATTGCAACCATCCTGGATATATGTAATATAGCTTCCCTGAATCAATTTTGCATAACCTATTAATTGTAGGTATATCAATATTTATTGATGTATTTTTATAAATAAGCCTTTTTATAAAATCAGAAAAGTTTAAATTTTCATCATAAGTTATAATTTGATAATCATTTTTATTTATCTTTGCCAACTTGCAAGCAGTTTGTACGGAATCGTTAAAATAACCTAAATAATCAACCAACCCAAGTTTAAGGGCCTGTTTTCCTGAAAATATTCTTCCATCGCCAATAACAGATGTTTTGATATATTCTACGGTTAAGTTACTGTTTTTTGCTATACGGCCCTTAGAAACAATATTTACAAATTCATCATATGATTCCATAACAAGGTTCTGTACTATTATTTTCTCTGATTTATTGGTAGGTCTGGCAGGATTCAGTATATCTTTCATTTTTCCTGATTTATATATATCGTCGTCAACCCCTATTTTTTTTAGCAAATCATAATATTTAATATTATTTATAATCACGCCTATGCTGCCTGTAATAGTTAATCTGTTTGCTATTATAATATCAGACCCAGCGGCAAGGTAATAACCCCCGCTTGCAGCAAGGGAACCCAAAATAGAAACTACAGGAATATTTTTTTTTCTTAATATTTGAACATAGTGATAAATTTTATCAACGGCTGTTATTTCGCCTCCAGGTGAATTAATATTAAGAATGACTGCTTTTACGTTTTTATCACGGGATATTAAATTTAGCTTATCACATATATTTTCAGAATTTACTGTTTGAGACCAGGAAATATCAGTATCAGTAATTAATCCTTTAATATTTACAAGAGCAATTTTATTTTTTGATTTACTATTTCCTGAATGATATACAGCGGAGAATGAATTCCTGGAACTCAAAGGTTTATCGCTAAGTTTAAGTTTCTTTGAAAAATGAGAAACAATGCCAAATAGTGTTATTGCAGAGATTAAAACTATAGCAAACAGGACTATCAATAAAATTATTCCTTTAAAGAAGCATCCACTTTTATTAGTCTTGACATTATTAATGTTATTATCATGCATATAAGTTTCTCATTTAAATTTGTGATTATACAAAATTTTAGCGTCATAATTATATGACGCTAATTATAGTACGTAATTATGTTTTTAATTAATCAGTAGCAATATTATTATTTTGTGTATATTGGCAAATATAAATCCAGGAAATTAAAGCCTGTTTTTCTGCCAATTCCTGCCTTGTTAATTTAGAGTCAGGTAAATTTGCCAATCTATTTATATTGGTCTGCAGTTCATTTAGTTTACTATAAAAATCCTGACTGAAAGTTTGATCTATAACTGTGTTTAATCTTTCTGTCATCATCATAACTAATCTATTTGCTATTTCTTTATCTGTTACTGCGTCAGAATTTTTCAGAATAATATCCGAATGCAGATTTAAATATTCTACAATTTCTGGCATGGCTGTTTTTTCTATATGTTGCACTGCCTGCTTAGTAAATGCATTGAGATGATCTTTTGTTATAATTCCAAGCTGAGGAATTAATATATGTAAATAATCAACTGTATTAATTGCGAGAGTATCTGCCAGTTCCTGAGAGTTTCCCTTGAGGTAATCATTTACTTTCGGAAGTTCTTTTTCCAACTGCATTGTAACTAATTCGGCTACTGCATCTGGAGTTGCATTATCTTTTATGCTTGTATAGATGAAAATGGTATATGCAAGAACCAGTATTATGATGATGATATAAATTATTATAGTGACTTTAAGGCTTTTTCGAAATTTTTTATACTGTCCTAAGACGCTATTTTCTAAATTAGACAGCTTATCACTGATATCTCTCATTTTACACCTCCTACGGATAATGCCGGCAGTTTACCTTTTGCCGGATTCATTTGGTATACAAGCAACTCTAATAGAGATTCTATAAATTGATTTTCATATGTATGAATATTAGCACTTGCATTTAACTGTTTATCTTTAGGAAGAGATTTTTGCAATTTAATAAAACTGTTATTTAAGTTTGTTAGTTTTTGAGTCGCTACACTTAATTTTGCATTTAAATTATCGCTCAGTTTTTCAGTAAATAATGCATTAGATTCATTCAAAACTGCTGTAATTCTCTCTTCTGATAAATTAAGTTTATGATATTTTGTTAATATTTCCTTTTCAGCTGTTATCATTGATGATCTAAGGCCTTTCAATAATGCCTCTTTCATATCATTCTGCATATATTTGTTAATATCTTCGGCGGTTGCCAGTGTCTGTTTTTGGAGCTTTTCAGAGTTAATGTTGATTTGTTTTATAAGTGCTTTCTGATAATTGGGTAAAAGTTCCTTCTGGACCTGATCCAATAATTTTTTGGCTTCAGTTGTCTTTGCTATTTTTGGTATACTTTTCTGTAATGCCAACCCTAGTTTGTCTGTATTATAGTTACTGATAAACGAATAGATTGAAAGAATAAAAACACAAAGAATAATAATGATGATTATTATTCCTATTGTTGAGCAAATAGTAGTTATTTTTTTTGCTTTGGATGTTTTTGCAATTATATTTTGCAACTCATCTAGTTTCGCTAAGATTTCTTCTTTACTGTCAGGCGGACTATTTTGTTCAATGTTTTCTGTCATTTATTACCCCCTTAATTATACTTAAATATTTATAAATTAATAAAAAAAGTGTTTTGCTAATGCCATAAGATGCAGTTTTATTCTTATAAATAATGATCAAAATTAATTAATTAATTCATTCTGTGTGATATTTTTCATTTAATTCTTGCAAAGGTTTTTTTTCAAAATATAATTTCTATATAAAGACATTAGTTCTATAAATATTGAGTTTATCCTAATGGTTCTATTGATTCAAGTATATAATTTAAATTATAAAGGAATGCAGTAAATTATGAAAATGAAGTCTCTAAGATTAACTGCTGTTGCTCTGTTTGTGTTATTGATAGGGGCATGCGCTACTAGTAATGTGGATACATCACAACAGGAAGAAGCAAAACAAAAATTGCTTGGTATGGGAGCAGCTTTTGGCGAAATAGACTTCATCAAAGCTGCGGCAAACGGAAAACTGGAAGCTGTGAAATTATACCTCCAGGCAGGGATGAATATAAATGTGAGTGTTGACGAAACAGCGCTTCTGGCAGCTGTCCTCAGGAAAAAAGATAATGTAGCTAAATATTTGATAGAACAGGGAGCAGATATAAATAAAGGTAATTATTTAGGAACTCCTTTAACTGCTGCTGCCCGTAGTGGTAGATATGATATGGTCAAATTGCTGCTGGATCATGGTGCTGACGTAAATGTTGTTACAGGTAATTATTACACACCATTATGTTTTGCTGCAAGATATGGACATCCAAAAGTTATTGATCTACTTGTAGAGCGTGGAGCAGATGCTAACTATGTAATGCCTGTAACTGGTGACACTCCTTTAGTATTGGCTGCTTATTATGGTCAGCTTGAAGGTTGTAAGGCTTTAATTAAAAACGGTGCCAATATAAACTATTCAGACTTTAACGGTATGAGTGTTATAGACTGGGCATTTATAAAAATTAATGCTAATGTTGTCGCATATCTGATTGAAGCAGGTGCTAATGTAGGTATGAAGCCTAATAATACTGTGCCTAAAGTTATGCTTGAAGCACTGGGCCATCAGAATAAAAAACTTATTAAGCTCTTGGCCGAAAAGGGAGTTAGTGTAAACGGGCTGGCGTTTGGTAAAATGCCTATTTTAGCTTGGTGTGCAAAAAACAATCTTCCATTAGCTGCAGAATATTTAGTTGAACTGGGTGCTGATATCAATACTAAAACACCTGAAGGTGCTACTGCTCTTGACTTTGCTATAGAGAATAATGAATATAAATTGGCAAAAATACTTGATCCAAGTATTGATGTAAGTAAACTTCCAAGAAAAACAGTTGATCCTAATTTACAAAAAGCTAATAAACTAGTAAATTCAATGATAGAAGGTCAGTATTATACAGCCCAACCAGAAAGTTCAAAAGCTCAGGCAGAACCGTTTGGTATACAACCCCTGGCACCTGTTAGCGGGTATGGTAAAGAGCGGACAAGTAAATCTGAGATGCCGAAATCTGGCAAAGAAGGTACCTACAAAAATACCGTAGAACCAGATAGTAAAAGTGCACAGAATTTGATGGGGCAGGGTGCCAGTATGTATAATGTTAATACATCTGATTACGGTGACATTGACAAGCAGTTAAATGAGGATATGAAATCAATTGACAGTTCGCTTAATTCTTCCTTAAATTCAAATAATTTGATTAATCAACCAGCGACTCAAGGGAGTTCGCAGGAACAAACACCTAAAAAAGGTACAATTAATCCAAACAATCTTTCACCTGAAGAAGTTCCAGGGGGACAACAAAGTGATGTAATGAAACAGACGGCGCCTAAAACAACAGATACTGTTAGCCCTGCAGGGAAGACAGAAAAATCATCAAGTGTAATGGGGAATTATCAGAAAAAAAGAGAAAGTGCATTTCATGATCAGTTTTATCCAGATAGGAAACATGATGCTCCTGCTGTAGATGAAGCCAGCGCTAAGCAAGGGTTGATTGACCCAAATCAAATAGGTGCAGCAACCCCACAATCATCACCAAGACAAATAAAACAAATTCCTGCTGACCAAAAGTAAATTAGCAGTATTGTAGAATTATGTACAAGCACCATGATCATGGTGCTTGTTTTTTTATGATTTACTTTATTATTTATAATAATAAACTTGAGTTCATATTAATTTATTATATTTTAATTTATAGCTAAGAATTTTAGTATTGTTTATATCGCAGATTTATTTCTGAATATCTTTGGCAAAATTTAACTATTTTGAGAGGAAAGTATGAAAGAATATTCTTATTTAACAGAATTAGAAAAAGAAAGGAGCAATCTTATCAAAGCTTTGCAGCTTGTGCAGGAGCGCGAAGGATATATTGCTGATAAGGCTCTTGTTGCAATTAGTGAATACTTTACTGTTCCAGTTGTAGAAGTAGAAGGAGTTGTTTCTTTTTATTCTCAGTTCAAGAGAAATAAACCAGGAAAGTATCAAATACAAGTTTGTGATGGAACTGCTTGTCATATCAAAGGAGCATCACTGATTTTGGATTGGATTTCAACTGAACTAGATTTAAAGGATGGAGAAACTGATAAAAACGCGTTCTTTTCTCTTGAAACTGTTGCATGTCTTGGATGTTGCAGTTTAGCTCCGGTGTTGAGTATAAATAGAAAAGTCTATGGAAAATTAGACAGGAAAGCTACAATTAAAATTCTGAAAGATTATAGAAAAAATGGATAATACTAAAATAACTAGAATTAAAGTTGGCACCGCTTCCTGTGGATTAGCAGCTGGAGCTGGTGATATATTAGAATATTTTAAAAGCGAGGTAAAAGATATTCCTGTTGATGGTGTTGGTTGTATCGGGCATTGTTATGCAGAACCACTAGTTGAAGTGGAGACTGAGTCGGAATCAATATTTTATCAGGATGTAAAAGCAGATGAAAAAAATCTAAAGAATATTCTATCATTGGGTAAAGAAAATCGATTTGAAGTTGATCCTGTCCGTAAAAGCAAAGAATGCTTGAAGGTAACTCGCCTTGCCGGTAGAATTGATCCTCTTTCTATTGATGAATATATAAAAAACGGTGGTTTTGACGCATTAAAGAAAGTCCTTCAGGATTCACCTGAATATTCAATTGAAGAAATTAAAAAATCAGGTCTAAGAGGAAGAGGCGGTGCTGGATTCCCTACAGGTATGAAATGGCAGTTCCTTGCCAATAATAAAGATGCTGAAGAAAAAATTATGATATGTAATGCTGATGAAGGAGATCCAGGAGCATTTATGGATCGCTCCATGATGGAAAGCGTTCCATGTCAGGTTTTGGAAGGTATGCTAATAGGAGCTTATGCTACTGGAGCTACAAAACTATTTATATATTGTAGAGCTGAATATCCTTTAGCAATAAAACATCTTAAAAATGCTATTAAGCAGATAATTGGAAAAAAACTTAATGTTTTAGACAATAGAGAAGTTGACATTATAATCAAGGAGGGAGCAGGTGCTTTTGTCTGTGGAGAAGAGACAGCAATGATTGCTTCTTTGGAAGGACAGAGAGGTACTCCAAGATTTAGACCTCCATTTCCAACAGATAAAGGATGGTTCGATTATCCAACTCTTATAAATAATGTTGAGACATATGCTAACATTCCTGTTATTATTAGTGATGGTAGCGAAGAGTATGCGAAGTTGGGAACAGAAAACAGCAAGGGAACTAAAATTTTTGCTATGGCCGGAGACCTTGAGTATCCAGGTTTATTAGAAGTCCCTATGGGGATTACCTTAAGAGAAGTTGTCTTTGAGTTAGGCGGAGCAGATCCTGCGGGGGTAAAGGCAGTCCAAACCGGAGGTCCTTCAGGAGGATGTATTCCAGTTAAACTTTTTGATACAGCTATCGACTATGACTCATTGAACGCACTAGGGGCTATTATGGGGTCAGGTGGATTGATTGTTATTGGGAAACAGAGATGCATGGTAGAAACTGCAAGGTATTTTCTGGACTTTACCCATAAAGAATCCTGTGGGAAATGCACTTTTTGTAGAGTAGGTACGAAAAGAATGTTTGAAGTTCTTGAAAGGATTACTGCCGGCGAGGGGAAGGTAGAGGATATAAAGTTCCTGGAAGATATGTGCGATAAAGTAAAAAAAGGTTCACTTTGCGGTTTAGGCCAGACAGCACCAAATCCTATTCTCTCAACTTTGACTTATTTTAGAGACGAGTATACTGCGCATGTTGCAGACAAGCAATGTCCTGCCTTGAATTGTAATGCTCTTGTCGATTTGGAAGTTGAAAAAGAAAAATGTATTAAATGTAAATTATGTATTAAAAATTGTCCTGTTAATGCTGTAAGTGATGATTTCGTTATTGATAACAGTGTATGTACTAGATGTAATTCATGTATAGAAGTTTGTCCTAAGGATACTATTTTTAGGGTAAAACATGGTGAAGGTTTTTACAGCAAAACCGAGAAGGGATGTTAAGCTATGGAAAATATAAATATTACAATTGATGATAAAGGCATAATTGCAGAAAAGGGAAAAACTGTCTATCAGATTGCTTCTGAAAATGGAATTGATATACCAGTTTTATGCTATAACGAGAAAATTTCTCATACAACTTCCTGCTTTGTATGTTTGGTAAAAGATGATAAAACTGGAAAATTTTTGCCATCATGTTCTTTTGTTCCCAGCGACGGTGCTCGTATAATATCTTCTTCTGATGAAGTTCGTGAAATGAGACAGACAGCGTTGAATTTACTGTTATCTGAACATTCAGGTGACTGTGAAGCACCATGTACTGTTTCATGTCCTGCTCATGCTAATGTTGAAGAATATGTCAGAGCAGGTAAAGAAGGTAAATTTCTTAAATCTCTGGAAATAATTAAAGAACGTATTCCTCTGCCAATGTCTATTGGCAGAATCTGCCCTAGGTTCTGTGAAAAAGACTGTAGAAGAAATGTTCATGATAAACCTGTGGCTATTAATGAATTTAAGCGTTTAGCTGCTGATTTATATTACGAAGAGTATATGGAAGAACTACCGGAATTAAATGGGAAAAAAGTTGCTATTATCGGTGCAGGTCCTGGAGGTCTTTCTGTTGCTTATTATCTTCGTCTTATGGGTATAGAATCAATTATTTATGAACGTATGCCTGAACCTGGCGGAATGCTTAGATATGAAATACCTGAATTTCGTCTGCCAAAAGATATTTTAAAGAAAGAAATAGCTCATTTTTACAAAATGGGGATTAAAATTGAATGTGGCAAAGAGCTGGGGAAAGATGTAGATCTTGATGAATTAAAGAAGGAATTTGATGCTGTTGCAATTACAATAGGGTGCTGGAAAGCATCATCTATGAGAGTAGATGGAGAAGAACTTGCTGAGCCAGGTATTGATTGGTTAAAAGAAGTAGCTCTGAATAATTATAAATATCCCAGCCCTGGTAAAACTATTGTTGTAGGCGGCGGAAGTACGGCCATGGACTGCTGTAGAGTTCCTGTACGTTTGGGAAGTAAAGATGTTTCATGCTTCTATCGAAGATCTGAAAAAGAGATGCCTGCTGAAAGGGTAGAGGTTGAAGAAGCAATGGAAGAAGGAGTGAAATTCAATTTTCTTACAGCTCCGTTAAAACTTCGTAAAGCTGGAGATAAGCTTGTTTTAACCTGTCAGAAAATGGAACTGGGAGAACCTGATGCATCAGGCCGTAGAAGACCTGTTCCTGTCGAAGGATCAGAGTTCGATGTTGAAGCTGATACTGTTATTTCTGCAATTGGACAGAAAACCGATGCTATAGGTGACTTAAAAACCAATAAATGGGGTGATATTGATGTTGCGGAAGCTGATAATTGCATGAGCGATAATGTATTTGCTGCTGGTGATTGCGTTTCCGGTGCTGCTACGGTGGTAGAAGCTGTTGCAGGAGGCAGACTGGCTGCTCTTGGTATTAAATCATATTTAGACGGTGATAAGTTTGAAGAACCTAAAATAATAAATGTTTCAAGAGGGCACTGGAACCATTTGGGGAAAGATGATCTCGTATACTTAAAAGAGATGAATAAGGAAGGTCGAATTTTACCACATTTCATTGATATGAAAGAGAGAAGGGAAACTTTTAAAGAAGTTTTTCCAACTTTTTCTAAAGAAGAGGTTATGAATGAAGGGGAACGCTGTATTGAATGTAGCTGTACAGCTAAATCAGATTGTAAACTTAAAAAACATTCTGAAGAGTATGGTTGTGATCCTGAAGCTATCAGCGGGGAGAAAATATTAAATGGCTATGATAATAGACATCCTAGTATTATTCACGATAGAATGAAGTGCTTGAAGTGTGGGATTTGCGTTAAAATTTGTAAAGAAGTAGTGAACCAGAATTTATTGAGTCAGAAGAAGAGAGGTTTTGCTACAACAGTTGAGAGTGCATTTGGAAAAACATTACCTGTGACATGTACAGAATGTGGTGCATGTATAGAGGATTGTCCAGTAGGTGCATTAGACTGGAAAAACAAGGTTGATAAGTAACACATTATAAGTATATTAGATATCTCCATATTAGTATAATAATTTATACTGATATGGAGATTTGTTTTGTTTAATTAAAATTTACAACTTAGAGTTTAAAATGAAAAAACTATTTACTATGAGGCTGGGTAAATTGAAAGATATTAAAAGCCTGGTTCAGTTTAATTATGATATGGCATTGGAAACTGAAAATAAAATGCTGGATAAAAAAACCCTTAAGAAAGGTGTAAAAAAAGTATTAAAGAAAAAAACAGATGCTTTTTACATTGTTACAGCAATGCAGAAAACTCTTATTGCTTCATTGATGATAACAAAGGAATGGTCTGACTGGAAAAGTAGCCACTACTGGTGGATACAAAGTGTATATGTGAAACCTGAATACAGAAGAAAAGGAATTTATAGAAAATTGTATAAAAAGGTTAATAAAATTGCATCAAAATCAAATGATTGCTGTGGAATAAGATTATACGTTGAAAAAGATAATACCGTAGCAAAGAAGACTTATTTTTCACTAAATATGAATGAATCTGATTATGAAATATTTGAGGCAAATATATAATGAAAGACGATTTATTGATCGATATACTTGGGAAATTAAAAACAGATGAAATTAACATAGCTGAAGCTTTATCAAAAATTAAAAGTTTCTCAAATGATAATATAGTTTCAGATCAAATTAATTTAGATTACTCGCGAAAAAACAGATGTGGCTTTCCTGAGTTTATTTATGGTGCAGGTAAAACACCTGAGCAGTTAATTTCTATAATTAATAATATTTATGAACGTGAAGAAGATGTTCTTGTTACCAGACTGGATGAAAATTTATACAGCAAAATATCAGATAATATACCTAGTTTAACTTATGATCCTCTGGCAAAAATTTTATTTTATTTAAGCCCAAAAAAAGAAAAGTTGCTTAAGATATCAGAAAAAAAAGTAGCTGTATTAACTGCAGGAACAAGTGATGTATCTGTAGGTTTGGAAGCAAAATATACTATTGAAATTTGCGGGTATAAAGTTAATACTTTTTTTGATACAGGAGTTGCAGGTATTCATAGATTGTTTAGTAAAATTGAAGAAATTAGAAATTCTGATGTAGTTATAGTTGCTGCAGGAATGGAGGGAGCTTTGCCAAGTGTTGTTGCTGGATTGGTAGCCGTACCAATAATTGCTGTTCCTACAAGTATAGGGTATGGCGCTTCCATGAATGGTCTTACTGCAATGTTTGCCATGCTAAACAGTTGTGCAAATGGTGTATTAGTTGTAAATATAGATAATGGATTCGGAGCAGCATGTGCTGCAGTCAGAATTTTAAATTCAGCTAAAAAATAATAAACCGGTATTTATGAATACCGGCTCAATATTTTTTTAAGAAAAGTTATTAATTTAGTTCAGTTTTGACTCTTTGCAGTTCTTTTTCTATATTAGTCAATAATTCTCCAAATATTTCATCAACAGTTTCAGGTTTTTTAATAAGCCCCACAGATTGTCCAGCCATTAGAGAACCTGTTTCAATATTGCCATCTACTACTGCAGACCTTAAACCGCCCATCCAGTATTCTTCAACTTTAAATTGAGCATCATTTCTTGATATTTCACCTTTATCTAATTGCTTAAGAAGATCAAGTTGAAGGCGACCGAAATCCTCCATGCCTTTATTTCTCAGTGCCCTGACAGCCACTACAGGGAGGCGGCTGTCGTATTGTGGTGTAGAGATTGCATCTCTGGCATTTGCATGAATAAATTTTTCTTTAAATTTAGGATGAGCTAAACACTCTTCTGCCATTGCAAATCTTGTTCCTAGCTGAACTCCGGAAGCTCCCATCATCAGCATATGAGCACACATTTTACCGGTAGCTAAACCACCACCTACAAATACAGGTACTTCATTTATTTCAAATAGCACCTGTTGTAGAAGAACTATTAAACTAACATGACCAACATGACCACCTGCCTCCATACCTTCAAGCACAATAGCATCTGCTCCGAACTTAACCATTCTTTTGGCAATAGATGCAGTTGAGGCAAAGCATATTACTTTAGCACCGGTATTTTTTGCAGCCTTAATTTCATCTCGATTTGGAAAACCTCCTGCAAAAATAATGTATGGTAATTTTAAATCTTTTACTAATTCCAGATGATCTTGATATGCTGGAGCTATCGTAATAATATTTACAGCAATAGGATTATCAGTTAATTTACGAGTTTCTTCTATTTGAGCTTTCAGTATATCAGGTGGTGTGTTTCCTCCTGCTAAACATCCAAAACCTCCTGCATTTGCAACCGCTGAAACAAGTTTTGGTTCACTTACCCAAGTCATAGCTCCGCAGATTATAGGATATTTTACATTTAGGAATTCACTTCCTCTTTTATAAAGTCTGTCTGATAAATTAGCCATTTATATTTCTCCATAATAAAACACAATATTTATAGTTAATTATAACAAATTAGTTTAGAAATGACAATTTAATAATTTTTAGAAGAATATTTTATGAAAAATCTATTATTTGAGCTCAGACATATATAGATTCATTTTTATATCTTAACTTTCCGTAAATATATGTGGCTTTGATTGTCCTGTTGTCTCCAAGCATTTGAAGACCGAATAATTTATCAGCAAAAGTTTTAGAATACTTTGCTCTTTCTTTCATAAGTGGAGTATTAGCAGGATCCATAACAATAAAATCAGCATCTTTACCTATAGAGAAATTACCTAGGTTTTTATCAAGTTTTAAAGCCCTTGCATTTCCAAGGGTTGAATAATATAAACTGTGTAAGGGTGATAGCTTTATATTTCGCAGAGATGCTGCTTTATAAGCTTCATTGAGTGCCTGTAGCATAAATATACGGTTTCCTCCACCAACATCTGTTCCAATTGATAAATTTAAATCATGATGCATTGCTTTAGATATATTAAATACGCCACTCCCCAAGAAAAAATTTGAACTCGGGCACCATGATACTATGGAATTGCTTTCTTCTATTGCAGAAAAAGCTCTATCTGTTAGGTGTATACAGTGACCGAAAATGCTTTTATTACCCAGTAAATCAAATTTTTCATAAACATCAGTATAATCTATGCTCCATGGATAAAGCTCTTTGATCCATTCAAGCTCACTTCTATTTTCAGATAAATGGGTCTGAAGGTATACTTTCGGGAATTCTTTTGTTAAGGTTTTTGCTACTTCCAGTTGAGCTTCAGTAGACGTTGGAGCAAATCTTGGTGTAACTGCATATTTTAATCTGTTCTTACCATGCCATTTTTTTATAAGTTCTTTTGAATCTTCATATGCAGATTCTGGTGTATCCAATAAATAATCTGGAGCATTTCTGTCCATCATCACTTTTCCTGTAATCAAACACATATCAATTTCATTTGCTGCTTCAAAGAGAATATCTGCTGATATTTTATGCACAGTGGAGTAGGTTGCTGCTGTGGTTGTACCGTTTCTAAGTAATTCATGAATAAAAAAATGTGCTTTTTCTAAAACATAGTTTCTATTATGATATTTTTTCTCTGTAGGAAATACATAATTATTAAGCCATTCCAATAATTGTTCCCCATACGATGCTATCATTTCCAGTTGAGGAAAATGTATATGTGTATCGATGAAACCGGGGAATAGTATATAACCGCTGTAATCAATTATATTAACACCTTCAGGTAATATTTTTGATGCAGTACAAAACTCATCTATTTTATTAATCTTACCTGATTCTATGACAAGCAAGCCATCTTCGATAAACTGGTATGAATCGATATCGCTTATAGATTCAGGTTTTCTTAAAAAATGAAGAATGCTTCCTCTGTATGCCTGAATGTTTGACATAAAAATTTCCCCTTGCTTATACCTGCAGAATAATAAAAATATAAAAGATATAAAGATAAATTTATTATAGAATATTGCAATTAGTTAATTGAATATTGAATTATTTATACATTATTCTTTGCATAACAAATTATTTTACGATTTATTTTAATATTGCAATGTTTTTGTAAAAACTTATTAATTCTCTGATTAAGCAATTGAAATTTTAAAGCATAAAATTATATTTTACTTTCACTTAAGCCGAAGTGGCGAAATTGGCAGACGCGCCAGATTCAAAATCTGGTTCTCGTTAGAGAGTGTGGGTTCGAGTCCCACCTTCGGTACCATATCTTTCATTTCTTAATCAAATTACGCTGTGTAACATTGTTTTATAGCAAAACTGTATAATATTTCGGTTTCATACATGTAGAATGAGTATAGAAATAGCATACACACTCCACTATTTATTTTTTCAATATGCACGGGCGGATTATAGGTCAGCTAAAATATAACTTAAATTCAATTTACTAGTGCAACCCCATAGATTTAATCCAAGAAACTAAAAATAAATATGGAGTTTTATAACCAAATATTTTTTTTGAGCGGCCATTTATGATGTACTGCACGTGCAATACATCATGTTCTGATATATTCTTGAAGAAGTAAATTCATTTTGGAAAAACCATTTACATTATTTGTGGAATATATATTATGCTTACGTTTATATAAAACATATAAATTAGTTACTAGAGTAGACCTGCAGACTAATTATAGTTATATTTAGTTAAGGCATCTGCTAGGTCGTGATTTTGTAAAGGGAGTTTTTTATATACTAGGGATACTAATTGTTTACATTTAGTATCCCGCCTTTTTATTTACTAATTACTATTTGAAGTGTACCTGTTTAATAGATTATTATCAATACTTACATTTCTATAGCTGTTTCGTCTGTAAGGTCTACCGGTTCCATCGAGTCTTTAATTACTCGGCATTTGTTTACGAAATTCGAACTTGTTACATATGTAAAGGTTATAAAAGATAAGACACCTATAGATATAAAGAGGGTATAGGTATTCAGTATTCCGCATCCTCCATAAGTTATCGGGCCGATGCATATCAGAGCCGTTAGAATCCATAGAAAAATTATAAAAGGTAAACAGGTGTATATAATATCTTTAAGTTTATATTCACTGTTCTTTGCACCGTTCAATGAAATAAAAATTATCATAAAAATGGTTATTGCGACAGTGAGGTATAGCATATCTTTCGCTCCGACAAAAACAAAAAATAGGGATTGGATGATAAAAAGGATTGTACAAAATGTAAATGCGCATGGAAGTTTATACGTGCGTTTTTTGTTTGGTAAAGCACGTCTCAAACCAACCAGTGAGATTGGAACTATCATATAAAGCAGAATGATTAATGAAGTTAAAAATAGAATTATGTTTGCCCAGCTGTGGAATAGAAACAGAAAACATACAGCAATGATAAAGTTAAAAAGCATTGATGCACTGGAAAAATTATATTTTTTATTCACTTTAGAGAATATTTTCGGCATCTGTTTTTCTCTTGCCATTCCGCATAATACCCTCGACGTACCACCAACAAATGCAATCCCTGTTCCACTTGGAGATATACATGCATCAACGTAAAGCATTAATGTCACAAAATTCAGGCCAAGCAACGATGTAAGTTTTACAAATGGAGAATCAAAGTTTAATGCATGCCACCCTGTAGAAGCTAATTCTTTTGTATTTAGAGCACCGATGAAGGCTGTTTGAAGAAGAATATATATAATAAAGCATATTATAATTGATAAAATCATACCTGCCGGCAGAGTTTTGGCCGGGTTTTTTACTTCACTGGCGAAAGAGGTCCCAAGTTGAAACCCATTAAATGCATATATCATTCCTGAAGCTGTTATTGCCATAAATATTGAGTTTGCTCCGTATGGCATAAAAGAGTGATGAAATGCACTAAAATTATCTATTTGGAAACAGAAAATAATTATGATAATACCGACAAAAACCGGGATGATAAATTTATAGACAACAATTACATTATTTATTTTGGCGAAAAACTTTATTCCAAACATATTAATAACCCAATATATTATCAATATAACTAATGTTAGGCATATACCTAAAAAGGTCAATGAACCGTCATACATAAGATGGTTGGATATAGAAGGTGAAAGACTCGACATGTACTCTACAGTAGCCTGGGCTTCGGCAGGAATACCTCCTATAAAGTCCAGCCATATTGCAAATGAAAAAATTGCTCCAAAATATTTATTATGTGATATGACTCCAAGCCTGCCAACAACTCCTCTAACAGGATACATCGCTACAATTTCGGAAATAACCAGCGCCATTAATAGAAAAAATATAAGAGCAAGAGTCCAAGAAAAATAAACTGCGGAACCAGCTTCCTTTGCACCTAAATAAGCGCTAAACATCCACCCACTTCCAATTATTCCGCTCACGGATATTGCTATTACAGAAAATAAACCTATTTTTTGGGGCTTCTGAACATTATTCATTTTGGGTACCAGTTTATGTGTTTTTTTTTAATAAATATGTCTGAGTCAAAGCTAACTTTTTTTATTTATTTCTTTATGATTATAGCTTTAAGTTGAGTATATGGCATTAAGAAGATTTACTTCTATAAAAAGAAATAGAGAAGTTGATGTCATTACTGATTCTAAAAATGTTGTTGGTAGAATCCAGAGAACGATTAACACTGACTGGGAAAAATTTGCAAGAGATACTGTGATATAAATAGAATGATATTGTTGATATAAAAAAACTCGAAAAGCTTTATGATGTGGAATATAGTGTAAATAGCTTTTGTATTTTAAATTAATGATGTAAAATCAACTCAAATATTTTATTAAATTTATCATAAAAATATTATGATTTTTCAAACGTTTATATGATAAGGGGAGAGCGTTATGAAAAAAGATAAAAAATCTGCCTGGATTTTTTCCATTTTATATTTCATGGGATTATCCATTTATATGCTGAAAGGTTTAGTTGGAGTAAGCTTTCCTTTTCTGCAGTCTGAATATCATTTTTCAGCCGTACAGCTGGGTAATATCGCCGCAACTTTTTTCTGGACCTATTCTGTTTCATTTCTTCTTTTAGGTGTTGTAACCAGAAAAATAGGTGTAAAAAAGCATGCAGTATTTACATTTGCAGGAATGGGAATTTGTGAAATTTTATTTGCATTAAGTTCAACCTATTCTGCATTTTTATTTATAAAGGCTGTTGAAGGTGTTATGGCGGCGGGATTCTTTCTATGTTCTGCTTCAATAATTTGTGCTCTTTTTGCTGAGAAAAAGTCAAAACAGGTTCAGGCATATCAGATTTCTTCTGTTGGAGTATCAAGTTTAGCTATAGCTGTTTTGCTAGTTCCATTGATGGATTTTTTCAGCTGGCGTGCCGGTTATACTGCTGTTGGAATATTGTGCCTGGTAATAGCAGTTCTGATTATTAAGTTCATTCCAGACGTAGAACTGGTTGAAAAACATGAAAAATCAGTACCTTTTCGTTTAATTCTATTTCGTAAAACTACTCTCTGCATGCTGGTTAACATGCTGTTTATAAATATATATCTGTACGCTATTTTTAATTTTGCAGTTTTATATTTTGCCGACAGTAAGGGGTTTTCAGTTCAGGCTGCATCCTATTTATCGGCTGTCAATGCCGCAGTGGCTTTTTTTTGTATTCTGCTTATGGGGTATCTTACAAAATATTTCAGACCTAAAAACATATATTTAATCTTAATTATTTTAATTGCAGTACTTGGTTTGGGGATTGTTTTTACTCCGTTTTATATTGAAAGTATGGCTCTTGCATATGGTTTCAGTTTTGGCGGGTTTTCTATGCTTATGTCTTTAAATCAGCAGTTGTATACTAAAAATGAAATACCTGTTTCAACAGGGATTATAAATTTTGGAGGAGCATTGGGAGGAGCTATAGCTCCGAGTTTATTTGGTTTTATATTAATTACGACCAATAATAATTATAATGTATGTTTTATCATATTATCGATTTTGGTACTAATTCCGATTTTTACAATTATTCCAATAACAAAACACGATGAATACAGAAAGGATTTACTGAGTAAAAAACTATGTTAATAAAAAATAAAAAAATAATAGAAGACGGAATCAAGGATAGAAGATACATTCATGCAAATCCTGAGATTTCTTATGAAGAATATAATACCTTTAAATATCTTTTAGATAAAATTAAAGATATAAAAAATATAGAAATTGATGAGAGTTTAAAACCGACACTACTTGCGACATTACACCTGAATAAACATGGAAATACAGTTGCATTTCGTGCAGATATCGATGCTCTGGAGCTGACAGAAGAGACAAATCTTCCGTTTAGATCAAAAAACAGAGGTGTAATGCATGCATGTATGCATGATATGCATACTGCAACTTTATTAATGCTTTTGAAACATGTTGAAGGTCAATGTGAAAACCTTAAAAAGATTAAAAAAATTAAATTTATTTTTCAATCTGCAGAAGAAAACCCGATACGTGGGGGAGGTGCTATTCGTGTTGTTGAATCCGGTTTTTTAGATGATGTTGATTACTTTTTTGCAAATCATTTTGATTCTTCCGTTCCAATTGGAGAAATATTAACCACTATTCGTCCGATGACTTCTAATCATGATGTTTTTGATATTTATCTGGAAGGTGTTGGAGGTCACGGTTCCCGTCCTGAGCAAACATGCGATGTAATACCTGTGGCATGTGAAATAATTCAGGCCCTTCAAACTTTAATATCACGTAAAACCGACCCTTTCCATCCCATAGTTCTCTCTATCACAGATATACATGCTGGAGAAGGGACGTATAATATTATTCCAGGTACACTTAATATGCGCGGAACACTGCGAACAATGTATAAGAAAGATAGAGAAAATTCTCATACAGAAATCAAAAAGATGATTTCTCATATAGGAAGCGCACACGATATAAAAACTGAATATGTTCCAACATTTGGATATCCTTCTGTTCTAAATCATTTGGACTGCTTTGAAATTATAAAGAGAGCCGTACCTGACAAATTTAAATTTAAAGATCGTATTTTTGGTATGGCAGGAGAGGATGTAGCTTTTCTTATTAAGAAAACAAAAAAATCAAGGGGGGCTCTTTTTCTTACTGGGACTGCTGATATAAATATACCAGGTTCCTGTTTTCCCCTTCATAATTCCAAATTGGAAGGGAATGAAAAAGCTATGGAAATTGCCTTGTCAGTATTCCTGAATATTTTGAATATCGTTGATACTATTTGATTTTTCTTTGACTTACATATAGATTTTTACATAATCTTAAATAAAAAGCAGATACTGGGAAAGTATTGATAGCTTATTTAAGATAAGAAACTGCAGAAGTTTATATAAACCATCAGGCGGAAATATTTTGCATATTTATTAAAATCAAATTTATGAAAGGGAAAACAAAATGAAATCAGCAACTAAGGATATAATCCCAACAATCAGCTTGGGAGTGTTAAGTGACGAAAATGATAAGTTCTATATTTGGAGCTTCGAAAAAAATGCATGGTGGAAACCGGCTGGAATAGGATTTACCGAAAATTTATCAGAAGCAGGAACATATCATAAGGATACAGCAACTAAATTAGTAAATGATGCTAGTTGCAATGGAAAAGAATCAGAAATAATGATTGGAACAACTCAGATTATAGTAAAACTTAAAAATGCTTAAGAAAAATTTGAGTATACTCCCTGCCTTGTTTAAATAGCTGGAGTACAATGATGCAAATGAAAATAATCATAATAGCTATAGCGCGATAATAACAACATTTTTTATTTCTGCAAATGGTTTTAAATAAAGAGAATAGGTTATGAAAATATCAGAAGGAATATTTACAAATAGAGCTCTTCTCGAGAAGATAATGAAAGAATTTTGTACGAGTTTAGGTCTGAATGAATCTGTATTAATGGATAATCCAAATTATTCAATAAATCCAATGGATATAGATGAGTATAACTGCCATTTAATAATGAAAGATCATGGAGTGATTATAGGCAGGGTTATTTTTAGAAAAAATAATAATATGATAAGCTATAAAATTTTAGATTGTAGTGATAATGTAGTTTTCACTGCAGGACCTGAGTTTTAATAGATAAGATAAGTTTGAAAAATAATCCAATCAATGTTTTTTTTCACTTATTATTTTTAAAATAAGAACTATGGGGATAATTGCTCCCAAAAAGTGTATGATAATCCATAAGGTTTTTAGAGTAGAAAAAAATGATACATATTTTAGAAAATAAAATAACAATATTGGATTATATATTAGAATTAATAAAGTCAAAATTAGTAAAACTATAAAGTAGGTACTGTTTTTCTGATGTCTTCTGTATCCTGTCAAAATGCCTTTTATTGTATAAAATATTAAGGTTAATAAGCATACAAAATATGTGAAAGTTGTTGCAATGATTGCAGGTCTGTACAAAACTAGATAATGAGCGTTCGAGTGAGATATATCTGAGAAATCTAATAGATGGAATATCGTGTATGCCATTGGGCATGCCACAGATAGAATACCTGCTATAATGATAACTGTTTTTTCTCTTTCAGTATACCTCATATGAGGAGTATCCAGCCAAATATTATTATAACATTACTTATCTTTATAATACAGAATTAAAAAGTTAATTGCAATACTTCTGGATTAGAGATTAAGAAAAGTTAGATTCAGTAAATATAAAAATTTAAAGATCAAAATTAGAAAATGTATAATATTTAATCTGATTCATAAAAATCTGCTTTTACCGCCTGACATATAGGACATTTCCAATCATTAGGTAGATTTTTAAATGTCGTTTTTATAGATATTTTATTAATAGGATCTCCTTCCACGGGATCATATTCATAGCCACAAAATTTGCAGATATAGCATTTCATTATTTAGAATCCTGAATTTAAAGTTTAAATAAGTATTATTATATATTACCGTGTGAGAACTGATAAAATTTAATCAGCACATTCCTAACGGAGCTTTTTCATTTGGATCAATTAATACCTCAATAAGAGTAGGCATTTTTATTTTATCAAAATTTATTTGCTCTAAATCTTCTAAATTGGTAACTTTAATAGAATTTGCTCCTAATGATTCAGCAAGTAAACAGAAATCAGTTTCAGGAATTGAAAAATTTGCTCTATCACAGCCTTTCAGATCATGACTTTGTTTAATCATTCCGTAAAGTTTATCTTTTAGAAGTACAATCACTATTGGTAAATTATGCTCGGCAATTACACTTAATTCTGTTACGCTCATGAGAAAACAACCATCTCCAGTAAAACATACTGTAGGTACATTTTTGTTGCCGAAACCTGATCCTGCTGCAGCACCTATAGCCCAACCCATTGGAGCGAAATTTATGGAAATATTGTAGTTTTGATACTGCTCTAAAAACATATGGTGTATTGTCCAGGGAATGCTGTTGCTGTTATCGATATAGTATCTTGTACATTTAGGAAATTTCTCCACTATTTTCTGTATTAATATTGGTGGTTTGACTAATTCATTTGGATTAATAGTTAATCCATTGATAGAATTTCTTATTTTTATATTTTTAGGAATATATTCCGAAATGTGACTGCGATCTGAATATTGAGAGCAAGAATTTATTTTACTTTGTTTTAAAAATGGTTTATTTTGCTCTAAACAATTAACCAGGTATGAAAAGACTGACTTAAAATTTCCTAATATATGTGTTTTTGCCATGGGAGACTGTCTAAAATTTGATATCTTGTCATCAATATGGACTAATTTTTCATTAAGTAGAGAGGTATCCCAGCGACATGTCCCCCATTCATTCATATCCGAAGCAACGCTTATGATTAACCCTAAATTTTGATTTTCCATTACTTCTCTTGCGGATGAATGGCCGGAGAATCCAAAAACACCTTTATATAGCGGATGATAAGGATTAATTGATTTTTTCCCGGTTGGAGTAGTGACAATTTCAGCATTGACTATTTCTGCAAATTTCATTATTAAATTACCTGCCTCATGACATCTGAAATCTACATGCATAGCTATGCTTTTATTGTCTGATATTGTATGAGTTATAGAGGTTATAAGATTGTCTAAAGATATTTTATCTACAATCAGATCTTGCTCTGAAATTAAATTTTTTAAATTTCCATAAGTGGGAGGTGCATCAAAAGGAGCACTGAAGATCTCGGCAGGTATACTAAGGTGGGCAGGACCTTTTGAGCTTGATAATGCGACTGTGAGCGCTGAAGTTAATTTTTTTTCAAATTGGTTTGAGTGAGTAATAAGAGTATTATAATAAGTGCATTTATCAAACATTCTGATGATATCATAACCATCAGAAGAGGAGTCCTGAAATGTTCCAAAGCTAAAATCTTTTATAAGTGTTTGAGGTGTTATAGCTAAAACAGGGATATGTTCAGAATATGCTGCGGAAATTCCTGTAATAAAATTTGTAGCCCCTGGACCGGTAGTCGCACAGCATACGCCAAGTTTGCCTGTTTCTCTTGCATATCCGTCAGCCATATAAGCTGCTCCATTTTCATGTCTGCTGAGAACTAGTTTTATTTTTCCTCGCCTCTCACTCCTTCCAAGGGCTTCAAAGAATGGATTTAGCGCACTGCCTGGGACGCAGAATACAAATTCAACTTCTAACATTTCAAGATATGAAACTAATAAATCACTTAAGGTAGTTTTAGGCATAATTGATTCTCCTATAAAAATTAATACTAATAAATATTACATAAATCTTTCCATCGAGTAGTATATCTTTTTGAAATATGATTTCTAGATAACTGCCATCTCTGATTATTTAACCCCGAAGATGCAATTACTATGCTTTTCTTTCCATATTTCCTATTAATATCATCCATTACTTTAGATATTTTACTGTCATTTGGATTTTCTTCATTAAACATATCAGGTTGTCTTATGTTTTCATTTATAAGATCGTTAAGAAAAATTCCAGATTTTTTATAATGATATCCCTCTCTATATATTTCCCGTAAAGCTCTTACTGCATACTTTACAATCAGACCTGTTGCATTATCGGCATAAGGAAGGGGCAGAGTAATAGAGTTGATATACTTTGGTGATTTTTTATTAAAAAAATTCGTTCGAATATATATACTTATGGATTGTGCTATTAATTTATCCTTCCTTATTTTAGCAGATGCTGAAACGGCATATGATACAATACTCTCTTTAAGTTCATTATATTTACTAATAGTATGGCTGAAACTTCTTGAGTAGCATAAATTCTTTTTAGATTGTGGCATGCTTTCAAGTTCTATCACCGGTTTTTCTTTCAATTCCCATATGGTTCGCAATAAATTTATGCTAAAATTTTTCCTAATATAATCATCTGATAACTTCAGAAGTTGACTTGCTTTAGTTATTCCTATCCTGTTGAGCTTTTTTGTAGTAGCATATCCTATTCCCCACACTTCTTTGACAGGAAAAGAGTAGAGGACATTGTTTATTTCATTTTGATCAACTAGAATACGATATTTTGATTTAATATTATTAATTTTGACAAGTTCTGCCGCAACTTTAGCTAAAGTTTTTGTTTTTGCTACTCCTATTTTTACAGGCATGCTGACCCATTTATTGCTGACATTAACAATATCCATGCATGTATGATTTAAAGATTCAATATTATCCTGGAGTTTAAGAAAAGCTTCATCAATCGAATAAATTTCTACGTTAGCCGAATAGTTGTGCAGAATATTCATAATTCTTGAAGAAATATCGCCATATAATTCATAATTAGACGAGAAGAGTGAGATGTTATGTTTTTTAATTATGTCCTTGAGTTGATAAAATGGTGTGCCCATCTTTATCCCGAGATTTTTAGCTTCTTTTGACATTGCTATGGCACAACCGTCATTATTTGATAAAACGATTACAGGTTTGTCTTTTAATGCTGGTTCAAAAATACGCTCACATGAAGCGTAAAATGAATCACAATCTACTAAAGCAAAATATTTATTCATAATCAAAAGTTATGTATCAGACTGATTACTTTTCCCCAGATTTCAAATTCTAAGGTATCGGTAATTATTAAAGATTTATATTTTGGATTTTCCGGTTGAAGAATATATACATCATTTTTGACAATTAATCTTTTGACTGTAAACTCTCCATTTATAACAGCAATTATTACGTCATTGTTCTGTGCTTCTACAGATCTGTCGACAATGAGTATGTCTCCAGGTTGAATTCCTGCATTTACCATTGAATCCCCATCTACTCTGACAAAAAAAGTTGCAGGAGGGTTTTTTATCAAGTGTTTGTTAAGGTCCAAAGGCCCGTCCATATAGTTTTCAGCAGGTGATGGGAAGCCTGCTGAAACATGTTCTGTTGCTATGGGGATTTCCACTTCTGATAGAATTGGTGGAGAAGTAAAAAAAATAAGTTTTTCTTTTTCTGTGTTAATCTTCATATATCATTAAACTATTTTATTATTATATTTAAATCAATATCAGCCGGGGAAAAATAGATATAATCAGCTTTATTAAGTTTTTCTCTTGAGCCGATGCCGACTGTTTTCATTCCGGCTTGTTTCGCTGCCTCAATTCCAGCTTCAGCATCTTCAATAACAATACAGTTTTCAGGAAAAACTCCAAGCTGTTTTGCACAATAAAGAAAGATATCAGGTGCCGGTTTAGAGTTTATAACACAATTTCCATCACCTATTAAATCAAAATAATCAAATATTTTAAGCTTATTCAGAACGAGACGGGCATTTTTTGATGCAGACCCCAAGGCAATATTGATATTTTTATTTTTAAAAAATTTTAAAATTCTGCATATTCCTGGAAGAAGATTTTCCGGTGTTACAGTATTAATAAGTTCAAGGTAATAAATATTTTTCCTTTCAGACAGTTTCTTCAGCTTTTCAGCTGTTATTTCTCTATTATTTTTATTTAGGATAATCTTAAGTGAATCTATTCGGGAGACACCTTTTAAATTTTCATTTATGGACTTATCAAAATAGAGATTTTCTTCTTGTGAAACTCTTTTCCATGCAAGAAAGTGAAATTCAGCAGTATCTGTAATAACACCGTCTAAATCAAAAATAACAGTATTGATTTTTCTCATTATGATACCTTTAAAAACAGTTGTTTATATTAATCATCAAAATTTCACAGAAAGTTTTTGTCCAGAATGGATAGTGTCATGATTCTCAAAAATAGATACATATAGTTTTTTGCAGCTTCTGTTTTCAACAGTGAGTATACTGTGTGTAATTTCTATATAAACGTTCTGTCCTTTCCATATCAAAGGGAAAGATATTTTCTTCCATTTATCCGGTAGATTTGGCCCTAAATGCAATATATTTGTTTCCATTGTGGTTTTAATGCCTGCAAATCCAAATACAGCTACCTGCCAGTTAGCTGCGGCATTGGCGATGTGAATTCCACGGGAAGCTCCTCCATTTGCAAAATCTAAATCAAGGCCGGATGTTTTCTTCCAATACTCCCAGGCTGTATCCCTTTTTCCAAGCTTTAATGCAAGGATTGCATGAATACCGTAGGATAACGAAGAGTCATGAGTTGTATATGGCAGATAATAGTTCCAGGCTGTTTCCAGCTCTTCAATTGTAAATTCGTCCGGGAACAGATACATGAGCATTAATACATCTGCCTGTTTTAAGCATTTTGTTCTGTATAGCTTTTCCTGGTGAACATTTGCTCCAAACGGTTTTGTTTTATCTTTCCAGTCATTTTCAAAATCAGGTTCAGCTTTATCTGTAAAAAATTCGCACTGAAGCACTAAATTACTCTTTTTTAATATTGATAACTTTTCTGCAGTTTCAGTAAATAATTTTTCCTCTTCCTCTGTGCATTTTCCGGTTTTTACTGCTGTCTGTAGGTTAAAAGCTACAAGCCTGTTTGTATAACTGTTGTTATTTGAAATAGCCGTATATTCATCTGGTCCCATAACTCCTAAGAGTTCCGGAATATTTTTTTCTCTGTTGAAATCTATTCTGTCAATCCAGTACCTTGCAGTTTCCATAATCAGTTCAGCTGAATCGGTATTTATGAAATTTTCATTATTCACAGCTTTTGCATAGTGTGCCAATCCGTAAATAACATCGGCAGTGACATGCACTTCATGATCTCGGTACTGCCAGTTCGCCAGCGGACAGCACTCATTGCCGTCAGGATCTGATTCCCATGGATAGCGCGCTCCTTTATATCCGTAGAGTTCAGCATTCTTTTTTGCCCCGTTGAGACTCTGTATCCTGAATTCTGCAAAGGTACGGGCTCTGTCAGGATCGGTATATAAATAAAAGGGGAGCATATATATTTCTGTATCCCAGAAAAATCTTCCAAAATAAGCATCCCCTGCGTACCCCTTTGCATCTATTGTAACTCTGTTATCCTCGGGGACATGGCATCTTAGCAGATGATATAGAGAAATTCTAAGCGAAAGTTGGGATTTGGTGTCACCTGTAATTTTAATATCGCATGTCTTCCATCTCTTTGTCCAGCATTTGTTATGAAGGTCAAGATGTGCTTTATAGGTTAGATTTTCTGCGTTCTTAAGAATATTGGCAGTATTTGATTTATCTAAGTCAATGTTTGTGCATACAGCTGTTCTTTTTTCAATAACAATTTTTTGTCCCGAATTACAGCTGATATTCAGTTTAAGTGATGCCTTTCTAGGCCCTTTAACAAATTCAGTTTTATATTTAGAGTCTAAGAGTAATTTTGAAAGTAGATTGACGATAATATTTGAATCTGTTACTGTTTTGCAGGCAAGACTGTAATTTCCGTGGTGTTTAAAACAGGTTTTTTTCAAATGATCATATCCGCTTGTTCTGATATCGGCATCAATAAAAGATTCAATTTCAATATTACACTTTTTATCAGAGGCTATACATAATTTTTGGAAACATATATGTTTATAAGCTGAGCTTATAAATCTTTCAAAATGTATACTTATTTTACAGCCAGATTTAGTAATCCATCTGAATTTTCTGGTTATTAAACCATTTTGCAAGTTAAACTTTCGTTCATAATGTTCAAATGCAGAGTTTTCAATATCAAAAATTTCTCCTTCACATTTTAAACTTAAACCGATAAAATACGGCAGATTTACCATTTCATTATTGAGGAGGGGATGGTTGGCAAAAACTCCCGGAACATACGTACCCCACTTGTTTTTGGATAAATTAAATTCTTCTACAGTAACATTTCCGGGAATTCTTAAATAAGTTTCATTTTGTTTACTGTTATCTATTATTTCCTCAAGTGAACCTCTTACATGCAAATAACCGCTTCCCTGTGTAAACAGGCCTTCATAAGCGATAAAATCATTTATACTGTTCAGGTTTTCTGTTATACTCCATTCACTCATCATATTAACAACCGTAATTTAAGTCTGCAGAAAATAATAATTTTCATTGATACGGATGTGCAGAAGCACATCCGTTTATGCTGTATTTTACATATAGTAGATAACAATCTACCGCTCTATTAAGTTAACTTCATTTACAGATTTTGTTTCAATATTGATTTCAAAGGTTTTAATTTCAAAAGCATTGAGCTTAACTTTTTTATTAAATCCTAAAACCTCAGAAGATATAAATGTCTCTTTTGAAGATCCTGTAGCTTCAAATAACCTTATTATTACAACATTATCTTTTTGTGTACTTTTTTTAACGGCCATAACCTGAATAGAATCATCGCTTAACTGTAGTAGTGATTTAATACTGTTTTTGCTTTCTCCGCTAGGGAAAAATGATAGTGCCATTGGTTTTTCATTTTTAACCAGAGCTTCTCTGTCAATAGAGTTTATCCTCTGATCAGAGTCACCTGCATTAAGCCAGAAAGTATAGAGCCTTTCACCCTGATCATGGCGGGGAATTAATCTATCCTGTAAAACTATATCATGACCTTCAAACGGGTGCCCTGAATAGGCCGGAGATCTTAGAAGGCTCAGACCTATTTCACTGCCTTTAAAATTGGTGCCGTATATTCCGTCATTAATGATGCTCAATGCTTTTTCAGCTTTCTTATCAATAGCTAGCAGCCATTTCTGCAGAACAACTTCCTGTCCGTTTGATGAAAAATGCTCAGCCCCGCAGGCAACCTGTCCAATATATTTATTTGATTTTTCTGTATTGAAAGCAAGTTTTAGTAGTTTATTTTTTTCAGCCCAGCAGACCCTTACAGATATTTCAATTTCTGTATTGTTTTTAGGAATTTTATATTGGATGCATATATTCGAATTTCTATAACCGAATAAGGCTTCAACAACAGTTCTGGTATCACCGTTTTCAATTACTCTTACCGGTTCCAGTTTTTTCTTTACTGAACCGGTATAACAGGCTGCCTTTTCTCTAGTGAGTAATTTAAATTCACCTATTCGTTTACCAAATTTTTGTTTTTCCATAATCCAGGAATCTTCATTATCCTCTAAAACAATAGGTAAGCATGAGTGTTTGTCTAAAAATTCATGACCTTTTACTTTATATGATTTTAGCAAACCTGTTTTCTTGCTTATTTTAACTGTTTTTTCTGAATCAGAGAGTGATATATTGCTGTCACTCTGCTTAAATTTCATATTTGGTTTGGAAGGCAGTTCAATAATTTTACAGTCAAATCTATTCATTACAGATGGTTTTAGTTCTGCTTCAAAAACAACCTTTTTTCTCCAATCCAGATGAAGGTTGCTGTACTCTTTTTCCACTTGGGAAGGCAATTTCTGTTTTCCAGCATAGACTTTTACATCCATAAATGTATTTTTCCAGTTCTGGTCCGCAAGATTGAATTCGCAGTCAATTACAGTTTTAACAGGGTAAGGGTGCGGGTTATATACAAGTATTGGAATTTCTCCTTCAATAGCTTTTTGCTGATCTCCTGCCAGTGCAAAAAAAGCTCTTGCCTTTAATCTTGAAAGGATTTCCTGACCATGGGCCATTAACCTTAAAGATGTGTCTTCTACAGGTTGTATTGCAGAACCAGGCAGAATATCATGGAATTCTGCAAACGCAAGATCTTTCTGAGCCTGATCTAATTCATCTTCGGGATAATTCAACAGTTTTTGAGCCCATGCCGATGTTAGCATTTTTTCTGTTGAATAGAGTTCGTTTTCCAATTTACGGTGTTGTTGTTTTAAACGTATTTGGGACGTATAACATCCAATTGCCCATTTGTTAAGGTCTTTTTTATGTACAGGCAAAGCTTCGGCATTCAATTCTCTAAAGTAATTTTCAGGAGTTGAATGAATAATATTAATTTCAGTTTGTTCAGATGCGAATTTATTCAGAGATTCATAATCGATTCTTGACGGTCCGCCTCCATGATTACCGATACCCCAGAGAACAAGATCTGTATCATGTTCAGGATAGTGCTTAATATATTTTTTAACTTTATTAACTGCTTCTCCGCGCAAGGTCAGGTACATGTCGAATGCTCTAAGGGCTTTTACTTTTGACCCGTCATATCCTTCCCATATAAAAGCGTCATTTTCCAGTTTGCAGTCATGCTGTGCAGGGCGACAGAACAGATAGCTGTCGAAACCGCTTTTTACCAGTATCTGCACTAAGCCTCTTGTATGTCCAAACGGGTCAAAGTTAATTGCAGTAGTTGGTTCTTTTCCAAATTTGTCTTTGAAATAATTCCTTCCCAATAGTATCTGTCTTATAAAGGATTCTCCAGAAGGCATATTACAGTCCGGCTGAAGATACCAACCGCCCATTATATGCCATTTACCGGCTTCAACCAGTTTTTGAATCCTTTCAAACAGTGATGGATCATACTCTTCTATCCATTGATAAAGAATTGCCTCATTATGATTAAAAACAAATCCATCATAACTGTCACAAAAGTCAGCGGCAATTCTAAAAGTACTTATTGTCTCGGCTGCTCCCTCTTCCCATTCCCATAACCAGACAGGGTCTAAATGAGCATTGCATACTAAATGTATTTTTCTCATTTTGAAAATCCTTGTAATTACCAATTAAATGTTTTCAAAGAAATTACTTCACCACAAAAATATTTATTAATCAGCTAAATATCAATGATATAATAATTTAACAGTGTTATGAACTATTTAAAGGAAAGTTTATTTTTGCTTTTTCTTTTTGTTCAGTTATCTATTTCAATGTCCAGCATTATTATGCCGTGTGGGGGAACTATATATTTTAGTTGTTGTCCGGCAACTGGCACTTCAAATACCTTTTGAGTTAACTCCATATGTTTTTTTAGCTCAATTAATTTTTCAGGCAGAATGTGATTCTCTGCTCCCAGAGAAAGCCATGAGTCAAATACCGAACCGTTATTGCGGTCAAAACGTGTTTCTTTTACATGTAAACTTTTATTAAAGCAGTTAAGAGGAATTTCGAAAACAGTATTATTAGATTCTTCAAACAGATTATAAATAGATTTTCCGTCAGCATTTTGAAATTTTCTATGATCATTTGCAACCGGTAGGTAATGGCAGTAATTCCATAACAGAATAGAAATAATTCCGTTTTCATGCTGTGTTACTGCATAATTATCTCCTGAGCCTAACTCACTGTTTCCTAATTTTGACAGAAACCAATAAGCATGAAAAGATGGTTTTTTTAGTCCCTGAATATTCAGCATTCCGAAACCGCCGTGAAACGGAGTGTCACCAAGGCGGTTTTCTTCAAAAATATCACTGGCTTCCCAATATGTCAGTGAATCTGTTTTTCCTCTTGCTAGCCAGTTATTTTTGACAATAAAAGGTGCCATAAAAGCTGTGTCATGAACTGAGTCTCTAGGACTGGGACTGCTGTTCCATTCGGTGTAGTATTTTTCAATATTCTGATACCCATATTTTTTAAGAAGTCTATTATAACCGTTAAGATCTTTCAACAGTCTTAGTTCATTATCCCATTTCATATATCCATGACATTCAAAATCCACAGGATGAAAAGTAGGATAAGGGTGTGTAGAGAAGAAGTCTAGAGGAATTTTCTGTTCTCTGCATGCCTTAAGAAATTGATCTCCCCAGGGAGCGCACCCCGGCTTATCTCTTGTTCCTGATGTGGCAGGTCCTCCAACCTTGAATCTGCTATCAATATTTTTTATAACTGAAGCAGTAATTCTATACAATTTTATATATTTATCAAAATCAGCATTTTGCCAGAAACCTTCAAGATCAGGTTCATTCCAGATTTCGAAGTGCCATTTGAGGACTTCACTCAAACCGTACCGATCTATTATATGCAAAATAAACTGACGGATTAATTCTTCCCATTTAGACCAGTCATCCGGAGGAGTAACATTTCCTTTCCACCAGAAAACTGTCTCCTTTCCAGCGGCCAGATCTTCTGGCATAAAACCGATTTCTACAAAAGGTCTAATTCCGATTGAAAGCCAGTGATCATATACAAGGTCTACATACTGCCAGTTATATACAGGAATTTTATTTTCTTTGTCAAATGCAACCTAAATTCCATAGTTGGTATTAAAGAAAATTCCATAGCTCGGATAAAAATTTATACCTCCGTTTTATTGTTTTTAATATTCTTAGTACGATAGCTTTGTCCGTTAATTTTAAATATACTTGAATGAT